>Ga0136846_1228938_pt1 | contig 22082 bp, 19 predicted proteins | sample HopSoiMetagenom2_FD_96841 | JGI IMG/M metagenome (GOLD analysis project Ga0136846, IMG submission 96841) | Grasslands soil microbial communities from Hopland, California, USA - 2 Assembly 2016 (version 4) | ecosystem: Environmental > Terrestrial > Soil > Grasslands | place: USA: Hopland... | reverse complement strand
GTGTCGGCCCATCCCGAGGTTCGTGCCGCCCTCCTGGAACTCCAGCACAGCTTTCGCAAGCTGCCCGGCCTGGTCGCCGATGGGCGCGACATGGGGACCGTCATATTTCCGGCGGCGCCACTTAAAGTCTTCCTCACGGCCAGCGCCCTTCACCGGGCCGAACGCCGGCATAAGCAGTTGATTTCAAAGGGAAATTCGGCTACAATAGCCGCGATTCAGCAAGATTTAGAGGCACGCGATGCCCGCGATTCGTCGCGACAAGCCGCCCCTTTAAAGCCTGCTGATAACGCCCGCCTCCTGGACAACTCTGATTTATCGATTGAAGAATCGGTAAAACAGGTGGTTGACTGGTGGCAAGGCACCCGGCCCTTCTGACCCCCACGCGCACGCTGCGCTAGGGTCAGCAGGTTCATTAACGTAACCCGCGGCCTTACTCTGCGTCTGGCCGCACAAAACCGCCGCAAGCAGCTATAAAAACAATAGCAGTCCCGCTATTGGAACCCTGTTGTGTGGACTAGGAAAATCAATGTCTGAATCTTTTGCCGATCTATTTAACGAATCGCTCCAGCGCTCTGAAATGCGCACCGGTGAAGTCATCACCGCTGAAGTCGTTCGCATCGACCACAATCACGTCGTTGTCAACGCCGGACTGAAGTCCGAGGCCTATGTGCCGCTCGAAGAATTCAAGAACGACCAGGGCGAACTCGAAGTCCAGGTCGGCGATTTCGTCTCCGTCGCCATCGACTCCGTCGAAAACGGCTATGGCGACACCCTGCTGTCCCGCGACAAGGCCAAGCGCCTGGCTTCGTGGATGAGCCTGGAAAAAGCCCTGGAATCCGGCGAATTCGTCACCGGCCAGACCAGCGGCAAAGTCAAGGGCGGCCTCACCGTCCTCGTCAACGGTATCCGCGCTTTCCTGCCCGGCTCGCTCATCGACACCCGCCCCATCAAGGACTTGTCTCCGTACGAGAACAAGACCATGGAATTCAAGGTTATCAAGCTCGATCGCAAGCGCAACAACGTGGTGCTGAGCCGCCGCGCCGTGGTCGAAGCCAGCATGGGCGAAGAACGCGCCAAGCTGATGGAAACCCTGAAGGAAGGCACTGCCGTCAAGGGCGTCGTCAAGAACATCACCGAATACGGTGCGTTCGTTGACCTCGGCGGCATCGACGGCCTGTTGCACATCACCGACATGGCATGGCGCCGCGTGCGTCACCCAAGCGAAGTGGTGACGGCTGGCCAGGAAATCGTTGCCAAGATCCTGAAGTTCGACACCGAAAAGAACCGTGTTTCGCTGGGTCTGAAGCAGATGGGCGACGACCCATGGATGGGCGTGAACCGCCGCTATCCGCAAGGCACGCGCCTGTTCGGCAAGATCACCAACATCGCCGACTACGGCGCGTTCGTTGAACTCGAACCCGGCATCGAAGGCCTGGTCCACGTGTCCGAAATGGACTGGACCAACAAGAACGTGGCACCGAGCAAGCTCGTGGCGCTGGGCGACGAAGTTGAAGTCATGGTCCTCGAGATCGACGAAGACAAGCGCCGCATCAGCCTGGGCATGAAGCAGTGCAAGGCCAACCCATGGCAGGAATTCGCACAGGAAACCAAGCGCGGCGACCGCGTCAAGGGCCCGATCAAGTCGATCACCGACTTCGGCGTCTTCGTGGGCCTGGCTGCCGGTATCGACGGCCTGGTGCACCTGTCCGACCTCTCGTGGAATGAGCCTGGCGAAGCCGCCGTGCGCAACTACAAAAAGGGCCAGGAAGTCGAAGCAATCGTGCTGGCTGTCGACGTCGATCGCGAACGCATCTCCCTGGGCATCAAGCAGCTGGATTCCGATCCGTTCACCACGTTCGTTTCGATCAACGACAAGGGCGCGATCGTGACCGGCAAGGTCAAGACCGTTGACGCCAAGGGCGCCGAAATCGACCTGGGCGAAGACATCATTGGCTACCTGCGTGCCAGCGAAATCAGCCGTGACCGCGTTGAAGACGCGCGCAACGTGCTGAAAGAAGGCGACGAAGTGTCCGCAGTCGTGGTGAACGTGGATCGCAAGACCCGCAACATCCAGTTGTCGGTCAAGGCCAAGGACAACGCTGACCAGCAAGAAGCCATGGCGACCCTGAGCCAGCAGTCTTCACGCGAAAGCGCCGGCCTGACCAACCTTGGCGCCCTGTTGCGCGCCAAGCTGGACAACAACGAGAAGTAAGAAGGCAACCGTGCAGCGGTGTGATGTGCCCTTGGCAGATTGCATCGCTGTACAGCTACTTTTGCACCCATGACCCGAAGCGACCTTGTTGAAGAACTGGCGGCCCGATTCAGCCAGCTGACACACCGCGACGCCGAATATGCCGTCAAGACGATTCTTGATGCCATGAGCGACGCGCTGGTGCGCGGCCACCGGATCGAGATCAGGGGTTTTGGCAGTTTCTCCATCAACCGGCGCCCGCCCCGCATGGGGCGCAACCCGCGCTCCGGCGAAAGCGTGGCCATCCCTGAAAAGCGGGTGCCGCATTTCAAGCCCGGAAAGGCATTGCGCGAAGCCGTCGATGCCCGGACGCAGGAGCTGCTGGCGGTCACGGAACCCAAATAAGGACTTCCTGTTGCCCCCCGGTGGGCTGGCTACAATCGCCAGACCACTACGGGGGATGTTCCAGTGAAATACCTCATGTGGCTGCTTAAGGCAGCCATTTTTTTTACCCTGTTTGCTTTCGCACTGAATAACCAGCAGATGGTTTCGGTGTATTTCTTTTTTGGCACCATGTGGCAAGCGCCTTTGGTGCTGGTGGTTCTGGCTGCCTTCGCCTGCGGGCTGGCGCTCGGCATATTTGTCATGATGCCGCGCTGGTGGAAAAAACGCAAAGCGGCCAGGCACACCTCATCCGGCGGACCTCATACCGTGACTGACGACCCCTCTACGCTCCACCATGGAATTTGACTTCACCTGGGTCTTGCTTGGCTTCCCGATTGCCTTCACCCTGGGCTGGCTGGCATCACGGCTGGACTTGCGCCAGCTTCGCATCGAAAACCGCCAGGCGCCCAAGGCCTATTTCAAGGGCCTGAACTTCCTGCTCAACGAGCAACAAGACCAGGCCATCGATGCCTTTATCGAGGCGGTGCAGAACGACCCCGACACCTCCGAGCTTCATTTCGCCCTGGGCAACCTGTTTCGCCGCCGCGGCGAGTACGAGCGTGCCGTACGTGTGCATGAGCACCTCATGTCGCGCGGCGACCTGACGCAGCCCGAACGCGACCGGGCGCAGCACGCCCTGGCACTCGACTTCCTGAAAGCCGGCCTGCTGGACCGTGCCGAGATCGCCCTGCGCAAACTGGAAGGCACACCGTTCGAGGAAGAAGCACGGCTGGCCCTGCTGTCCATCTACGAACGGTCACGCGATTGGGCCAATGCGACCGAAATCGCCGCGCGGCTGGGCACCTCCAGCCACGGCAGCTTCAGCACCCGGCAGGCGCACTACCTGTGCGAACAGGCTGGCGCCTCCATCGCATCGGGCGACACCGGCAAAGCCTTGAGCGACCTGCGCGAGGCGGTGGCCATGGCACCGGCCGCCGCGCGCCCGCTGATTGATCTGGCCAAGCTGCAAAACCAGCTTGGCAGGTCTGACGACGCCTTGAAGACGCTTCGCAAGCTCGAAGAACTGGCCCCCCAGGGTTTACCGCTGGCAGCGGGCCTGCTTGCCAACATCGCGCAAGTCAGCGGCCAGAAAACAGCCGCACTCGAGTTGCTCAAAACCAGCTATGCCAACACGCCTTCGATCGACGTGGTCGAAGCCATTGTCAAACTGGAAGAAGACCCCGCATCCGCACGTCAGTGGTATGCCAGGCATATGGAGCGCCAGGCGTCTCTTGTCGCCACCGGCAAATGGATAGAAGGCGAACAGCTGCAGGACGAGCATCATCACGCGCTGGTGCAGCGTGCGTTGAGCCAGGCGACCAAGCCGCTGATGCGCTACCGCTGCGCGGCGTGCGGTTTTGAAGCCACCCAGCACTTCTGGCACTGCCCAGGGTGCCAGGCCTGGGACAGCTACCCAACGCGTCGCATTGAAGAGCTCTAGAAAAATACAAGACAGATGAGTATGCAATTGACTCCCGAAAAGATTTCCAAAGCTCGCGTCCTGGTCGTCGGCGACGCCATGCTGGACCGTTATTGGTACGGCGCCGTGGACCGCATTTCGCCCGAGGCGCCTGTACCCGTCGTACGCGTCACGCGCACCGAAGAGCGCATAGGCGCCGCCGCCAACGTGGCCTACAACATCGTCACGCTGGGAGCACAGGCCTCTTTGCTGACCGTGGTGGGCGACGACGAAGCCAGCCACCAGCTGGAAGCGCTGGTTGCCAAAACCGGCATTGCGCCCTACTTCGGCCGTGATGCCCAGCTCAAGACGACAGTGAAACTGCGCGTCATCGGCCGCCAGCAGCAACTCATTCGCCTTGATTTTGAAAACACGCCTGAAAACGAAGTGCTGGCCTCCCAGTCGGCCACGTTTGAAAAGCTGCACCTGCAGCATGACGCCGTGCTGTTCTCCGACTACGGCAAGGGCGGCCTTGCGCACATCGTTTTGATGATTGCCCAGGCGCGTGCTGCGGGCAAAGTGGTGCTGGTCGATCCCAAGGGTTCGGACTACGCGCGCTACAAAAATGCCAGCGTCATCACGCCCAACCGCGCGGAGCTCGAACACGTGATCGGCACCTGGGGCAGCGAAGCCGAACTGCGGACCAAGGCCCACAACCTGCGCACATCGCTGAACCTCGACGCCCTGCTGCTCACCCGCAGCGAAGAAGGCATGACGCTGTTTGACGCCGAAGGCGAGTTGAACGTGCCCGCCGTTGCCCGTGAAGTGTTTGATGTCACCGGCGCCGGTGACACCGTGATCGCGACCCTGGCCGCCATGACCGCTACCGGCATGAGCCTGCGCGACGCCGTACCCATCGCCAACCGCGCGGGCGGCATTGTCGTGGGCAAGTTCGGCACCGCCACCGTCAATTACGGCGAACTGTTCGCCGCGCACTGAGCCATAGCGCATCACCGTGCAAGTCAAGGATCCATCATGAAAATCGTAGTCACCGGCGCAGCCGGCTTCATCGGCAGCAACCTCATCAAGGGCCTCAACGCCCGCGGCATTGACGACATCATCGCCGTCGATGACCTCACCCATGGCGACAAATTCCGCAACCTGGCCGACCTGAAGATCGCCGACTACGTGGACGCCGATGACTTCTACGACCTCTTTGCCGAAGGCGCCTACGGCCAGGTCGAAGCCATCTTCCACGAAGGCGCCTGCAGCGACACCATGGAGCTTGACGGCAAGTACATGATGGACAACAACTACACGCTGTCCTGTGAGCTCTTCCATGCCTGCCAGGACCAGGGCACACGCCTGCTGTATGCCTCGTCGGCGGCGACTTACGGCGGCTCGGATACATTCCGCGAATCACCTGAATTCGAGAAGCCGCTGAATGTCTACGGCTACTCCAAGCTGTTGTTTGACCAGCGCCTGCGGCGCGAACTTGGCGCCAAATTTGAAGGCGCCGGCACACAGGTGGCCGGCTTTCGGTATTTCAATGTCTACGGCCCACGCGAGCAACACAAAGGCCGCATGGCCAGCGTCGCCTTCCACCAGTTCAATCAGTTTCAGGCAGAAGGCAAGGTCAAGCTGTTTGGCGAATACGGTGGCTATGGCCCCGGCGGGCAAATGCGCGACTTCGTCTTCATCGACGACGTGGTCGCCGTCAACCTCTGGTTTTTCGACAACCCCAAGCAATCGGGCATCTTCAATCTCGGCACCGGCAAGGCCCAGCCCTTCAACGATGTGGCACTGGCCGTGGTGAATACCTTGCGCAAGGGCAAGAATGCCGCGGCCCTGAGCCTTGAGGACGCCGCGCGCGGCGGCCTGATCGATTACATCGACTTCCCGCCAGCGCTGGTGGGCAAGTACCAGAGCTACACCCAGGCCGACCTCAGCGCCCTGCGCGCCGCCGGTTGCGACCACGTCTTTGCCGATGTGCAAACGGGTGTGACGGCCTATATGCAGTGGCTGAACAGCACCAAGGGCTGAGGCCCTAGGGTTTTCCTGCGCCAAACACTCCGCCGGGGGTCAACCCCACCTGAAGCGAGCCGTTATGAACATGGGCGTCCTTATTCAAAAGGATGGGTCACGCGCTTCATCTGCTTCAGTTCAGTTCAGTTCAGTTCAATCCAATCCAATCCCAATCATTGAGGAGTCTTCTCATGTTCAAAAAATTGCTGGCACTTTTTGCCGCCCTGTACATGACGGCGGCATTTGCCGCTGTTGATGTCAACAAGGCCACGGCCGCCGAGCTCGACGGCATCAAGGGTATCGGCCCCGCCATTTCGGGCAAGATCATCGAAGAGCGCAAAAAAGGCAGCTTCAAGGACTGGACCGACTTTGTCGACCGGGTCAAAGGCGTCGGTGAAGGCAATGCCGCCAAGTTCTCTGCTGAAGGCCTGACGGTAGGCGGCTCCAGCTTCAAGGGCGTGGCCGCATCGCCAACGGCCAAGAAGGACGACAAGCCCGCCGCAGCCGCCAAGAAGGAAGAAAAGCCTGCAGCCAAGGCTGAAGAGAAAAAGGCTGAAGCCAAACCAGCCGCTACACCCGTAGCCGCAGCACCTGCAGCCGCTCCTGCAGCAGCCAAAGAAGAAAAGAAGGACCCCAAGGCAGAAGCCAAGGCCAAAAAAGAAGCCGACAAACAAGCCAAGGCTGACGAGAAGAAGAAAAAGGCTGACGAAGCCAAAGCCAAAGCAGATGCTGAAAAGGCCGCCAAAGCCGATGCCAAGAAGGCCAAGGACGCCAAACCGGCCGCCAAGGATGAGAAGAAAGACGCCAAGGCAGATGCTGCCAAGCCAGCCGCCAGCGCTGCCAAAAAATAAGGGCTACCCCCTTGTCCAACAAAACCCGCCAGAAGGCGGGTTTTTTTATGCCTGCCGGAATTTTCTTAGGTGTTTTAGTGCTGTAGCCCAATCAATACATGGGCTATCCGCTATCAAAAATATAGCATCACACCAATGCGATCAGGTCCGTCACCCCGACTGCACCACCCGCCTGCGTCAGCAGCGTGGTGGCTTGGCCCCTGTGATGGGTCTGGTGGTTGAAAAAATGCGTGATCGCCATCCAGGCGGCATGTTCGCGCTGCAAACCTTTTGAATTTGCATAGTGCATGGTGAGTTGCGGATAGGCCTCCGGCATGTCGGCGGCCCATTGCTCAATCGCCTCGTCAAGCTGCGCGCGTTTGGCTTTCAGCGCGGCCCAGTCCTCAAACAGCACCATGTCCAGCGTGTAGGCCTCAGGCATGTCCAGTACTTCGACGCCCAGCGATGGGAAAGGCATGCCGTTGTCAACGCCGCACTTCGCAAAGCGCCTGAGCCAGGCCTGGTCAGCCACCACCAGGTGATTGAGCGTGCGATGGAGGGAGCCGAAAAATGCGCCGCGATCCTGCTTGCGCGCCTCGTCCGTCAATGCATCGCAGGCTTCGTACAGCTTGCCGTTCATCCAGCCGTTGTAGCGGGCCAGAAAACGGTAGTTACCTGCAAACCCATCGCTCATGAAATGCTCCTGAATTAATAGCTGAAAGCCCATGCTGTGTCTGGGCTAGGCCGTGTTTTCATCAAAACGTTTGGCTTACCCCCCACCCGTGTGCCGCACGCTGCCCACGCCGCATTTTGCATCTGCTTTCACCTCCGGTTTCCGGCCAGGCATTCAACAGCTACGATAAGTTCCACCATGAAAGAACGCCTCTTTCTGCGCCTTGCCGACGACACCACCTGCGGCCCGGAGACGACGGTGCCCAGCGGCACCCTGACAAGTTTTGCGGTGGCCGGGCCGCTGCGCGGCCATGTCTCCCAGATCCTCTGGTGCCGCGAAACCCTGCCAGACGGCGAAACATTGACGGAGCGGGTGCTGCCGGACGGCGCCGTGCGGCTGATGTTTGATTTTGGCGATGTGCCCTCCGCAGGCACTGCCCGTAAATCATCGGGCCCGGCCATGCGCGTCGCGGGCGCATCGGCCGCGCCCACCCTGCTGCAGCTCAGCGGCCGCCTGGAGGGCGTATCGGTCGCATTGCACCCAGGCGCGGCCGCCGCCGTGCTGGGCATGCCTGCCGGCGAGATCGAAAACAGCGCCGTCTCGCTGGACGCGCTGTGGGGCGCAGAAGCTGGCGCCTTGATCGAACAGATGGCCAACACCACGGATGACGCTACCCGGGTCGCGCTTTTAACGGCCACGCTGCAACGGCGAACCTCAAGCGAGGCAACACTCAACCAGCAAAGAGCCGGCCATGCCGCGCGTCTGGTGGTGCGCGCAGGCGGGCGCCTTTTGCTCCGGCAGGCTGCGGATGCCGTCAATGTGGGCGAGCGACGCCTGCAGCAGTTGTTTTTTGAACATGTGGGCGTGTCGTTTCGCGCCTGGAGCCGGCTGTCGCGGCTTCACGCCTGCCTGCGCCTGGTCCGGCAGCAACCGGCTCCTGCCTGGGCTGACGTGGCAGCCGACGCGGGCTTTTACGACCAGGCGCACCTGGCCAACGAATTCCGGGCGCTGTGCGGGTTGTCGCCCACCCTGTTCCTGCAGCGCAGCGCGCCGGGCATTGCGCAATCTTCCAAGACAGGCCATTGACGCGCGGGTATCTTGGGCTCTTCAATGAAGCAGACAAGGAAAAACGGCTCATGGATCAAAAGCAAAACAGCAAATACAACGCGCCCTCGCTCAAAGGGTGCGTGGCAGTCGTCACCGGGGCCAGCAGGGGCGCGGGACGGGGCATTGCGATGGAACTGGGCGCTGCGGGCGCGACCGTGTATGTCACGGGGCGCAGCACACGCGGACACCCGGCAGAGGGTTACGACAGTCTGCTGGCACTGTCCAAATTGCCCGCCGTGCCCGGCACCATCGACGACACGGCCAACGAGGTGAGCCGCCTGGGCGGCAAAGGCATCGCCGTGCCGTGCGACCACACCCGGGAAGAAGATGTCGCACGCCTCTTCGCGCGGGTGCAAAAGGAGCAAGGCCGGCTTGACCTGCTCGTCAACAACGCCTGGGGCGGGCATGAGAGCTTTGACGGTGTGTTTGACGCCCCGTTCTGGGAACATCCGCTGAAACACTGGGACACCATGTTCGACCACGGGGTGCGCAACCATCTGCTGTCCAGCCGCCAGGCCATGCCCCTCATGCTCGGCCAAGGTAAGGGACTGCTGGTCACCACCACTTTCTGGGACCGTGGACGCTACCTCAAGGGCAATCTTTTCTATGACCTGGCCAAGGCCTCAATCACTCGGCTGGCCTTTGGCATGGCAGAAGAACTGCGGCCGCATGGTATCGCTTCAGTGGCCGTATCACCGGGATGGATGCGCACCGAATTCGTTTTGACCGGCCATCAGACCGACGAAGACCATTGGCAAGAACGGCCCGCGCTTTCCCGCACCGAATCGCCGCGCTATCTGGGCCGGGCCGTGGCGGCGCTGGCGGCTGATCCACAGGTGATGGAAAAAAGCGGCGATGTTCACCTCGTTGCCCACTTGGCCCGTGAATATGCCTTCACAGACATCGATGGACGGCACGTCGAAGCCTTCGAGATGTAACCCTGCGTCCTGTCTTCAATCTGCGTAAATCTGCGTAATCTGTGGATGTATCTTTATCCGCAGACCCAAGCAGGGCATCCGCAGGCCTTTAAGCATCAAATTACCCTCTAGCCCTTATAGATCGTGAAGTTACCGCTATATATTCAATAGCAATCGGCTACGGATCAGACTTTGCCGAAGCCGCCACCACCAGGTGTGTGGATTTCAAACACATCACCCGGCTGCATATCAGCCTGCCCGATGTGGTCCAGTGCTTCGACCTGCCCTTGCGCACGCACCACAAGGTTGCGCCCCACCTGCCCGGGCTCCCCACCCGCCATGCCGAAGGCGCCGTGCTTGCGGCCATTCGACAAAATGCTCGCCGTCATGGCCTCGAGGAAACGCACGCGGCGCACACCGCCGTTGCCGCCGTGCCAGCGGCCGGCACCACCCGATCCTTCACGAATCTCATAACTCTCCAACCGCACCGGGAAGCGGAACTCCAGCACTTCCGGATCGGTCAACCGCGAGTTGGTCATGTGCGTCTGCACCACCGACGTGCCGTCAAACCCCGACACCAGCTTGCCGGTTTCATCCAGCTTGCCGCCGGCGCCCGAACCACCCGAGATGGTTTCATAGTACTGGTGGCGCGCGTTGCCGAAGGTGAAGTTGTTCATGGTGCACTGGCTGGCCGCCATCACACCCAGCGCGCCATACAGCGTGTTGGTGATGCAGGTCGAAGTTTCGACATTGCCGGCCACCACCGATGCCGGCGGATTCGGGTTGAGCATGGAGCCCGGCGGGATGATGACCTTGAGCGGCTTGAGGCAACCCGCGTTCAGCGGAATGTCGTCGTCCACCAGCGTGCGGAACACATACAGCACCGCCGCCATGCACACCGCCGTCGGCGCGTTAAAGTTGTTGGTCTGCTGCGGTGAGGTGCCGGCGAAGTCGATCTCGGCGCTGCGGTTCTTCGCATCGACGCGAATCGCCACCTTGATCTGCGCGCCGTTGTCCAGCGGCAGCGTGAACTCGCCGTCTTTGAGGCGCGTAATCACGCGGCGCACCGATTCCTCGGCGTTGTCCTGCACATGGCGCATATAGGCCAGCACCACCTCCAGGCTGAACTGCTCGACCATCTTGCGCAGTTCCTGCACGCCTTTTTCATTGGCGGCAATCTGCGCCTTGAGGTCAGCCATGTTCTGCTGCGGGTTGCGGCTCGGGTACTTGCCGCTTTTCAGCAGCGCAATCATCTCGGCTTCACGCAGCACGCCGCGCTCCACCAGCTTGACGTTGTTGATCTGCACGCCCTCTTCCTCAATCAGCGTCGAGAACGGCGGCATGGAGCCCGGCGTAATGCCGCCAATGTCGGCATGATGCCCACGCGAGCCTACATAAAACGTCGGCTGCGTGGAGGTGCCCAGATACACCGGCGTGATCACCGTGATGTCAGGCAAGTGCGTACCGCCATGGTACGGATCATTCAGCACATACACATCGCCCGGCTGCATGCTGCCGGTGTTCTCCCGGATCACCGTCTTGATGCTTTCACCCATGGAGCCCAGGTGCACCGGCATGTGCGGCGCGTTGGCGATCAGGTTGCCTTCGGTATCAAAGAGCGCGCAACTGAAGTCCAGGCGCTCCTTGATGTTGACGGAATATGCCGTGTTCTGCAGCTGCAGGCCCATCTGCTCGGCAATGTTCATGAAGAGGTTGTTGAACACCTCCAGCAGCACCGGGTCGACCGTGGTGCCTGCCGCGAAGGTGACGGCGCGCTCGGCGCGGCGGTCCAGCACCAGGTGGTCCAGTGCGGTCAGCGCGGCCTCCCAGCCGGGTTCGACCACCGTGGTGGCGTTCTTCTCGGCAATGATGGCCGGGCCCGAGATGATGTCGCCGGGCCGCAAATCTTCGCGCACGACCAGCGCGGCGTCGTGCCACTGGCCGCCTGAATACATGCGCACCGTTTCGCGCCGCGGCACTTCGCGTGGCTCATGCGTCGTGTGGCGCGGCTCGGCCGGTGCATCGCCCGCCACCACTGCCTCGACCGACACCGCCTCGACCACCAGGCCCTTGCCCTGCATCAGGAAGGCAAAGCGCTGGCGGTAAGCGGCCTCAAAGCCGGCCTCGATCTGGTCCAGCGTGCCGAAAGGAACAATCAGCGCGGAGTCGCTGCCTTCATAACGCACATGCACACGCTGGTGCGTGGTGATGTTGCCGGTGCTGACCTGCTGGCGCTGCAGCTCGGCCTCAGCATGGCTGGCCAGTTCCTTGAGCTTGCCGGCGATCTCGGGCAGTGCCGCATCAGAAAGCTTGAGCTCCACCGCCTGCTCACGAATCACGTTCTGATCGGCCAGGCCCATGCCGTAGGCGCTGAGCACGCCCGCCAGCGGATGCACAAACACCTTGGTCATGCCCAGCGCATCGGCCACCAGGCAGGCATGCTGCCCGCCGGCGCCGCCAAAGCATTGCAGCGTGTAGCGCGTCACGTCATAGCCGCGCGCGACGGAGATTTTCTTGATGGCATTGGCCATCTGCTGCACCGCAATGTTGATAAAGCCTTCAGCCACCACCTCGGCGCTGCGGCCGGTCTGGCCGGCCAGCTCGTTGAACTGCGTTTCAACCGCTTCATAGCTCAGCGGCTCATCGGCGTTGGGGCCGAACACTTTCGGAAAGTAACGTGGCTGCACTTTCCCGACCATCACATTGGCGTCTGTCACCGCCAACCGCCCGCCGCGCCGGTAGCTGGCCGGGCCGGGGTTGGCGCCCGCGCTCTGCGGGCCGACGCGGAAGCGCTCGCCGTCAAACTTGAGGATGGAACCGCCGCCCGCCGCCACGGTGTGGATGCTCATCATGGGCGCGCGCATGCGCACACCGGCCACCTGGGTTTCAAACTCGCGCTCGAACTCGCCAGCGTAATGCGACACGTCGGTCGAGGTGCCGCCCATGTCAAAGCCGATGACCTTTGCATGGCCGGCAATCGCCGCCGTGCGGGCCATGCCCACGATGCCGCCCGCCGGGCCAGAGAGGATGGCGTCTTTGCCCTGGAACACATGCGCGTCAGTCAGGCCACCTGAAGACTGCATGAAGAAGAGCCGCACGCCCGGCATCTCGCTGGCCACCTGTTCCACATAGCGGCGCAGGATGGGCGAGAGATAGGCGTCCACCACCGTGGTGTCGCCACGGCTCACAAACTTCATCATCGGGCTGGTTTCATGCGAAGTGCTGATCTGCGTGAAACCCACTTCAGCCGCAATGCGCTTGGCGGACTTTTCATGCGCCGTGAACCGGTAGCCATGCATAAAAACAATCGCAAGGCTTCGCAGCCCTTTCTGGTATTGGGCCAGCAGCTCCTTCTTTAATAGCACTTCGTCCAGCGCCTGAAGCACCTCGCCTTGTGCGCCCACACGTTCCTGGGCTTCGACGACCGCACTGTAAAGCAGCTCGGGCAGCACAATGTTGCGGTCAAACAGCCGCGGCCGGTTTTGGTAAGCGATACGCAGCGCATCGCGAAAGCCGCGTGTGGTCACCAGCAATGTGGGCTCGCCTTTGCGTTCCAGCAGCGCGTTGGTGGCCACGGTGGTGCCCATCTTCACGCAGTCCACCACATCGGCGCGGATCGGCTCGCCGGCCTTCAGGCCCAGCAGGTGGCGTATGCCGGCCACCGCGGCATCGCGGTACTGCTCGGGGTTTTCCGACAACAGCTTGTGCGTGATGAGCGAGCCGTCGGGCTTCTTGGCCACGATGTCGGTGAATGTGCCGCCGCGGTCTATCCAGAATTGCCAGCGTCCGCTGCCCGTGCCGCCCGTGTTCGATGAGTTGGTTTGTGTCATGTTTTTGCTACTGTTGCCTGAAGAATACCGGCAAATCGGCCTGGCGGGCCCTGCCGGGGTGATTGACTGTTTTTGAGGGGTTGATTGCCCGCTTATTGCGGCATGTAGTAAGGCACAAAGATATCGTTCGCTTCGTTGCCTACCGACCGTATCCACTCGCGCGAGAACTTCTCGCCCATGCGCTTGATCTCCTGGTCCAGCTCGGGCGAAATGCGCTCGATTTTTACGCCATTGGCGCGCAGCTCCTCGGTGGCACTGGTGGCCAGCGCCTGGCTGGCTTGCCAGCCGCGAACTTCCGCCTCGCCCGCCGCCTTGAGCACAGCGGTGCGCGCCTCGGGCCTGAGGGCCTCAAAAGCCTTGCTGCTGACAAACACCACATTCTTGGGAAACCAGGCATTGATCTCGTAGTAGTACTTGATGGGCCCCCACACCTTGTTTTCAACGCCCGTCAATGCCGAGGTGATCATGTTGTCCATGCGCCCATCGGCCAGCGCCTTGCCCACATCCACCATCGCCACATCCACAGGCTTGGCACCCAGCATTTCTGCGATACGCATGGTGGTCTGGTTGTAGGTGCGCATTTGCGTGCCCTTGAAGTCGGCCAGCCCACGTACCGGCTTGCTTGAATGCAGGCCCTGCGGCGGCCAGGGCACGGCATAGAGCAGCTTCATGCCGCGCGCGGCGAAATGCTTTTCAAGCCCGGGGCGTTGCAGCTTCCAGAGTCGCTGGGCGTCCTTGTAGGAACTCACCACAAAAGGAATGGAATCGGCGCCGGCCAGCGGGATGTCTTTCACCATGCTGGTCATGATGGTCTCACCCGCCTCGGCTTTGCCCTGCTGCACCGCCTGGCTGATCTCGTTCAGCTTGGCCAGCGTGTTGTTGGGATGCACCTCGATCACCAGCTTGCCCCCGGTGCCCTGCTCCACCTCCCGCGCAAATTGCTGGATGTTTTGCGTGTGGAAGGACTCCGCGCGGTAGCCGGTGGCCAGTTTCCAGGTCGCCTGGGCCATGACGGCAGAGGCGTGACCCAGCGAAACCGCGCACAGGGCGGATATCAAAAGCTTTTTCATGGGAACTCCTGAAAAGGAAGCGGCTGCCTGCGTGGGACTACATATGGCGCGGCAGCCACAGCACCACATCGGGGAAAAAGTAGGTGATCAATACTGCGGCAATCATGAGAAAGAACAAGGGCAGCGCCGTGCGGGCAATCCAGGTGACCTCGCGCTTTGTCAGGCCCTGGATGACAAACAGGTTGAAGCCGACCGGCGGTGTGATCTGCGCCATCTCGACCACCAGGACGATGAAGATACCGAACCAGATCAGGTCGAACCCGGCGGCCTCCACCGTCGGCAGCAACACGGCAATGGTCAGCACGACCACCGAGATGCCGTCGAGAAAACAGCCCAGGACAATAAAGAAGGCAATCAACCCCAGCATCAGCATGAAGGGCGAAAGATGCAGTGCGCCTATGAATTCAGCCAGGTGCCGCGGCAGCCCGATGAAGCCCATGGACAGGGTCAGGAAAGCCGCACCGGCGAGGATCAGGCCGATCATGCAGTAGATGCGGCAGGCGGCGACCAGCCCTTCCTTGAACTTGCTCCAGTTCAGCGAGCCTTCAATGGCGGCCAGCACGAGCGAGCCGGCGACCCCCAGCGCAGCGGCTTCGGTGGCGGTGGCGATACCGCTGTAAATGCCGCCGAGCACCACCACAATCAGCGACACCACCGGAATCAGGTGGCGCGACGCATAAATCTTCTCGCCGAAACTCATGGCCACGTCAGCCGCCGGCACCTTGTCCTTGTTGAGCAAGGCCCAGACCACGATGTAGCCCATGAACAGCGCAGCCAGCATCAGGCCTGGAATCACGCCGGCCAGGAACAGCTTGGCGATCGATACATTGGCGGCCACGCCGTACACGATCATGATGATGGACGGTGGGATCAACAAACCCAGCGTGCCCGCGCCGGCCAGTGTGCCGACAGAAATGTCGTCGGGATAGCCGCGTTTCTTGAGCTCAGGCAAGGTGATCTTGCCAATGGTGGCGCAGGTGGCTGCCGATGAGCCCGAGATGGCGGCGAAGATGGTGCAACCCACCACATTGATATGCAGCAACCGGCCGGGCAGCCGGTCCAGCCAGGGGGCAAGGCCTTTGAACATGCTGTCAGACAGCTTGCTGCGAAAAAGGATTTCACCCATCCACAAAAAAAGCGGAAGGGCCGTCAATGTCCAGCTGGACGTGGAGCCCCAGATGGTCAGCACCATGCTGTCCCCCACCGGGCGCTGGGTCAGCAGTTCCATTCCCAGCAGGGCTACCGCCAGCAGCGACAGCCCTATCCACAAGCCCGATCCCAGCGCCACCAGGAGCAGCACGATCAATCCGAACGCAATGACGATGTCCATTTTTTTCTTTCCAGGGCTTATTCAATATGGGCGGTTTCAGTGGAGGCGGCAATGAAGCTGCCACCGCGCCAGCGCTCGACCAGGGCTTGTACAAAAGACAAGGCAAAGCCGACACAGCCCAGCGCCATGGCAAGCTGCGGAATCCAGAGCGGGGACGCGTCGGCCGCCGGCGAGGTGTCATGGGTGCTGTAAGACACCCAGACCAGCCGTACCGCGTACCACGCCACATAGGCCGTCAACGCCAGCCCGGCGCCCAGGCACCACCACTCCAGAATGCCGCGCACCCTGGAAGAAACGCGTTCAAGCAACAACGTCACACGGATGTGGTCGCCATGCTGCAGCGTGCCGGGCAGCGCCAAAAACAGGGCCGCGGCAATCGCATACCCGGCGTAACCGTCGAGACCGGGAATATCCCAGTTCGCTTCGCGCGCCAGCACACCCAGCATGACGGTGCCAAAGGCAGCCAGCATGGCCACGCAGGACAAGCCCATCAGCAGTTTGTAAAAATTCTGGACGAGTTTGCCCATCGCGTGCTCCTGCATCGATTAAAAAAGGGAATAAGCGCGGCGGGCCTTTTGCCAACGGGTCTGCCTGCCGCAAACCCACCCGCCGCAAAAATCGCTTACTTCTTGCGGTAAGCGTCGATCACAGCCTGGCCTTCAGGGCCTGCGGTCTTCAGCCACTCCGCCGTCATGGTGTCGCCGATAGCGGCGAGCTCTTTCTTCACACTGTCCGAAGGCGCGCTGATGGTCATGCCCTTGGCGGCAAGTTCTTTCATGTACTCGCCATCGAGCTTTTCGCTGGTGGCCCAGCCGCGCTGTTCAGCGGCCTCGGCGGCCTTGAGCAAGGCGTCCTGCGTGGGTTTGTCCAGCGCATCGAAGGCTTTCTGGCTCACGACCGTCGCGTTGCGCGGCAGCCAGGCACTGACAGGGTAGAAGTACTTGACCTGTTCATGCAACTTGCTCTCCACGCCGCTGGCGCTGGATGTCAAAAAGTTCTGCACACCACCGGTCGCCAAAGCCTGGCCCAGTTCAGCCAGCTGGATGGTCACCGGCTGGGCCTTGAGGAGCTGGGCGATACGCGTGGTCGCCGGGTTGTAGGCGCGCATCTTGGTGCCGGCAAAGTCGGCCGGCGTGCTGATCGGCTTGATCGAATACAGCGACTGGCCAGGCCATGGCACGGTAAACAGGACCTTGATGCCCTGCGACGCCAGCAGCTTGTCGTGCGCGGGCTTGGCAGCCAGATACAGGCGTTTCGCATCGCCGTAGCTGGTGGCCAGAAAGGGAACGGAGTCGACGCCGAACAGCGGGTTCTCGTTGGCGGCGCCGGACAGGATGAACTCTGCTGCCTGCACTTGGCCGGTCTGCACCGCGCGCTTGATCTCGTTGGCCTTATAGAGCGAGCCACCCGCGTGCAAGGTGATCTTGAGTTTGCCGCCGGTGAGCTGGTTCACCTCGTTGGCGAACTGCTGCACGTTCTGCGTCTGGAAGCTGTTGGCGCTGTAGCCGGTGGGCAAGTCCCATTTTGTCTGGGCTTGGGCAAGCCCTGTACAGGCAAGCGCCAAACCGCAAATAAGTGTCTTCATGAAAACTCCTTTTAGAAACTGGCAAGCTGGTGGTTCAAAAGATCGGTGATCAGCATCGCACCCGGCGCGTGGGTAATGCAGAACTCGGGACGCGCCTGCATGATGGCCGCCTGCGGCGTGACACCGCAGGCCCAGAACACTGGGATCTCGCCGGGCAGCACCTCGACGGCATCGCCGTAGTCGGGCTTGGCGAGGTCGGCAATTCCGATCTGCCCCGGGTCGCCGATATGCACCGGCGCGCCATGCACATCAGGGAAACGCGAGGTGATCTGGACGGCGCGGATCGCATCGGCCGCCTTGAACGGCCGCATGGTGACCACCATGGGCCCGTGGAAAGGGCCCGCAGGTTCGGTGGCGGTCGTCGTGCGGTACATCGGGACATTGCTGCCCTGGTCGATATGCCGGATGCGCAAGCCCGCTTCCTGCAGGGCCTGCTCAAAGGAAAACGAGCAACCGAGGACGAACGTCACCATGTCTTCGCGCCACAGCGCGCTGATGTCGACGGGCTCATCGGCCAGTTCGCCATGGCGCCATACGCGGTAGCGCGGCAGGTCGGTGCGGATGTCGATGCCGGCGCCCAGCGCCGGCAGGTCCGCATGGCCCGGCTCTGATACCGCGAGCACCGGACAGGGTTTCGGGTTGCGCTGGCAATAGCGCAGGAAATCACCGGCTTCAGCGGCCGGAAGTATGACCACGTTTCCCTGCACGTGGCCCTTGGCCAGGCCGCTCGTCTGTGAAGTCCAGCGGCCATTGCGGATGACGCCGCGCACGTGCGCGGCATTGTCGATGCCGCCTGCGCCGAAAACCGAGAGTGCCGATTCAGTCGATGTGCTCACCAGAAAATTCCCCGTTTGCATATGTCACTTTCATGACGATGGGCGAATTGTGTGAGCGCCGCCGGCCTTCAGCAAATTCAAAATTTTTCGCTTATGTCATCGATTTTTTCGATGCTAGGGGTTTACCTTTAGGCGGCTTTTAGGCGGCTTCCAGGCCGCTTCTAGTCAGCCTTTTGACGCCCTTTTGGTGCGCTTTTCCGGTTGCCGGCAAAGGCCACCGCCGATTGCACAACCGTTTCCACCGTCTTGGAACTGGGGTCCGTGCGGTAACTGGCGTGGATAGGCAGGGACTGCAGTTTGGCGTCGCAGGTCAAGGGTTTCAGTCGGGCAAAACCCGTCAGCCGCTCAACCGCCGCACGCGGCAGCAGGGCTACACCAAACCCGCCCTGCACCAGCTGCACCATGGCGGAAATCGAGGAAATCGCATGCACCTTTTTGGGCTCCATGCGGTGCGCCCTGAACAGGTCGAGCAAGGTGACATGCGGCTGCGAGCCTTTCTGGAAGGTCAGCAATTCCATGCCGGCAAGTTCGTCAAGCTTGTAGTTTCTTTTTTTATGCAGGTCCGGATGGCCGACAAACACCATGTCCATGGCCGGAAGCGCATGGTTTCGAACGCCTTCGGCCGAGGCAGGCAGCACCGCAAAAACCAGGTCGAGCGTGCCGCGTTGCATCTGGTCAATCAGGATGGGTGTGGTTTCAACGGTCAGTTCCAGTTCCAGGCCGGGATAGTCGGCGCGCAGTTTTTCCAGCCACGGGATCAGCCAGGAGTGCAGCACCGATTCGATGGCGCCTATGCGCATCGACACCGCCATGGCCTGCCCTGATCCCATTTCAGCTTTCACCTCGCGCTGCAGCGCCAGCAGTTTCTCCGCGTACTGCAGGAAGCGCATGCCCGCGCCCGTCAGCTTGAACTGCTTGTCACGCCGGTCCAGCAGCAGGACGCCCAGTTCGTCTTCGAGCGTGGCGATGCGGCTGGACATGGCCGACTGCGTGAGGTAGAGCTTGTCGGCGGCGCGCGAGATGCTTTTGAGCGAGGCCACCCAGTAAAAGGCTTCAACAAAACGCAGGTTCATGGCTGGCCTCAGGGTCGCGAAACGGGTGGGGGCCGGTTTTCGGGGTATGCCCGGTGAACTGGCGCGGGATTTGCGTCTATCCTATTACGACTTATCAATTCCTTGTTCTGCCTTTTGCCCTGGAGCCTTTCATGAAATTCAAGATCACCCTGACGGCCGCCGCCCTCGCTTTCGGCGCCAACGCTTTTGCCCAGACCAAATGGGACCTGCCTGCCGCCTACCCGGCCAGCAATTTCCACACGGAGAACCTGACGCAGTTTGCCGCCGATGTCGACAAGGCCAGCGGCGGCAAGCTCAAAATCACCGTGCATGGCAACGCCTCGCTGTTCAAGGCCAATGAAATCAAGCGCGCGGTCCAGGGCGGCCAGGCGCAGATCGGTGAGATCCTGCTGGTCAACTTCGAAAACGAAAACGCGATATTCGGCGTGGACGGCCTGCCCTTCGTGGCCTCCAGTTACGCCTCTGCCCACAAGCTGGCCGAAGCGCAAAAACCGGCGCTGGAAAAGCTGCTGGGCACGCAAGGCATGAAGCTGCTCTACACGGTGGCCTGGCCGCCCCAGGGCATTTACGTCAATAAAGAGATTACCGCGGTGGCCGACATGAAGGGCCTGAAGTGGCGCGCCTACAGCCCGGCCACCAGCAAGATCGCCGAACTGGTCGGCGCGCAGCCCGTCACCGTGCAGGCGGCGGAACTGAGCCAGGCCATGGCGACGGGTGTCGTCAACAGCTATATGAGCTCGGGATCGACCGGCTACGACACCAAGACTTACGAGAGCATCAAGTACTGGTATGACGTGCAGGCCTGGCTGCCCAAGAACGCCGTCATCGTCAACAAAAAATCATTTGACGCGCTGGATGCGCCTACCCAGGCCGCCGTGCTGAAAGCCGCCGCCGACGCGGAAGTGCGCGGCTGGAAAATCAGCGAAGAGAAAAACGAGTTCTACAAAAAAGCACTGGCCGAAAAAGGCATGAAGATCATGGCGCCCTCGCCCAAGCTGGTGGCCGACCTGCGCCAAGTGGGCGGCATCATGAAGGCCGACTGGATCAAACGCGCCGGCCCCGAGGGTGAAGCCCTGCTGTCGGCCTTCGACAAGTCCAACGCGGCGAAGAAGTAAGCATGCGCCGCCTGCTCGATGCGCTGTACGACGGCGCGGCATGGCTCGGGGCGCTGTTCATGATCGGCACGCTGGTATCGGTGCTGGCCGGCGTGCTGGACCGCCAGTTCGCGTGGTCCCTGCGCGGCACCGACATGTATGCCGGCTACTGCATGGCGGCCAGCGGCTTTCTGGCGCTGGCCCACACCCTCAAGAAGGGTGAGCACATCCGCGTCACGCTGATCCTCAACGGCCTGAAAGGCACGGCCCGGCGTGCGCTGGAAATCTGGGCGCTGGCGGCAGCCACCGCGCTGTCGATGCTGTTCGCCTGGTACAGCGTCATGCTGTCGGTCAACTCCTATGCCTATCACGACATCTCGACCGGAAGCGACGCCACGCCGCTGTGGATTCCGCAAATCACCATGGGTGTGGGCGCGGTCATCCTGATGATCGCCTTCATCGACGAGCTGGTGCTGGAGATCCGGGGCCGGCGCGTGCAGGCAGGCAGCGATGAAGCGCTGCACCACGAATAACAACAAAGAACCTTCATGTCCGATCTCGCCATCACTTCGCTGCTGATTCTTTCGCTTTTCCTGATCCTGGGCTCCGGGGTCTGGATCGGCCTCACGCTCTCAGGCGTGGCCTGGATCGGCATGCAGCTGTTCTCTTCACGCGCCGCCGGCGACGCCATGGCCGTGACCATCTGGGGATCGTCTTCCAGCTGGACGCTGACGGCCCTTCCTCTTTTTGTGTGGATGGGGGAAATCCTGTTTCGCACCAAGCTCAGCGAAAGCATGTTCAAGGGCCTGGCGCCCTGGGTCAGCCGCCTGCCGGGCGGCCTGCTGCACACCAACGTCATCGGCTGCACCATCTTTGCCGCGGTGTCGGGCTCTTCGGCGGCGACCTGCGCCACCATCGGCAAGATGACGCTGCCGGAGCTGGCTAAACGCGGTTACCCGGAAGACATCACGATAGGCTCGCTTGCCGGCGCCGGCACGCTGGGCCTGCTGATCCCGCCCTCCATCATCATGATTGTTTACGGCGTCAGTGCTGATGTGTCGATTGCCCGGCTGTTTATCGCGGGTGTTTTTCCGGGCCTGTTGCTGGCCGGCCTTTTCTCGGGCTACCTCGTGGTCTGGGCCCTGCTGAACAAAGGCAAGATCCCGCCGCCCGATGCCGCGATGAGCTTCAGCCAGAAGATCTACGAGTCACGCCACCTCATACCCGTCGTGCTGCTGATAGGCGCCGTGCTGGGCTCCATTTACACCGGTGTGGCCACCGCAACCGAAGCCGCGGCCATCGGCGTCGTCGGCTCGCTGGTGCTGGCGCTGGTGCAACGCTCCATGAGCTGGAGCACCTTCAAGGAATCGCTGCTGGGCGCGACGCGCCTGTATTGCATGATCGCGCTGATCCTGGCCGGCGCCGCCTTTCTGACGCTGAGCATGGGCTACATCGGGCTGCCCCGCCACCTGGCCGAATTTGTCTCCAGCCTCGGGCTGAGCCCTTTCATGCTCATCATCGTGCTGAGCATTTTCTACGTCGTGCTGGGCTGCTTTCTCGACGGAATTTCGATGGTGGTGCTGACCATGGGCGTCATCCTGCCCACGGTGCAGGCGGCCGGGCTGGACCTGATCTGGTTCGGCATCTTCATCGTCATCGTGGTCGAGATGGCGCAGAT
>Ga0136846_1215758_pt1 | contig 22090 bp, 18 predicted proteins | sample HopSoiMetagenom2_FD_96841 | JGI IMG/M metagenome (GOLD analysis project Ga0136846, IMG submission 96841) | Grasslands soil microbial communities from Hopland, California, USA - 2 Assembly 2016 (version 4) | ecosystem: Environmental > Terrestrial > Soil > Grasslands | place: USA: Hopland... | reverse complement strand
TGTCGCCGTACACGGCGGTGATCGGGCACGTCGTGATCGCGATGCCGTTCGCGATCCTCGTGCTGGTGCCGCGGCTCCAACGCATCCCCGCGGCGTTGGAGGAGGCCTCGCGCGACCTTGGGGCGTCGGCGATGCAGACGTTCCGGCTGATCACGTTCCCGCTACTGGTGCCGGCGCTGATCTCTGCGTTCCTGATCTCGTTCACGATCTCGTTCGACGAGCTGGTGATCTCGTCGTTCCTGGTCGGCGACCAGGCGACGTTCCCGGTCTACCTGTACTCGCAGCTGCGGCTCCCGGAGCGGTTGCCGTCCGTGATCGCGGTCGCGGTCGTGATCTTGGTGGTGTCGGTGACCGTCGTGATCGCGTCCGAGATCGGCCGGTTCGTGACCGAGCGGCGGTTGGAGGCACAGACGGGGATGGCGGCGGACGACTTCGGCTCGTTGCGTGCCGGGAAGGGATGAACGACCGATGAGCGATCCGACCATCGCAGCGATCAGCATCCGCGACGTCACGAAGCGCTTCGGCGACGTGACGGCGGTCGACGACCTGACGCTCGACATCCGCGAGGGCGAGTTCCTGACGCTGCTCGGGCCCTCGGGGTGCGGCAAGACGACGACGATGCGGATGGTGGCCGGCTTCGAGGAGCCCGACGAGGGCGACATCCTGCTCCGCGGCGAGGAGGTCGTCGGCGTGCCGCCCAACAAACGCCACGTCAACATGTGCTTCCAGAACTACGCGCTGTTCCCGCACATGGACGTGCAGCAGAACATCGAGTACGGGCTCAAGCTCAAGAAGGTCGGCAAGGACGACCGCGCGCGCAAGGTCCAGGAGATGCTCTCGATCGTGCGGCTCGAGGGGTACGAACACCGCCGGCCGGGCCAGCTCTCGGGTGGCCAGCAACAGCGGGTCGCGCTCGCGAGGGCCCTGGTCAACGAGCCGGCGGCGCTCCTGCTGGACGAGCCGCTCGGCGCCCTGGACGTGAAGCTCCGCAAGCAGATGCAGCTGGAGCTCAAGCGGATCCAACACGAGCTCAAGACGACGTTCGTCTACGTCACGCACGACCAGGAAGAAGCGCTGTCGATGTCGGACCGGATCGCGGTCATGAACGAGGGCGTGGTCGAGCATCTCGGCACGCCTCGCGACGTCTACGAACGGCCGGCCACGCCGTTCGTGGCCGACTTCGTCGGCGTGCTCAACGCGGCGGAGCTCGCGGTCTCGTCGATCGACGGCGATCGCGCGGTGCTCACGATCAACGACACGGATCGAGTGGTGGCGCCGGCGACGGGGCACGATCTGGCGACCGGGTCGCTGGCGTTGGTGGCGGTCAGGCCGGAGCGGATCGCCATCAGCCGGGGCGCGACCGAGACGAACGGGGGCTCACGCCTTTCGGGCACGGTCGCGCAGGTTGTGTATCTCGGGACGCTCACGCAGTTCCACGTCGACACGAGCGCCGGGAAGACGTTCGTCGTGCACCAGCTGTCGACCGAGGGCAGCGAGGCGATCGACGAACAGGACGAGGTCACGCTGACGTGGCCGGTCGAGGACAGCGCGGTTCTTCGCGTGGGCTGAGTTCCGGTACCGGAACCGCCCGGACTGGGGCTTCCCGCCGTCCGCTGTGCGCGGGCGGCGTTGCGTCCGTTGACGACGAAGTGAGCGCGGTCTGAGCCGGTCAGCCGACGAGCGACCGGGCCCCGCGCTTCACCAACTGGTCGGCGACGATCTCCCGCTGGATCTCGCTCGTCCCCTCCCAGATCCGGTCGACGCGCACCTCGCGCCAGAACCGCTCGGCGACGTTCTCGCGCATGTAGCCGCGGCCACCGAAGATCTGCACCGCGCGGTCGGCGACCCGTCCGGCCATCTCGCTCGAGAACAGCTTGGCCATCGAACACTGCGCGTGCTGGATCTTGACGTCGGCGCCGGCGTCGATGTTCTCGGCCAGGCGGTAGGTCATCAGGCGCGCGGCCCACAGCTCGGTGAGCGAGTCGGCCAGCATGTGCGAGATCGCCTGGTTCTCGATGATCGGCCGGCCGAACTGGACCCGCTCCTTGGCGAACGCGGTGGCCTCCTCGATCAGCCGTTCGGCGGCGCCGCAACACCGTGCCGCGATCATCAGCCGCTCGTACCGGAACCACGCGTACGTGAAGCTCATCCCGTCGCCCTCGGCGCCGATCAGCTGCGACGCCGGCACCCGCACGTCGTCGAACGCGACGATCGCGTGCGTGTCGGGGTATGTGTGGGTGTAGCGCGGCTCGCGCACCAGCCGGACGCCCGGCGTGTCCTTGTCGACGACGAACATGGCGTGCTCGCCCGCGTGCTCCCCGCCGACGATCTTCGCCTGGAAGAAGATGTGGTCGGCTCGGTTGAACGACGTCACGTGCATCTTCTCGCCGGCCAACACGTAGTCGTCGCCATCCCGGCGGGCCGTGGCCTCGATCGCATCGACGTCTGAGCCCGCGCCGGCCTCGGTGATCGCGTAGCACTCGCTCCGTTCGCCGCGGATCGCCGGCTTCAGCCACCGCTCGATCTGTTCGTCGGTCATGACCTCGGGCGCCCACTCGGCCGGGGTGTGCACGCACCACCCGAGCGCGTTCGTCACGCGACCGATCTGCTCCGACACCAGCACCTGCTGCAAGGTGGTGAACCCGCCGCCGCCGAGGTCCTCGGGCAGGTTCATGCCGGACAGGCCGAGGTCGCGGGCGCGCTGCTCGAGCCGGCGGTGGTCATCCTCGGGGATCTTCCCCTGGTGGTCCTCGGCGTGGAGCTCCCACGGGATCAGCTCGTCGTCGACGAAGTGGCGGGCGCGCTCTTGGATCTCACGGTCGGTGTCGGACAGCGGGTAGGTCGTCATGGGCCGCAGGATATGGCGTCCGGCGCCGGACCCGTCAACGCCGGCTACAGCGATCCGAGCGCCATGAAGGCGTCCGCCACGAGCGCCATCCGACGGAACCCCTTGGGCATGTCCGAACGCTGATGGCTCGTCACGATGGTGACGTCGCGTGTCGGGCAGGTGTACGCCGTCGTCCCCCAGTAGCCGTCGTGGCCCCACCACGTCACCTCCGCGGCCTCGGCCCGGAAGAGGTACATCGCCGCGTCCGAGACCGTCTCGTCGGACGTGGCCGACGCCTGCGGGAGATCCGGCAATGTCTCGGTCATCGTCGCCAACGTCTCGGGCCGCTCGAACACCTCGTTGCGGAGCAGCGCGCGGAAGAACCGAGCGAGATCGCCGCACGTCGACACGAGCCCGCCGCCGCCGTACAGGTCGACCGACGCGTCGAAGACCGCGACGTCGAGGTTGCGCTCGTACTGATGCGACAGCGGCGGCAGGTTGGGCGGCTCGTCCTCGATCGTTTCTTGCCAGGTCGTGCGGAGCCCCAGCCGCTCATAGCCGATGAGCTCGCGCAGCGCAGCCCCGAGCGTCTCGCCCGTGATCCGCTCGATCACCTCCCCGACCAGGCACGCCCCGGTGTCGGAGTAGCCGAACACCGTGCCGGGCGGTCCGTAGGGCTTGCCGTGCTCGACGGCGAACTGGATCTGCTCGAACCGGGTCCACCGGCGTCCCGGATCCTTGGCTGTCTGGGCAGTGAAACCGTCGGTAAGCTCGTCGCCGTACGCGTCCGCCGCGAAGTCGTAGATGCCGCTGGTATGTGTCAGCAGATGCCGCAGCGTGATCGCGTCGGTGTCGTAGCCGCCGCTCCGCAGGAGATCGTCGTACGGACCGGCGAGGAGTTCGGCAGCCGTCTGGTCGAGCGACAGCCGGCCCTGCTCCACCAGCCGGAGGGTCGCCGCGCCGACGAACGGCTTGGTCACGCTTGCGATACGGAACCGGGAGCCCGGCCGCAACGGTCCGTCGCCGAGCTCCTGCACGCCGGCGGCGACCTCTACATCGACATCGAGCCCGGGTGCGAGGACGTGCAGCAGCCGACCCGGCATCCGCGGCCACGCCGCAACGTCGGCGTCGATCAGCGCTTGGAACCGGTCCTCGACGTTCATCCGGCGAACGGCGCGAGGCCCGCCCAGGGCCGGACCTGCTCGAGCGCGGCGCCGATGCGGAAGGCGGTGACGTCGTCGAACGTGCGGCCGACGATCTGGATGCCTGTCGGCACGCCGTTCGACGGCGCGATCCCACTGGGAACCGCCAACACCGGGCACGGCGACAAGATGTTGAACGGCGTCGTCATGTAGCAGGTGAACTGCCGGTCGTTACCGCCGCCGGCGTCGAACAGCTGTCCCAGGAAGCTGTCCCCGGCCGGGATGCCCGGCACGGTCCAGGTCGGGCAGATCAGCGCGTCGAAGGTCTCGAACAGCTGCCCGATCGGCGCCCAGACCTCGGCCTCCTGGCTGAGGCCGCGCAGGAACGAGCCCGGCTCGGCCATCATCGCGCGCGCCTCGTCGGCCCACGCATGGACGTAGTCGTTGACGAGATCCGGGAACGCGTCGGCGGCGCCGGCGATCTCCGCGCCGAAGATCGCGGCGAAGTGGCGCCGCGCGGTGTCCATCAGGTGCTCGAGGTTCCACGGGATGTCGACCTCGTCGACCTTGGCGCCCGCCTCGATCAGCGCTTCGCCGGCCGCGTGCGTGTTCGCCGCGACGTCTTCGTGGACGTCCCACGAACCGAGGTCGACCGACAACGCGATCCGCATCCCGTCGATCCCCTCAAGCTGCTCTGGGATCTCGAGCTTCGGGCGGAGGCTCGCGATGTCGGCCGGGTGCGGCCCCGCGACGACGTTCTCGAAGAGCGAGCAGTCGGCGACCGTTCGTGCGAGCACCCCGTCGTGGCAGTACCGGTCGAGGTTGTAGGGGGACCCCGTCGGCACCCGTCCGTGCGGCGCCTTGAACCCGACCACGCCGTTGATCGACGCCGGGATCCGGATCGAGCCGCCGATGTCCGACCCGCTCGCGAGCGTCGACGTTCCCGATGCGAGCGACGCGCCGGAGCCGCCGCTCGACCCGCCGACCGCCACCTCGAGGTTCCACGGGTTGCGCGTGACGCCCCAGAGCTTGGAGTGCGTGTATCCGGTGCACGAGAACTCCGGCGTCGTGGAGCGCGCGTGCACGACCGCGCCAGACGCGAAGATCCGCTCGGCGATCGGCGCGGTCTCGTCCGCGATCTCGTCGACCGCGAGCGACCCGAACCGCATGCGCCAGCCCTCGACGGGCACCTCTTCCTTGAGCGCGACCGGCAACCCCTCCAGTGGACGGATGTCCTCGCCGGTGGCGTACCGCTCCGCGGATGCCTCCGCGGCGGCGAGCGCGTCCTCGTCCCGCCGCTCGCTGAAGGCGTTGACCGTGGGCTCGACCACCTCGGCGCGAGCCTGGACGGAGGCCAAGAGCTCGACCGGCGACAGCTCCTTGGCGCGCATGCGCGCCAGCGCGTCGGTGGCGCTGAGCTCCCAGGCCTCGGTCACGCGATGAACTCTAAGCGGTCGCGGTGGGTCGCAACCTGTTCGAGGATGTCCTGATCCGGGGTGTGGTCGCGGATGTCGTCGTCGACATCGACGCCCTCGCCGAAGAGCTCGCCCGAGAGGTATCGCTGTCCGGTGTCCGCGACGACCGTGACGATCCGGCGAAGCTCAGGGTGCTTGGCAGCGACCTTGTGTGCCGCGACCACGTTCATCCCGCTCGAGGGGCCGCAGAGGATGGCCTCCTCGCGTGCCATCCGCTGGGCCATCGTCAGGGCCTCGCCGGTGCTCACGGTGACGATCCCGTCCATGGCCGACAGGTCGAGGTTCCGTGGGATGATCCCGTCGCCGACCCCGGGAACGCCGTGGCGGCCCCACCGTTGTTCGCTGATCAGCGGGCACTCGGCAGGCTCGACCGCGTAGGCGAGCACGGTCGAGTCCTTCGCCTTGAGTGCGCGGGTCACGCCGGTGATCCAGCCGCCGGTCCCCTGCGCCGCGACCACCGCGTCGACGCGGCCGTCCATCTGTTCCCAGATCTCGTGGCCGCTCTGCTGCTGTGCCTCGGGGTTATCCGGGTTCTCGAACTCGCCCGGGAAGAAGTAGCGGTCGGGTTCCGCCTCGACGAGCTCGCGCATGCGCGCAAGCGCGAGGTCGATGTCGGTACCGGCGCCCGGCGTGAGCTCGAGGTGCGCGCCGTATGCCTCGATCATCCGCTTGCGCTCGGGGCTCATGCCCTCGGGCATCACGATCACGCACTCGTACCCCTTGATCGCGGCGACCGCCGAGCACGCGATGCCGGCGTTGCCGGTGGTGCACTCGATGATCGTCATGCCGGGCCGCAGACGGCCGGCCTCCTCCGCCTTGCCGAGCATGTGCGCGTAGATCCGATCCTTGACGGAGCCGGTCGGGCCGTACCACTCGACCTTGGCGAACAGCTCGAGGTCGGGCGCGACACGCGCGAGCCGGACCAGCGGCGTCGCGCCGAGCGCGTCGAGCAACGACGCGGCCGGTCGGGCGTTCTGGTCCCAGGCGGTCACCCGGCCACCCGCCCGCGGTCGAGATGGCCGAGCTGCCGAGACACCGCCTGCGCCGCCTCGGCCGTCAGCAACCCGAGGCGAGGCACGTCCACCGCGTGCATCCGGAACGCCGGCCCGGACACGCCGAGCGCGGCGATCACGCGACCATCGGCCTGTCGCACAGGGGCGGCCACCGCGTTCAGCCCTTCCTCGAGCTCTTCGATGGCCTGCCCGTATCCACGGGTTCGAACCGCGTCGAGCTCGTGCCGGAGCTCAGCGGAGTCGGTGATCGTGTGCTCGGTGAACCGCTCGAGCGGCTCCGACAGCACGCGATCGCGGTCGGATTCCTCCGCCCACGCGAGCAGCACCTTCCCGTTCGATGTGCAGTGCATCGGTGTCCGCCGTCCTACCCAGCTCACCGTCACGATCGAACGCGAACCGGAGATCTGGTCGACGTAGACGATGTCATCGCCGCTACGGACGCCGAGGTTGCTCGCCTCGCGTGCGCGCTCGGCGAGCGTCTCGAGGATCGGCCGGGCGAGCCGGACGAGGTCGAGGCCGCTCATCGCCGCCCCGGCAAGCCGGACCAACCCGAACCCGATGCGGTAGCGCTCGGTGAGCGGATCACGTTCGAGGAGGCCGCGCTCGGCGAGCACGGCGGCGAGCCGCGAGGCGGTCGCCTTGTGGACGCCGAGCTGGCGCCCGAGCTCGCTGACCCCGAGCTCCCCGGCATCGGCGACCAGCTCGAGGGCGGTCAGCGCGCGGTTCACCGACTGGAGCGAACCACCGGTCTCGTCGCGCACCCAGCAACCCCCTCGGACGTGCCCGCGCATCGTAGTGCCAGACCCGTTGAAAGGTCGAACCGCTCGTTGCGTCCCCCGCACCTCCGCGTTGCCGGAACCAGAGGTGTCGGACAGACTTCGACCTCGAGGGCAAGGGCCCAAGGGGACTGGCTGCGATGACCGACGAACCGCAGCGCTACTGGCGCAGCGCCGAGCCGAAAGACGCCTACGACGTCGTGATCGTGGGCGGCGGCGGGCACGGGCTCGCCACGGCCTACTACCTGGCACGCAACCACGGCATCACCGACGTCTGCATCGTCGAGAAGGGGTGGCTCGCCGGCGGCAACGTCGCCCGCAACACGACGGTGATCCGCTCCAACTACCTGTGGGACGCCTCGGCCGCGATCTACGAGCACTCGCTCAAGCTGTGGGAAGGGCTGGAGGACGACCTCGGCTGGGATCTGCAGTTCGACCAGAAGGGCGTTCTGAACATCCTGCACCACATCGGCGAGATCCGGAACTCGACCCGCCGCGTTGAGGCCAACCATCTCCAAGGGATCGACGCCGAGATGCTCGACGCACAGCAGGTGAAGGAGTTCTGCCCGATCATCGACATCTCCCCCGGCGCCCGCTACCCCGTGATGGGCGGCGCGCTTCAGCGGCGCGGCGGCACGGCGCGGCACGACAAGGTGGCGTGGGGGCTCGCGACCCGGGCGAGCGACCTCGGCGTCGACATCGTCGAGCACGCGGAGGTGACGGGGTTCCTGCGCGGCCAGGGCGGCGCCGTCACCGGCGTCGAGACGGCGCGCGGCCATATCCGAGCGAACAAGGTCGCGCTGGTCGCTGCCGGCCACACCAGCGTGCTCGCCTCGATGGTCGGCCTCAGGCTTCCGGTCCAGTCGCATCCCCTGCAGGCGCTGGTGAGCGCGCTCTATGAGCCGGTCCTCAACTGCGTCGTGATGTCGAACGCCGTGCACGTCTACGTCTCGCAGGCCGACAAGGGCGAGCTCGTGATGGGCGCGGGCATCGACAGCTACAACGGCTACGGCCAACGGGGGTCGTTTCACGTGATCGAGCACCAGATGGCCGCAGCGTGCGAGCTCTTCCCTGTGTTCAAGCATGCGGCGCTGCTGCGCACGTGGGGCGGCATCGTCGACGTGTGCCCCGACGCGTCGCCGATCATCGACATCACGCCGGTCCCCGGTCTGTACCTGAACTGCGGCTGGGGCACGGGCGGGTTCAAGGCGACGCCCGGCAGCGGCTGGGTGTTCGCGGAGACGATCGCCACCGGTGAACAGGCGGCCCTCGCGAAGCCGTATGCGTTGGACCGCTTCTCGACGGGCGCCTTGATCGACGAACACGGGGCCGCAGGGGTCGCGCACTGATGCGCACCGCGACCTTCCGGTCGGCGGCGATGGGGTTGCCGGACGCGACCGAGGTCGAGACGTGGGGCGAGGCGACGTTCCGCGTCCGGAACAAGATGTTCGCGACGCTCGGTTCCGACGGCAAGCGCGCGAGCATCAAGGGCACGCGCGACGAACAACAGGCGCTGATCGCGGAGAACCCCGACGTGTACTTCGTCCCGTCATACGTCGGCGTCCACGGCTGGATCGGCGTCGTCGTGTCCAAGGCAGATCGCGGCGAGGTCGAGGAGCTCCTGACCGAAGCGTGGCGGATGACGGCGACCAAGCGCGCCGTGGCGGCGTTCGACGCGGAGCATCGCTGATGCTGCTGATCCGTTGCCCGTGGTGCGGCGACCGCGACGAGATCGAGTTCAAGTACGGCGGACAGGCGCATCTCGCCTATCCCTCCGACCCCGAGGCTCTGACCGATGCGGAGTGGGCGGACTTCCTGTTCATGCGCGACAACCCGAAGGGCGAGTGGGCGGAGCGGTGGATGCATGCCGCCGGGTGCCGCCGGTGGTTCAACGCGATCCGCGACACGGCGGCCCACCGGATGGTCGCGACCTACCGGATGGGCGAGGAGCCGCCGCGGTGACCGGGCGACGGATCGAAGGCGCCGGCGCCTGGGTCGACCGCGCGCACCCGATCGGCTTCACGATCGACGGCCGGCTGCTCCAGGGGTTCGCCGGCGACACGGTGGCGAGCGCGTTGCTCGCCAGCGGCGAGGTCGGTGGGTTCATCTCGCCGCTCTCGGCGCGGCCGCGTGGCGTCTACGCCGCCGGTGTCGAAGAACCGAACGCGTTCGTCGAGATCGCCGCGCCGTGGTTCGAGCCGATCCGTCCCGCGACGATGGTCAACTTGGTTGACGGCCTGGTGGTGAGGCGACGAGCCGGCGTTGGCGTCCTGCCGAGCGATCCGGTGGCGACCCGCCCCGCGCGGCACCGATATCACCACGTCGAGACGCTGGTGATCGGTGGCGGGGCATCGGGCCGTGCGGCGGCCACCATCGCCGAAGGGCGCGTACTGATCGTCGACGAGCACGACGTCGTGATCGATCCGCCGCCGAACGCGACCACGCTGACCTCCACCACGGCGACCGGCATCTACGACGACGGCTCTGTGCTCTGCTATCAGCGCGACGGTGCGACCGACGTGTTCCATCACGTGCGGGCCGGCCGCGTGGTCCTCGCGGCCGGCGCGCACGAACGGCCACTCGCCTTCCCCGGGAACGACCGGCCCGGCGTGATGCTCGCCGCGGCGGCGCGCGCGTACCTCGAGCGCTACGGCGTCCTCGTGGGCGAACGGATCGTCGTGTTCTCGACCAACCACGCGGGTCACGACGCGGCCGAGGCGCTGGCGACCGCCGGCGCGACGGTGGTGGTCGTCGATCCGGCCGTGCGGCCGGGACCGGCGACCGAGCGCCTGCGAGCGGCCGGGATCGAGGTCCGGCTGAACGCCAGGGTGATCGCGACCGACGGCGAGCCCGCGCTCACCGGCGTCACGGTTTCCGCCGCCGACGGCCAACGGACCACGCTCCCGGCGGATACGCTCGCCGTCAGCGGCGGTTGGAACCCCGCGGTCCAGCTCGCGCGCGGCCTCGGCATCGGCGTGCGCTACGACGAGGACAGGACGTGCTTCGTGCCCGACGGCTCGGGCCCGGATTGGCTGACGGTGATCGGACGCGCCGCCGGCAACGTGCCGTCGTCGTTCCCCATCTGGGTCATCGACGCCGGCGACGATCGCGAGAAGTACGTCGAGCTCCAACGCGACCAGACCGTCGCCGACGTGGCCGACGCGGTCGCCGGCGGGCTGACGAACGCCGAGCACGTCAAGCGGGCGACATACATCGGCACGACGATCGATCAGGGCCGAACGAGCGGCGTCCTGACGGCCGAGATCGTGAACCGGCTGCTCGGCTGGGCGCCGGGCGCACAGGGCCCGACCAACGCACGCCCGCCGTACACACCGGTGCCGTTCTCGGCGCTCGCCGGGCCCGACGGCGGCCCGATCCTGCTCGACCCGATCCGCGTCACGCCGCTGCAGGCATGGCACGACGCTCACGGCGCGGTCGACGAGAACGTCGGCCAGTGGAAACGCCCGCGCTACTTCCCGCGCGCCGGCGAGGACATGGACGCCGCCGTCGCGCGCGAAACGCGGGCGCTCCGCACGAGCGTCGGGGTGCTCGACGCGAGCACGCTCGGCAAGATCGACGTCCGCGGGCCCGACGCCGGCGTGTTCCTCGACCGGACGTACACCAACCGGATGTCGAACGTCGCGGTCGGCTCGATCCGATACGGGCTGATGCTCGGGCTCGACGGGATGGTGTTCGACGACGGCGTGGCTCTGCGCGTCACGGACGAGCACTACGTCGTCACGACGACGACCGGGGGCGCCGCCGGCGTGATGGACCGCTTCGAGGAATGGCTCCAGACCGAGTGGACCGACCTGCGTGTCTACTGCACCAGCGTCACCGAGCAGTGGTCGGTGGTAGCGGTCGGCGGCCCGCGCGCTCGAGACGTCGTCGCCGCTGCCGGCACCGATACGGATCTCGCGAACGCCTCGTTCCCGTTCATGACGTTCCGAGACGCGACGGTCGCGGGGGTGCCGGCTCGCATCGGCCGGATCAGCTTCACCGGTGAGCTGAGCTATGAGCTGCACGTCTCGCCGTGGTACGCGCAACACGTCTGGGATGCGGTGATGGCGGCGGGCGCGCCGTTCGACATCACGCCCTACGGGACCGAGGCGATGCACGTGCTCCGCGCCGAGAAGGGCTACGTCATCGTCGGACAGGAGACCGACGGGACGCAGACTCCCGAGGACCTCGGCATGGCGTGGATCGTGAACACCGGCAAGGGCGACTTCGTCGGGAAGCGGTCGCTCGTGCGCAGCGACATGCTTCGCGCCGACCGGAAGCAGCTGGTCGGCGTGATGACCGACGAACCGGCGCGCGTGCTCGTCGAAGGCACGCAGCTGATCGCCGAGGCCACGATCCCCGAACCACCGGCGCACATGCTCGGGTGGGTGACGTCCTCGTACCGCAGCGAAGCGCTCGGCCGCAGCATCGCGCTCGCGGTGGTGGAGGCCGGACGCAGCCTGATCGGTCAGCAGATCCACGCGGTGGTCGGCGACACCACCGTGCCGTGCCGCGTCGCCGATCCCGTCTTCTACGACCCGGAGGGAACGCGACGCGATGGTTGATGTCCGCTCACCGCTCGCGCATCGGGCCGCCGCCCTCGCAACGTTCGGTGCCGTCGAGATCCCGTTCCTGACCCAGGTCGACGTCCGGTGCGGGGAGACCGCCGCAGCCCGGCTCGGCTTCCCCCTCGAGCCGAACACCGTCTCCGGCGATATGACCCGAGGCGTGCTGTGGCTCGGCCCCGACGAGTGGCTCGTCGTCGGGGCGCCCGGCGATCCGGACGTCGTCGTCACGGGCTTGGAAGCGTTGCTCGGCGACGGTCACCACGCCGTCGTCGACGTCAGTGGGAACCGCGCAGTGATCGAGCTGCGAGGCCCCGACCGCCTGGCGCTGCTCGCGTCCGCGTGTTCGCTCGACCTCGACCCCACCGGCGGCTGGGTCCCGGGAGTGTGCGCCCAGACGCTGCTCGCGCGAGCGCAGGTCATCCTGCAGGAACTGCCCGACGCGACGCGGGTGTTCGTCCGACCATCGTTCGCGGGCTACGTCGTCGACCGGCTGCTGGCTTCGCTGTAGCGCATCGGTCAGCCGCCCGCGATGACGGTCAGGACGTCGTCGGCGTAGCGCTCGACCTTGGCCTGCCCCACGCCCGATATCGAGCGCAGCCCGGACGCCGACGTTGGACGAGCCTCCGCGATCAGCACCAGCGTCTTGTCGTGGAAGATCACGTAGGGCGGCACACCGTCGGAGGCGGCCCGCTCGCGACGCCACGTGCGTAGCCGTTCGAACAGCGGGTCACCGCTGTCGACCCGCTTCGGCTTCGGCCGTTTCTCCACCTTGGGCTTCACGCCGGTCGCCTCGGCGACGAACGGGCTGACCGCCGCCTTGCCGTCGATCGGCCACGTGATCGCGAGCCAGTGCCGCGCGCGCGTGACACCCACATAGAAGAGACGGCGCTCTTCCTCGGGGTCGGCCGCCGTCCGGCCGCTCTTGTACGGGATCTCGCCGTCGACCACACGAGGCAGGAACACGACGTCGAACTCGAGGCCCTTCGAGCGGTGGTACGTCAACAGCTGCACGCCGCGGCCCGACTCCTCGGTCGAGAACCGCGATGGCAGCTCGGCGATGAAGGCGCCGACCGTCGCGTCGTCCCCGTGCGCGTCGGCGAACTCGCGCGCGAGCGACCGGAAGCGGCCGAGGTCGGCCTGTCGCGTGCGCTCGTCATCGGCGTCAGGTGTCATGTCGGGATCGAACCCAAGCGCATCGGTAGTCTGCTCGATCGCCGCGACGACCGGCACGTCGCCACCGCGTCGGAGCCGGCCAAGCACCGCGCGGGCCGCCGGCCGTTGGAGGAACGCCCCTGTCCGCACCTGGTACGGCACGCCGACCGCCGCGAACGCCTCTTCGAACGGCTCCGTTCTGGCGTTGATCCGTGTGAGGATCGCGATCTCTTCCCAGTCGACGCCCTGCTCGTGCACCTCGCGACACCGGGCGACGGTCCACGACACCTCGTCGCGTTCCGATGGGAACGATCGTGCCAGCGGTTCGGGGCCGTCTTGGCGCGTCGCCTGGAGTCGCTTCTCGAACCCACCGAGCAGCGGCGCCAACCGGTTGGCCAGGGCGAGGATCGCCGGTGTCGAACGGTAGTTCTTCTCGAGCCGGATGATCCGCGAGCCGGGGAACCGGTCCGGGAACGACAAGAGGTACGACGGCGACGCTCCGGTGAACCCGAAGATCGTCTGGTAGTCGTCGCCGACGACACAGAGCTCGTCGCGGCCGCCGAGCCATCGGTCGAGCAGCGCGGACTGCAGCGGGTTCACGTCTTGGAACTCGTCCACGGTGAAGGCGTGGTAGCGCTCGCGGATCCGCGCGGCGACGGACGGGTACTCGTCGATCATCCGGATCGCGAGCGCGAGCATGTCCTCGAAGTCGAGCGCGCCGCTGCGCTCCTTGCGCCGCTCGTAGTTGCGGTAGATGCCGTCCATGAGCTCGACGGGGATCGGCGGCTCGTGCTCCTGTTCGACCAGCGCGTCGACGTACGCGTCGGGCGTGATCATCCGGTTCTTCGCCCACTCGATCTCGCCGGCCAGCTCGCGACGCGGCAAGAACCGGTGCGGCGGCGGCAACGCGTTGGCGAGCGGCGTGATCAGCCGCGCTTTGTGGTCGAGCACCTCGGGGAGCCGCGACCCGCTCGCCTGTTCCCACAGGCCGCCCAACTGGTGGAGGGCGGCTGCGTGGAACGTCCGTGCCTCGACGCCGGCGACACCGAGCTTGCCGAGACGCTCACGAAGCTCGCCGGCCGCCTTCTGCGTGAAAGTAACCGCCAAGATCTGGCCCGGTTGGAAGGCGCCGCTCGCGACCTGCCACGCGATGCGGCGCGTGATGGTGGTGGTCTTGCCGGTGCCGGCGCCGGCGAGGATCGCAACGGGTCCGGTGGTGGCCTCCGCTGCCTGGCGCTGGGCAGCGTTCAACCCATCGAGGATGGCAGCTGCGTCGGGCATCGACGGAGGCTAGCAGTGGCCTGCGACAGGCCGGAAAAGTGCCGGTTACTCGGTGCCGGCGATCTCTTTGTCCATCTGCGCGAGTTCATCGGCGTCGGGAAGGAACTCGGCCTGCTCGGCGGGGCCGATCGGCACACCCTTCTCGATCAGACCGGCATCGCGATCGCGGTTGCGCTGCGCGCGCTCATCACGGCGGGCCTGACGGGCCGCCAGCTTCTTCGCGTTCGCATCGCGACGCGCTCGTTTGCCATAGGAATCAGGCACGCAGCCAGTGTACGCGACGGACCGTTCCGTGACGGGAGCGCTGCTCAGCCGGTCAGTTCGCCGTTGAGCATGCGGCGCTGCCAGTCGGCAGTGTTCGCGATCTGATTGAACGTGAAGACATGCAGCGCCTGCACATGGGCATCGCGGTCGACCAGCGTCGGGGCGAGCGCCTCGAGGAACGCGTCGGGTCCGAACGAGCCGCCTCGCATCAGGTGGCCGACCATCGACTTGTTCTTCTTCAGGTAGCGGGCCGAGTCGGCGACGCCGATACGCGCGCTGACCGCCATGAGCTTGGTGAGCTCGGCGACACCGGGCACGCCGAGGTGTAGCGGCAGCGTGATGCCGGCGGCCCGCATCCGCGCGAGCCACGAGGACAGCGCCGTCGGGTTGAAGCACATCTGGGTGGTCATCGACGTGGCGATCGACTGCTTGTCCTTGAGCGCCTCGAGCAACACGTCGTCGGGGATGTCGGGATGCCCCTCGGGGTAGCTCGGTACGCCGATCTCGGTGAACGGGTGGCCGAGCTCGTCGATCGCCCGCAGCAGCGCGACGCCGTCGTGGAACTGGCCTGCCTCCCGGGCGTCGCCGCCCACGACGAATGCCTTGCTCATCGACGACGCCCGCGCGCGGTCGAGCAGCTCTTGCAGATGCGCGCGGTCGCGGATCATGTGGGCGGACAGATGCGGTGTGACGTCGTGGCCGCTCGCGGCGAGCTTCTCGGCGAGGTCGAACGTCGCCTCGATCCCATGGCTCGGCGAGGCGGTGACCGTGACCGCGGCGCCCTCGGGCAGGGCCTCGGTCTTCGCCAGGATCGAGTCGAGCGGGATCAGCTCGTACTTGGCCGTCGAGACGAGCCGGCGCAGGGCGGCTCGCTGATCTTCGGTCAGCGGGGCCTGCTTCTTCTTCCAGAACTTCCAGCTCATCACACGTTTCCCTTGCCCAGAACGCCGGACATGATGCCCTATCGGCAGCCTTCGGTGTGAACCGGAGCCGACCTGCAGTCAAGGGTGGCCGAGGCGTTCCGGGAACCTTGACCCTAGACGCAACATCTGGATAGTTCGAAAACCCCGTTCGAAGGCGTCGCGCCCATACGGAGTGGCGCGTTAGCTGCCCTGAGACGGGATAGTTCGCGACCGACGGCCTAGCGCGATGAACCTGTGCCCAAGATCTGCCTGAGCACGTCCAGATACTGCGCGCCGTATCGCTGCATCGGGTCGACGTACGTGCCCTCGGCGATCTCGTTCCACGAGATGAACGTCCACGCGTCGGGATGGGCCGAGGCGTTGCCGTTGTACAGCGCGCGCATCGTGTCGCCATCCGCACGCGGGATGCAGGTCGATCCGCCGAGCAGCACGCCGTCGTAGCCTGGCGTGAACGGCGCCCACCACTGCTTGGTCGAGTCATCCGGGTTCGGGGCCGTCGCGCGGACCGCGTTCGCGAAATCCTGCAGCTGTCCGAACGACTCGGGGTTGCTGTAAGGGTCCTGCGTCGACCAGTAGTAGGACACCCCGTACATCGAGGCGCCCCGGTCGGGCGTGTAGCTGTCCGGTGTCTCGTCTCCGATGATGCGGAAGGTGTCGCCGAACTGCGCGTCGATCGCGGTCAGCGTCGCGTCGTCGTACTTCCAGGAGCCCTGGAGGATCACCACCGGCTCGCCGTTGAGCTCGTACTGCGCCGGATCCGACGCGTAATGGTCGCGGTAGTACGTAAGGTCGGCAGCGATGGTCGACAGCGGCAGCACGGTCGCCGAGGACTTGTACGACAGGACGAGGCTGAACGGGATCCCCTGGTTCCGCAGGTCGTTCGCGCCGCGGAACGCCGCCGCCAAGCGCGCGTCGTACGTCAGGCCGCCGACCCAATTCACCGCGAAGCCGGTCAAACCCGCCGCGGCCGCCTGGCGCTCGTCCGACTCGATCTGGCCCGGGTCGTCCTGCGACCACAGGTCGGCGGGCGCGTCGGTGAGCTGGTTGCCCTCGTACAGACTCGTCGGCGGACATCCCGCGGCCGGCAGCGACGCCGGGAGCGGCAACGGGTGGGCGGCATACGGGTAGTTCGGTCCGAGCTTGTCGTGCCAGTGCTTCATGCTCCACCACAAGTAGTAGAAGGCGAACGCCGGCGCGTTGGACGGCGTCGTCGATCCCGTCGGCACGCTTGAGGGCGATGCGCCCGAAGACGGCGTGTCGTTGTCTGCTCGGAGGGCACTGATGCCGGCCCATCCCACGACGGCGACCGAGACAACAACGATCACGATGACGATCCGACGCATCGAAGACACCTACCCAGGTTCGCCGGCCGCGACCGTGTGCGCTTGCGCACGGCCGAAAAGAAGTGGCCCTCTTCACGGGTCTGCGGGTACATTGCCCGACCTCGAACCAGGAAGCCGACCGGAGAGGATGGCGATGGGTCGCGAGAAGGTTCAACTTGGCGCAACGGACGGGCCGACTTCCATGCGGCCCGGTTCCACAGGTTCGATGCTCTGGTAGCTCGGCCGCACACCCGAACGCGTCTTCGGGTGTCTCAGTAGCTCTCGACAGCCAACCCAGTACTTCATCTATCCCGTGCGTATGCGCGCTGGCCGCGTGCTACCCGCACAAGGGAGGTCTGGTACATGTTGCAACCACCACGGAAACTCATCCGCATCTGGTCGCTCATGCTGGCGACGGTACTGGCGATCCCGGCGGTCGGCGCGGTCGGTGTCGCGCCGAGCGCCGCCGCGACGAGGCCGCTCGTCATCGTCGTGATGGAGAACCACGAGCGCGCCGACATCGTGCATTCCTCATCGGCGCCGTATCTCAACGGGTTGCGATCCCGCGGCATCGACTTCACCAACTACTTCGGCGTGGCGCATCCGTCGCTACCGAACTACCTCGCACTGGCCAGCGGCACCACGGCCGGGAAGTCGGGGACCGACTCGATCCGTGCGGGCGAGATCTCTGGCATGACGACCATCTGGAACCAGCTCCAGAGCCACGGCATCGGATGGCGCGTGTACCAGGAAGGCATGCCGTGGACGTGCTACGGCGGAACGTCGAGCGGTGGGTACGTGCTTCGTCACAACCCCTCGATCCCGTTCTCGGGCGTATTCCACAGCAGCACGATGTGTCAGCACGTTCAGCGGTATTCGCCGGGCGTTCCCCTGGCGCCCGTCACGTTCATCACGCCGAACCTGTGTCACGACATGCACGACTGCTCGATCGGGACGGGGGACTCGTGGCTCAAGGCCAACATCCAGCCGATGATCCAGGCGGGCGCGACCGTCGTGATCACGTTCGACGAGGGCGACTCGAGCACCGGCGGCGGCGGGAACGTCTACACCGTGGTCGCAGGCGCCGGCGTGACCCACCGTGTGAGCTCGTACCGGTACAACCACTACTCGCTCCTCGCGGCGATCGAGTATCGATTCGGGTTGTCCCGGCTGCGCAACGCGGCATACGCATCACGAATGCCGTTGTCGTGAGCGCGGTCAGGCGTTCGAGTCGGGGAAGCTCGCCTTCTTGCGGTCGATCCACTCGCGGAGCTCTTCGTCCTTGGCCTCGTCGACCGGCGGCTCCTCGTACTCGGTGAGCATCCGTTTCCAGATCGCGTTCGCCCGCATGTTGGCGTCGAGCGAGCCGTCGAGCTCCCACTGCTCGAAGGAGTTGTTGTCGGCGACGCTCGACCGATAGAAGGCCGTCTCGAAGTTGGCGAGCGTGTGCGCCGTGCCGAGGAAGTGCTGCCCGGGACCGTTCTCGATGATCGGCTCGAGCGCCTGGCCGTTCGCTGACAGGTCCATCCCCTTGGCGAACGCATGCATCTGGCCGCATTGGTCAAGGTCGAGCACGAACTTCTCGTAGCCCATCGCGAGACCGCCCTCGAGCCAGCCCGCGGCGTGGAGCACGAAGTTGACGCCGCCGAGGATCGTCGGCTGCAGCGTGTTCGCGCTCTCGTACGCGGCCTGGGCGTCGGCGATCTTGCTCGCCGTGAGCGATCCCCCGCTGCGGAACGGGACGCCGAGCCTCCGCGCGCAGGCGGCGAGGGCATACAGCACGAGCGCCGGTTCCGGGGTGCCGAACGTCGGCGCACCCGACTGCATCGACATCGACGACGCGAACGAGCCGAACACCACCGGCGCGCCGGGCCGGACGAGCTGGACGTACGCCATCCCGGCCATCGCCTCCGCGAGCGTCTGTGTCGCCGCGCCCGCCGCGGTCGCAGGCGACATCGCGCCAGCCAGGATGAACGGCGTCATGATCACCGCCTGGTTGGCCTCGGCGTAGGCGCGCGCGGCTCCGAGCATCGTCGAGTCCCACACGAGCGGGCTGTTCGCGTTGATCAGGCTCATGACGTAGGGGCGCTCCTCGAGCGCGTCGGCGCCGAACACGATCCGCGCCATGTCGACGGTGTCGCGCGCGCGTAGCGGATGCGTGACCGAGCCCATGAACGGCTTGTCCGAGTAGCGCATGTGCGCGTAGACCATGTCGTAGTGCCGCTTGTTGACCGGCAGATCGACCGGCTCGCAGACCGTGCCGCCCGAGTGGTGCAGGAACGGCGTCATGTACGAAAGCTTCACGAAGTTGCGGAAGTCCTCGATCGTGCCGTAGCGACGGCCACCCTCGAGATCGCGGACGAACGGCGAGCCGTAGGCCGGCGCGAGGACGGTGGCGGTTCCACCGAGGTGCACGGTGGTGGCCGGGTTGCGCGAGTACTGGTCGAACTCCTTGGGCGCCGTCGCCTGAACGAGCTGTCGCGCGAGTCCTCGCGGGAAGCGAACCCGTTCACCGTCGACGTCGCAGCCGGCCTCAGCCAGGAGTTTGTGTGCGTCGGGCGCCTCGCGGAAGTCGATCCCGACGGTCTCGAGGATCGTGTCGGCGTTGTGCTCGATCGTCGCGAGGCCTTCCTCGTCGACGATCTCGAACGGTTTCAGCGTCCGGGTGATGAAGGGGACCTTCTCCGCGACTTCGTGCAGGCGGGCCGCACGGCGCCCCTCGCGGCCGCCGCCCCGGCGGCCGCGAGCCTGGGTCTCGCTCATGAGGTGCTCCTCTCTCGGGTGCGGCGACGGCGCGGGGCTTCGGCGGGCGCGCGCTCGGGCAGCGGAACATGCGCGCCGAGGCGCGGGAACGGATCGGTCGCGTGGGGGATGCCCATCGCGCCGACGAAGTGCTCCTGGAACCGCGGCTCGGTCGCGGTCTCGATCTTCTCGACGCGACGGACGACGTCTTCGATCTCGTCGCGTGCGGCGCGGTTGAGCAGGGCGATCCGAGCGCCCGTGCCGGCGGCGTTGCCGGCGCTCGTGACATGCTCCGGCTCGCAGTCCGGCACGAGGCCGAGCACCATCGCGTGGACCGGGTCGATATGGGCGCCGAAGGCGCCTGCCAGCCGGATCCGGTCGACGTGGTCGATCCCGTAGTGGTCCATCAACAGGCGGCAGCCGGCGTAGAGCGCGCCCTTCGCGAGCTGGATCTGACGGACATCGTTCTGGGTGAGCACGAGCCGTGGCTCGGCCTTATGCACCACGTACGCAGAGGTGCGGCCGTCGTCGATCACGCGTCCGGTGCGTTCCTTCGCCGCGGGGTCGATCACCCCGTCGGTCGTGAGGATGCCGGCGAGATACAGCTCCGCGATCAGCTCGATGATGCCGGAGCCACAGACGCCGGTCGGCGTGGGCGTGTCGGCGTCGTCGGACCACGATTCACTGCCCACCGTACGGAAGCGCAACTCAAGGGTGTCGCGGTCGATGCGGACGCGCTCGATCGCACCCGGCGCCGCGCGCTGGCCGCACGAGATCTGTGCTCCTTCGAACGCAGGCCCGGTCGGGCTGGAGGCGGCGAGCAGCCGGTCTCGGTTGCCGAGCACGATCTCGGCGTTGGTACCGACGTCGACCAGCAGGTTGACGACGTCCTGATCGTGTGGCGCCTCGCTCAGGATCATGCCGGCGGTGTCCGCCCCGACGTGGCCGGCGATCAGCGGCAGGGAGTAGACCCGCGCGCCGGGATTGGCTGCGACGCCCAGGTCACGGGCCGGCACGGTCAGCGCGCGGTCGGTGACGGGGGCGAAGGGCGCCCCGCCGAGCTCCGTCGGGTCGAACCCGAACACCAGGTGATGCATGATCGGGTTCCCGACGACGACGAGCTCGAGCACGTCATCGCGCGACGCGTCGGCCTGGGCGCAGAGGTCGCCCACCAGCCGATCCAGGCACTCGCGGACGGCAGCGGTCAGTTCCACCTCGCCGCCCGGATGCATCATCACGTAGCTGACCCGGCTCATCAGGTCCTCGCCGAACCGGATCTGCGGGTTCATCGCCCCGGCGCTCGCGAGCACGTCGCCGGTGTGCAGGTCGCACAGATGGCCTGCCACCGTCGTCGAGCCGACGTCGAACGCGATGCCGAGCGCCACGTCGTGGAACCCGGGAAAGACGGCGGTGATCAGTGAGCCGTCGCGCACCGCCACCGTTGCCGTCCAAGCGCCGGCGCGAAGCGTCTGCTGCAGCGGCGGCAGGACGACCGGATCGACGTCCAACTCGGTGAGATCCCAGTCACGCTCCAAGGCGGCGAGCAGCCGCTCGAGATCGCCGCCGGTGGCGGCAAGCGTTGGCTCCTCCACCTCGACGTAGTGGAGGCGCACGATCGGATCGACGTCGATCGGGTGCGCGTCGGCCTCCTTACGCACGACCTGGCGGTGGATCTGCGATTCGGGCGGGACGTCGATCACGAGGTCGCCACAGACCTTCGCGTGACACCCAAGCCGACGGTCGGCCGCCAGCCCGTCCCGCTCGCGGTACCGCTCCTCTGGCTCGGTGAACGGGATCAGATGATCGCCGGCGCTGGTCAGCCCGTGTTTCGGGAACGAGCCCTCCATCGGCACGACCTGGCAGCGCCCGCAGATCCCACGGCCGCCGCAGACGGAGTCGAGATCGACACCGAGTTCACGGGCGGCGTCGAGCACGCTCGTGCCGTCGGGGATCTCACCGCGTCGTCCCGACGGCGTGAAGACGATCGTGTGCGCGGGCGCGCTCATCACTCGGTCTGCTGCCCGCCGACACGCGCTGCGCGGCCGCCGCGGCGGCGGCCAGAACCCTCGGCGTTGCCGGCGGCAGCGCGGTCCGCATACCGCCGGATCCATGCCTCCGCGTGGGCATCGTTCCCCATCAAGACGTCGGCCGCCATCGTCGCCTGTTTCACCTCGTCATGCAGCGGAGACGTGATGGCGCTCGTCATCCCGCACGCGATCGCCATCGACAGGAACGCCCCGTTGATGCCGTTGCGGTTCGGCAGTCCGAACGACACGTTCGAGGCGCCGCACGTCGTGTTCACGCCGAGCTCGTCGTGGAGGCGCCGCACCAGTCGGAACACCTGTTGTCCGGCGGTCCGCATCGCCCCGATCGGCATGACGAGCGGGTCGACCACGACGTCGTGCGCCGCGATGCCGTGGTCCGCGGCGGCGCGCACGATCTTCTCCGCGATCCCGAACCGCACGTCCGGGTCTTCACTGATGCCCGTCTCGTCGTTGGTGATCGCGACGACCGCGGCGCCGTGCTTCGCGACGAGCGGCAAGACCGACTCGATCCGCTCGTCCTCGCCGGTCACAGAGTTCACCAGCGGCTTGCCCTGATAGGC
>Ga0136846_1213408_pt1 | contig 22106 bp, 26 predicted proteins | sample HopSoiMetagenom2_FD_96841 | JGI IMG/M metagenome (GOLD analysis project Ga0136846, IMG submission 96841) | Grasslands soil microbial communities from Hopland, California, USA - 2 Assembly 2016 (version 4) | ecosystem: Environmental > Terrestrial > Soil > Grasslands | place: USA: Hopland... | reverse complement strand
CTGCTCGATGGTGACGAAGCGCTGATTCATGAGGCGCAGCACGTGCGGCGAGCGCATCTGCTCCAGTTGTTGATCCCCCCGGTGCCGCACGTGTTGCGCGTCAGCGACTCGCTCTCCGGCGACGCGACGACATTACTCGAGGACGCTCGCGCCCGCGGTTGGGAGGGCGTGATCGCGAAACGGAAGGACGCACCCTACGAGCCGGGACGGCGCTCACGCGCCTGGCTCAAGCTCAAGGTCGAGCAGCGACAGGAGTTCGTCGTCGGCGGGTACACCGAGCCGCGGAACTCGCGCCAGCATCTCGGCGCGATCCTGCTCGGCTACTATAACGACGCGGGGCAGCTCGTTTACGCCGGCCACACGGGTGGCGGCTTCTCCCGCGCCACCTTGACGGAGATGTACCGCCGGCTGAAGACGCTGGAGCGCAAGAGCTGCCCATTCGTCAAGCAGCCCCGCACCAATGAGCGCGCGCACTGGGTACGGCCGCGCGTGGTCGTCGAAGTGAAGTTCAACGAATGGACGGCAGAGGGTAAGCTCCGACAGCCGATCTTCGTCGGGATTCGCGACGACAAGAAGCCCGCCGAGGTGACGCGCGAGCCCATCTCGCCAGTGGCGAAACCAGTGCATCGCCGCAGCCGCGCGGCAGCAGCGGCGCCGACAGCTCGGCGAAAACGAACGGCCGCGCGATGAGCGTTCTCTCATCGACCGCGCGACGGGCTGCCAAGCGGCCGCGCCGAACAGTGGCGCGAACTCTCTCCGGATCGCGCATCCGGGAGCTGATCGGGGAAATCGCCGCAATCGAGAACGACGGCGGCGCGGGTACGCTTGCGCTCGCGGGCGACACACAGCTCGAGGTGTCGAACCTCGACAAGCGCTTTTTTCCGAAGCGCGGCTACACGAAGGGCGATCTGATGGCGTACTACGCAAGCGTCTCGCCCTTCCTGCTTTCCGCGATCATCGACCGGCCGCTCGTGATGAAGCGATTCCCGAACGGCGTCGGTGGACCGTCGTTCTACCAGCAGCGCGCTCCCGATGATCCGCCGGCAGGGGTACGCGCCGAACCGGTGGCGGACGAGGGGCTGAAGACGCAGCAGCGGCTCGTGGGCGGCGACCTCACGACACTGCTCTACCTCGTACAGCTGGGGGCGATCTCGATCGATCCGTGGCATTCACGCGTCCAGTCCGTTGGTTTCGCCGACTACGCGATCGTCGATCTCGATCCGGGACCGCGTGCGTCGTTCCGGCGCGTGGTCGACGTGGCGCTCTGGGTGGGGGAGGAGCTCGACCGGCTCGGCCTGCACGGCGTCCCGAAGACTTCCGGGGCGTCGGGAATCCACATCGTGCTCCCCCTGGTCGCCGAGACGCCTAACGAGACAGCGCGGCTGATGGCGGAGATCGTCGCGACGCGGGTTGCCGACCGCCATCCGGCGGCGACGACGGTGACACGCTGGGTGCAGTCGCGACCCGCGAGCGCTGTGTACGTGGATTTTCTGCAGAACATTCGCGGCAAGACGGTGGCGAGCGTGTACTCGGCGCGGGCGACACCCGACGCCACCGTGTCCGCGCCGCTACGGTGGAACGAGTTGACGCCCGAGCTCGATCCCCGCGCCTTCACGATCGAGACGATGGGTACGCGGCTGCGCGACGTGGGTGATCTCTGGCGGGAGGGGATGAGGCGGCTCAACGATCCACGACGCCTGCTCGGCGCGCGGGGTGCCTAACGTGATGTCCAACGATCCGCGGTGGCGGTGCGAGGTCCACGCGTACGTCGAGTGCCGGGTGCGCGGCGGCGCGTGGTGGCTCTACGCGCATCCCGTCCTTCCGGCCGACACGGGAATTCCACCGCTGCTCCTCGGCGCCGGCGTCGAGGAGCGCGAGGAGCCGCTGCTCGCACTCGGGGTTCCGGCGGACGTCTCGCTGCCGGTGCGGGACGAGTACACCTGGCGGGTCGCGGGGCCGCATGGCGGGGACGCCCCGAACATCGTCGGCGTGTCCGAGGCGGAGCGATGGATCGCCCGCGGCCGATCGCGCCCGTGGCCGACGTCGGAGCCGTTCGCCCGCGTCACCGACCCGCGCTGGTCGTACGCGACGTCACTGGACGCGAGCGATCTGGCGACGATCCTGACGCGCTACGAGCAGACCAGCGGAGAGTCGGCGCCGGCAGCGTACTGCGCATTGCTGGCGATGATGCGCGCGTTGGAGCGCGATTATATCGTGCGTGTCGTACTCTGGCTCGAGCGGCGGCACACCGCGGCCGACGCCGCGGCGGAGATCACGGTGCTGCGCGAGTATCCGCGCGAGTATCCGCGCGAGCTGGAGCGCGCGCGGAGCGAAGCGCGCCCGCGCCGACCGCGCAAGACGCGTCGCGTCGCGAGCGACTCGTAAGGCATGCCGACGCTCGTCCTCGAGTATCTCGACCAGCTCTATCGCGCGGCGATGCGTCGCGACGAGCAGCGGATGCGGGAGCTGCTGGAGCACGGCCTGGCGACGCAGCTCCCGGGCGAGGTCCGCGCCGAAGCGCTCGCGATCGTTACCGCGCCGCGGGGAAGTCTTCGCGCGCCGATCCGAATGCTCCAACATCGGCAGCGGATGGTCCAGCTCGATCTCGACGGGCCTAACGAGGACGATCCGCAGCTCGAGCTCGACCTGCGTCGGTCAACGGTTGGCCGTTGACGGTGGATGGTGGACGGTGAACAGTTGACGGTGAACCGATCACCGTCCACCGAGTGCCGTCATCACTCCCCCTCGTCGCTGGTGGCGTCGAGGGAGACGTTGAGATCCTGGTGGAGAGAGGCGTCGCCGCTGATGATCGCGCGCCAGGAGAGCTCCTGTCCCTTGCGATGTCCCTTCTCCGTGACCTTCACACCGTCGGGGCCCATCTGCACGGTGTAGAGGCGTCCATCGAGCTCCAGCTCGCGCTTGATGGTCTTTTCGAGGCGCGTGGTCATTGCGAGATCGTCTCCTGAAGGGTACCGAGTCGGCGCGCCGATACGGCCGCGCGCCAGCCACGGCGGCAAGCTAGGCAGACCTTGGCGCGGACGCTACCGTGGCAGCTCCCAAAACTCGCCGGTGAGCCCAACGGACGCGAGCACAGCTTGGCTTTCGTCACGCGTGCGTGGGCGCCAGTCGCTTGCGCGGGGATCGCCATACCACGCGTTGGCAAGGCGCCAGACCCGCGTCAGATCGAGCATCGCTCCGACGTCATAGTCGTGACGCGCAGTCCATCGTCGCACGTGCTCCTCCGACCGGAAGAGCGACATCGTCGCTCAGGTGAAGCCGATGTTCTCGTACCATCGCCGCGCCGGAACGAGAAAGTGCACGACCCCACGGTCGTTAGGCGGCACGTCTGGATCGCAGACGAGGTTCATTGGATCGCCGCAATCAGTGCAGTGAGTGTCGACGCGGACCATGGCACGGGCGATCGTGGCGATGCCGAACATGTCCCAGGCGCAGTTCGCCCACCATTGTCTGTGGCCGAGAGTCACTCGATAAGGCGTCTCGGTCGCTGAGAATGGCCCGGCCATCCACACCTCGCCCGATTGCGGGTGGACGAGAATGGTCTTGCCGATCCGGAGCTCGGCGAGGGCGCGCCGCGCCTCGTTAGGTGCGACGCGGAAATGAACAGCGATTTCGGTGATGCGCGGCGGCATGCCGCGATCGAGGAGCTCGTTGTAGACGAAGACGCGGAGCGCGACTGGATCGATGTCGGCCACGCGCTACGGGAGCCGCCAGATGTTGAAGATGCCTGTCGACGAATGCGAGTTCGCGCTGCCTTCCGGAAGGGCGATGCGTCCGTCGGCGACGATCGGACTGTTCCAGTGCCCTCCTCCGTTCGCCAGCTCGGCGACTTTGCTCCCGGTCGCCACGTCGTACACTCGCAGCGGACCACTCGGGTCGTAGACGAAGACGAGGCCACCGGCGACGACGGGACTCGTCCCTGAATTGCCATTGCTCCACGCGGCAGTCAGGCTCCCGTTGCTGTAGGTCCACGCGGCGGTGCCACCGCTGCCGGCAGCGAACAGCCGCGTCGTGCCCCCCTGCTTGAGCACGGCCGGCGCGGTGAACATCGCGCTGCCGCCCGGTGTGCTCACGCTCTGCACCTCTCCGCCCTTGTGCGCCGTCGTTCCGCCAATGGTCTGGAGGTCGAGAACGCGGAGCTTGGCGTCCTTGCCGCCTTGCACGAGGTGAGTCGCGTCGAGCAGGACGGGCGAGGTCGAGCCGAGGTCGGCGTCCGAAGCCTCGAGGGTGGCGGTATTCGTCGGCGTGTAGTTGGCGAGCATCCGCGTGGCGAGCGGATCGAGCTCAATGACGGCGTCGCTCCAACTCGTGACACCATCCCAGCGTCCATTGCCGGTGGCAACGAAGATGTTGCCATTGGCGTCGACAATAGCACCGGCGCGTCCCCAGATCGCCGAGCCGCTCTGGGCGCACGATGACGGATCGATGAGACCCGCGCGGTCGCTGCATAACGAGTTCCAGCTGTGGAGGAGCTGCCCCGTGGCGGCGTCGAGAATGCTCACATGTCCCTGATATGGTGCCGCGTCGCCGATGTAGCCGCCGGTGGTGGCGATGACGTGGCCGCGCGAGAGGTTGAGTGGCGAGGCGATCTTCTCGCGGGTGGCGAGATTCGTGATCGACGTCGTCCAGATCGCGTGCCCGTCGGCGACGGCGAGCTTCTCGATGTTGCCGTCAGGCGATGCGGTATAGATCGCCGTGCGATCGGGATCGGCGACCGGGGTGACGTTGGTGATACGCGCCGAACCGGCCCAGCTGTTGTAGTTAGGCGGTGTGAATTGCCAGAGGATCGCACCGTCGTTGGCATCGATCGCGATCGTCTTGCCGTAGGTGGTGGTGACGAAGAAGACGTCGTGGGCGGCGCCGTTGACCTGAATGTTGTGGAGATAGATCGCGGACGCGTCGACGGTCCCGTCGATGGTCACTTGCTGCCGGCGGAGCGTAGGTATGGTGGTGGCGGTGAGGCCGATGTCGGCATCGGAGGAGCTCGATCGCGCCTCGTCGTAGCCGAAACGCGTCCAATCGTGGCCATTCTGGACGACCGGCGGCGGCGGAGTGTTGCCCGTATCTACGGGCTGCGAGCGGTGGGGATCAGCGCACGCGAGGAAGAACAAGCCAAGGAGCTGGGCGGAGCGCGGCATGGAGATCCGGGGTGGAGGGACTCGGTGGGTGCGCCACGCTGATGTTACACGGGTGATCGCTACTCGATCAACCGCCTGGGTTGTCCAATGGAGACGGCGGCGGCGCACCAGGCCCGGAGTTGGTCGTCCGAGGCGCTATCCCAGGACTCGGGGAGGGGCGCATAACGGCGCCGCTCGAACTTGCTGGAGAAGACGAGCCATCCTTTCGCGAGGTCGCCGGTGATGACGGCGCTGAGGACGCGCATCTTACGGCGATCGAAGGTCTCGCGCGCATGTTTGCGGCGCTCAATGCCGGTGCGCCGATCGCGCCGTTCCGGGACGACATCCCAGGCTTCCCAGGGTAAGCCACGCTCGTCATTGAATTCCCGGTGCGCCATAAGAGCGTGGCAGAGCATGGTGCGTACCGTCAGAAAGTTCGTCCAAATGCGCCCCACTAACGGGCGCGCGCGAATCGAAGTCAATTGTCGCGTCCTTCAGCGGGAGAGAACCGATGTCGCGTCTTCTGACCGCGCTCGTCATGCTGGTTCTGTCGCTCCTTGCGGCAGCTTGCCACCCCGGTTCGAGTGGAAGCTCGGTCGTCGCATCCGGACTCACTCCTCGAGGCTTGTGTCGAGGGTTGGATATGGACGCGGACGGTCGGGAACTGCACGAAAGACTCGTCCGGATCGCCACGTCGTCAGACTCGGCATCCATCAGAAGTCGCGCAACTGTCGGTCTGCCGATCATGGCGGCGGACAGCGTCGTGTTCGTGAACGATCCCGCGATCTGCGAGAAGGCGTCGGCAGTGATATCGAGGGTTCGCGGCCTACCCGCCCGCGGATATGAAAGGGTCAGCGTCTTTCGACTCGGACCGATTTATGTCGCCAACCGGCCGGACGGGCACGCCGGCCTCGATGTGTTTGTGATGGACGCCAACCTCAAGGTCCTCATGGGATGGATGCTATGAGCTGATGTGGCGCCGTCCACATCAGGGCCGCGCCACAATCTGCCATGACAACCGACATTCGTCCGATGTGAAGAACGGCAACCGACCCGCCAGACATGAAGGATTTAGAGGGCTTTAATCTTCAGCGGGACGCGATCGCCCGGGCGCTGGCCGCTTCCGAAAAAGTCGGCGACATGGGTGCCGAGGCGGGTGCCACACCTCAGAACCAATCGAGCCAACCACCTGTAGGTGATTGGCTCGCTGATAGCAGGGGTGGGACTCGAACCCACGACCCCGGCATTATGAGTGCCGTGCTCTAACCACCTGAGCTACCCTGCCCTGTTTTTTGCCTCCCAAACACGAGCGGCCGGCCCCGTGGGACCGGCCGTCGCGAGTAGCGGGGGCGGGATTTGAACCCGCGACCTTCGGGTTATGAGCCCGACGAGCTACCAGGCTGCTCCACCCCGCGTCAGTGTCTTGAAATTACCCGCCCGAAAAACGAAGTCAAGCCCAACGCACTGCGTTGCGGAAGCATCGGAACGTGAGAGTGGAGGCGACCTTAGCTGGCCCGCAGAGTGTCGTTGAGGAGGTTCGGCGCGTGCACTCTGGCAGACGCGTTGAAGCAAGTTCATCTTGATGCGGCGATGCAAACGCTCGCGCTCTCTCCGTCGTATATCACCATAACGAGAAACGCGCGGACAGTTTCACAAACATGCATCGACACATGATCCGCAATATCGCACTCGGCCTGGTCGCCACTCTGGCGTGCAGTCACCCGAGCTCCCTGAGGAACGGGCAGACGCAACCTGTCCTCGACGTAGACAGCAACTACGTGAGCGGCGACGAGCTGTGGGATGACGTGCGCCAGGGCCACACGACTCTGTATGACGCGCTGAGGAGCACGCGGCCGGAGATACTCCGCTCCGGGAGCGAGGGACTCCAGGTCTACTTCGACAACCCTCTCGGTTTCGCCCACTGTTGCTTCAGGATCAGCGACCTGCGGCGAATCTCGACTGCACAAGTGAAATGGATCCGGCGGTACGCGCCTGGGACGGCGCCGCCCCAGCTCAACTACTACTCCGGCGTGCTCCTCGTCGCCTTGAGGTAACGTCGCTCCTCGCGATTGTGGCGGCGGCGCGTCTACTTCCGCGCTCTCGTAGAATCGCGCAGGGTGTCGCGCGGCGCGGCGAACCTGTACAACAACTCCTTCGTACCGCGCACCATCCCGAAATCCTCGCGCGCGATCCGCTCCTGTAGCTTCGGGTCGCGCTGCAAGCGATCGCGATACTTGCGCAGCGAGTCGACGACGCGGGTCAGTGAGTCGATCGCGACCGTCATGCGCTGGCGCTCGCGCCGCTGCCGGACGAGATCGAGCGTGCTGTACTCGCCCCCCTGCACCGCGAAGACCAGGGCGGCGACGATCACCGCGAGCCCGATGAGCCGCGTCGCACGCCCGCCCGATCGTCGCGCCACGTTAGTATCTACTAAAGTCCGTAGAGCGCGCCGCCCGGAAACTCGGCCGCGCCGCCGAGCTGCTCCTCGATCCGCAGCAGCTGGTTGTACTTCGCGACCCGATCCGTCCTACTCGCCGAACCAGTCTTGATCTGACCGACGCCGGTGCCCACCGCCAGGTCGGCGATGAAGGTGTCCTCCGTCTCGCCCGACCGATGCGAGATTACCGACAGGTAGCCCGCGGCGCGCGCCATCTCGATTGCCTCGAGCGTCTCACTCAACGTACCGATCTGATTCACCTTGATGAGAATCGCGTTGGCGACGCCGTTCTCGATGCCGCGGGCGAGGCGCTCGGTGCTGGTGACGAAGATGTCGTCGCCGACAAGCTGGCAGCGCTCGCCAATGGCGCTCGTCAGCTTCGCCCAGCCGTCCCAATCGTCCTCGGCGAGACCATCCTCGATCGAAACGATCGGGTACTCGTCGAGCCAGCCGCGATAGAGCTCGATCATTCCTTCGGCGTCCTTCTTCCCCGCTCCGCTCTTCTTGAAGACGTAATTCCCGTCCTGATAGAGCTCGCTCGCGGCGACGTCGAGGGCGAGCGCGATCTGCTTGCCCGGGGTGTAGCCGGCAGCCTGGATCGCTTCGATGATGATGTTGAGTGCTTCCTCATCATCGCGCAGGTCGGGGGCGAAGCCGCCCTCGTCTCCCACGCCTGTGCCGAGCTTGCGCTTGCCGAGCACCTTCTTGAGCGAGTGGAAGACCTCAGCGCCCATGCGTACGGCGTCGCCGAACGTCTCGGCGCCGACGGGAACGATCATGAACTCCTGGAAGTCGACGGTGTTCGCGGCGTGGGCGCCACCGTTGAGGATGTTCATCATGGGCACGGGCATGACGCGCGAGAGAGGGCCGCCGAGGTAACGATAGAGCGGCAGGCCGACGGATTGCGCCGCCGCGCGCGCCGATGCCATGGAGACGGCGAGGAGCGCGTTGGCGCCGAGCTTGGACTTGTTAGGCGTGCCGTCCAGCTCGAGCATCGCGGTATCGATGCCCAGCTGATCGGTGACCTCGCATCCCTGAAGCGCGGGCTTGATCGACTCCTCGATGTTGCGCACGGCGTGGCGAACGCCCTTGCCGCCGTAGCGGTCGCTCTCGCCGTCTCGAAGCTCGATGGCTTCGTGCTCGCCGGTGCTCGCGCCGCTCGGCACGGCCGCGCGGCCCATGATGCCGTCGTCGAGGAAGACGTCGGCTTCGACGGTGGGATTGCCGCGGCTGTCGAGGATCTCGCGGGCGTGGATGTCGATGATCTGGGCCATGAAGAGGTGCAGGTCCTAGGTGCGAGGTGAGGTGCTAAGTGCTAGGCAGTTCTTTCTCCGACTTCGGCGATGGGGTATTCGTCGGTGCCGACGCCGTAGTGGTCGCGCATGGAGTTCGCCATCCGCGTCCAGACGCGCATCATGAGCTCGGCGCGGTCGTCGTACTCGAGGCCCTTTGTCTCGATTGGCTCGAGGAAATGGATATCGATGACGCCGGATCGCACGCGGAACGAGCCTTTCGCCATGACTTCGCGCGACCCATGGACGATCGTCGGGATGATCGGGCACTGTGACGCGATCGCGAGGACGAAGGGGCCCTTCTTGAAGGGACGCAGATGGTAGTCGCGGCCCCGCGTCCCCTCGGGATAGACGACGATGGACCGGCCGCGTTCGACCTCCTTGGCCGCGAGTTTATAAGACTCGAACGCCGCCTTGCGGTTCTCGCGGTCGAGAAAGACGATCCCGGCCGCCTCGGCACCATAGCCGAAGAGGGGGATCTTCCGCAGCTCGGACTTGGCGATGAAGCTGTAGCGCGGCAGCTCGGCGGCGAGAACAAAGACGTCGAACCAGCTCACGTGGTTCGAGATGTAAACGGCGCCCTGCTCGCCAGACAGGCGCTCGGGGTTGTGGATGCGCACGCGGACGCCGGCACTGACGAGCATCGAGCGCGCCCAGGTGCGCGTCGCCCATGCATAGACGCTCCGCGGACCCTCCTTCATCCCGAGCAGGCGCGCGACGACGACTGTCGGCGCGAGGATGAGGGTCATGACGAGTGCGTTGAGGCCCACGAGGACGATGCGCATCACCGAGAAAGGTGATCGTACCCTGTGGGCTTCGCAACGCGCTCGGCGCCGCGGCGGAAGACAACGCCTGCTTCACGCGGTACGGCGTGGCCGATGGCGGTGAGTGGGATGCCGAACGTCCGCTCGAACTCGCCCGCGTCGAGAGCCACTCCGGGGGGCGTGCCGATGACGAGCTCGTACTCCTCACCACTCGCCGCCGCGGCAATCGGACCATTCACTCCGTCGAGGAGGGGCACGAGGCCGAGATCGATATCAAGTCCGACGGCGCTCGCCGCGGCCAGGTGCTCGAGATCGGCGGCGAGCCCGTCGGAGATGTCGATGCCGGCATTCGCGCCACGATCGGCGAGCCATCGTGCCTCGCGGATTCGCGCGGACGGATGGGCGAAGCGCTGGCGATGCTGGTCGTGCAGCCGGTGGCCGCTATTCCAGGCGGCGACGGCCGCGCCGGGGCCGCCGAGACTTCCCGTGACATGGATGGCATCGCCGGGCCGCAGGCCGCCGCGTCGCAACGGCGCGAACGCGGAGCCGAGGACGGTCGTCGTTAGGCTCAGCAGCTCGGCGGCGGCGAGATTGCCGCCGAGGATCGTCGTTCCCGCGGCGGTGACGGCATCGGCGATGCCATCGGCCATCGCGGGAAGGCTTGCGCTCCATCGCTCCGGCAGCGCGAGGGCGACGAGAATGCCTAACGGCTGAGCCGCCATCGCCGCGAGATCGCTGAGCGCGGCGGTCACTGCACGATAGCCGATCTCGCGCGGGGTGAGCCAGTCGTCGCGAAAATGCCGATTCTCGATGGCCGTGTCGACGCTTGCGAGGAGCGCGTCGCCGCGGGGCACCCGCACGATGGCCGCGTCGTCGCCGATGCCGACGGCACGGTCGCCCCAGCGCGCGAGGAGCCCTCGAATGGCATCGAACTCGCGTCCGCGTCCGAGGGGGAGCGCCGGTGTTGGCTCGTCGGCGCTCACTGCCGCTCACCGACCGCGGGCAGCTCCAGCAGCACGGGATAGCGCGTCGGGTGTACCTCGTTAGGCCATGCCGAGGCCAGGGCGGCGACCACGTCGTCGAGTGTCGCACCGCGTACCCGGGATGTCCGGCGCGGGTGGCCAAGGGCGATATCGACGACACTCCGTGCACGAGCGTCTCTCGCCGTCGCGGCGCCCTGCGCCACCAGCTCGGCGGCCCGGCCATGGATCCAGGCCGCCGCGGTGCCGGCAGTCAATGCATCCGTGATCTGGGCAAGCAGGGTTCCAGCGATGCCGGACAGGACGTCGCCGCTCCCCGCCGCCGCGAGAATCGGATTGCCAGCGGCGCTCACGAGGCTCTCACCACTGGGCGCGGTCACTACCGTTGGAAGGCCTTTGAGGAGCACCGTCGTGCCTGTCTCGCGTGCGAGCTCACGGCCGACGTCATAACGACAGTTTAGAACACTCGTAACCTGCGTTTTCGCCAACCGCGCGAACTCCACCGGATGCGGTGTGAGGAGCATGGGACGTCCGCGGCTCGCGCGTCCAAGCGCGCCGACGTCGCCGTCGAAGACGTTGAGCGCGTCAGCGTCGAGGACCACCGGACCATTCCAGGCCGCAAGCACGCGGTCGACGAGCACGCGTGCCTCGGCGCTGCGGCCGAGGCCTGGGCCAATGACCACACCGTCTGCCCAGGATACGAGCTCACGCTCGAGCGCGCCGCCATCGGCCGGCCACGTGCCGGCCAGCGCAAGAGCCTCAGCGCTCTGGACGACGGGAAGACTCTCGGGCGCGACGAGTAGCCGCACCATACCGACGCCGCTCCGGATGGCGGCACGCGCGGCGAGCACCGCCGCGCCCGCCATGCCGCCCGCACCGCCGATGATCGCCAGCTTCTTGCGCGTTCCTTTGTGAGCGTCGGCCGAGATCGGCGGCAGCTGGCGGGCGACCCACCCCTCGTCGACAATGCCCGGCGCGCCGTCGTTGGCGGCGGCGTATGCGCCAAGCCCGATGTCGAGCACGACGATCGCGCCGCACGCCTGACGAGCGACGAGGTGTCCGCGCTTCACGGTACCAAAGGTGAGCGTCAGGTCGGCGGTGACCGCGCCCGTCGAATCGCCGCTCGTCGCGTCGACGCCCGTTGGCAGGTCGAGCGCGACGACGTAGGCACCATGGCGGCGCGCCTCATCGATCGCCGCGACCGCGTCGACGATGGCGCCGCGGGGCGCGCCGGACGAACCCGTGCCGAGGAGGCCATCGACGATCAGGGCCGCGCCCGCGGCCGAGTTAAGTGAATGCTCAACAGCGGCGACGACCGGGAGTGCGAGCTCGCGTTCAGCGACCGAGTCGGGCGTCCGCGCGGGAATCGGCTCGACAACAGTGACAGCGACACCGGTCGCGGCAAACGCGCGCGCGACGACCCACGCGTCTCCTCCGTTGTTCCCTGGCCCGGCGAAGACGCGGACTCCCTTCGTCAACAATCGTGGCACGCGGAGCGCGATTTCGGCGGCTGCCGCCGCGCCGGCGCGCTGCATGAGTGCGCGCGAGGGCACGCCAGCGGCGATCGCGGCAGCATCTCGCGCTGCCGATTGCTCGCTGCCGACCACGAAGACGCGCGCGCGCTGCACGGGCGAGCCGCGAGTGGTGCTGGCGCTATTTGTGGGAGGTTCCGATCGTGCGTCCGTAACTCAACTCACCGTTGTCGATGCGGACGTTGAACCCACAATCGGGATTGCTGCACGCCCACGCCTTGTACGTGATCGGCGCGCCATCGCGACCGTAGTCGCTGAGTGGGAGCAGGACACCTTCCTTGCACTTGCGGCAGCTCGGCAGCTCGGTCGCCTTCTCCATTCGCCCTCCCCGTCCCCCGGCGACGCTGATCGCGATCGCCTGTCGTCAGCAGCCACTAAACAGGCTGCACCCCACACCATGGATACTCGCGCTCGAAGGACTCTTCGAAGTCGTACACCCCAATGAACTCTTCGCGCGTGTCGCTCGGCTGACTCATGAGCAGTTCCAGATCGACGAGCGTGAAGACGATGTCGCCAATGTCCGCTGTCGTACGGACCCCCCAGTGCTCGAGGACCATGCGGGCCAGGACCCCATAGTGGTCGAGCGCAAGCTCGCGGCACGCAACCGCCAGCTCACGGCCAGTGATGTGGCGTCGCTCGGACAGGTGTTGCTGGCAGTACTCGAGGGCGGTAAGCACGAAGAGATACGCGCGCTCGTCGAAGCGCGACTCCCGCATGCGAATGCGGTCCATGATCCCATCGCGAAACGCCAACTCGGCCACTGATTCCTCTCGTCCGATATCGTCTACGGTCGAGTCAAAAGATGTGGGGTGTTCGACGACTTGGGTAGAGGGTTGCGGGCAGAGGGTTGCGGGCTGAGAGTAGAGAGTGGAGCGTAGAGAGTTGTTCACTCTCAGCCCTCTGCCCTCTACTCTCTGCTTACGTAAAGAGTCCCACCTGACCACCCGTATGCCAGAAGACGATTGTCTGATCCTTGCGGTACCGACCATCTCGAACAAAGGCGATGAGCGCGGCGAGCGCCTTCGCCGTGTAGGTGTGGTCGACGAACAGCGCCTCCGTGCGGGCCGCGAGAGACTGCGCTTCCCAAGAGGCGGGTGAGGCGACGCCGTAGCCCTCACCGACAAAACTGTCGTTGGCACTCACGTGCACGCCGCGCGCCAGAGCATCGCCGTCTGTTTCCAACATCGTGCCGAGACCAGCGATGATGCGACGCACCTCGGCCTCGATGGACGACGCGGGGTCGTCGGCGCTTATCCCGACAACTCGTGTCGGCAATCCGTTCAGCGCGCAGCCGGCGGTGAGTCCCGCCTGCGTACCGCCTGACGAGGAGGCGTGCACGATGGCGTCCGGCACGACGTCGCCCGGGAGCTGCGCGATCAATTCACCAACAGCACGCGCGAACGCGGCGGCGCCCAGGGGTGTGGACGCGCCGAGTGGAACCTCGTAGGGGACGCGTCCCTCCTTCCGCAGCTGGGTGGCCAGTCGACGCATCGTCGGCGCCCGCTCCTCCCTCGATGACACGTAGTGGAGCTCAGCGCCAAGGAGGGCATCGAGGAGGGCATTGGCACGGGGCGTCGCGGGCGGCTCCCCGTTCGCGATGAGAACGCATCGCAAGCCCAGACGGGCGGCGGCAGACGCAGTGGCCCGCATGTGATTCGACTGCACGCCGCCGACGGTGATGAGTGTGTCCGCACCGCGAGCGCGCGCCTCGGCGGCAACGAGACAGAGCTTGCGCACCTTGTTGCCGCCGAAGCCGAAGGGAATTGCGTCGTCGCGCTTGACGAGAATGCGCGGCGTGGCCGGACCGAGCGCCTCACGGAGTCGATGCGCCTCGTCGAGCGCGGTCACACCGGCGAAGAGCGGCTCGGCGGGAAGCTCGCCGAGCCGCGCCAACGCCGCGGTCGCGTTCACCGTGCCGCCGTGGCGGGGACAGGATACAGCGGGAACGCGTTGGCGAGCTCACGAACCTCGCCGCGAACTGTGTTCAGCACATTCTGATCTTCGGGCGCGCGAAGAACCCGATCGATGAGATCGGCTATGCGGCGCATCTCGCTCTCGCGCATGCCGCGGGTCGTGACAGCGGGCGTGCCGATGCGGACGCCGCTCGTCACGAACGGCGACTGTGTCTCTTTCGGCACCGTGTTCTTGTTCACCGTGATGCCGGCGTTGTCGAGCGCCGACTGGGCGATCTTTCCCGTGAGGCCGCGGTTCCGCAGATCCACGAGCATGAGGTGATTGTCGGTACCGCCGGAGACAATATGGAAGCCCCGCTCGGTCAGGGCGGCGGCGAGCGCCTTGGCGTTGGCCACGATTTGCGCCGCGTACTGCTTGAACGAGGGGTCGAGCGCTTCTCTGAAGCAGACGGCCTTCGCGGCGATCACGTGCTCGAGGGGTCCGCCCTGCGAGCCCGGGAAGAGCGACTTGTCTATCGCTTTCGCGTGCTCGGCGCGGCAGAGAATGAGCCCGCCCCGCGGCCCGCGAAGCGTCTTGTGAGTCGTCGTGGTGACGATGTCCGCGTGGGGCACCGGCGATGGATGCACACCAGCGGCGACGAGGCCGGCGAAGTGCGCCATGTCCACCATGAAGATGGCGCCGATCTCCTTCGCGACTTCGGCGAACGCGGCGAAGTCGAGGATGCGCGAATAGGCGCTGTAGCCGCCGAGGATCAGCCGGGGCCGATGCTCGCGGGCCTTCTTGCGCATGTCGTCGTAGTTGAGCAAACCATCATCGGTGACGCCGTACGAGACCGCTTTGAAAAGCATTCCCGAGAAGTTCACGGGCGACCCGTGCGTCAAGTGCCCGCCATTTGACAGATCCATGCCGAGGAAGGTGTCGCCCGGCTTGAGGAAGGCCGTCATCGCGGCGTAGTTGGCCTGCGCGCCGGAGTGTGGCTGGACGTTCGCATGGTCAGCGCCGAAGAGCTCCTTGGCGCGGTCGATCGCCAGCTGCTCGACCTCGTCGACGACTTCGCAGCCACCGTAGTAGCGTTTTCCCGGGAGCCCCTCGGCGTATTTGTTCGTGAGGGGAGATCCCATCGCCTCGAGGACGGCGGGCGAGACGAAGTTCTCGCTGGCGATGAGCTCGAGGCCTTCGTTCTGACGCTGGATCTCCCTCTCGATGAGATCCGCGATCTCCGGATCGCCGGCGCGCAAGGCGTCGCCCGGCGGACAACGATCCCAATTCGACCAGTTGGAGGTCATTACCGTGTCTCCGTCGGTTGCGCTCGTCCGTCGTTAGGTGCGGACGCCGCGTTCGCGTCTTCTCGTTCGATCTTCTCAATGCGCCGCTCGTGCCGGCCACCATCGAATGGAGTGTCGAGCCACTTCTCGAGAATCTGGCGTGCCTGCTCCTCGGAAAGGAAGCGGGCGGGCAGCGCGAGGACGTTGGCGTCGTTGTGACGGCGGGCGAGCTCCGCGATCTCGGGCGTCCACGCGACCGCGGCGCGGACATGCGGATACCGATTGGCGACGTAGCTCATGCCGAGCCCTGTGCCGCAGAGGAGTACACCGCGTTGCGCCATACCGTCCGAGACTTGCTGGGCCAGCGGGTGCGCATAGTCGGCGTAGTCCGTCGACGCGTCGGAGTTCGTTCCGAGATCGCGAACCGTGTAGCCTCGTTCGCGAAGCCAGCACTCGAGCCGCTGCTTGAGCGCGTAACCGGCGTGGTCGGACGCGATGAGAATTGGTTCGGGCATGGCTATTTGTTCGGCCACTGCGGCCACGTGCGGACCATCGCGTTGACGGCGTGAATACGCTGCTCGGCAAGGCGGTCGGCGGCGAGGTACGTGGGAATGCGCTCCTCGTTCGCGATCGCGAAGACGCGGAGCACCGTGTCGTAGATCTCGTCGGCCTTGCGGAAGGAGCGCGCCGACGTCCATCCGGCGAGCTCGCTGTAGACGTTGATGACGCCGCCGGCGTTGGCGACGTAGTCGGGCGCGTAGAGAATCTCGCGTTCCTCGAGCTCTTCGCCGTGTCGCTCCTCGAGGAGCTGATTATTCGCTGCACCGGCGACGATCTCGACCTTGAGCTGCGGAATTGTCTTGTCGTTGATGATCGCGCCTAACGCGCACGGTGCGAAGATGTCCGCCTGAACGGCATAGATCTCCTCCGTCGCCACCGCGCGCGCGCCGAACTCATTCGTCACGCGCTTCACGCGTTCGGGATCGATGTCGGTGACGACGAGCTTGGCGCCCGCTTCGTGCAGCTCCTTCGCGAGATAGTATCCGACGTGGCCACACCCCTGCAGCGCGACGGTGCGCGCCGAGACGTCATCGGAATTCCACCGTTCCTTCGCCGCCGCCTGGATGGCGCGGAAGACGCCGTGCGCGGTGACCGGCGACGGATCGCCGGAGCGACCCGCCAGTCCGGTGACGTAGTCCGTCTCCATGTGAACGAAGTCCATGTCGGCCGTGCTCGTGCCGACGTCCTCCGCCGTGATGTAACGGCCGCCGAGGCTCTCGACAAAACGCCCGTGAGCGCGGAAGAGGAGCTCGCGAGTTGTCGTCTTGTTGTCGCCGATGATGACGGACTTGCCGCCGCCGAGATTGAGGCCGGCGACCGCGTTCTTGTAGGTCATGCCGCGGGCCAGCCGCAGCGCGTCGACTATCGCCTCGTCGTCCGTGCCGTAGTTCCAGAAGCGGGTACCGCCTAACGCGGGACCGAGGACGGTGCTGTGAATGGCGATGATGCCGCGGTATCCCGACGCCGCATCCTGGCAGAGCACGAGCTGCTCGTGCCCCATGCTCGCGATCGTCTCGAACAGCTGCATCCCCTGCATCGCTGCGGGGTGAACCGGACCTTCCAACGTCGACGTTTCCATGGTGAGGTGATAGGTGCTAGGTGCTAGGTGATTGGTGCTAGGGGTTGGTGTTCGGGAGGAGGCGCCGGTGTGCAGTTTCTAGCACGTAGCACCTATCACCTAGCACCTGTCTCCTAGTTTCCCCCTCTCGAATACAATTCCCGCGCAATCACGATTCGCTGAATTTCAGACGTCCCTTCGTAAATCTCGGTCACCTTCGCGTCGCGAAAGAGGCGTTCGACCGGATAATCCTTCACGTAGCCGTAGCCGCCGAAGATTTGAATCGCCTCCTGCGTCGCTGCCATTGCGGTCTCGCTCGCGAAGAGCTTGGCCATGGCGCTGAACTGCGTCACGTGCTCGCCTCGATCCTTCGCCGTCGCCGCGGCGTGAAGGAGTGCTCGGCCCGCGCTCACCCGCGTCGCGATGTCCGCGAGCTTGAACTGGATCGCCTGGTATTCCTTGATCGGCTTCCCGAACTGCCGGCGCTCCCCTGCATAACGAGACGCGTTGCGCAGCGCCGCTTCGGCGATGCCGATCGCCTGGGCCGCGATGCCGAGCCGCCCATTGTCCAGCGACTGCATCGCATAAATGAAACCGCTGCCCTCGCCGCCGAGCAGGTTTCCCGCCGGCACGCGAAGGTTGTCGAACACCAGCTGTACCGTCGGCGAAGCCCGCAGGCCCATCTTGTCTTCCTTCTTGCCGACGTGAAAACCCGGCAGATCCGGTGTGAGAATGAAAGCGCTGATCCCGCGCGCTCCCCGGCGATCGCCCGGCGAGTCGGTGCGGGCCATGGCGACGATCACGCCCGCGGCCGGCCCGCTGGAGACCCACGCCTTTGTCCCGTTCAGTACCCAGCACTCGCCATCGCGTACAGCCTGGGCGCGGAGCGAGGCCGCATCGGAGCCCGCGTCCGGTTCCGAGAGCGCGAAGGCGCCCAGCAGATCGCCACGAGCCATCGGACGAAGAAAGCGCTCTTTCTGCGCATCAGTTCCCCAACGCAGAATCATCTGCGTCGGGAGCGAGTTGTGAACGCTCATCATGACCGCGATCGACGCGTCGACGGTCGCGATCTCCTCGAGGGCAACGAGATACGTGAGCATGTCGAGCCCGAGACCGTCATACTGCTCGGGAAGCAGCATGCCGAGGAAGCCGAGCTCACCAAGCTTCGCGACGATCGAAGGCTCGAAATGCTGCTCGCGATCCCACTGATCCGCGAACGGCGCGATCTCTCGCTCCGCGAACTCGCGCGCGACGCGCTGCACTTCGCGCTGTTCCTCGGTTAGTGGAGTGAGAGCCCAGGCCATTGACGGTGGTCGGTGATCGGTGGTCGGTGGTCGGTGGTCGAATGCGGTTCACCGTTCACCGTTCACCGACCACTTCAGTAAGAGTAGAATCCGCGCTTCGACTTCCTGCCGAGCCAACCTGCCGCAACATACTTCTTGAGCAACGGGCAGGGCCGGTACTTCGGATCGCCGAGGCCGTCGTGGAGCACGTCGAGAATGGCGAGACAGGTGTCGAGTCCAATCAAATCCGCGAGCGCGAGCGGCCCCATTGGATGATTCATTCCGAGCTTCATGACGGTGTCGATCGCCTCGGCGCTGCCGACGCCTTCCATGAGGCAGTACACGGCCTCGTTGATCATCGGCATGAGCACACGGTTCGCCACGAAGCCAGGATAGTCCTGCACTTCGACGGGTGTCTTCCCCACCGCCTTGCTCAACTCGAGAACGCGGCTCGTCGTCTCCGCCGATGTCGCGAGTCCGCGAATCACCTCGACGAGCTGCATTACCGGAACGGGATTCATGAAATGCATCCCGATGACGAGCTCCGGCCGGCGGGTACGGGCCGCAATCTCCGTGATCGAGATCGAGCTCGTGTTCGAGGCGAGAATCGCGTCCGGCTTCGCTTGCTTGTCGAGATCGGTGAAGATCTTGAACTTGAGATCGCGATTCTCGGTGACGGCCTCGATGACGATCGACGCATCGGCCACGGCGTCTACGGACGTCGCGGTCTGGATGCGGCCGAGAGTCGACTCCTTTTCGTGCGCCGGGAGCAACCCCTTCTTGATCTGACGGTCGAGGTTCGAGGCGATGGTCGAGCGACCCTTCGCGAGCGCATCGCTCGAGATGTCGATCATCGTCACCTCGAACCCACTCTGCGCGAAAACGTGGGCGATGCCATTACCCATCTGTCCAGCGCCCAGCACGGCAATCTTGTCGGTCATGATTCTGGAATTCGTCGTCGGTTGCGTCGCGCATAAAGGTAGGCGAGGCCGCCCAACATCCCGAGCCCGCCGGCTGCGCCACCTTCAGGACCCCAGACCCCGCCGGTAATCCAGTCGGGGCCCGCGTCTACGACCCGATAATCCGGCGACTCGAGCGGCAGACCGCTCACTGCGGTGTGGAGGAGCACCGCCATCGTCCAGTTCCACGCGAAGTGCGCCATCCAGGCGGCGTAGAGACTTCGCGTCGCGATGACGACAACACCAAGAAAGACCCCGGCAAGGATGACCAGGCCCACGGACTCGGCGCTCGCGCCAGGATTCCGCAGGTGCAGGAGGCCAAAGACGATGCTCATCGCGAGTAGTGCGGTGCGCCAGCCGATGGCGTCCCGGAGCACGGCGAAGATGTACCCGCGCGTCGCCAGCTCCTCGTAGAGCGCCGCGGGGAGTAGCAGCATCGTGACGCGCACTCCAGCGGAAAGAAGCGGCGCGTCGACGCTCGGAAGAATCCGGAGCCAGCCAACGCTCAGGAGCAGAAGACTGGGAATGGCGATCGCGAGACTGCCAAGAAGAAAGCCCCGCGCGAGCAGCGCGGGGCGGGCGGCATTTCGGTCGAGCCAGACATCGGACCAGGGGCGGTTATCCACGTACCGTACGCAGACGATGTGGCCGCCAAGAAGCGCCGCGACGATCACCCAGCCATCACTGGTGACGCGAAGGCCCGAGACGCCATACAGCCAGGCGACGATGGGCGCGAGAAAGGTCGATGCGACGAGCCCGCAGCAGTAGGTCGCCGCGAGGAAGAGGAGAATGCGCCAGGGCGCTCGCAGTCGCCCTTCGGCAGCGAACACCCATGCGCGAGCGTTCAATCGCGCGAGCGACGATTGCTGATGGAGACTCCACGTCCCGCGATGACGGCGGCGATGAAGGCCTTCACGACGTCGAGGAGAGCAAAGGGAGTGAGGCCAATCGCGACGGCTCGCGTGAGGCTGCCGTTGATGATCGTGAGCTCGGCCACGCCGCCGAGCAGAATGACGGCGGATCCGGCGGTCGCGGCGAGCCAGCGGCCGAGCAGCGTCGGCGCCCGACGGCCGAGCGCGCCGGCCACGAATGCCGCCGCGGGATACGCGATGAGATAGCCGCCCGTTGGCCCGAAGAACCGGGCGATGCCCGGCGCGCCCATGGGAGCGAAAACCGGTAGGCCGGCGGCGCCCGCCGCGAGGTACAGCACCATGCTGGCGACGCCGGCGACCGGTCCGAGCATCAGGCCGGCGAGCACGACGATCATCGGCTGCAGTGTGATCGGTACCGGCGTGAACGGGAGCGGGATCGCGACCTGCGACGCCGCGGCAAGGGCGAGCGCGAAGCCCGCAACAGCGGCGATGGTGAGACCGACGCCCCGCGGCTGTTCGATGGATCTCGAGAGAGTGCTCATGGTCACGAAATCGGAGTTTAAATGTTGCTCAATCGACGCGCTCGACGCTCAGGGCGACGGCGTCCCCACCGCCGAGGCAGAGCGTTGCCAGGCCAGTACGGGCGCCGCGGTCGCGCAACGCGTACAATAGCGTGGTGAGGACGCGGGCGCCGCTCGCGCCGATCGGATGCCCCAGCGCGATGGCGCCGCCGTTGACGTTCACCCGGCTCCAGTCCCACCCGAGCTCCTGACCGTCGGCGAGCGCCTGGGACGCGAACGCCTCGTTCGCCTCGATGAGGTCGTAGTCGCCGATCGTGGCGCCCGACTTCCGCATGAGATTGCGGACGGCGAAGATCGGGGCGAAGAAGAGATCTTCGGGGTTGGTGGCGCCGGTGGCGTAGCCGGTGATGCGGGCGAGGATCGGCAGGCCGTGCGCCTTTGCGAACGCCTCGCTCGCGACCACGGTCGCAGCGCCGCCGTCATTCAGGCTCGATGCGTTTCCCGCCGTGACGCTCAGCTGATCGGCCGCGGTTCCCTGTTGTGGAAACGCCGGCCGCAGCTTGCCGAGGGACTCCCGCGTCGTGTCCTTGCGCGGGCCTTCGTCCGTGTCGACGACAGTCGGTCCCTTCCGTCCGGGGACAGAGACCGGCGCAATCTCGTCCTTGAATTTTCCCTTCTCGATGGCGGCGACGGCGCGCCGGTGCGACTCGACCGCGAACTCGTCCTGCATGTCGCGCGTGACCTGTGCCTTTCGCGCGGTGTACTCGGCATGTCCACCCATGTGCACGTCACAGAACGCGCACCAGAGGCCATCCTTGATCATGCCGTCGACCATCTGCTGGTCGCCGAGCTTCACGCCGTTGCGCATGCCGTAGACGTAGTACGGCGCGTTCGACATGGACTCCTGGCCTCCCGCGACGATGACTTCGGCGTCGCCAGCGCGAATCGCCTGGGCGGCGAGCATCACTGCCTTGAGCCCGGAGCCGCAGACCTTGTTGACGGTGAGCGCGGAGATCGTGGACGGCAGACCTGCCTTCAGCGCTGCCTGACGAGCGGGCGCCTGTCCAACGCCGCCCTGGATGACGTTGCCCATGATGACCTCGTCGATCTCGTCGACGGGCACTCGAGAGCGCTCGACGGCGGCGCGAATGGCGGCAGCGCCGAGTTCTGGCGCCGAGAGCGGCGCGAGGCCGCCGAGGAACTTGCCAATCGGCGTGCGGGCGGCGGACAGGATGACGGCATTGATATCTGGCATATAGGGCAAGTTAATGACTGCATGAAGAGCGGAAACCGCATGAAGAGCGGAAGCCGCATATGGTGCGGGAACCGCGTAAACGGCGGGAACCGCGGAAACGGCGGAGACCGCGTGAACGACGCTCCGAATTCGGATTGGCGGGCGCGTAGTGCCCGCCTTCCTTTTTCGCACCGCTGTATTCGCGGTTCCCGCAGTTAATGCGGGTTCCGCAGTTCACGCGGGTTCCGCAGTTCACGTTTTCTGATTCAGTGATCGTGTCTGTGCTTCTCGCTTGACCTG
>Ga0136846_1224763_pt1 | contig 22109 bp, 18 predicted proteins | sample HopSoiMetagenom2_FD_96841 | JGI IMG/M metagenome (GOLD analysis project Ga0136846, IMG submission 96841) | Grasslands soil microbial communities from Hopland, California, USA - 2 Assembly 2016 (version 4) | ecosystem: Environmental > Terrestrial > Soil > Grasslands | place: USA: Hopland... | reverse complement strand
CTGCCGCTCTCGTGCGCTGCCGCGACCGCGCGCGGGCGCATCTCGGCGAGCTCCGCGCGCGCCGCCTCGATCCAGTCCTGCGGCCCGGTGAGCGCCGCGAGTGCCGCGGCCTGCGCGACGCCGTCGACCGCGAGCACCTGCCACGCGAGCACGCGCGCCAGCTGCGCGATCACGTCGCGCGGACCGACGGCGTAGCCGACCCGCCACGCGGCCATCCCGTACGTCTTGGAGAAGCTACGGAGCACTAGCGTCCGCGCGCGCAGCGTCGGATGCGAGGCGGGGGAGATGTGCTCGAGGCCGTCGTAGACGAGCCCGAAGTACGCCTCGTCGGAGACGAGCAGCGCGTCGCTGCCCGCCAGCGCGGCCGCGATCGCCGCGACGTCGTGCTGCCGGAAGACGTACCCCGTCGGGTTGACCGGCGTGTTCACGATCGCCAGCGTCGTTTCGCGGTCGACCGCGGCCGCATACTCGTCCCAGTCGTACGCGACCGTACAGCTCCCGCCGGCCGCCTCGACCACCTGCGAGAAGAAGAACGCCGGGGCGTGGCTGACGGCGCGTGCGCCGTAGACCTGCGCGACGAGGAAGAGCGCCTGCATGCCGCCCACGGTCACGAGCACGCAGTCCGGCGTCGTCGCGTGCAGCTCTGCGATCGCCTCGCGCAATGGCGGCGCGCCGAGCGTGGGCGCGTACGCCGGCCGCTCCGCGGCGCGGGCAGCGGCCTCGACCACGTGTGGAGGCATGTCGACTGCCGGATGGCCGCCGATCGCGAGCAGGTCGTCATGGCGCTCGGCGAACGCGCGCGAGGGCATCGACGGACCGTGGGTCATTGCAGGGTGTCGCCGTCGAGCGGCAGGTCAACCGGCGCGCGCCGCTCCAGGCTGAGACGGGACGCGGTAACGAGCTCGAGCGCGCGATAGCCGTCGAGCGGATCGAGCTCACCGGCTCCGCCGCGCACTCCGGCCAGGAATGCCTCGAGCATTCCCACGTACCCGCCCCATTCCTCCGCAGAGAGCAGCGTGTTCGGCATGGCAGGCGACCAGGCTTGCGCCGGCTCGTACTCGGCCGCGTGCAAAGTCAGCGTCAATTGGTCGTCGACCTCGAGCCACGCGTGCTCGCCGAAGATCTCGACTCGCTCCCACGGGTGGAGACTCAGCGCCGCGCCGGTCGTGACCACGCTGCCGATCGCCCCATTCGCGAACTCGAGCATCACGACGATGCCGAGATCCGCTGCCGCGGACACGGCGGACAGCCGCCGCACGTCGCCCATGAAGTGGCGCGCGAGGTCGAAGACGTGGATCGTCCCCGACGCGAGCAGATCGACATACTCGTAACCGAGGACGAACTTTGCGCTGAAGAGTGCGGGCCGCGGGAGCGCGCCGGCATCGAGCAGGCGGCGTGCCTCCGCGTAGGGTGGCGAGTAGCGCTTGTTGCAGGTCGTGACGAGTAGGCGCTCGGCCGCTTCGGCTGCGCGGCACATCGCGGCCGCGCTCCCGAGTGACTCCGCGATCGGCTTCTCGACGAGGACGTGGGCGCCGGCCTCGAGCGCGGCGAGCGTCAGCTCCGCATGGGCGTCGTCGGAGCTCGTGACGAGCACGGCGTCGGGCCGGTGGTCGCGCAGCAAGGTCGCCGAGTCCGCGTACACCGGCGCGCCCCAGACCGTCGCCAGCTTGTCGGCCGCCCGGGCGTCGAGCGTGCTCAGCGCGACGAGCTCGACGGGCTCCCAACGCGTGCGCAGCTGTGCGAGAGCGGGGAGGTACTTCGACTGGGCGACGCCGCCCGCCCCGAGGACCGCAAGCCGGACCGGCGCATGCGCCGCGCGCTCGGCGTCGAATCCGACCCGGTAGACGTCGCCGCGCTCGAAGACCGCCTCCCTGTCGAGGTGGGCCCAGAAGCCCATGGCGTCATTCGAGCAGGTCGAGGGTGGGCGTGCTTTCGGGGAGCACCGAGCGGTCGAGGATCGACTCGTCCTCGAGGAGGTTCAGCTCGCGCGGCACGTACGGATGACGCTCGCACTCTGCTTCGTCCAGCTCGACACCGATGCCGGGCCCGAGCGGGATCGCGACGCGGCCGTCCTCGACCTCGATCGGCGGGAGCGCGACGAGCTCGCGCCACGGCGCATCGAGCGGGGCGAACATCTCCTGCAGCAGCAGCGTCGGGGCCATCGCGGAGATCTGGAGCGTTGCCGCGGTGGCGATCGGCCCGGATGCGTTGTGCGGGGCGAACGAGACGAACGCGGCGTCTGCCGCCGAGGCGACGCTGAGCAGCGGGCCGATCCCGCCGACGTGGATGACGTCGGGCTGGATGACCGCGAGGCCGCCGGACGCGATCGCCAGCGCGCATTCGCGTGCGCTGTAGCAGCGCTCGCCCGCGGCCAGCGGCACGCGCACCGACGTCGCGAGCGAGCGGAGCGCTCCGAAGTCGCCGGCCGGCAGCGGCTCTTCGAAGAAGAGGGGATCGTACGGCTCGAGGGCGTGTGCGACCCGGGTGGCGCTGTGGAGCGCGAAGCGCCCGTGACCCTCGATCAGGAGCCCGACCTCGGGCCCGACTGCCTCGCGCACGGCCGCGATGCGGGCCACGGCCTCGGCGAGCTCCTCGGCGGAGATCGTCAGGCCCGCAGAGCCGAACGGGTCGAACTTGAGTGCGCGGTATCCGTCGGCGACCGTCTGCGCCGCGCGCTCGCCGAAGTCGTCTGCCGTCTGAGCGCCGAAGTACCAGGCGTTCGAATACACGAGCGCCGAGTCGCGAATCCGTCCGCCGAGCAGCTCGTGCACCGGCAGCTCGAGGCTCTTCCCGAGGATGTCCCACAGCGCCATCTCGATCCCGCCGACGGCGGAGCTGACGACCGGCCCGGCGTCCCAGTAGCCGCGCCGGGTCAGTAGGTCGGAGACGTCGCGTATGCGCCGCGGGTCCTTTCCGATCAAGCGCCTCGCCATGTCCTTGACCGCCCCCTCGACGGCATGCTCTCGGCCCTCGACGGTGCACTCGCCGTACCCCACGAGCTCCGAGTCCGTGTCGACGCGGAGGAAGACCCAGTTCCGCCAGCTCGCGTCGACCTTGAAGACGCTGACGTCGACGATCCTCACGCTTCTGCCCTCGACTTTCGTGTGCGCGTCGAGGTCAGGCGCCGTTCCGAGTCCTCGAGATGCTCCCGCATCGCCTGCTCCGCCCCGGCGGCGTCCCGGTCGTGGATGCACTCGGAGATTCGCTCGTGAGCGCCCAGCCCGGCCCGAACGGCGGCGCGGCTCTTGAAGCTCTCGACGATCCCCTGCTCGATCACCTTGACGAGCGGCGCGAGCAGGGTCGCGAGGAACGGGTTGTGGGAGGCTTCTGCGACCGCGACGTGGAAGCCGAGGTCGGCGGCCGTCCACTCCTGCACGTCTCGTGCCGCGCTGCGCATGGTCTCCAGACGCGTCTCGATCACCGACAGATCGTGCTCGGTCGCCCGCTCCGCAGCGAGCCGCGCCGTGGTCGACTCGATCGCGAGCCGGGCCTCGTACACCTTGGCGATCGACTCGGTCTGGCCGGCGGCGACGCGCAGGTGACGGAGGACGGCCTCGGTGAGATGGTCGGCGTCGGGCCGCTTCACGAACGTCCCGCTCCCGCTCAGGGTCTCGATCAGCCCGCGCTCGCGCAGCTGCGCGAGCGCCTCGCGGACAACGGGGCGGCTGACCCCGAACTGCCGGCTCAGCGACTCCTCCGACGGGAGCTTCGCGCCTGCCTCCAGCGTCCCCGAGATGATCCATTCCTCGATCTGAGCGGCGAGCGCCTCGAAGAGGCTCAGGCGCTGAAGGGGCTGGATGCTGGCAAGTGGCATGAGTCGATTTCCCGAACCTGTCAGACTGCCGAACAGCCTAGTTGCCTTTCAGATTTGGGTCAACTAGTATCGCCGCGATTTGTTGTTCCAAGGAGAGGAGGACGGGTCATGAAGCTCGTCATGAATGGCAGGCGAGCACTGCGGGGAGGGTGCTTGGCGGCTGCGCTGGTCGCCGTTGCAATCGCGGTTCCCGCGCTCTCGTCTGCAGCGGGGACGAGCGGCAAGGCCGCGAAGCAGTCGATCGTCTGGCTCGAGCTCGGATCGGGGAACCCGTACTGGGATGCTCAGCACCAGGCGGCGAACGCGTACCTGACGAAGCTCGGCTACTCGTTCAAGTCCGTCAGCGGCCAGGGCAAGCCCGAGAGCCAGTCGGCGACGCTCCGGCAGCTCGCTGATCAGGGCGTCAACGTCGTGATGCTGAACCCAGTCGACCCGAAGGCGCTCGTCCCGGCGGTCAAGTATGCCGAGAGCAAGGGCACGAAGGTGCTCAGCGTGTACGCGTCGATGCCGTCGGCCAACGCGAGCGTCGTCTTCGACGAGATCCGCTCGGGCCGGGTGGCGGGGCAGTACGCACTCGGGCTGTTGAAGCAGCGCTACGGCAAGGTCTCGGGCAAGGTCGGGGTGCTGGAGGGCATCCTGGGGCAGCCCGCGAGCGACCTGCGCGCGAAGGGGTTCGTGGACTACATGAAGCAGCAGGGAGTCGACGTCGTCGCGACGCAGCCGACGGACTGGACGGCCGACAAGGCATCGGCGACGATGCAGGACTGGCTCGTCAAGTATCCGGATCTCTCGATGGTCTACGGCCTGAGCGACACGATCACTGTGCCGGCCGTCAACGTCGCCGAGCGCCAGAACCGGCTCTGCACGCAGCAATCCGATTGGGCGAAGAACTCGAACTGCATCGCCTTCGTGTCGGTCGACGGCATCTTCCTGAACGAGGTCGGCAAGGGCCGCCTCTACGCGACGGAGCTCTATTCGCCGTACTGGACGGGCTACGCGTTCTCGAAGTTCGCGGTCGACCTCGCGAAGGGCAAGGCGACGAAGAAGCTCAACATGGTCGACTCGATGCTCGTGACGCCGAAGAACGCGTCATGCGTGACGAAGATGGCGACCGACATGCAAACGAAGCTGAAGACGTTCCCGTTCGTCGGGTCGCTTCAGACGATCGCGCGCACCAAGTACCACTGCTCTGTCCTCGACACAGGTCAGTAGCGGCTCAGGGCGCCCCTCGTCGACGAGGAACGACGAGGGGCGCCTTCATCTTCCGGAGGCGACGAACGTGACCGAGGCCGCTGCGCCGCTCCTTCGCATCACGGCCATGACCAAGCGCTTCCCGGGCACGCTCGCGCTCGACGGCGTCGATCTCGTCGTCGAGCGCGCGACGATCCACGGCCTCGTAGGCGAGAACGGCGCGGGGAAGTCGACGCTGCTCAAGGTGCTCGCCGGCGACTACAAGCCGACGTCGGGCCGGATCGAGATCGACGGCGAGGAGATCGAAATCGCGACGCCGCGGCGGGCGCACGAGCTCGGCATCGGCATCGTCTACCAGGAGCTGAGCCTGCTGACGAACCTGTCGGTCGCACACAACATCTCGCTCGGCGCCGAGCCGACGAGCACGCTCGCGATCGACGAGCGGGCGATCGCGCAGAACGCCGCGCGCGCGCTCGGCCGCCTCGGAGTGACGACGATCGACCCGGCGCAGAAGGTCGGGAAGATCCCGCTCGCCGAGCGCCAGCTCGTCGAGATCGCCAAGGTGCTGACGCTTCGGCAGCCGCGGATCCTGATCTTCGACGAGCCGACGGCGGCGCTCGGGCAGGCCGACGTCGACCGGCTCTTCCGCATCGTCGAAGGTCTGCGCGACGAGGGCGTCGCGATCATCTTCGTCAGCCATCGCTATCGCGAGGTCCTGCGTATCTGCAGCCGGGCGACGGTGCTGCGGAACGGCGGCGTGGTCGGCGAGGTGGCTTGCGCAAGCACGTCGGTGGAGCAGCTCGTCGAGCTCACGCTCGGCCAGAAGGTCGCGGCCGCCTTCCACCGCACGTGGCGCAGCGAGGAACGGGGTGAGCCACTGCTCGAGCTCGCCGGAGTGCACGTCGGCGCGCGCGTGCGGGGGGTCGACCTCGTCGTTCGCCGCGGCGAGATCGTCAGCGTCTGCGGGCTGCTGGGGTCCGGTCAGAACCAGCTGGCGCGCGCAATCGCAGGTGACGCGCCGGACGTCTCGGGCTCCCTGCGGGTGAAGGGCGCAGAGCTGGTGCCGCGGTCGCCGCGACACGCGCTTCGCCACGGCATCGCCCTGATCACGGAGAACCGGCAGGAGGAGGGCCTGTTCCCCGACATGCCGGTGCGCTCGAACATCAGCATCTCGTCGCTCCCGCGCATCGTCGTCGCTCCACTCCTGCGGGTCATTAACGCGCGCCGGGAGCGCCGCCTCGCGCGGGAGGTGGCGAAGGCGACCGGAATCGCGCCGCGCGCGCTCTCGCGCCGCATCCGTGTGCTCTCCGGCGGCAACCAGCAGAAGTCGCTGCTCGCGCGGTGGCTGATGCGGCGGGCCGAGGTGCTCGTGCTGATCGAGCCGACGCGCGGCGTCGACGTCGGCGCGAAGCTCGAGATCTATCGTGAGCTCGAGGAGCTCGCGCGGCGCGGCGCCGCGGTCCTGGTCGTCTCGACGGACACTCCCGAGACGATGGCGCTCTCGGACGTGATCGCGGTTCTGTACCACGGCCGCGTTACCGCCGTCTTCGACCCCCGCGCGGTCACCGAGCAGGACCTCCTGCTAGCGATGCAGGGCGTCTCGAAGCCGGTGGAGGCGGCGGTTTGAGCGTCGACGCGGGAACCGTCACCGGGCGCCGCGCGCCCGAGCGTGCACAGGTCGGCGATCTCCTCCGCCGGCTCGCGGAGACGCTCGGGATCGTCGCGATCGCGGGAGCCTTGCTCCTCGCGTTCGGCCTCACGTCCAGCCAGTTCCTGCTCTCGGGGAACATCCGCAACATCTTCGTGCAGATCTCCGTGGTCGGCGTCGCGGCGATCGGCGAGACGCTCGTGATGCTGGCCGGCGGCCTCGATCTGTCCGTCGGGTCCGTCGTGCTCCTGAGCGAGGTCATCTGCGCCGACCTGACGGCGACGCACCACCTGCCGCTGAGCGTCGCGCTGCTTGCCGCCCTCGGAGCGGCCGGCGGCATCGGGCTCCTGAACGGCGTGCTCGTCGCGGTTATCGGGATCGAGCCGATCCTCGCGACGCTCGGCACGCTACTCGTGGCGGCCGGATTGGCGAAGCTCATCCTCGGCCTGCGCTACCTGCAGGTCGACCATCCCGTGTTCAACGACCTTGCGGTGACGAATGTCCTCTTCAACCTCCCGATCATGGTGGCCGTGATGCTCGGCCTCTACGTCGTCGTCTCGATCGCGATGCGAGTGACGCCGTTCGGGAGGATGGTGTACGCCGTCGGCGGCAATCGGCGCGCCGCGCGGCTCTCCGGTCTTTCGCTCGTCGGCGTGACGATCGCCGTCTACGTGGTCGCGGGAGTCCTGTCGGGGATCGCCGGGTTCCTCAACGTCGCGCAGATCGGCCTGGTCAGCCAGAACGACGGGATGGGGCTGGAGTTCCAGGCGATCATCGCAGCGCTCGTCGGCGGGCTGAGCGTCACGTCGGGCGGCGTCGGCCGCGTCGAGCGAACGCTGCTCGGGGCGCTGATCGTCGGGATGATGACGAACTATCAGACGATCAAGGGCATCGACCCGGCGTTCCAGCAGGCGTTCCTCGGCGGCCTGCTGCTGGCGGCCGTGCTTGCCGACCGCCTGCTGCGAGGACGGCAATGAGCGCGATCCGCCGTCGGCTCTTCGCCAAGAGCTACATCGACACGTGGTTCCTGCTGCTCATGACGGCGGCGCTGCTCGTCGCGTTCAGGGTGGTGCAGCCGGGCTGGTTGAACGGCCACACCGTCCAGAACCTCGTGATCCAGAACACGCCGCTAGCCCTCGTGGCGATGGCGATGACGTTCTCGATCATCTCGCGCTACATCGACCTCTCGCCCGGATCGATGATCGCGCTCTCCGGCGTCGTGATCGGGCTCGTCTACACCGCGCAAGGGAGTCTCGCCCTCGCAATCGCCGCCGGTGTCGGCACTGCTATCGGTGCGGGGCTCTTGAACGGCTTCCTCGTCGCCGGCCTCGGCCTCAACGCGATCATGGTCACGCTCGCGGCGTTCATCTGGGCGCGCGGCCTCTCGATCGGCGCCAACCAGGGGAACCCGATCGACGTCGGCAGCGGCCTCGGCACTGTCGTCAATGCGAGCTGGCACGGCTTGACGCTCACCGCGCCGGTCGTCATCGGCGCCTACGTCGGAGGCTGGCTGCTGCTCTCCCGCACGAAGATGGGGCGTTACACGTATGCGATGGGAGGCGATCCGACTGCCGCCCGCCGTGCGGGCATCAACACGGCGCTCTATACGATCCTGATCTTCCTCCTGATGGGCGCGATGATCGGCGTCTCCGCTGTGATCACCGTCGGGCAGCTCGGCTCGGCGCAGCCAACGGCCGGGCTCGGGCTCGAGCTCGACGCGATCATCGCCGTCGTGATCGGCGGCACGCGGCTCGCGGGTGGGGAGGGAGTGGTCGGCCGAACGGCGCTCGGCGTGATCTTCCTCAGCATCCTGAACAGCGGGCTGCTGAACCTCGGCCTCACGGATGCGTACTTCCAGCTCTACCGGGGGCTGGCGCTGCTCGCGGTGTTGTCCGTCCAGATCATCGTGCGCCGCGTGACGGACGAGGAGGAGCGCCGCAAGCGCGAGCAGGAGCAGCTGTCGGCTGCGCTGGCGACCGCATGAGCGAGCGCACGAGAGATGAGTTGATGCGCAGGGTCGGCAACCTGGCGCAGGTCGGCGGCGTCGAGCTGATGCGCCATGAGGAGGGGCAGGCGCGAGGCGTTCGCTCGGTCGTCGTACGCACGGGGACGGGTCTCTCCTTCGGCGTCGTGCCCGACCGCGGCCTCGACGTCGGGCTCGCCGACTTCCAGGGCATCGGCCTCTGCTGGCTACCGCCGAAGGGGCTCGCGGGGCCGTGGCACTACGAAGGCGATCTCGATCCGTACGCGTGGCTCCGCGTCGGCCTCGGCGGCCTCTTCAACACGGCGGGCCTCGTCTCGATCGGCGTGCCGCAGGAGGTCGACACGTCGTCGTTCGGCTTCACGCAGCGCCTGTCCGCGCGCTACGGCACGCACGACCGCATCGCGGTCACGCCCGCGAGCCGGTTCACGTTCGGCGAGCGCTGGGACGGCGACCGTTGCATCCTCACCGTCGAAGGTGTCGTCCGGCAGGACATCGCGTACGGCGAGAACCTGTCGCTCGCACGCCGCTACGAGACGGCGCTCGGGTCGAACACCGTGAAGCTCGTCGACACGGTCACGAACGACGGGTTCTTCGAGACGCCGCACCAGCTGCTCTATCACTTCAACCTCGGCTACCCGCTCGTCGACGAGGGCGCCGAGCTGCTGGCTTCGGCGACCGAGGAGCCGGAGTCGCTCGGCTTCGCGACGGGGGACGAGAGCGAGCGCGACGAGTGGCGCAGCGTCACGGCGCCGCAGCCGGGCTTCACGTTCGGCGGCTACGTCGTCTCGCTGAAGCAGGATGCGGCAGGCCGGTCGGCGGTGGCGCTCGTGAACCGACGTCTGCGCGGCGGCCTCGGCTTCTACCTCCGCTACGACGCGCGTGCGCTGCCCGCGTATCTCGCGTGGCGCATGATGCGCGAGGGCCTCTACGCCGTCGGGCTCGAGCCCGCGACGAACCCGTTCGGGAATCCGAGCGAGCTTGCAGAGCAGGGCTACGCGGTGACGCTCGCGCCCGGCGAGAGCAGGACGTACGAGCTCGAGTTCGGGATCCTCGCCGGCCCCACCGAGATCGACTCGTTCGCGGAGTCGTTGCCATGAGAGTCGTCTCGTGCACCGCCGGGCACTACCGCGTGCCCCGCGAGGTGTGGTGGCCCGTCGGCCCGATCGGCGCGAGCCGCTACGAGATCTCGGACATCGAGCTCGTCACGCTCGACGTCGAGACTGACGAGGGTGCGAACGGATTCGGCTTCACGTACACGGTCGGTCACGGGGGCTCGGCGATCCACGCCTTGCTCGAGGACGCCATCGTGCCCGACCTCCTCGGCCGGGACCCGCGCGACGTCGACGCGGTCTGGCACGAGCTGCACGCGAAGCTCCACTTCGTCGGCGCCGGCGGCGTGACCGCCGTCGCGATCGCGGCGGCCGACATCGCGCTCTGGGATGCGGTCGCGATCGCCGCGGAGCTCCCGCTCCACCGCTTTCTCGGCGTTCACCGCACGTCGATCCCGGCCTACGCCAGCGCCGTCAACCTCGCCCTCTCGACGGCGGAGCTCGTCGAGCAGATGGCGGGATACCGCGCGGAGGGCTTCGGCGCGGTGAAGATGAAGGTCGGCAGGTCGCTCCGCGAGGACGCCGCGCGCGTGTCCGCCGTGCGCGAGGCGATCGGCGACGACTGCGAGCTGATGGTCGACGCCAACATGGCGTGGGACGTCGCCGAGGCAGGACGGCGGCTGCGCGCGCTGGAGCCGTTCGCGCCGGCGTGGCTCGAGGAGCCGCTGCCGCCGCACGATGTCGCCGGCTTCGCCGCGCTCCAACGCTCCACCTCGATCCCGCTCGCGGCCGGCGAGACGCTCTTCACGCCCGACGAGTTCGGGCCCTACTTCCGCCGCGGCGCGATCAGGATCCCACAGCCCGACGTGATCCGGCTCGGCGTCACCGGCTGGCGCCGCGTCGCCGCCGCGGCGCTCGACGCGGGACTGCCGGTGGCGCCGCACTTCATACCGGAGATCCACGTCCACCTCGCGTGTGCCATCCCGAACGCCCTCAACCTGGAGTACCTGCCGATCTTCGAGCGCCTGCTCGAGGACCCGCTTCGGATCCACGACGGCGAGGCGACCCCGCCGGACGCGCCGGGGCACGGGATGCGTTTCTGCGAGGACGTCCTCAGCCCCTATCGGTCACGTACGAAGGAGGTGCAGCTGCGATGACGGAGACGGTCGAGGCGACCTCGCGGACGCGGGAGACGCTCGCCGATGTCTACATCGTCGACGCCGACGTCCACATCCACGAGGACCCCGCGGCACTCGCCGAGTACGCCGATCCGCCGTGGGACGTCGCGCTTCGCGAGATCGCGAAGGTCGACGAGCGCTACCTCGACCTGCCGGGGATGACGCCGCGGGCCGAGTTCCGGGTGCCGTTCCCGGGCGGGTCGAATCGGCGGCAGATCGTCACGTCGGCCTCGGAGCTCCGCACGGGCCTGGACGAGCTGAGCGTGAACAAGGCGGTCCTCTTCCCGGACCACCTGCTCTATCTCGCGATGGTGCGCGACCCGGACTTCGCCGTGACGCTCGCGCGGTCGTACAACCAGTGGCTCCACGAGCGGTGGCTGCTCGAGGATCGGTCGCTGAAAGGCGCGCTCGTCGTCGCGCCGCAGGATGCGCAGGCCGGCGCCGCCGACATCCGACGTCACGCGGACCACCGCGAGTTCGTCTGCATCTACCTTCCTGCTTCGGGGCTGCGCCCGCTGTACGGGCACCGCCAGTACGACCCGATCTACGAGGCGGCGGTCGAGGTGGGCCTCCCGCTCGCGCTGCACTCGGTGGAGGCCGTCTTTCCCGTCTTCCCGTTCGAGCTGAACGAGTTCCGCACGACGTTCGGCGCGCACGCGGTCGCGCACCCCTTCTCGATGATCGCGAACATGGTCAGCATGCTCGAGACGGGTGTCCCCGCACGCTACCCGGAGCTGCGCGTCGCATTCATGGAGGCCGGCTGCGGCTGGATCCCGTTCATTCTCCACCGCCTGGACAAGGAGTACATCGAGCGCCGGCGCGAGGTGCCGCTGCTTCAGGAGCGCCCGAGCCACTACATCAAGCGCTTCTTCTTCGGGACCCAGCCGATCGAGGAGCCGGAGCGGCTCGCGGACATCGTCAAGCTCTACGAGCTCTTCGACGGCGAGAACCAGGCGATGTTCGCCTCGGACTGGCCGCACCACGACTTCGACCATCCGCAGTACTTCCACGGCCTGCCGTTCAGTGCCGAGGCGCGACGGAAGCTGATGGGCCAGAACGCGATCCGCTTCTTCGGATCGGAGGTCGCGTGAACGCGATTGCCGTGTGTCGCGTCGATGAGCTCGCGGTGGGGGCTCATCGGGTGGTTCGGGTCGGCAGGCGCGAGGTGGGCGTCTTCAACATCGGCGGCGAGCTCCACGCGATCCCGAACCTCTGTCCTCACCAGCGCGGCCCTCTGTGCGAGGGGAGCGTGTCCGGTGCCCTCGACTACGGACCGCACACGGACTGGAAGCTGGCGTGGATCTGGGACGGCGAAGTCGTGACGTGCCCGTGGCACTCGCTCGAGTTCCACGTGCCGACCGGCCAGTGCCTCGCGCTCCCGGACGTGCGGCTTCGCAAGTTCGACGTGCGCGCCGTCGACGGTGAAGTGCGGGTGGCCCTATGAGCGCCGAGGCCGCTGCGCTCGCCGTCGCCGGCGATCGGCCGCTGCTCGCGGACATGGTCGTCATCCTCACCGGAGCGACCGGCGGCATCGGCCGCTCGATCGCGCGAATGCTCGTCGCTGCGGGCGCGACGCTGGCCGTCACCGACCTTTTCCCGGCGCCGGTCGAGGAGCTGGCCTCGGAGCTCGGCGTCCTCGGACGGGCGTTCGACGCCTCGTCGCCGGACGGCTTCGCGGCCTTCCGGTCGGCGGTCGAGGACGAGCTCGGACCGATCGACGGCGTCGTCAACTGCGCGGGGCTCTGGGCGCCTGCTCCCTACGACGAGGTCGACGAGCACGCTTTCGCCGAGACGGTCGACGCGAACCTGAAGACTGCGTTCGTCTCCTGCCGCGCCGTGCTGCCCGCGATGGTGGCGCGCGGGAGCGGCTCGGTCGTGAACTTCGCGTCGACTGCGGGCGAGTACGGGTCGATCCGCGCCGCGGCGCACTACGCGGCGGCCAAGGGCGGCGTGATTGCGCTGACGAAGTCGCTTGCACGCGAGGTGTCGCCGGCCGGCGTCCGCGTCAACGCCGTGTCGCCGGGCCCCACCGACACGCCCGCGTTGCTCGCGGCGACGCCTGAGCAGCGCGCCGTCGCGGGGTCGCGCACGCTGTTCGGGCGGCTGGGGCAGCCGCACGAGATCGCGGGCGCGTGCGTCTTCCTGCTCTCGCCGCTGTCGACGTTCGTGACCGGGACGGTGCTGCAGGTGAACGGCGGAGCGCTCCTGTGAGGGCCGTGCCCGCGCCCGTGCTCCGCCAGGCGCCGTTCGGCGAGGCGCTCGTGGCGCTCGGTGCGCGTCGCCCCGACGTCGTCGTCCTGTCTGCCGATCTCGGGAAGTACACGGACGTCGCGCCGTTCGCCGCGGCGCATCCGGAGCGGTTCTTCCAGGTCGGGATGGCGGAGGCGAACATGGTGGGCGTCGCGGGCGGCCTCGCGAAAACGGGGCTCCTGCCGTTCGCGGTCACGTACGGCGTCTTCGCGACCCGCCGTGCGTACGACCAGATCGCGATGGCTCTCGCCACCGGCCCGAGCCGCGGCGTCGTCGCTGCGTTCCTGCCGGGGATCACGACGCCTTTCCGGGCGACGCACCAGGCGATCGACGATCTGGCGCTGATGCGCGCGTTACCGGGGATGGCGGTGATCGACCCGGCCGATGCGACGGAGCTCGCCGCCGCCGTCACGGCCGCTGCCGATCACGACGGCCCGGTGTACATGCGCGGCCAACGCGGGGCTGTCGCCCAGCTCTTCGAGCCCGACGGCTTCACGTTCGAGATCGGGCGCGCACGCATCGTCCGCGAGGGCGGCGACGCAGGGATCGTCGCAACCGGGCTCGGCACGCAATGGGCGCTCGAGGCGTCGTTGGTGCTCGAAGACCGTGGCATCGAGGCGTCGGTCCTCCACGTGCCGACACTGAAACCGGCCGACGGCGACGCGATCGTCGAGTTCTGCGGCGCCTTCGACAGGGTGACGACGGTCGAGAACCACTCCGTCGTGGGTGGTCTCGCCTCGGTGGTCGCGGACGCGGTCGTCGCGCACGGCGTGGGAACGCGCGTCGTCGCCCTCGGCGTCCCCGACCGCTGGGCGCCTGCCGGCAGCCTCGACCACATCCGCTCGCAGCTTCGGCTCGATGCGGCGGGCATCGCCGAGGCGGTGGTCGCATGACTCCGGATCTCGCCGCGCGCGCCCACTCGATCCGGCGCACCGTGATCCAGATGTGCATGGGACGCGGCCAGGGATACGCGGGCCAGGGCCTCGCGCTCGCCGAGCTCGTCGCCGCCCTCTACTTCCACGAGCTTCGGCGCGACGTCGACCACCTCGTGCTGTCGACCGGCCACAGCGCGATCGCGCTGTTTGCCGGCCTGCGCGAGCTCGGCGTGTACGAGCTGGAAGAGCTCGAGACGTACGGCATGGACGGCTCGCGCATCGAGGAGAGCCCGCTCGAGGGCACGCCCGGTTTCGAGATCACCGGCGGCTCGCTCGGGCAGGGCCTCTCGCAGGCTGTCGGCATGGCGCTCGGCGAGCGCCTGCTCGGCCGCGACGGCCGCGTCTACTGCCTGCTTTCGGACGGTGAGCTTCAGGAAGGGCAGGTGTGGGAGGCGGCGATGTGCGCGGGCCACTACCGGCTCGACAACCTCGTCGCCCTCGTGGACGACAACCGAATGCAGGCGGACGGGGCGACGGCGGAGATCATGACGGTCGAGCCGATCGTCGACAAGCTCGCGGCGTTCGGCTTCGCGGCGCGGCGGATCGACGCCAACGACCTCGAGCAGGTGCTCGACGCGTTCGCGTGGGCTCGGACGGAGGCGGGGCCGGCGGCTCTCGTCTGCGAGACGCTGCCGGGGAAAGGGGTGCCGAGCTTCGAGGTGTACGAGAAGGTGCACTACATCCGCGCCGAGCCCGAGGTCTGGGAGCGCGCCCTTGCAGAGCTCGGCTGACGTCAGCGCAGCAGGCGCGGCAGCAGCGCCGTGTAGACCCGCGCGGCACGCTCGAGTTCCGCCACCTCGACGTACTCCACGTCAGCATGCGCGCCCGAGCCGACCGGCCCGTGGTACACGGTCGGTATTCCGGCCGCGTTGAAGACGGCGCCGTCTGCGACGACCTTCCAGCCGACGGGCTCGAGCGCCCGTCCGGTCACCTCCTCGTGCGCCGCCTGCAACGCGCGTACGAGCTCGTGCTCCGGATCGATGCCGTACTCGCCGCGCACCAGGCGAAGGTCGAGCTCGATCTCGCAGCCCGACTCCGCGGCGACCTCGGCCAGCAGCGCGCGGTACTCCTCCTCGACGGCTGCGAGCGAGTTGCCCGGCGCCCACCGGCGTGTGCCGACGATCCGGCAGCTCACAGGGAACCGGTTGTAGAAGTCGCCGCCGTGGAGCTCGCCGACGAAGTACGTCTCGGCGCCGACCCAGGGATGCTCCTCGCGCGCAAGCTCCGTGGTCCGCCGGCGGATCGCGTCGACCACGCGTGCGGCGGCGAGCAGGGGGTGCGGCGTGCCGGGCGCTGTCTGCAACTCGTGCGTCGGCATACCCGGCCGCGACACCGTGATCTCCGCTGTCGCCTGTCCCATGTGCGCGACGACGACCTTCCCCGGCTGCGCCAGCTCACAGACGACGGCGTAGTCCGCGGTGAAGCCGCTCCGCAGCAGATGCGTGAGGTCCTCGCCGCGCCCGCCGGGCGCCTCGTGCAGCCCGATCGCGACGATTGCAAGCTCACCTGCGAAGTCCGTCCCGCGGAGCACGCGCGCTGTTTCAGCCGCGCTCGCGAGCGCGCCCTTCATGTCGGCAGCTCCACGCCCGTACACGCGGTCGGCGTCGATACGCGGCTCGGCGTGTGGGATCGGAACGGTGTCGAGGTGGCCGTTGAGCACGACCCGCGGACCCGGTCGTGTCCCGCGCAGCCGTCCGATCACGGTCGGCGTCGCGGGGAAGACGTCGCGTTGCACCTCGACTTCCATGCCGAGCTCCTCGAGCCGCGCAGCGTAGAGATCCGCCGCTGCGCGCGTCTCGCCGGTCGGGCTCTCGACCCGGACGAGGTCGAGCGTCAGGTCGCGGAGCCTGCCGGCGTCGACACTCATGCGGGGATGACCGGCAGCACGACCCGCGACGGCCGGCCGGCGTCAGAGAAGACGGTCTGGTCGGCCTTGACCAGCTTCGTGTGGCGGCCGATCGGCTCGCCCGTGTTGGGGTTGCGCTCGAGCCGCGGGAAGTTCGACGACGAGACGTCGACGCGGATCCGGTGGCCCGCCGCGAACACGTTCGAGGTGGGGGGCAGGCGGAGCCTGACTGCATACGGCGTGCCGGGCTTCATCAGCACCTCGCATTCGAAGCCCTCGCGGAACCGCGTGCGGATGATCGAGTCGTTGATCAGCATGTCGTAGCCCTCGGGGTAGTCCTCGTTCGGCGGGAAGACGTCGACGAGCTTCGCGGTGAAGTCGGTGTCGACCGCGCTCGACGCGATCCAGAGCTCGACCTCGATCGGGCCCGTCACCTCGACCGCCTCGGTGAGCGGCTCCGTCTGGTAGACGAGGACATCGTCGCGCTCGGACAGCCGCCGGTACGGCTCACGCGCGGTGAAGAACTCGGCCGACTCCCTCTGGTCGGTGGGGCCGGGCGTCATGATGTTGCGCAGCAGCAGCGCGGGATTCAGCAGGCGCATCCACATCGGCTCCATCCCCTCGCCGGCCGGCGGCAGCTCCCCCACGGCGCAGTAGTTGCCGCCGATCGTCGGGACGGGGTCTTCGGGGTCATATGTGAATCGGCGCGGCTCGCTGTCCGGCGGAGGCGCCCCCAGACGCAGCGAGCCGTCGCCGTGCAGGTAGTAGCTGGTCGGCACCGCCCGTGCGAGCGGCCACTCGTGCTCGTCGCGCCAGCGGCCGCCGTGGTCGAGCTTGCCGAGCTCCGTCTTGCGGCCGCTGCCGCCGCCCATGACGAAGATCTTCACCGGCGCCTCGTCGGCGGGGTGGCCGGGCGCGTCGTCCGGCAGCCACCGGCTGAAGAACTCGAGCTGCTGCTCGAAGTAGTGCTGCACGCCCCAGCGCGACGTCTCGCCGAAGTCGACGTCGAGCGTGTGAGTGGCGTCGCCGCGCATGCCGACGTGGCTCCACGGCCCGACGATCAGCCGCTGCGGCGACGAGCTCTGCGCCGAGATCGCGGCGAAGTACTCGGTGTCGGCGTGGGGGAAGCCGTCGTACCAGCCGGTCGTGATCGTCGCCGGGATGTCGGCGTGATCGGCCCAGTAGCGCGTGAAGTCGTTCTCCTTCTTCGCCCACCACTCGTCGTAGGCGGCGCGCGAGACATAGTTCTCGAGCGTCTCGTCCAGCGCCGGCACGTGCCGCAGCGCGAGCTCGCCCTTGTGCCACGGCCACTGCCAGAAGAGCTGCCGCAGGTTCCGCAGGTCGTTCCAGACCTCCTCCTGCTTGGCCGGGTCGGCCTGTACCTCCTGCGCGTCCGCCGCGTGGATGTAGAGCGCCCAGAACATATGCAGCTGCATCGCGCCTCCCTCGCGCGTCTGATGGTGGTACGGGTTCGTCGGCTCGACGTCGGGCCAGATCGCCGTCAGGTGCGGCGGGCTCTCGAGCGCCGTCCTCACCTGCGTGATGCCGGCGTACGAGCTTCCGACCATGCCCGTGCGGCCGTTCGACCACGGCTGCGCGGCGATCCACTCGATCGTGTCGTAGCCGTCCTCGCCCGTGTGCGGGGTGGCGCTGTGGAAGTACTCCTTCGTACCCTGCGAGCGGTGACGGTCGCGCATGTCCTGCAGGACGACCGCGTACCCGTGCGGCACGAAGAAGTCGGCGATCTCCGTGTAGCGCCGTTCCGTCTTGTCGTACGGCGTGATGCAGACGATCGTCGGCCAACGGCCGGGAACGAGCTCGCCGTCGCGTCCGGGGCGGTGCAGGTCGGTTGCGAGCAGGATCCCGTCCCGCATCGGCACCATCACGTCCTTCGAGACGACGATTCCGTGCGTCAAGCGCCCTCCTTCTCGATGAACAGGTTTCCGTGCTCGTCGACCCGGAGGCCGTAGCCGGGGTGAACGACGGTGGTCGAGTCGAACTCCTCGACGACCGCGGGGCCCGCCAGACGGGCGCCGGCGCCGAGCACGTAGCGGTCGTAGATCGGGCTGTCGACGTAGCCGCCTGCCTCGGCGAAGTAGACCTCGCGCCGTGACGATGCCTCGGGCGCGTCTCCGCGGGCGAGGGCTCGCGGCGGCGGCTTCGCGATCCGCCCGATCGTCGTCAGGCGCAGGCTGACGCACTCGATCGGCTCCGACTCGGCGCTGAACCCGTAGACGCGGTCGTGCTCGGCGTGGAACCGCTGGGCCAGTTCCCCGCCGGCGGGCACCGTCAGCTCGTAGCTCTGGCCGACGTAGCGCAGGTCGAGCCGCCGTTCGAACTCGATCGCGTCCTCGGCGACGCCCTCGTGCCGCATCTCCTCGGCGCCCGCGGCCTCGAGCGCCGCGAAGACCGACTCCACGTCCGATGGATCGAGCGCGTCGAGGCGCTGCACCACCGTCTGAGCCGCGTCCCGCTTCAGATCCGTCGTCAGGAGGCCCGTCGCCGAGAAGATGCCGGGGCTCGGCGGCACGAGGACGGTCGGGATCTCCGCGTCGCGCGCGAGAGCGTTTGCGTGCACCGGCCCTGCGCCGCCGAAGCCGACGAGCAAGAAGTCCCGCGGGTCGTAGCCGCGCTGCACCGAGATCAGGTGGAGCGCGTTCACCATCGCGGCGTTCGCGATCTCGACGATCCCGTGCGCGGCCTCGACGACGTTCAGCCCGAGCGGCTTCGCGCAGCCCTCGTCGATCGCGCGGCGCGCGCCCTCCACGTCGAGCGAGATCTCGCCACCGAGGAAGTAGTCCGGGTTGAGTCGGCCGAGGACGACGTTCGCGTCGGTAACCGTCGGCTCGACGCCGCCGCCGCGGTAGCAGACCGGCCCGGGATCGGCGCCCGCGCTCTGCGGCCCCACCCGCAGCAGGCCGCCGGAGTCGACCCAGGCGATCGAGCCGCCGCCGGCTCCGATCTCGACGAGGTCGACGACCGGGGTGCGCACCGGGTAGCCGGAGAGCGAGAGGCCCCCGATCCCGGCCGACGCGTGGCCGCCTACCTGGTAGTCCTTCGTGACCGACGGCTTGCCCCCCCGGATCAGGCCCACCTTTGCGGTCGTGCCGCCCATGTCGAACGAGAGGATGTCGGGCCGGTCGATCGTGCTGCCGAGGTACGCCGCCGCGATCACGCCCGCCGCCGGCCCCGACTCGACCATGAAAACCGGTCGCTGCGCTGCTGCCTCCGAGCTGAAGACGCCGCCGCTCGACTGCATGACGAGGAGCTTCGCCTCGATCCCGGCCTCGACGAGACGGCGCTCGATCCGCTCGAGGTAGCGCTCGACGACCGGGCGGATGACGGCGTTGATCACGGTCGTGGACGCGCGCAGATACTCCCGGAACTCCGGCGCCACCTCCGCCGACAGCGAGATCGGGACGCCCGGCAGCTCCTCCGCGAGGATGGCGCCGATCCGCCGCTCGTGGTCGCCGTTCACGTACGAGTGGAGCAGGCAGACGGCGACCGACTCGACACCCTCACGCTTCAGGAGCGCCGCGGCCGCGCGCGCCGAGCCCTCGTCGAGGGGAACGAGGACCTCGCCCGCGGGCCCGAGGCGCTCTCGCACGCCGACCGCGCGGTCGCGGGGGACGAGCGGCTTCGGCTTCTCGTACTGCGTGTCGTAGAGGGACGGCCGCACCTGGCGCGCGATCTCGAGCAGGTCGCGGAAGCCCTCGGTGGTGACGAAGCCGCTCCGCGCGACCTTGCCCTCGATGATCGCATTGGTCGCCACCGTCGTCGCGTGGACGACGAAGCCGACCTGCGGCGCCTCGACCTCGGCCTCCGCGAGTGCCCGTTCGACGGCGTGCATGAACCCCTCGGACGGGTCGGCCGGCGTCGTCAGCGTCTTCGCGATCGCGACGCGGCCCGTCTGCTCGTCCACGAGGGTCGCATCCGTGAAGGTCCCGCCGATGTCGACTGCGATACGAACGCTCATAGTGGAGATCTCAAATCGCAACTCCGTAGACGCCGCGCGCGCGCTCCGCGCTGACCTTGCCCTCGCGGACGTCGCGGCGGACGAGCTCCGGGTCACGCTCCTCGGGCGGCCCGTAGCCGCCGCCGCCGCAGGTGCGCACGCTGATCACGTCGCCCGCCTCGAGCTCGACGGTGACCTTCGAGCCGAGCCTCGTCTCGACGCCGTCCCGGGTGTGGACGTACTCCGCGACGTTCGCGTCGTGGCCGCCGAGCGCGCCCCAGGGGCCGAAGCGGTCGCGGTCGGCGAGGATCGTATACGTCGTCGCGCGGTCGAAGACGTAGTCCTTGCGCAGGCCGAGCCCGCCGCGGAAGCGGCCGGCGCCGTCGGAGTCCGGCACGAGCGCGAGGCACCCGATCCGCACCGGGTAGTTGAGCTCCGTCTCCTCGATCGGCGCGTTCTCGGTGTTCTGCCCGTGCGCCTGCACCGCGTCCGGCCCGTCGCTCGTCGCACGGCCGCCGTAGCCGCCGGCGAACGTCTCGTAGAAGCACGTGTAGGTCCCGGCCTCGACGTCGAGGCTGCCGAAGCCGGCCTGGCACATCATCCCCTTCGTGCCGGCCGGGATCCGCTCGGGCAGCGCGGGCAGGACTGCGCGGAAGAGCACCTCGACGAGCCGGTCGTGCGTCTCCCAGCCGCCGACGACCGCGCCCGGCCAGTTGCCGTTCGTGACCGTGCCCGCCGGCGCGTCGAGCGAGATCAGCCGGTAGAAGCCGTCGTTGACCGGCAGGTCGGGGTCGATCAGGCACTTCAGCATGTACGCGCAGGCGGAGAACGTCATCGCGTAGGTGGAGTTCACCGGCGCGCGCCGCTGCGGGTCGGACCCGGTCGTGTCGAAATGCGCACCGTCGGGGGCGAGGGTCACCTGCGCCTTCAGCTTGACGGGCTCGTCGGTGTAGCCGTCGTTGTCGACGAGGCCCTCCGCCTCATACGTGCCGTGCGGAAGCCGCGCGAGCTCGGCGCGCGTGCGCCGCTCGGTGTAGTCCAGCAACTCGCGCATCGCAGTCACGATCGTGTCGCGGCCGTGCCGCTCGACGAGCGCCTGGACGCGGCGCGCGCCCGTCGTGTTGGCGGCGATCTGGGCGCGCATGTCGCCGCTCGTCTCGTGCTTGGAGCGAATCTGCGCGAGGACGAGCTTGAAGATGTCCGGCACGATCCGCCCGCCGGCGACCAGCTTGACAGGGGGGATGATGATGCCCTCCTGGAAAACCTCCCGGAACGCGCCGATGCTTGCGGGTGCGCCGCCGCCGACGTCGACGTGGTGCGCGATGTTCGCGACGTACCCGACGAGGGCGCCGTCTGCGTGCACGGGTGCGATCAGGCTGACGTCGTTGAGATGCACGCCGCTCGGGTAGGGATCGTTCGTCAGCAGCATGTCGCCGGGTCCGAGTCGCTCGCGGCCGTAGGTGAGAATCGCCTTCGGCACCTGCTCGACCATCGAGCCGAGGTGGACCGGCTGCGCGAAGCCCTGGGCGACCGACCGGAGCTCCGCGTCGAAGAAGGCCGACGAGAAGTCGGAGCGCGTCTTGATGTTCGTCGAGTACGCGCTCCGTCGCAGCGCGAGCACCATCTCGTCGGTCGCGGCGACGAGCGCGTTGCGGATCACCTCGAACGTCACGGGGTCCACGAGTAGACCTCCCTCGCGCGCGCGAGGCTGACCTTGCCCTCGCGGACGTCGCGGGCGACCCCCTCGGGGTCGCGCTCCTCCGGTGGGCCGTAGCCGCCGCCGCCGCAGGTGCGGTAGCTGACGACGTCGCCGGCCTGCACCTCGATGGTCGTCTTCGCGCCGAGCGCGATCTCGACGCCGTCGCGGATCAGGAGGTACTCCGCGGGCCGGCCGTCGTGGCCGCCGAGCACCCCCCACGGGCCGCGGACGGTGCGATCGGCGAGCACCGTGAACGTCGTCGGGCGGTCGAAGAGGAAGTCCTTCCGCAGTCCGAGCCCACCGCGAAAGCGGCCTGCGCCATCCGAGTCCTCGACGAGCGCGAGGCGCGTCACGCGCACCGGATAGTTCAGCTCGGTCTCCTCGACCGGCGCGTTCTCGGTGTTCTGGCCGTGCGTCTGGACGGCATCGGGGCCGTCGCTCGCGAACCGGCCCCCGTAGCCGCCGCCGAACGTCTCGAGGAAGCAGTAGTAGTCGCCGGAGACGGGGTCGACGCCGCCGAAGCCCGCGTGGCACATCATCGCCTTCGTCCCCGCGGGGAG
>Ga0136846_1229058_pt1 | contig 22116 bp, 18 predicted proteins | sample HopSoiMetagenom2_FD_96841 | JGI IMG/M metagenome (GOLD analysis project Ga0136846, IMG submission 96841) | Grasslands soil microbial communities from Hopland, California, USA - 2 Assembly 2016 (version 4) | ecosystem: Environmental > Terrestrial > Soil > Grasslands | place: USA: Hopland... | reverse complement strand
TGGCACAGCATCGCCGGTGCGCCGGTGCAAGGCACGCCGCCGACAGGCCTTGAAAAAGAAGCGCGGTTGATTGCCCGCCTGAGCAGCCAGTACGCGCTGACTTGCGACCTGGCGATGGGCCTTCTGGGCGGCAAGCTCAAGCGCATGGAGCTGCTGTCGGCCCGGCTGGGCGATGTGCTGGCTCACCTCTATATGGCCAGCGCCTGCCTGTGGCGCTATGCCTTCGAAAAGGATGCGGACATGCTACCGGTGGCGCGCGCCGCCATTCGCGTTCAACTCGATGACGCCGGCGATGCGCTCGAAGCGCTTTACGCCAACTTTCCATCACCGCTACGGCGTGTGGTGGGCGCGATGGTGCTCAACCGCAGCACACGCCTGGCGCCGCTTCGGGACGTTCAGTTGCTGGAGCTTGCAAAACTGTTGCGAACCACTCCGGCTGTCATGAAGCGCCTGTGCCCCGACCTCGCCACGCCCACCAGCGGCGGCCTGCGCGACTTGATGGATGCGCTTGATCTGGCAGCGCAGTTAGGTGAGGAAACAGTCATGCTCAACAAGGCCGTGCGCAGCAACCAGTCGATGGAGCGCGCCGCGCAGGCCTCAAGCCGGCCTGAGCTGGCGCTGGCTTACCTGCGCGCCGCCGACAAGGTCATACAGGTCGACGACTTCGCGCCCTAGAACCCGTCTTAACCTGTTCTTAAGCCGCCGCCCGGGCGAACAGGTCTTTGTACTGCTCACGCAGCAAATTCTTCTGCACCTTGCCCATGGTGTTGCGCGGCAGCTCGCTGACCACAAAGCATTGCTTGGGAATCTTGAAGTTGGCCAGCTTCGATTTCAGTTCGCCCACTATCTGCCCACCTTCCAGCGAAGCGCCCGGTTTGGCAATCACCACGGCCACGCCGACTTCGCCGAAGTCGGGATGCGGCACACCGACCAGCGCGCTTTCCGCCACGCCCGGCATGTCATTGATATAGCCCTCGATCTCGGCCGGATAGACGTTGTAGCCGCCGCTGATGATGAGGTCCTTGCTGCGGCCCACGATGACGATGTAGCCGCGCTCGTCGATCTTGCCGACGTCGCCGGTCTTGAAGTATCCGTCTGCGGTGAACTCTTCCTTGGTTTTCTCCGGCATGCGCCAGTACCCTTTGAAGATGTTCGGGCCTTTGACCTGGATGCCGCCGATCTCGCCGGCCGGCAATGAATGACCGCTTTCGTCCTGCACGCGCAAGCTGACGCCGGGCAATGCAAAACCCACCGTGCCGCCGCGCCGCTCGGCGCCCGAGTACGGGTTGGAGGTGAGCATGACGGTCTCCGACATGCCGTAACGCTCCAGAATCGTGTGGCCGGTGCGCTCTTTCCATTCGTTGAATGTTTCGATCAGCAGGGGCGCCGACCCCGCGACAAAGAGGCGCATGTTGCGGCAGGCCTCGCGCGTCAGTCCCGGCTCGGCCAGCAGGCGCACATACAAGGTGGGAACGCCCATGAACACGGTGGCTTCGGGCAGTTTTTTGACGACGAGCTTGGAATCGAATTTGGCCAGCCAGATCATCTTGCTGCCGTTGATGAGCGCGCCGTGAATGGCGACAAAAAGGCCATGCACATGAAAGATCGGCAAGGCATGGATCAACACGTCGCCCTTCTTCCAGCCCCAGTAGTCTTTGAGCACCAGCGCATTGCTCAGCATGTTGCCGTGCGTCAGCATGGCACCCTTGCTGCGGCCGGTGGTGCCGCTGGTGTAGAGGATGGCGGCGAGATCATCCGCCTGCCGGGCCACCGGCTCATGCTTGTCGCTGCGATGCGCGGCGCGGTCCAGCAGCGAGCCGGTGCGGTCGTCGTCCAGCGTGAACACGTTTTGCGTGCCGGCCTTGAAAGCGATCTTGCTGACCCAGCCGAAGTTCTTGCTGCTGCACACCATCACCGACGGCTCGGCGTTGCCGATGAAGTATTCGATCTCGGCGCTTTGGTAGGCCGTGTTGAGCGGCAAAAACACGTAGCCTGCGCGCAAGGTCGCCAGGTAAAGCATCATGGCTTCGACCGACTTTTCAACTTGCACCGCAACCCTGGCCCCGTCAGGCAAACCGAGCGAGGCCAGCAGGTTGGCCATCATCGCGGTGCCGCGTTCGAGGTCGCGCCATGAATAGTTCAGGCCGGTGTCGGTTTCGACGGCGACGTCATCCAGCGAAGAAGGGAAGGCGGCCCGCAACGCAGCAAACAGGTTATGGTTTTTCATAAGTCAGACTGTCGGTAGTAATAAGGTCAGCAAAGAAGTCAGCAAAGAGGTCAGCAGCAATCAGCGTTCCGGGGCGTCAAACCGGGGCGAACGTTTTTCATTGAAGGCCGTCACACCTTCGCGGTGCTCGGGCGATGCGGCATAGCGGTAGGCATTTGCTATCAAATCAGTAGCTATAAGTCCATTACCCGCCTGGGCCAGAGCCCGAAATGTCTGTTTATTCAGGCGCGCTGCACCCGGCGCAAGGTTCGCACAGCGATCTGCGTACACCATGGCCGCGGCGGCTGTCTCATCGGCCGGCACCACCTGGTTGAGGAAGCCGCGCTGCTTCATCTCCGCAGCGCCGAGCACGGCAGCCGACAGCAGCATCTCGCGGGCCGTCAGCTCGCCCGCTGCGCGCATCACCAGCGCTGCCTCGCGCGGCGCCATGGGAAAGCCCAGCTTCGCGATGGGCGCGCCGAATTTCGCCGCGTCGCCGGCAACGCGGATGTCGCAGCAGCTGGCGATTTCCATGCCGGCGCCCATGCAGTTGCCGTCGATCTGCGCGACGACGGGCACGTCGCAGTCCAGCATGGCTTGCAGGCCACCCCAGACATCGCCCTCATGAAACGCGCGCAGGCCGGTTTCTTCAAACCGGAAGCCGGCGTACTCGGAAATATCACCGCCCGCGCAAAAGTGCCCGCCCCCTCCCCGCACCAGCACGCAGCGCAAGGCCGCGGTTTGCTGGATGCTTTCAAACACCGCGCGCAGTTCGCGCCACATGGCGCGAGACATCGCATTGAGCTTGCCGGGGTGGGACAAGGTCACGCAGGCAAGCGGGCCCTTCACTTCCAGTAAAACGGCACCGGTCATCAAGCGGTCATTCGAGTTTGGCGCCGGAGGCCTTTACCACGACCGACCAGCGCTTGACCTCTTTGCTCACAAAGGCGCCGAACTGCTGGGGCGTGAGGTTGCCGAACTCCGCACCGTTGTTGGCCCAGATGGCTTTGAGCTCGTCGGTGGTGGCGGCTTTGCGCAGGTCTTCAACGATGCGCGCCTGCACGTCGGCCGGCGTACCCTTGGGCGCCCACATGCCGTACCAGGTGGTTACGGTGTAGTCGGGCAGGCCGAGTTCAGCGGCGCAGGGCACATCCGGGAAGGCCGGGTTGCGTTTGGTGCCGGACACCATGAGCGCCTTAATCCGCCCGCCCTTGATATGGTTGGCGGAAGAACCCAGGCCGTCAAACATCATGTCGACGTTGCCGGAAATCAGATCCTGCAGTGCCGGGCCCGCGCCGCGGTAAGGAATGTGGGTGATGAAGGTCTTGGTCTGCTGCTTGAACAGCTCCCCGGCCAGGTGATGTGAAGTGCCGGCGCCGGCCGAGCCGTAGTTGTACTTGCCCGGCGTCTTGCGCACAGCTTCAAGATAGGCCTTGAAGTCGGCAAAGGGCATGTTGCGCGGGTTGACCACCAGCACCTGCGGCACGTTGGCCATCAGCGCCAGCGGCACGAAATCTTTCTCGATGTCATAGTCCAGCTTGGGATACATCGAGGGCGCGATGGTGTGGTGCACCGCGCCCATAAAGAGCGTGTAACCGTCGGGCTGGGCCCTGGCGGCGATGCTCGCGCCCAGCGTGCCGCCGGCGCCGCCGCGGTTGTCGATGATGAGCTGTTTGCCCGTGAGCTTGGCGAACTGGGCCGACAAGGGCCGCGCGAACGCGTCGGTGCCGCCGCCGGCCGGAAACGGCACGATCATCGTCACCGGTTTGGTGGGCCACGCCGACTGGGCGTAGCTGCCGAGGGAAACCGTGGCGGCACCGGCTGCCGCCGCGCGCAAGATGTCGCGCCGGGAACCGCGGGCTTCAAAATTGAATGTCATCTTTGTCTCCTGTCATTGTTGAAATCAGAAATAAACACTGTCAAAAAAAACCAAACCAGAAAAAGTCAGGCGCGCTTAAAACCCCTGCGGCGAGCATTTACCGCAACACTAAGTACACGTTCAAATGTACAAACCTTCGATGTCACCTGATACGGGGATTTCCCCCTGTGCGAGCAGCGCGCGGTGCCTGTCAAGGCGCTTCAGGTCGTAGAGGTAATTCACCATCAGGCCATACGACTGCTTGAGCCCTTTGGGTGTCGGGTCTCCCGCCCAGTTGATGCGCTCAATGCGCGCGCCGTTGCCCAGGTGAAAGCGCGCCACCGGATCCAGCGGCTTGCCCTCTTCCATCGCGCGGCCCAGGTAATGCGCCGCGCATTGCAACAACGTTTTTCGCACCGGTGATTTGTCTGCGAGAGACAGCGGGTCTTCAATCGCGGAGAGAAAATGCCCCGCGCCCGGCGGCTCAAAGCCCACGGCCCGGCCCAGCGCCGAGCGTTCCTTCTCGTTCAGCTTGTCCAGCATCGCGCCGGCATTCTTGCCCAGCCAGCTGCGAAACCCTGGAATCGGCGAGAGCGTCGCAAAGGTCTTCAGCTTGGGAAACTCTTCCTTGAGCGTTTCGACCACACGCTTGATCAACGAGTCGCCAAAACTCACACCGCGCAGGCCCGCCTGCGTGTTGCTGATGGAGTAAAAAATCGCGGTGGTGGCGCGGCTTAAATCCGACGGCGCGGCCAGTTCGTCGAGCAGCGGCATGATGTCGCCCGCGATCTGCTCGACCATGGCGACTTCCACAAAGATCAAGGGCACCTCGGGAAGGCGCGGGTGGAAAAAGCCGTAGCAGCGCCGGTCGCTGTCGAGCCGGTTCTTCACATCGGCCCAGCCCTTGATGTCGTGCACGGCCTCGTACTTGATCAGCTTTTCGATCAGCGAGGCCGGCGAGTCCCAGGTGATGCGGCGCAGGTCGAGAAAGCCGACGTCGAACCAGGTGGAAAACATGTACTCCATCTCGACGTCGAGCGCCAGCAGGCGCTTGTCGGCCTTGAGGCTGGGCTGCATGTCGGCACGCATGTCGACAAGGAACTGGATGCCGCCCGGGTAGACACTGAAGCGCTGCAGCAAACGCCGGCGCGGCGACACCGTGGCGCGGCGGTAGCGCACTTCGGCCACGGCCTCTTCAGGCGTGCCCACCGCGGCGGCAAACTGCGCCTGCGCGGCCTTGACCTTTTGCGGGTTGGCGACGAACTGCTCGCTCATCAGCATCCACAAGTCGCGCCGGCGCGCGGGCGTAGCGCCTTCGTACCAGGCCGCGATGGCCATGGCCCGGCGCCCGCCTTCGACCTCGCTCACGCGCGGGTCGATGATGGCCTGCAGCTCCTGCAGGGTGCGGCGCAGCACGCGCGGCGACAGCGCCTCTTCCTTCTGGCTCAGCGTGGCCTGCAGCCTTTCGTGCGTGCTGCGGGCGGGCAAGCCGGAGCCAGATGCTATCTTTTTTGTAGCTGCCTGGCCACGTTCCGTAATGGCTGCAGCCGTTTTTTCTGATGAGTTTTTCTCACCGGCGGTGAATCGCGAGACATTGCGGCTGAGCCACTCGGCGGCGCTCATGAGGCCACCCGCGAGCGTTGGTTGCGGGCCAGGTCGCGCAAGGCCTCGCGCTGGCGCGTAAGGTGCGTGCGCATGGCGGCTTCGGCGCCTTCGCTGTCGCGGCTTTTCAGGGCCGCGAACACCGTCATGTGCTCCGACAGGCTTTGCGCCAGACGGCCCGGCGCGTGCAGCTGCTGCAGCCGCGCCAACTTCAATATCTTGCGCAAATCGGCGATGGCCTGTGCCAGCCAGCGGTTGTCGGCCAGCATGATGATCGCCTCATGGATGGCGAAGTTGGTGGCGTAGTAGTCGTTGATTCGCCCGGCGCTGGCGTGGCTGTTCAGGCGTTCATGCAGATTGGTAAGCGCCGCCAGGTCGGCGTCAGTGGCGTTGCGGGCAGCCTCGTAGGCGCAGCGCCCTTCCAGCAACGCAATCACCGGGAAGATGTCGTCCAGGTCTTTCTCGGTCACTTCATTGACAAAGCAACCACGCCGGGGTTCGTGGCGCAGCAGGCCTTCCGACGTCAGCACTTTGAGCGCTTCGCGCAGCGGCGTGCGGGAGATCTCCAGGCGCTCGCACAACGCGACTTCGTCCAGAAAACTGCCGGGCGCCAGCTGGCCGGCAAAGATTTGCTCCCTCAGCGTGTCGGCGACTTCCTGGTGCAACGAACTTTGGACAAGACGCATGGCAAGACCTTTTGATTGGACCTCTGGGCCGTTAAGCGGCCGCTCCTTGCTGAAAACTACGGTTATTCCTGAAAACCCAGCGCCAGATCGTTATGACCCGGTCGTAATTTCAAGTAATTACGTATAATTATGAAAGAACAAAGCGGTTCAATCAAGGGGCTGCGCTGTAAATAAGCGTTAAAAACGACAGGGACAAACCCGTAGTGAGCCCCCGCCGGGCCCACCTCGGCTGTTACGTTGCCATCAAGCCGGCTGCCACGCCGCCAGGCCCGGTTTCTGCAGCCTAGGCCGGGTCGCGCCGGGAGCACCTGCGACGAGCGTCAGACGCTATCAAATAGATAGCTACAAGCCAAATATCCACCTGGACTAGGCACGTTTTGTAGCCCAAACCCAGAGCCAGGCACCGCCTATGATCATCGGCACGCACAGCCACTGCCCCATGCTCATCCCCAACGCCAGGATGCCGAGGAACTCGTCGGGCTCACGGAAGAACTCGGCAATGAAGCGGAACACGCCGTAGCCCAGCAGGAAGGCGCCGGACACCTGCCCCGTTTTGCGTGGCTTGCGCGCATACAGCCAGAGCAGCACGAAGAGCAGCAGGCCTTCCATCAGGAACTGATAAACCTGCGAGGGATGGCGCGGCTGCATGGAGCCGCTGTGCGGAAACACCATGCCCCAAGGCAGAGCCGGGTCGCTGAAGCGGCCCCAGAGTTCACCGTTGATGAAGTTACCGACGCGCCCCGCCGCCAGCCCTGTCGGCACGCAAGGCGCCACAAAATCCATGACCTGCAGCCAGGGCCGCTGGCGCGAGCGGGCAAACCACCACTGCGACGCCAATACACCGAGCATGCCGCCGTGAAAGCTCATGCCGCCCTGCCACACGAAAAAGATCTCCAGCGGATGCGAGAGGTAATAGCCGGGCTTGTAAAAAAGGCAGTAGCCGAGCCGCCCGCCTATCACCACCCCCATGACGCCCAAAAACAGGATGTCTTCAATGTCCTTGCGCGACCACGCGCCCGGGCCGGTGATGGACGCATAGGGCTTGTGGCGAAGGCGCCGCATGGCCAAGAAGAAGAACAGGCCGAAAGCCGCCAGGTAAGTCAGGCCGTACCAGTGGATGCCGACGGGACCGAGCTGAAGCGCGACAGGGTTGATTTGGGGATGGATGAGCATGGCGGTATTTTGCATGCAAGCTTCAGTGAGACGCTATGGGAAGGGATTTACGCACGCGGTACCCAGCGGATGCGACGGGCCTTTTTTGACCTGCCTGCGCAGTTCAGCGGTTCTACGCCTTTTCCGAAAACCTGGCTCGACTGGCTGGGGCATTGCCGGCTGGCGAAATCGCTATTAATTTAGTAGCTACTCGCCCAATCAGCTATTGGGCTAGAGGCCGATTACACTCACAAAATCTTCTCCCCTTGGACACCTCGCTCTTCCAGGCCCGGGCCATGCCGCGCAGGCTGGCATATCGCCCCCGCCTGTTCGTGCGCCACCCCGGCAGGCCTGTGGCAGGCCGCACTGGATTAGACTGCGGCCAACACCCGACCGGATCCGCCATGCACCCCGCCTTCTACCCTGCCGTCATTGCCGGCCTCATGAGCCTGCTCTTCACGCAGCCCGCCGCGGCGCAGGTCTACCAGTGCCAGGATGCCGGCGGCAAAAAGGTGTTCTCGCAGACACCCTGCGCATCCCAGTCCGCCAAAGACGAAAAACTCATCATGCGGGCGCCAGGTTCGGCCGCAGCAGTCACCACGACGCCGGCAGACGGCACACCGGTTAAAGGCCAGCCGGGGGTGCTCTATGGCAACGGCGGCGCCGCCGCAGCGCCCAAAGATTGGGCGGCGGAGAATGCGGCGGCCAATGCGCGGGCTGCGGCAGCCGGAGCATCCGCCGGTGGTTCACGCCAGGTTATGCCTTCGGCGCTGGGGGGCTTGCGAAAATCAACGCCAACCCCCGCCAGCGCCTCCGACAAGCAGATCATTGCCAACTGCGAAGCCACCCATGGCGCGCGCTGCAGCAGCAGCGGCGAAATCGCGCAGCGCAGGATGGAACAGCGCGAGCTCTCGCCGTCCGAGCGGCAGCAACAGCAAAGCGCCGTAGCGGCCCGCCGCCAGCGTGAACAGGAAGAGGCCTTTAACCGGTCGATACGCCGCTAAACCTGTACCGCCCTCCCCGATCGATATCCCCGGTTCGTACGGCTACGAACGCCTGCTGCTGCTTACTGCTGCTGCAACCGGGCGTCTTTGGGGTAGCTGATCGTGTAGTCGGCGGCAAGGCGCGTGGTTTTGCCGGCGTCCAGGTCAGACGCCCACATAGCCAGACCGGGCCGTTTGTCAAACGCCAGATCGGCCGGCTGGGGATTGAATTGCGAGACCACGCGCACCTGTTCATCGACCGACACCGGTGCAGCCTCAAGCACCTGCACGGCGATGGGCGCGCGGTGACGGTTTTCCACGACATAGCTGCGCTGCACCCGGCGCTCAGCGCGGCTGCCGACAAAGCCGCCTGTGCCCTGGCTGTCGCGCTCGGGCTCCGCCTGCACGCGCACCAGCTCGTCACGCCCGAACGAGAGAAAAAGCCGGGCATCGGCGGGGGCCGTCCACTGCCCGTTGCCGACGAAGGCGCCGTCGCGGTACAGCTGCAGCGGTCCGGCCGGCCAGACGCCCTCGGGCTGCGCGATATCCGCCACCAGGTAAGCCGCCGCCTCGACGCGCGGGCTGGTGCGCACGACCAGCCTGGCCGTGTCTTCGTGCTGGCCCAGTGACATCGCCACGCGCTGGCCATTGGAGGGCACGTCCATGGGCCGGGCCACGCTGAACTCCGTGGCAAAGCTGCTGTTGAATACATTGACGTCAAAGAGCGGCGCATCGTCACGCAACCCCATCGCAGCCGAAGGCGCCGGCGCCGGGGCAGCCATGGGCGCGGACTGCATCAGAAAGCTGGCCTCGGCTTGCGGCCGGGGTGGCGGCTCCAGCCCGATGCGCCAGGGCGAAGGCAGGCGCCCCGCCGTCGGGCTGAGCGGCTGCCCGGTGGACAACACCAGCCGCACGCCGCTCCAGTCTTCGCCCGTGGCCTGAGCCACCAGCGCCTGGCGCTCTATGCGCACTTTGCGCGTGGCGGTGTCGAGCAGGGCCCGGTAAGCCGGTGACCAGCCCGGTCCGTTGACGCGGTAACTGAGCCTGACTTCGGCATCCGCCGCCGCGGCCAGCGTGACGGTGATATTGACGACCTGGCCATTGCCCTGAGTTCGGGCACGCTCGGCCACCAGGGGGCCGAGCTGTCGGTCGATGTCGGCTTGCCTGCGGCTGATCAGGTGTTTTTTCTGCAATGAATCCTGCCCGGTACGTCGCAGCGCGTCAGCGACCGACGCCACGTTCTTTGCGTCGGTGGCCGGGCGCACACCCCCCGCCCCCTCGCCCCCGGCCAGGCCTTTAAGGTAGCCGGTCACCATGTCCAGTGCATCACTCTCAGCTTGCAAGGCGGCTTTCTGGTCCTCGAGCCCGCGAATCTGCGTATCCATGGCGCTGGCCTGGCAGCGCGGTGACAGGGCTCGCGCGGCGCTCAGCACCGAGGTCTCGCCCAGGCGCACGGAGGCATCGGCTGAGACCTGCAGGCTTTGCACGTTCAGGCCCGCGGGCAGGCAGGAGAAGGTCAGCGAACGGCTGCCGGCGGCGACGCGCGCCACCCGCTCCACCGTGGCGCTGCCGGCATAGACCTTGACCAAGGTAATGCGGGAATCGGCGGCGTCGGCCTGGGCAAACGCGGGCGCCGCCACCCATGCCGTCACAACGGAAAGCGAGGCGGCCAGGCCACAAAGGCGATGAAAAGAAGAAGGCAGCATGGCGGGATAAACCTTTGAAGTTGTTTTTCGCGGTTGTTGGAGTCGATATGAGCGCGCGGCCGTTATTGCAAATGGGCCAGACAGATACTAGGGCACAAAGGTGCCAGGGCTGTCGATGAATGCCATGAAGCGCGCCAGAGCGGGGTTGGCGCTTTGGGCCGCCCAGACCAGGCTGGTTTCACACCCCGGAACGGACGGCACGCGCACCTTGCCCGGACTCGCGGCCGGCACGCTGCGATACACCACACCCGGCCGCTGAAACTGCCGCACGCTCTCAGGCACCCAGGCCACACCCAGCCCGGCCGACACCAGGTTCACGATGGTCTGCATCTGGATAGCCTCCTGCGCAACACGCGGCAGGTTGCCGGCGGCGTGGTACATGGCAAAAATCGCGTCGTAGAGCGACGGCAGGATGCGCCGGGGAAAAATCACCAGGGGTTGCTCCAGCAGGTCTTTCAGGGCCAGCGCCGTCTGGCCGGCCAGCTCGCTTTGCTCGGGTACTGCGACGACCAGCGGGTCCTGGCTGATACGCCGCGATGCCAGGCCGGGCGGCGCGAACCCGGGCGAATGCAGCATGAAGCCTGCATCGATCTCGCCGCGCTCAAACGCCTGCAGCTGCACATCGCCGGTCGCCTCGATCAGTTCAAGCTGCACCTTGGGGTATTGCTCGCGAAAGGCCCGAACCCAGCGCGGCAGCAGGTCAAAACCCACCGTCGAGACAAAGGCCAGCCGCAGCCGCCCGGCCTCGCCGTCGGCGCTGGCGCGCGCATAGGCCGGCAAGGCCTGGGCGCGGGCCAGCAGGTCGCGCGCCTCAGGCAGCAGGGCGGCGCCGGCCGCCGTGAGTTGTACGCTGCGCTTGGTGCGGTCAAACAGGCGAATCCCCAGCAGCACCTCCAGTTGCGCAATGGCCTGCGTCAGGGGCGGCTGGGTCATGTTCAGGCGCTGGGCTACGCGGCCGAAATGGAGCTCTTCCGCCACAGCGAGAAACGGCCGCCATAAACGAAGCTCGATCAGGGGTGGTTTGCGGGGGATCGTGGCGTCATTCATATGCATTACATATTAATACAGCATGAATAATGGATTGGAAAGAATCAGTCAAAGCACGCATACTCTGCTTTCCTGACACCCAAAACACGCCCGGGCCGCATGCCCGGCGAGCAACCCACCCACGAGACACCCATGACCACTAAAACCGTCAACATCGTTCCCAACCCGCGCAGCAGGAACATCACCGAAGGCAAATCGCGCGCGCCCAACCGCTCCATGTACTACGCCATGGGCTACGAGGCGGATGATTTCAAGAAGCCGATGATCGGCGTGGCCAACGGCCACAGCACCATCACGCCTTGCAACAGCGGCCTGCAAAAGCTGGCCGACGCGGCGATCGCGGGCATCGAAGAAGCCGGCGGCAACGCGCAGGTGTTCGGCACGCCCACCATCTCCGACGGCATGGCCATGGGCACCGAAGGCATGAAATATTCTCTCGTAAGCCGCGAAGTGATTTCGGATTGCATTGAGACCTGCGTGCAGGGCCAGTGGATGGACGGCGTGCTGGTGGTCGGCGGCTGCGACAAAAACATGCCCGGCGGCCTGATGGGCATGCTGCGGGCCAACGTGCCGGCAATTTACGTCTATGGCGGCACCATCCTGCCCGGCACTTACAAGGGCAAAGACCTCAACATCGTCAGCGTGTTTGAAGCCGTGGGCGAGAACGCCGCCGGCCGCATGAGCGACGAAGACCTGCTGCAGATCGAGCGCCGCGCCATTCCAGGCACCGGCAGCTGCGGCGGCATGTACACGGCCAACACCATGTCCAGCGCGTTTGAAGCGCTCGGCATTTCGCTGCCCTACTCCAGCACCATGGCCAACCCGCACGACGAGAAGATGAACTCGGCCAAAGAATCGGCCAAGGTGCTGATCGAAGCCGTCAAGAAGGACATCAAGCCGCGCGACATCGTCACCAAAAAGGCGATTGAAAACGCCGTGGCCGTGATCATGGCCACCGGCGGCTCGACCAATGCCGTGCTGCATTTCCTGGCGATCGCTCACACGGCCGGCGTTGAATGGACGATTGACGACTTCGAGCGCGTGCGCCAGCGCACCCCCGTGCTGTGCGACCTGAAGCCGTCCGGCAAATACCTCGCCGTTGACCTGCACCGCGCCGGCGGCATTCCGCAAGTCATGAAAACACTGCTGGCCGCCGGCCTGCTGCACGGCGACTGCCTGACGATCTCCGGCCAGACCATTGCCGAGACCCTCAAAGACGTGCCTGAAGTGCCACGGGCCGACCAGGACGTGATCCGCCCCATCAACAAGCCCATGTATGCGCAGGGCCATCTGGCCATCCTGAAGGGCAACCTCTCGCCCGAAGGCTGCGTGGCCAAAATCACCGGCCTGAAGAACCCGGTCATGACCGGCCCGGCCCGGGTGTTTGATGACGAGCAGTCTGCGCTGGCCGCCATTCTGGCCGGCAAGATCAAGGCCGGCGACGTGATGGTGCTGCGTTACCTCGGCCCCAAAGGCGGCCCCGGCATGCCTGAAATGCTGGCCCCCACCGGCGCGCTGATTGGCGCCGGCCTGGGCGAAAGCGTGGGCTTGATCACCGACGGACGCTTCTCCGGCGGCACCTGGGGCATGGTGGTCGGCCACGTCGCGCCAGAAGCCGCAGCCGGCGGCAATATCGCCTTCATCCACGAAGGGGACTCCATCACCATTGATTCGAAGCAACTGCTGCTGCAGCTGAACATCAGCGATGAGGAGCTGGCCAAGCGAAAGGTGGGCTGGAAGGCTCCCGCGCCGCGATACACCCGCGGCGTGCAGGCCAAATTTGCCTTCAACGCATCAAGCGCCAGCAAAGGCGCGGTACTCGACGACTATTGAGCAGCGGATTCAAGTTCAGGTTCGCTGAGACACTGAAAAAACGAAGAGCCCGTGAAGTTACAAACTTCACGGGCTCTTTGCGTTGGCGTCGCCTGCTGCTTATGGGAGGCGGTTAAATTGATCCGCTAGATGGTCAGAAAGTGCTCAGAAAGATCGTAGCAAGGGCCTGTACGGCTTCAGCTTATTTCTTCTTTCTCTTTGCAGAAAGCATACCCATGGCCTCACGTGACTTCTCGATACGGTCTTTGGTTCGTTTTTCCATTTTTTCGATTTCTTTTTTCTTGGTGTAACCCGACGCGTCGGCGTACCACCACCAGAGGACGGCAAGGCCAAACGGCGCCAGCACGATAAGCCAGCTCCATGTCGCGACGGGCCCGATCTCCAGGTATTTCAGCGCCAGCGCCACAATGCCAATCAATAAAAAATACATGGGTTTCTCCTGCAAACTTTGCTGAAATTTCGACCAGAACCAGGGGGTATCCCCTTGAAACAAGGGTCAACCGACATCACTACAATCACGTTAATTGACTGTAACCGAATCCATAACTCCCCACGAGGACTCTTCATGAAACGCATTCTTCTGGTACTCGCTTCCATGGCTGCAGGTCTTGCGGTGTCTACCCCTGCCCTGGCTGATTTGCAACTGGCAACCGCCAAGAACTGCATGACCTGCCACGCCATCGACAAGAAACTGGTGGGCCCTTCCTACAAGGACGTTGCGGCCAAATACGCTGGCCAAAAAGACGCGGCCGACAAGCTGGCCGCCAAAATCGTCAAAGGCGGTTCGGGCGTTTGGGGCCCTGTTCCCATGCCGGCCAACCCACAGGTCAGCCCCGACGAAGCCAAGAAGCTGGCGGCCTGGGTCCTGACGGCCAAGTAAGCGGTTCACGCATTCACAAAAAAGCCCGTCATCGACGGGCTTTTTTACGCCTGATTCATTTCACTGCTTTTCAGACAGCTGATCGAGGATGGCGGGGTTTTGTGGCCACGTCACATCGCTTCGCGATATGAGTGTCCCCTTCCCCTCGCCGCAGCTGCGCTGCCGCGGCTGCGCCGCCCTCAATCACTGTCTTTCAGACAGCTGATCGAGGATGGCGGGGTTTTCCAAAGTAGAAGTATCTTGCGTAATGGCCTCCCCTTTGGCGATGCCGCGCAGCAGGCGGCGCATGATCTTGCCGCTTCGGGTCTTGGGCAGGTTGTCGCCGAAGCGGATGTCCTTGGGCTTGGCGATGGGGCCGATTTCCTTGCCCACCCAGTCGCGCAGTTCCTTGGCAATTGCCTTGGCCTCTTCGCCCGTGGGACGTGAACGCTTGAGCACCACAAAAGCCACGATGGCCTCGCCCGTCAAGTCGTCGGGCCGCCCCACCACCGCGGCTTCGGCCACCAGTGTGGAGTGCGCCACCAGCGCCGACTCGATCTCCATGGTGCCCATACGGTGGCCCGAGACGTTGAGCACGTCGTCGATGCGGCCGGTAATGCGGAAATAACCGTTGTCAATGTTACGCACCGCGCCGTCGCCGGCGAGATAAATCGTGCCGCCCATTTCTTCCGGGAAATAGCTCTTTTTGAAGCGGTCAGGGTCGTTCCAGATGGTGCGGATCATGGACGGCCAGGGGCGCTTCACGACCAGCATGCCGCCCGCGCCGTTGGGCAGGTCCTTGCCGGTTTCATCGACGATGGCGGTCATGATGCCGGGCAATGGCAGCGTGCAGCTGCCTGGCACCAACGGTGTGGCGCCGGGCAGCGGCGTGATCATGTGGCCGCCGGTTTCGGTTTGCCAAAAGGTGTCAACGATCGGGCAACGTTCACCGCCCACGTTCTTGTAGTACCACATCCAGGCTTCCGGATTGATCGGCTCACCCACGGAACCCAGGATGCGCAGGCTGCTCAGGTCGGACCGGGCCGGATGCACTTTTTCATCAGCCTCAGCGGCCTTGATCAATGAGCGGATGGCCGTAGGCGCCGTGTAAAAAATCGTGACCTTGTGCTTTTCGATCATCTGCCAGAAGCGGCCCGCATTCGGAAAGGTCGGGATGCCTTCAAAGATGATCTGCGTCGCGCCGGCCGCCAGCGGGCCGTAAGCCACATAGGTATGCCCGGTGATCCAGCCGATGTCGGCGGTGCACCAGAAGACATCGGCGGGCTGGATGTCGAAAGTCCAGTCCATCGTGAGCTTGGCCCACAGCAGGTAGCCGCCGGTGCTGTGCTGCACGCCCTTGGGCTTGCCGGTCGAACCCGATGTGTAAAGAATGAAAAGCGGATGCTCCGCGCCGACGAACTCGGGCTCGCACACCGGCGCCGCCTTGGCGGTGATCTCGTGCATCAGGCTGTCGCGGCCGGCCACCATGTTGCAGGCGGTCGCGGTGCGCTGGTAGACGATCACATTCCTGATCGACTCGCAGCCACCCATCGCAATGCCTTCATCAACGATGGCCTTGAGCGGCAACTCCTTACCGCCGCGCAGCTGGTAATTGGCGGTAATGACGGCCACGGCGCCGGCGTCCTGTATGCGCTCCTGCAGGCTCTTGGCCGAGAAGCCGCCAAACACTACCGAGTGGGTAGCGCCTATGCGCGCGCAGGCCTGCATGGCCACCACGCCTTCGACTGTCATCGGCATGTAGATGATGACGCGGTCGCCCTTTTTGATGCCGGCGCCTTTCAGCGCGCTCGCAAACTGGCTGACCTTGGCATGCAATTCTTTGTAAGTGACATTGGTGACCTTGCCGTCGTCGCTTTCGAAGATGATGGCTTTTTTGTTTTCAACCGGCGTGCCGAGGTGGCGGTCCAGGCAGTTGTAGGAGGCATTGAGCTCGCCGTCGGCAAACCACTTGTAAAACGGCGCGGTGGACTCGTCCAGCGTCTGGGTGAAGGGCTTCTTCCAGCTGAGGTTTTCACGCGCCAGGCGGGCCCAAAAACCTTCGAAATCCTTCTCGGCTTCCGCGCACAACGCCTGGTAGGCCGGCATGCCTGAAATGCGCGCGGCCTTCACGGTGGCCGGTGCCGGCGGGAAGATGCGATTTTCAACCAGGGTGGATTCGATCGCGGATGTAGGGGCGCTCATTGGTTTTGTCTCCTGTTTGTCACTGAATGCGTGGTACTGTCATCTTTCGCACTTACAAGCCACTGACTGGCTTGAACCTTACAAATTCTGCAGTTCAGAGGGGGCCGGGCATCCCTCTACAATGCCGCAACCCCCAGCTTACGCCATCATGACTGAACCTACCCAAGACCCCGGCACCGCCAAAATCTCACCGCTGCGCCCGCTCCCCAATCTGATTTTTGCCAGTCGCTGGCTCCAGTTGCCGCTGTATCTGGGGCTGATCGCGGCCCAGGCGGTGTACGTCATGCACTTCCTGGTCGAGTTGTGGCACCTGATTGAAGCCGCCTTCGGCAGCCAGACCGCCCTGCAATCGCTGATCACCAGCATCGGCTACAAGACCGCCATACCCGTCGCTTCGCTCAACGAGACGGTCATCATGCTGGTGGTGCTGGCACTGATTGACGTGGTGATGATCTCCAACCTGCTGATCATGGTGATCGTGGGCGGCTACGAAACCTTTGTGAGCCGCATGAACCTGGAAGGCCACCGCGACCAGCCTGAATGGCTGAGCCACGTGAACGCCTCAGTACTGAAAGTGAAACTGGCCACGGCCATCATCGGCATCAGCTCCATCCACCTGCTGAAGACTTTCATCAACGCCGACAACTACACCGACAAAGTGTTGGTCGCGCAGACGGTGATCCACATCACCTTCCTGTTGTCGGCCATTGCGATTGCCTACACCGACAAGATCATGTCGGGCATTGCCGCGCAAAAGCACTGAGCGCGCCGCGCCGGACAGCTAGTTCGGCACTTTTTGTGCGGTGCTGGTGCGCATCAACATCACCGCGCCCAGCACCCCTGACAACAGCGAGCCGCACAGCACACCCAGCTTGAGCTGGGTTTCGTACCCCGCATCCTGGCCGGCAAAGGCAAGCGCACCGATGAAAAGGCTCATGGTGAAGCCGACGCCGCACAGCAGGCACACACCAAAGAACTGGCTCCAGCCGGCCCCCGCCGGCAGACGTGCACCGGCAAAGCGGATCAGCAGCCAGGAAGCCCCAAACACACCGACCGCCTTGCCCACCAGCAGGCCTGCGGTAATGCCCAGCGGCACGCTTTGAAGAAGCGTGCCGACGGTAACCCCTTGAAGCGACACCCCCGCATTGGCAAACGCAAACATGGGCAACACGCCAAAAGCCACCCAGGGGTGGAGCGCGTGCTCCGCAGTTTTCAGCGGCGAGCCGCCTTTGCCGTCTGACAAAGGAATCGCCAGCGCGGTAATGACACCCGCCAGCGTGGCATGAATGCCGGACTTGTAAACGAAGAGCCAGATCGCCAGGCCCACCGCCACGTAAGGCCCTATGGCCATCACTCTCGCCCGGTTAAGGACCAGCAAAACCAATGCGCCAATGCCCGCAGCCATCAATGCCGTCACCGAAAGTCCCTCGGTATAGAAAAACGCAATGATCAGGATGGCGCCCAGGTCGTCAATGATGGCGACAGCCGTCAAAAACACCTTGAGCGAAGCCGGCACCCGGCTGCCCAGCAGCACCAGGATCCCCAGCGCAAAGGCGATGTCGGTGGCGGCCGGAATCGCCCAGCCGCGCATCGCGACGGGGTCACCGGCATTGATCGCCATGTAGATGAGCGCCGGCGCCACCATGCCGCCCAGCGCGGCACCTGCCGGCAAAAGCGCCTGTGCACGGGAGGCCAGTTCGCCTTGCAGCAGCTCGCGTTTGATCTCCAGGCCCACCAGGAAGAAAAACACCGCCATCCACAAGTCATTGACCCAATGCAGCAGCGATTTGGAAAGCACCAGCAAATCACCGCCTACACGCAGCTCGCCGGGCAACTGCACAAACCGGTTGTAAGCCTCACCCCATGGCGAGTTGCTCAACACCAGCGCGGCTACAGCGGCCAGCGCCAGCACTACGCCCGAAAGCGACTGCGAATTGATGAACTGGTGAAGGATGCGGTGGACAAACTTGAGCATCCCCTATTGTCCCAGACCCGCAAAGGACGGCGGCCCGGCGCCACCGAAGGCGCCGGGCCGCACGAGCCTGCTTTTTATTGCGCGGACTGCGGAAGTTGACCGAAGCCGGCAGCCTTGTCCGAAGCAGGCAGCACGGCCTTTTCCATCTCGGCACGCCGCATCGGACGCAGGACATACCAGGCCATCAGCGCCGCGATGGCATTCATGACGCTGCCGACAATGAACACGGCATGCCAGTTGCCGGTCATTGCGGTGAGCACGCTGGACAGCGGAACGAGCAGCGACGCTGTGCCTTTGGCGGTGTACAGCAGGCCGGCATTGGATGCGGCGTACTTGGAGCCAAAGGTATCGGCACACGTTGAAGGAAAGAGGCTGTAGATCTCGCCCCAGGCGAAGAACACCATGCCCGTCAGGACCACGAACGCAATCGGATTGTGGCCAAACTGGTAAAGAGCCAGGATACCAACCGACTCGATGCCGAAGGCGATCAGCATGGTCTTCTCACGGCCGATCTGATCCGACACCCAGCCAAAGAACGGACGGGTGAGGCCATTGAGCACGCGGTCGATCGCGAGGGCAAACGTGAGTGCAGGCAGCACCAGGCCCATGATGCTGACGGGGACGTCGCCCACGTTGAAATCCTTGGCGATCGGGCCGAGCTGGGCCGTAGCCATCAGCCCGCCGGCCGCCACCATCACGAACATGACGTACATCACCCAGAACACCGGCGAGCGCAGCACTTCGGAAGGCTTGTAGTCGCGCCGGCTCTGCTGCACATTGATCGTGGAGATCGTGCCGCTCTTGGCCAGATTCTCCGGTGCCCGCGTCAGCAGGAACGACACGACGAATACGATCACGCCCTGGATGATCCCGAAGTACAGGAAGGCCGACTGGTAGCCGCTGCCCTTGATCATGGCCGAGATCGGGAGAATGGTGAGGGCGGAGCCCGCACCGAAGCCGGCAGCCGTCAGGCCCGCAGCCAGGCCGCGGCGATCGGGAAACCACTTCAAGGCATTGCCGACGCAGGTGCCGTACACCGCACCCGCGCCAACGCCGCTGATCGCCGCAGCGATGTAAAGCAGCGTCAGCGAATCGGCAAAGGAGTTGATCACCCAGCCCACGCCGCAAAGAATGCCGCCGATCATGACCACCGGACGCGGACCGAAACGGTCGACGAGGTAGCCTTCGATCGGCACAAGCCAGGTTTCAGTCAAAACAAAAATCGTGAAGGCGACCTGGATGGCGGCCTTGCTCCAGCCGTACTTGTCGGCTATCGGATTCACAAAAAGGGTCCAACCATATTGCAGGTTGGCAATCATCGCCATGCAGACGATGCCCAAGAGAAGCTGTATCCAGCGATAGGCGCTGGACGGTGCGGTGGTAGCTGTGGTCGCGTATGTCATTGATGTCTCCAATCACTTGTATGCCGTGGAAATTGCAGTTGCAATCGCTGATGCTGTTGTTGTGAGCGGATTGTCAGAGCGGAGATTTAGAAGTCCGTTGACCGCGATCAAGTTTGGAAAAACTTTACGCATCACTTGAAAAAGAAAGCTGATTGAAAGAATCCCGCAGCGCCACCCCCCGCGATTGCGATGAATCCAGATCACGAGATGGTGAGTGCGTGTATTAGCGGCGCTGAGTCCGGGCGCGCAAGGCGAAGGTCAGCAAAAAAAAAGCCCGGCATTGCACCGGGCTTGAGAGACATTAAAAGCGAGAGAAACAGGGCAACCGCGCTAGCGCCCTATCGTCCTATCGCTGGCGGCGCAAACCGCCTGCGACCATTAGCGGGCTCGCAAGGCGCCGATAAAAATAGACAGAGGCGTAGCAGCCATCAACTCACGCAGCAGGCGACGTGAGCGTGCATTGGCGGCGGGCTGGGCAATCTTTGAATACAGTGCGAAGGCGGTCATGGCTTTCCTTTGTGATGTGAAAATCTGTAATCAAAATCATAGGGTAAACCCCTAGTTTTGTCAACCGACTCACTGCCGACGCAGGCTGCCGCCAGCCTCAGCCCACCATGTTCCCCGGCACCACCCACTGGTCAAACTGCTCGCCTGTGACATAGCCGGAGGCCAGCGCCGCATCGCGCAGGCTGCTGCCCTCCTTGTGGGCCTTCTTCGCGATGAAGGCGGCTTTGTCGTAACCGATATGCGTGTTGAGCGCCGTCACCAGCATCAGTGACCGGTCTACCAGTTCGGTGATGCGTTCGCGATTCGGCTCTATGCCTACGGCGCAGTGGTCGTTAAAGCTGACCATGCCGTCGGCCAGCAGGCGCACGCTTTGCAAAAAGTTGTGTGCCACCATGGGCCTGAACACATTGAGCTCGAAGTTGCCCGATGCGCCGCCAAAGTTGATGGCCACGTCATTGCCGAACACCTGCGCCGCCAGCATGGTGACGGCTTCGCTCTGCGTCGGGTTGACCTTGCCCGGCATGATGGATGAGCCGGGCTCGTTCTCGGGAATGCTGAGCTCGCCAATGCCGCTGCGCGGTCCACTGGCCAGCCAACGCACGTCGTTGGCGATTTTCATCATGCTGGCGGCGAGTGTCTTGAGTGCGCCATGCGCGTGCACCAGGCCGTCCACCGAGGCCAGTGCTTCAAACTTGTTGGGCGCCGTGACAAAAGGCAAGCCAGTCAGCGCAGCCAGCTCGGCCGCCACCTGCTCCGCATAGCCCTTGGGTGCGTTCAAACCCGTGCCGACGGCAGTGCCGCCCAGCGCCAGTTCATACAGGTGCGGTAATGCGGCGCGCACATGCTTTTCGCCGTGGTTCAGCTGCGCCACGTAACCCGAAAACTCCTGACCCAGCGTGAGCGGCGTCGCATCTTGCAGGTGGGTGCGGCCGATCTTGACGATGCCGTCAAAATCTTTGGCTTTCTTCGCCAGCGTGCCGCGCAACTTTTCAATCGCCGGCAGCAGTTGGTGCGTCATGGCCTCGACTGCGGCCACATGCATGGCGGTCGGAAACACATCATTGGACGACTGGCTGCGGTTGACGTCGTCATTGGGGTGCACCAGCCGGCCTTCGCCGCGCTCGCCGCCCAGGATTTCACTGGCGCGATTGGCCAGCACTTCGTTGACGTTCATGTTGGTCTGCGTGCCGGAGCCGGTCTGCCAGACCACCAACGGAAATTCATCCGCATGCTTGCCCGCGATCACTTCGTCGGCCGCGGCCACGATGGCTTTTGTTTTCTTCTCGTCCTGCAAGCCCAGCGCGTGGTTGACTTTGGCCGACGAGCGTTTGACCTGCGCCAGCGCCTTGATGATTTCGCGCGGCTGCTGCTCGCCCGAGATATCGAAGTTCTGCAGGGAGCGCTGCGTCTGTGCGCCCCAGAGTTTGCCGGCCGGCACTTCAATCGGGCCGAAGGTGTCGCGCTCCGTGCGCGTGGTGCTGCTTGTCGTCATGGAGTGTCCTGCGCTGTCAAAAAATGGGTGAACGCCCAAGTATGACGGCAAACGAGAAGAATTCTCATCTGAAGGGTTTTGCTGAAAGCTGCCAGCCGGCCCGGGACGCCGGGGATAATTGCGGGGTTTGCCCTCAAATCCCCAAGACGCCCCTTAAAACGATCTCCACGACGACTCACCATGACCACGATCAAGCAAGCCGACCTCATCGAATCCGTAGCCGCAGCCCTGCAGTACATCAGCTACTACCACCCTGCCGACTACATCGCCCATCTGGCCCGCGCCTACGAGCGTGAGCAAAGCCCCGCAGCCAAGGATGCGATCGCGCAGATCCTCACCAACAGCAAGATGAGTGCGACCGGCCAGCGCCCGATCTGCCAGGACACCGGCATTGTCAACGTGTTCCTCAAGGTGGGCATGGACGTGCGCTGGGAAGGCTTTACCGGCAGCATTGACGACGCGATCAACGAAGGCGTGCGCCGCGGCTACAACCATCCTGACAACACCCTGCGCGCTTCGGTAGTGGCCGACCCGCAATTCGACCGCAAGAACACCAAAGACAACACACCCGCCGTGATCTTTACCGAGCTGGTGCCCGGCAACAC
>Ga0136846_1231822_pt1 | contig 22118 bp, 15 predicted proteins | sample HopSoiMetagenom2_FD_96841 | JGI IMG/M metagenome (GOLD analysis project Ga0136846, IMG submission 96841) | Grasslands soil microbial communities from Hopland, California, USA - 2 Assembly 2016 (version 4) | ecosystem: Environmental > Terrestrial > Soil > Grasslands | place: USA: Hopland... | reverse complement strand
GGTCTACCTGCCGCTCTACGAGCGACTGAAGGCGTCGGGCGACCTGCCGGACGTCGACACCTCCTCGCTGATCTTCATCATCTCGGCGGCCTGCCAGATGACCTATGTGCTCGCCCCCGAGGTCCAGGCCCTCACCGGCCGCGATCCGTTCGCGCCGGAGGCGGTCGAGCGGCATGTCGACGCCGTGGTGAAGATCTTCCTGCGCTGAGCCCGGCCGCCAACGGCTTGCCAATCCGGATCGCCGCGCTCATGATCGCTATCCAATTGGATAGCGAATGAGGAGAGGCCCTTGTCTTCGCTGGATGTGCGTCGGCGGCGCGGCTTCGTGGCGGTGGGCTTGGCGGTCGCCAGCCTGGCGCTGTCGCCCGTGGGCCCTGACCTCGCCCTGGCGGCGCCCGCGCGGCAAAAGCCCGCTGCTCCTAGCTGCGCGCCGGCACGTATGGCGCAGGCCGGCGCCGGCGCCCTGGTCTTCGAAGGCCAGGCCCGCAGCTACCTCCTGGCCCTGCCCAGCGGCTACGACGGGCGGCGGCCTTATCCGCTGATCCTCGACTTCCACGGCCACAACGGCAGCAAGGAGAAGCATGACGCGGCCACGCAGATGAGCGCCAAGGGCGCAGCCCGCGGCTTCATCGTCGTGACGCCCGACGCCATCCCGCCGAACTGGAACGTCCGGGAAGAGGCGGGCCGCGCGCACGACTTCGCCTTCGTGGAGGCCTTGCTGGCCGAGCTGGGCGCGACGCTCTGCATCGACGAGGCGCGGATCTATGCGGCGGGCTTCTCCAACGGCTCGGCCTTCGCCGGGCTGCTGGCCTGCCGCCCGCCGAACCGCTTCGCGGCGGTGGCCATGGCCGCCGGCACGCCGCCCCTGACCTGTCCCAAGGACGTGGCGCCGCCCACGCTGTTCATCCGCGGCACGGGGGATCTCACCGTGCCCTACCAGGGCGGCGTCCTGGGCGGCGCGCTCACCTCCACCGCCCGCTATGCGGCCGCCTACGGCTGTTCGCCGGACCCGGCGCACGAGCCCGTGATGGCGGGCGTGGAGCGCCTGCGCTACGGCGGCTGCCGCGACGGGGGCGAGGTCATCCTGGACACGGTGGAGGGCGGGGCGCACGTCTGGGCCGGCGGGCCCAAGGCGGCCCTGATGCCGGGCAACTCCGAGGCCAGCCGCAGCTTTCCCGCCACGGACGAGGTCCTGTCGTTCTTCGAGCGTCATGCGGGCCGCCCCTGGGCGCATCCCGCCTCCTGAGCCGGCGGCGGGTTCAGGGCGACGGGACACGGTCGCCGCGCACCCACACCGCCACGATGTTGCGGCTCATGCGGATATCCTTCGTCGGGTCGCCCTCGACCAGGAGGAGATCGGCGCGCCGGCCCGGCTGGATGCGGCCGCGATCGTTTAGCCGGAACGCGTCGGCCGGCGCGGAGGTGGCGGCGGTCAAGGCCTGGAGCGGGGTCAGCCCGTCGTCCGTCAAGAGCGCCAGCTCGGCGTGCAGCGTGGCCCCGAAGCCCAGCACGCCATAGGGCCCGATCGGCCGGGGCGCCGTGTCGGTGCCGGCCAGGATCGGCACGCGGCGGGCCGCCAGGGGCGCCAGCACCGCCCGGCTCGCGGCGCAGAGGTGGTTGCGCGAGGGCGTCGGCGCCTTGGCCATCAGCGGCTTGTCCTGGTCCCGCAGCCGCGCCGCGATCCGGGGGTCGGACAGCAATCCAGGCTCCACGGGCTCGCCGCACAGGCTGTGCAGGATGGTGAGCGTGGGCGTGATGAACACATGCGCTTGCGCCGCCAAGTCCGGGAAATCCGCGCCAGCCGCGTCGCCGATGAAGAGATGCGCCAGTCCGTCAGCCCCCGCGGCGATCGCCTCGCGCGCCTTGGCCTCGGCCAGCACATGGACCACCACCAGACGCCCGCGCTGGTGGGCCGCGCGCACGATGGCCGCCAGGGTGTCCTGGCTGAGCGGACCGCCCTCGTTCTCGTCGTAGACCACCTTGATGTAGTCCGAGCCCTCGGCGATGCGGGCGTCGACCCAGGCCTCAGCCTCCGCCGGCCCGTCCACCGTCGGCCAGGGCTGGCCGGTCATGCGCGAGAGCAGGCTTCCGGGCGCGGTGGCGCCATAGCCGGCGACGCGCGCATCGGCGAGGCCGGCTTGCGGATCGGCACGAAGCTTCCTGACCGCCTCCAGGGTCTTCGGTCCGCTGAACATGTCCAGCACGGTGGTGACCCCGAAACGGGCGGACTGGCGCAGCGCGCCCTCCGCATCCCCCAGCAGGTGGACGTGGGCGTCGATGAGGCCGGGCAGCAGGGTTCGCCCGCGGCCATCGACCACCTCGGCCCCCGGGGCGTTTAGCCGCCGGTCGCTCACGCGGACGATCACCCCGTCCTGGAACAGCACGCTGCGATGTTCCTGCACCCGATCGCCGTCGAACAGGCGCACGTCCCGGACCAGTGTGGGCGCCGCCGCGGCCGGTCCGGCGCAGCCGATGGCCAGCGCGGCGAGGAGCAGGAGGCGGGGCAGCCTCATAGGCTCTTGGGATCGAAGATCTGCGCCTCCGGGCGGTAGGCGCCCTTGAGCACCAGGGCCAGATAGCGCCCCGCATTCCCTAGGTACTGATCCTTGCCGGCCGCCGCCGCCTCGATCGCCGGCAGGGCCCGAAGGGCCGCGGGTCCGATGAAGGTCAGGGCATTGAGCGCCTGCAGCCGGACCCGCGCGTCCGCCTGCGTCGCCAGCAGGCCGCCCAGCAGGTCGGCGGCGGTGTCGGCCTCGTCCAGATGCGCCAGCGCCTCGGCGGCTGCGACGCGCACGCGCGGCGAGGCGTCGCCCTTGGCACACGCCGACAGTTGGCTGTGCGCCGGCGCGGCCTTGGCGCCCAGCATCAGCAGGCCCTGGGCCGCCCAGAACCGGATCACCTCGTTCGGGTCCGACAGCTGGGCGGCGAACGCGGGCGCCAGGGCGGCGTTCCGGCGGATCGCCTGGGCGGCCAGGCGCATGACGCGGCGCAGCGGATAGGCGCCCGGCGCCCGGCTCTCGGCGTATCCCTCCAGCGGCGAGCCCTCCGGAATGAAGCCGGCGTCGTGGATCGCCAGCATGTGGGCGTCGAGGGCGCGGCGCATCCGGGCGATGCGGGCCTGCTGGTCCGGCCGCTCGATGAGGTTGTCGAGCTGGTCGCGGTCGCTCGCCAGGTCGTAGAATTCCTCCGCCGGCTTCTCACCCCAGAACCGCGACTGGGCGGCGTTCAAGCGCCCGGCCAGGCGTTCGCGCTCCCACGATTGGTACGAGGCCAGCTGCCACTCGAACGCCTCGTGCTGCGCCCAAGGACGGTGCGGCGCGTAGTTGCGGATATAGCGGAAGCGGCCGTCGGTGACGGTGCGCATCATGTCGTAGCGCTCGTCCATGCGGTCGCGCCCGCCGAAGGCCAGGGCCCGACGCGGCGGCTTGGGACCCAGCACGGGCCGTCCCTGGAAATGGGCCGGCGCCCGCACCCCCGCCAGCGCCAGGACGGTGGGCGCAAGATCCAGGAAGGTGGCGGGATCGGCGATGCGCGACCCCGGTGGCGCGGGCGACAGGTGCGCCCACTTCGGCGGCACGCGGACCGCCATCGCGCAGCGCATGCCCTCGTCGTAGCAATAGCGCTTGCTGCGCGGCAGCACCCCGCCGTTGTCGGAGTAGTAGAAGACGATGGTGTCGTCGGCGAGCCCGTCCGCCTCGAGCTCGGCCAGGCGCGCGCCCAGTTCGCGGTCCATGGCCTCGATGAGGTTGTAGTAGCTGGCGATGTCCTCCCGGACCTCAGCCGTGTCGGGCAGGTAGGCCGGCACGCGGACCTGGCCGGGCGTCACGCGTCCCGGGGCCGGCTTGAAGAGCCGCGATTCATGGGTCGTCTCGTAGTTGAAGACGGCGAAGAAGGGCGCGCCCGCGGGCCGCTTGCGCCAGTGGGCCACACCGCTGGAGTCGTCCCAGACCTGGGCCGGATCCAGGTCGCAGTTGTAGTCGGTCTTGGCGTTGTTGGTGCAGTAGTAGCCCGCCTGCCGCAGGCGCGGCGGAAAGGCCCCGATCCGGGCCGGCAGCCGCGCCCGGGCGCGCATATGCTGGGCCGGCGCGCAGCTCTGGGCGGCCATGCCGGTGATGATCGAGAAACGCGACGGGGCGCACACCGGCGCCGTCGAATAGACGTTGCTGAAGACCAGCCCCTCCGCCGCCAGACGGTCGATGGTGGGGGTGTGGGCCAGGGGGTCGCCATAGGCGCCGATGAAGGGGTTGTTGTCCTCGCTGACCAGCCAAAGGATGTTGGGCCGCGCGCCTACGGGCCGCGCCTGAGCCGTGCTTGCCGCACCGGCCGCCGTGGCCGCCAGGCTGGCCACCACGGCGCGGCGGGATACTTTTGTGCGGAGGGACGATCCGGGTTCTGGGCTCATGTCCGGCCTCAATAGACGGACTCGGTGACGCGCCCGCACACCTGGACGTCGGCGACCCGGTGGACCGGCCAACGCGGCTTGGCGAGGCCGGCCTCCCACTGCGCGAGGCGGCCGGACAGCGCGCGCACCACGTCGGCATGCTGCGCCGAGACGTCCGTGGTCTCCCCGGGATCCGTCGTCAGGTCGTAGAGCCGCGTGGCCTTCTCGTCCTTGGATGTCCACAGCTTCCAGCGGCCCATGCGGACCGAGGCGACGGGATCCTGGCGCCAGAACAGCGGGCGCTCGTCAGGCGTCCGGCCGCCCCCGCCAGCGGACAACAGATCGCGTCCATCCAGCCCCAGCGGGCCGACCTCGGCGCCGGCCGCCTTCAGGATCGTCGGCGCGATGTCCAGCGATGACACGGGCGTGTCCACGATCCCCGCCGGCTTGATGGCCCCCGGCCACGACATCATGAAGGGCACGCGCACGCCACCCTCCAGCTGGGTGAACTTGCCGGCGCCCAGCGGATGGCCGCAGTCGCAGAAGCCGAACTGGATCGGGCAGCCGTTGTCGCTGAGGAAGATCACCAGCGTGTCCTTGGCCACGCCGTCGCGCTGCAGCGCGTCCAGCACCCGGCCGACGCCGTCGTCCATGGCCGCGATCATCGCCACATAGGTGCGCCGGACCGGATCCTGGATGTCGCTGAAGCGGTCGTAGTAGGCCTTGGGGACCTGCATCGGCCAGTGCGGGGCGTTGTAGGCCAGGTAGAGGAAGAACGGCGTCTGCGCCTTGCTGTTGGCGTCGATGTACTGCACCGCGCGGTCCGTGAGTTCGCCGGTGAGGTACTTGTCGAAGTTGCGCACCACCCGGCCGTCGGGACCCTCCACGATCTCCTGCTGGGGCTTGCGCGCGCCGATGGGGCGGTCGGCCTTGGTGGGCGTCGTCACCATCCCCGGCGTGGCCGGATCGACATAGATCGTTTCGCCCGCCAGGAAGCCGAAGAACTCGTCGAAGCCGCGGCGGATCGGATAGTAGGGCGCGGTGTAGCCCTGGTGCCACTTGCCCACGAGCCCGGTGTGGTAGCCGAGGCCTCGCAGCCGGTCGGCGATGGTCGGCTGATCGACCGGCAGCCCATCCTCGAAGTTGTGGACGTCATCCAGATTGTACTCGAAGCCGAACCGCTGCGGGCTGCGTCCGGTGAGCAGGCCGGCGCGCGAGACCGCACAGACGGGGCCGGCCACATAGGCGTTCGAGAACGCCACGCCCTGGGCGGCGATCCGATCGAGGTTGGGCGTGGCGACGCGCCTGAGCCCGTAGGTGGAGACGTCCGGCCAGCCCAGGTCGTCCACCATGATCAGGACGACGTTGGGCCGCGGGGCCGCCAGGGCCGCCATCGGCAGGAACAGCAGCGCCAGGGCCACCAGCAGCAGGGCGGGGGCCACCAGGGTGGCGATCGGTCCAGCTCGCACGCGCTCTACTCCACGCCGGCGCGGCCCAACACCGGGCCGCGCCGTTCACAGGCTCCAGGGATCAGAACGAGACGTCCAGCGTCGCGCCCACGTAGCGGTCCGAGTTCTTGGAGATCCGGGCCACCAGGTCGTTGGTGTTGTTCACGCTGGCCAGCAGCGCGTTGTGGTCGATCGACTGGTAGAAGGTCTGGTCGAACAGGTTCTTCACGAAGAACGTCAGCCGGTAGCGGCCGTCGTTGGTGTGGGCCTCGAGGCTGGCGTCCACCAGGGTGTAGGCCTTCTGGGTCTGCAGGGGGTCCTGCTCCAGGGCGAAGTTCTGCTTGGCCTGGTAGGCGACGTTCACCTGCACGCTGCCGCTGTGCGCCGCGCCCAGCGCGAAGCGGTATTGCGGCGCGAGGCTGATGCGCCAACGCGGCGAGGCGGGCAGGGCGCCGTCGCGAATGTCCTGGATCGGCGGGCCCACCACGTTCTGGCCGGCGGCATTGTGCGTGGTCGGCCGGTAGCAGGCGCCGATCGGCGTGACGCCCCCGAACGGAATGATGGGCGCGGCCGCCTGGAACTGGATGGGGCAGTTCTGGCCGTCGATGTTGATGGTGGCCTTCGCATAGGTGACCGCGCCGGTGACCGAGAGGCTGTCGGTGGGGTTCCACTGCCCCTCGACCTCGACGCCCTTGGTGCGCGCGCTGCCGGCGTTGGTCTGCACGAACTGGATGACGCCGGTGGTAGTGTCCGAGCGGTTCGCCTGGATCTGCAGGTTCGTATAGTCCTGCAGGAACAGGGCGACGGCGACCGAGGCCCTGCGGTCGGCCGTCTGGCCCTTGAAGCCGATCTCGTAGGCGTTGACGTGCTCGGGCAGGATGGGCGCCTGGGCCGCGAAGTCCGCCTGGATCTCGGTACTGAACCCCAGGCCCTTGTAGCCGCGGGTGTAGGTCGCATAGGCCTGGGCGCGCCGGCTGAACTCGTACTTCAGGCCCAGCTTCCCGGTGACCGCCGTGTCGGCGGCGTTCTGGCCGGCGTTGACCGAGGGCGTGCCGCTGAACAGCGTATCACCCGGGAACAGCGGCCCATAGCGGAAGCCCTCCACCGAGACCCGCTCGCGCTGCACGCGCAGGCCGCCGATCAGCTTGAGCTTGTCCACCAGCCGGTATTCCGCCTGGCCGAAGCCCGCCACGTGGGTCGACTGCAGCAGCGAATAGGCGCCGAGCGACTGCCACTGGACGGGCGTGCAGGGCGAGCCGATCTGGTTGGCGCCGGCGGTGCAATAGGCCCGACGGCGCTCGAACGGCCGGTCGAGCTCCAGCCAGAAGTAGTAGGTCCCCAACACATAGGTCAGCCGCTGGTCGCTGGGCGAGGCCAGGCGCAGCTCCTGGGAGAACTGCTCCAGGTGCACGAGGCCGTGGTTGACATCGAACTTGGAGTAGTTGCTCCCCCCGGTCGAGCCGACGAACACCGGCGAGGGGTTGAAGATGTTGTCGACCTCGTTGTTCGCGTCCTGCTTGTAGTGCTGGTAGGCCGTGATCGAGGTCACCGTGCTCCAGCCGAGGTCGAGGTCGCCCTCCACCGAATAGGTCGCCTGCACCTGGTTGGTGAAGGCCAGGCCGTTGTTGGAGACTTCCCGGTTGTCCGGCGAGGCCACCACCGGGGCCAGCAGCTTGACCAGCGCCGGCGTGGTCGCGACGATCGAGACCGGCTGGCAGCAGTTGGCGAGGTTCTGCCGGTATTCCGCCGTGCCCAGGATCTCGAGGTTCTCGGTCGGGCGCCACAGCAGCTTGCCCCGCGCGCCCCAGCTCTCGTAGCCGTTCTCCCAGCCGCCGGCGCCGCGGTTGCGGACGTAGCCGCGGACATCGTTGTAGTAGGCCGTCAGCCGCCCCGCGAGTTTGTCGCCGAGCGGGCCGGTGACCGTACCGGACACCCGTCGCTCGCCGCCCTCCGCCAGAGTGAGCGTGGCCTTGCCGGCGAAGGACTGTGATGGCCGCGCGGTCACCACATTGATCACGCCAGCGGTGGCGTTCTTGCCGAAGAGCGTGCCCTGCGGGCCGCGCAGCACCTCGATCCGCTCGATATCGGCCAGGTCCGTGAAGCTCTGCGAGCCGCGCGCCATGACGACACCGTCCAGCACCACCGAGACCGACGATTCCAGCCCCTGGCCGAACAGGGACGTGCCGATGCCGCGGATCCGGAAGCTGGTGTTCGTCGGGTTCTGCCCCTGCTGGTAGGTCAGCGAGGGCGCCACCTGGATCAGGGTGTTGGTGTCGTTGATCTGCAGGCGCTGCAGCGTCTCGCCGCTCACCGCGGTCACGGCCAGGGGCACATCCTGCAGGCGCTCGACCCGCTTTTGCGCCGTGACGATCACCTCCTCGATCGTTCCGACCGGGGCAGGCTCGCCGGCGCTTTCCGCGCGCGCCGCAGGCGCGGTCAGCGCCACCCCGGACGAGAGCGCGAAGATCGCGCAGGAACGAAATAGCAGACCCTTCATGTCGTCTCCCCCTCAAGGCCATTCGGCTTGTTTGTACAACGTTGTCATTCCGGGTCGGTCTCGTCAACCGGGCGGATAGCGGGATCGATTATCTACAACGTTGTCATTTTCGCTTCGTCAGGGACCTTCGAGTGGCCACTCGGCCCTCCGCAGGCCGTTTCGCTATCCAACTGGTTGACAATTCCGCGCGTGCAACGCCAAAACGCCGTGGCCAGCCTTGGACGGATCGTTCCTCCACCCTGGGCCGGGCCGAGCGCCCGGCCCGTTTTTCTTGCGGCCGCCAAGGCTGCCGCGTCGAAATTTTTCGCATCATCGGTGTAGTGATACAACGTTGTCAATCTGATGCGATCTTGACGTGCTTTAGGGAATGCGACGCGGATCGCCGCCGTCATACGACACCGTTGTCATTCCTGGCCCACGGCCAGGTGGCAGGAGGAATGAACGTGCAGAGAGCAACCCCAGGCCTGAATGCCGGCCGCCGCAGTGACGGGTCCCCTGGGCGCGGGCCAAGTCGGCTGGGCCTGGCCTTGCGTCTGGCGACCGGCGCCTGCTGCGCCATCCTGGCCGCAGCGGCCCTCCCGCCCCCAGCCCGGGCCCAGCCGGCCACGCGGTGCGCTGCGCCGGCGGCGGCGGGCGCGCGGCCGAACATCGTGCTGATCCTAGCCGACGACCTGGGAGCCGAGGCGATCAACGCCTATGGCGGCGAGTACTTCACCCCGCGGATCGACGAACTGGCGCGCCAGGGGGTGCTGTTCACCAACGCCCACGCCATGCCCCTCTGCACGCCCACGCGGGTGCGCCTGATGACCGGCCGCGAAAGCGCGAAGAACTACAAGGCGTTCGGCTATCTCGATCCGAAGGAGCGCACGATCGGCAATGTGCTCAAGGACGCCGGCTACGCCACCGGCATCGTGGGCAAGTGGCAGCTCTCCGGGAACGGCTTCGACGGCCGGGTGGGCGCCTCGCCGCAGCCGGCGGGCTTCGACGAGTCGCTGCTGTGGCAGGAGAAGGCGCTGGACGCCAAGGGCTCGCGCTACTGGGGCCCGACCCTCTCCACCAACGGCCAGAACCGCATCAACGAGTCCGGCTTCGGCCCCGACGTCCAGGCGGGCTTCGCGCTCGATTTCATCCAGCGCCACAAGGACGAGCCGTTCTTCCTCTACTACCCGATGGTCCTGACGCACCCGCCCTTCGTGCCGACGCCCGACAGCCCAGGCGCCAAGGACGACAAGACCCGCTTCGCCGGCATGGTCACCTACATGGACAAGCTGGTCGGCCAGGTGACGGACCAGCTCAAGGCGCTGGGCCTGGACAAGAATACGATCGTGATCTTCACCGGCGACAACGGCACGGCCAAGCAGATCCTGAGCTACCAGAACGGCTATCCGGTGCGCGGCGGCAAGGGGCAGGCGACGTTCGCCGGCACACACGTCCCGCTCATCGCCCGCTGGCCGGGCCAGCTGCCGGCCGGCGAGACCCGCGCCGGACTGTTCGACCTGATGGACATGCTGCCCACCCTGGCGGACTTCGCCGGCGCTCCGGTGGCGGCTGGCGGCATCGACGGGGTGGACCAGGCGCCGGTCATGCGCGGCGAGACGGCGGCGGCGCGCGACTGGATCTTCATGCATTACGCGCCGGTCTGGATCCAGACGCCCGCCCGCCTGGTGTTCGACGACAAGTGGAAGCTCTACGGCGACGGCCGGTTCGTGGCGATCGACGGCGTCCGCGCCACCGAGACGCCGGTGGAGTCCGCCCCGCCGCACTCGGCCGCCGCGGCCCGGCGCGCGGCGTTCCAGCACGTGCTCGACGCCATGCACGATGGTCCCCTGGACCAGGACCGCTATCCCATGTGCATCGGCAAGCCGTCGCTCGATCCCAAGCTGCCGTCCGTCCGCGCCGGCTGCAGGTTCAGCGAGGGCGCGGTCGAATAGGGCTCAGCGCAGCACGCAGCGGAAGCCGATGTGGCTGGTGGAGCTGTCGATCATCTGGGGGTGGCGCGCGGCGGGGCGATAGCGCTGGCAGTAGTTCTCGGCGCAGAGGTGCGAGCCGCCCTTGATCACCCGGCGGGGGATGGCGACCTGCGGCATCTGCGGGTCGAAGCTCTCCTCGCGGGTGGCCCCGCGCGGCGCCTGTGGGGCGCAGCAGGTTCGGCCGGAGGCCGCCGCCACGCCGTACCAGTCGCAGGTCCATTCCCAGACGTTGCCGATCATGTCGTAGAGGCCGTGGCCGTTCGGCGGAAAGGCGCGGACCGGCGAGGTGCGCTCCCAGCCGTCGAGCTTCAGGTTCTGCCGCGGGAACTCGCCCTGCCAGTAGTTCGCGAGCATCTGGCCCTGCGGCGCGAGTTCGTCGCCCCAGGCGAACTCGGCGTCCTCTAGCCCGCCGCGCGCAGCGAACTCCCACTCCGCTTCGGTCGGCAGGCTCTTGCCCGCCCAGGCGGCGTAGGCCTCCGCGTCCGGATAGGCGACGTGCACGACCGGGTGGTCGTCCTGCGCCCGCGGCCCGTGGACGCCCTGCGGCCGGCGCCAGTTCGCGCCGAAGCGGAATTCCCACCACCGGGTCGCGTCGTCGAGCGACACGGGCCGCGCCGGCGGCGAAAACACCGCCGAGCCGGCCCGCTGCATGCGCTTCGGCAGGCCGGGATAGTCGGCGGGGTCCGGCGGGATCTCGGCGAGGGTCTGATAGCCGGTCGCCTGCACGAAGTCCGCGAACTGGCGGTTCGTGACCGGGACCTCGTCAATCCAGAACGCGTCGACCTTGACCGGCCGGGCCGGGCGCTCCTCCGGATAGAACCGGTCCGAGCCCATCCGGAACACGCCGCCCTCCAGCCGTCGCATGCCAGCGGTTCGTTCGGGGCTGATCGTCAGGCTTTCCATTGCGGGCTCAGTCTAGGCGGGCGGGCCGCAGGTTTCATGCGGCTATTCCGTCGCAGCCGTCAACGTTGTCATCCGGCATCGGGCGGTGCGCCGTCGACCAGGCGCTTGACAGGCCAGAAATACAACGGCCAAGCTGGATAGACAACGTTGTCTATATAGGGAGCGAGATTGAGTCGTCGGCGCGCGTCGAAGTCAGGAGGTTGGGCCCGACATGCCGCCGGACCTGGCGCGCCCGCGGCCGGTGCGCTGGCCAGCTGGAAAGGCCTGGCCAGCGCACGCGGCCGATCCGCGAGGGGACGACGACCTGGTCTGGCCCGTCCGTGAGCGGCCTCCGGAACCGGCCGCCGCTGGCGACGATCCACGATGTCGCCCAGCTGGCCGGCGTGTCGATCAAGACCGTCTCGCGGGTGGTGAACCGCGAACCACACGTGAGCGCGGGGACGCGCGCGCGGGTCGACCGTGCAATCCAGGTCCTCAACTATCGCCCGAACATCGCCGCGCGGACCCTGGCCGGCTCGCGGGCCTATCTGGTCGGGCTCTATTTCGACAATCCCAGCGCCGGCTATGTCAGCCAGATGCAGTCGGGCGCCCTGCGCGCCTGTCGCGCGGCGGGCTACCACCTGGTGATCGAGCAGCTCGCGGGCTCCAGCGTCGAGGTCCAGAACCAGCTGCGCCAATCGCTCGCCGCGGTCCGAATGGACGGCGTGGTGCTCTCCCCGCCGGTGTGCGACCGCGGGGAGGTGCTGGATCTGCTGGACGCCCTGGCCGTGCCCCATGTGCGCATCGCGCCGGCGCGCGAGCTCGGGCGCGGCCCCTATGTCTGCATGGACGACGGCCGGGCCGCCCAGGAGATGGCGCGGCGCCTGCTGGCGCTGGGCCATCGTCGCTTCGGCTTCATCAAGGGCCATCCCGATCATGCCGCCGCCGAGATCCGCTGGCGCGGCTTTGCGAATGCGCTGGCGGCGGCGGGGCTGATCCTCGGGCCGCGGGACACCTGGCAGGGCGACTTCTCCTTCCGCTCGGGATCGGAGGGCGCCCGGCGCCTGCTGTCGCGAGGGCCCCGCCCGACCGCGATCTTCGCCAGCAACGACGACATGGCCCTGGGCGCGATCGCCATGGCCCACCGGCTGGGCCTGCGGATCCCGGACGACCTCTCCGTAGCCGGCTTCGACGATTCTCCGGGCGCCGAGGCGGTCTGGCCGCCGCTGACCACGATCCGCCAGCCCGTGGCCGAGATGACGGCGGGCGCAGTGAACATGCTGATCGACGGCCATGGACCGGGGCGCTCCGAGCCGCAGCTGTTCGACTTCGAGCTGGTGGTCCGCGGATCGACCGGCCCACCGCCGATCGTGGACCTGGCCGCCGGGCTCTGATCGCAACCACCGCCACGCCTGCGGCCGGCGCGACAACGTTGCCCACTTGTGGCTAGGCGGCAGGGACCGGGCCCACGGAATCGCGTTTCACCAGCTGGAAATCGAGCAGCACCGAGGCCGGTGATTCGGGCTCCTCGCGCTGCAGCAGGAGGTCGACGGCCGCGGCGCTCATGTCGGCCAGCGGCTGGCGGATGGTGGTGAGCTGCGGCCAGACCACCTGGGCCGTCGGGCTGTCGTCGAACCCGGCGACCGAGAGCTCCTGCGGCACCGACACGCCGAGCCGCGCCGCCGCCACCATGGCGCCCAGGGCCATGCCGTCGTTCGCCGCGAAGATCGCCGTCGGCCGGCGCGGCAGCTTCAGCAGCTCCCGCGCGGCGCTCTCGCCGGAGCGGAACAGGAAATCCCCAACCGCCTGCAGCTCGGGCCGCGGCGCGATCCGGGCCGTCTCCAGCGCCGCCAGGTAGCCGGCCCGCCGCTCCCGCGAGGCTCGCCGTTCGCCCCCGGAGATGAAGGCGATGTCGCGGTGGCCGAGGCCGATGAGGTGCTCGGTCATCTCCTGCGCCGCCCGGCGGTCGTCCATCGAGACGCTGGGCGCTGCGTGCTCGCCCTCCTCGGGTGAGATGAGCACGTAGCGCAGGCCCCGTTCGCGCAGCGCCTCGCGCAGGGTCTCCCGCTGCGAGACGGGCGGGGTCAGGATCACCCCGTCCACCTTGAGGGCCTTGAGCCGCTCGGCCACCTCGACCTCCGCGCCGCGGCGCGCCTCCTCCACGATCAGGTGGTAGCCGGCGGCCCGGCAGCGCGCGATGGCGCCGGCCTGCGCCCGGGCGAGATAGTCGACCGCGATGTCGAACAGCATCGCGATCAGGAACGAGCGGTCGCTGCGCAGCTGGCGGGCCGAGATATTGGGGCTGTAGTTGAGCATCTTCATGGCCCGGAGCACGGCCTCGCGCATCTCTGGCTTGACGCTCGGCTCCTGGTTGACGACGCGCGCCACGGTCTTGAAGGAGACGCCGGCCAGCTTCGCGACCTCCTTGATCGTGGGGCGGCGGATGGCCGACGGCGCTGGCTTCATTCGCATCCCTTTGTCAGGCCAGAGCGCCTGGCCGCCATTCGAACCTACCGCCGCTTCAATCGCAACGCGCGCGGACGATCAAGATTGACAACGTTGTCCAATCTTACTGATATGACGGTGCGCGCGGCCAAGCCGGCGCGAACCTCCAACAGGAACCCGAGACGACGCATGCAGAGTTTTGCGAAGGCGCTTCGCGCCGCGTTCGTGGCCATGGCTGCGTTCATGGCCCCCCTCGCAGCTCGCGCCGCGCCCCCGCCGCCCAAGCCATACAACATTGTCTTCGTCCTGGTGGACGATCTTCGCTACGACGCCATGGGCTTTCTCATGCCGGGCCTGAAGACGCCCAACATCGACTTCCTGGCGAAGAACGGGACCTACTTCCCGAACGCGGTGGTGACCTCGTCCCTGTGCTCGCCCAGCCGGGCGACGATCCTGACCGGCCAGACCACGCGCAACCACCACATCGTCGACAACAACAATTCGTCGGAAGCCGGCCTCGTCTATTTCCCGAAGTACCTGCAGGACGCCGGCTATCAGACGGCCTTCTTCGGCAAGTGGCACATGGGCGCCGACAACGACTCGCCCCGGCCCGGCTTCGACAGGTGGGTCAGCTTCAAGGGGCAGGGGACCTATCTTCCGACCGACGGCTTCACCGATGCGGAGATCGCGGCCGGCAAGCGGCGCCTGCTGAACGTCGACGGCCAGCCCGTGCCGCAGAAGGGCTACATTACCGACGAGCTGACCGACTATGTGGTCGACTGGCTGGACCATGGCCGCGACCCGGCCAAGCCCTTCTTCATCTACCTCGGGCACAAGGCCGTGCATTCGGAGGCCGTGCCCGCCGAGCGCCACGCGCGCCAGTACGTGGACCTCGACATCAAGATGCCAGAAAGCATGGCCAACACGCCAGCCAACAACCGAGGAAAGCCCATGTGGGTGCTGAACCAGCGCAACAGCTGGCACGGCGTGGACTTCTTCTATCACACCGACCGCGACCTCAAGGAATACTACCGAGAATACCTCAAGACGCTCAGCGCCGTGGACGACAGCCTGGGCCGCATCCTGGCCGACCTCAAGCGCCAGCACCTCGACAAGAACACCATGGTGGTCTTCTACAGCGACAACGGCTTCCTGATGGGCGAGCACGGCCTGATCGACAAGCGCAACGCCTATGAGCCGTCGATCCGGGTGCCGATGGTGGTCTACGCCCCGGGGCTCGCGCCGGCCGGCGTGACCAATCCTGTCAGGTTCCGCAACCTGGACCTGGCGCCCACCTTCCTGGACGTCGCCGGGGTCAAGGCCCCGCCGCAGTTCGAGGGCAAGAGCCTGCTGCCGGTGCTGGATGGCAAGGTCGCGCCAAAGGACTGGCCGGAGGACGACTTCGTCTACGAGTACTATTGGGAGTGGACCTATCCGCAGACGCCCACGACGTTCGCCATCGAGCACGGCCGGATTAAGTACATCCAGTACCACGGCGTCTGGGACCTCGAGGAGCTGTACGACCTCGCCAAGGATCCGGACGAGATGCACAACCTCATCGACGAGCCGGCCTATCTGGAGACCAAGGTCGACCTGCGCAAACGGCTCTTCCGGGCGCTCGCGAACCGCGAGGGCAGCCACAGCGTGCCCTACACCGGGCGCTACAGCGAAGGCGTGGTCTGGCGGAACGAGAACGGACCCGGCGCGGCCGATTTCCCGAGCCGGTGGCTGAAGGCGCCGGACCGGCCGGACCGCATGAACGGCGTCTATCCGGACAGTCCGGAAAAGGCCGCCGCGGACAACGCCGGCGAAGCCTTCCGCCCGCAGCCCAAGGAAGGGCCGCGGTAGGGGCCGTCCTATAAGGGCGTCGACGGCGGGTACGGGCGCAGTCCGACGAATCTCGCCGCCGCCGTGTCGGCGCGGCATCGACACGCTCCGCCATTCACGGCCTAGACTGCGGGGATGCAAGATTCGACGTCCCCCTCCATGACGGCCCGGCTGCTTGGTCGCAGCCTGCGGCTCTGGCGACTTGGTCTTGCGGCCTGCCTCTCGCTGACCGCGACGACGCTGCAGGCCGCCTCTCCGGAACCCGTCGCCGGCTCCGACGGCATGGTGGTGAGCGCGCAGCATCTGGCTTCCGACATCGGCGCCGATGTCCTTCGCCACGGCGGCAATGCCGTCGACGCCGCGGTGGCCGTCGGCTACGCCCTGGCCGTGGTCTATCCGCAGGCCGGCAATCTCGGCGGCGGCGGGTTCATGACGCTCCGCCTCTCGGATGGCCGCACGACCTTCCTCGATTTCCGGGAGAAGGCGCCGGGCGCCGCCACGGCGACCATGTTCCAGGACACCGCCGGCAAGGTCGTCCCCGGCCTCTCCACCGACAGCTGGAAAGCGGTCGGCGTTCCCGGGACGGTCCTTGGCCTGGAGACGGCGCGCGTCCGGTATGGAACCCTGCCGCGGAGCGTCCTGATGGCGCCGGCGATCAAGCTGGCGCGCGAGGGCTTCACGCTGGGCCAGGGCGACGTCGGCGCGCTCGTCCAGGAATCCACGGCGCTGGCCCGCGATCCCGCCGCGCGGCGGATCTTCCTGCCGTCCGGCCGGCCGCTGACCAAGGGCGACCGCCTGGTGCAGGCGGACCTGGCGAAGACCTTGGCCCTGATCTCGGCGAAGGGGCCGGCGGCCGTCTACGAAGGCCCGATCGGCGCGGCGATCGCGGAGGCGTCCGCCAAGGGCGGGGGGATCCTCACGACGGCGGATTTCAAGCGCTACCGCGTGCGGGAGCTGAAGCCGGTGGAATGCGACTACCGGGGCTTTCACGTGATTTCGGCGCCGCCGCCCAGTTCCGGCGGCGTGGCGATCTGCGAGGCGCTGAACATCCTCTCCGGCTACGACGTGGCCGCGGCGGGTTTCCATTCGGCGACCGAGACGCACGACCTCGTCGAAGCCCTGCGCCGGACCTATGTGGATCGGAATAACCGGCTCGGCGATCCGGACTTCGTGGCCAATCCGCTGGGCGAGCTGCTCGATTCCGCCTACGCCGCCCGGCTGCGGGCGGGCATCGACCCGGAGCGCCCCACGCCGTCCTCCACGCTCGGTCCCTCGGCCGCCGTCCACGAGGGGCGCAACACCACGCAATATGACGTCGTGGACAAGGCCGGGAACGCGGTTTCGGTGACCTACACGCTGAACGACTGGTTCGGCGCGCACCGGGTCGCCGGCGCGACCGGGATCCTCATGAACAACGAGATGGACGACTTCACGTCGAAGCCCGGCGTCCCGAACCTCTACGGGCTGGTCGAGGGGGCCAACAATGCGATCGCGCCCGGCAAGACCCCGCTCAGCTCGATGAGCCCCACGATCCTCACCCGGGACGGCAAGGTCGCCTTGGTGATCGGCAGTCCCGGCGGCTCGCGCATCATCACCATCACGCTGGAGGCGATCATCAACATGGTCGACCACGGCATGGACGTCCAGGAAGCCATCGACGCGCCCCGCATCCATCACCAGTGGCTGCCGGACACCATCTATCTCGAGCCCTTTGCCCTGTCGGCTGACACGCGACGCCTGCTGGAAGCCCGGGGCTACAAGCTCGAAGACGAGGGCCAGTGGGGCATCGCGGAGGGCATCGCCGTCGGCGCGCCGCGCCTGACGCCCGCCCGCCGCGCGACGGGGGCGCCGCTCTCGCTGGGCGCGCCGCCGCTCGCGGGGGCGACCCTATTCGGCGCGCACGATCCGCGGGGCGGGGCGGGTTCGGCCGTTCCCGTACGGTGAGGGTCGCGCCGGGCTCCCGGCGCGGCGTCGAGACTTCGCCGTTGAACGCTGGCAAGGTCGAGGTCCGCCCGCAAGCTGTGTGCGCCGTCAGCGGCGGATCTCCGGCGCGCCGGGACTGAAGGCGCCTTGTTCGACCTCATGGGCGCCCATAGCCAGGAGACTTCCGCATGCCCCACGCCGACCGTTTCGCCCTGACCGGCCGGACCGTCTTCCTATCGGGGGCCGCCGGGCACCTGGGGCGCGCGATGGCGATCGCCCTGGCCGAGGCGGGCGCTCACCTGATCCTGAACGGGCGCACGGCGGAGACGCTGGACGCCCTCGCCGCGGAGCTCAAGGCGCAGGGCCACAGCGCCGAGGTGGCTGTCTTCGACGTCGGCGACCTGGGCGCCTCGCGCCAGTTCTTCGCCGGCCTGAAGCGCCTCGACGTGATGATCAACAACGCCGTCTCGGGCCTCGGGCCGCAGGCGCCGGGGGCCGACCCGGCCCAGGCGTTCCGCGGGACCCTGGAGTCCGGCCTGGTGGCGGTTCATGAGAACGTGGTCGCGGCCATGCCGGCGTTCGACGCGGCAGTGACGGCGGCGGGCGAGGCGTCGATCATCAACGTCACCTCGATCTACGCCCATACCAGCCCCGACCCCAAGGTGTACGAGGGCTCGGGCATGATGTCGCCGCCGCAGTACGGGGCGACAAAGGCCGGCCTGGTGCAGCTCACCCGCTACCTGGCGGTGACCCTGGCGCCGCGCGGGATCCGCGCCAATTCCCTGAGCCCTGGCATCTTCCCCTGGGACCGGGTGGCGATCGACAAGCCTGGCTTCGTGGCCAGCGTCTCGGCCCGCAGCCCGATGGGCCGGCCCGGCCTCGCGGAGGAGATCGGCGGGCCAACCGTCTTCCTGGCTTCCAAGGCCTCGTCCTACGTCACCGGCTCCGACCTGCGTGTCGACGGCGGCTGGACGGCGATCTGAGCCGCGCCGGGAGATCGGCGCGCTCCAGAAAAGGCGAACCCCGCCAGCGGTCTGCTGGCGGGGTCCATGGTGGAGCTAAGGAGAGTCGAACTCCTGACCTCTTGAATGCCATTCAAGCGCTCTACCAACTGAGCTATAGCCCCGGGGTCCGGGTTCCTGGGAGGCTGGCCCCCCAGGAAGGCGCGGAACCTATTCAAAGCGGTTCCTGCGATCAAGCCCGGCTGGCAGGCTTTTTTCGTCGCAGGCGCCGCTTCGTGGTCTAGCGGTCGTCGTCCCCTTCGTCGGGCAGGCCCTCGATCTCGGATTCGTCGAAGTCGTCCTCGTCCTCGTCCTCCAGGAACGGCACGTCGGCGTCGTCCTCGACTTCCTCGTCGTCGGTGAACTCACCCAAGTCCTCGGAGACGGCGGCCGGCTCGGCCGTGTCGTCCTCGTCGTCGGTGACCAGCGGCGGCTCGTCGGCCACCTCGTCGAGTTCGGGGGTGACGACCTCTTCTTCCTCGTCCTCGTCCTCGACCTCCTTCTCGACCACTTGATCCTCGACCTCGTCGGCCTCGGGCGTGATCGCGCGGGCGCGGACGCGCCGGTTGCGAACGGCTTCGTCGGGATCGAACTCGGTCTGGCACTTTGGACAGTGCGCCGGACGTTTGTTGAGATCGTAGAACTTAGCCTGGCAGTTCGGGCAGATTTGCTTCGTGCCCAGTTCGGGATTGGCCAAAGGCGGCGACCCTCTAAAAAATACAGCAATGTGGCGAAAGGCGGCGTCCCTTGCCACGCGCGAACGCGGCTGTCAAAGCAATCCCCCGCAGCGTTTCCCCCCAGCTCCCATACCGTTTGAAGAGGCGTTTCCGACAGATGACGGCGGCTTTCCTGACCGCCAGGCGCACCGGGCCCCTGAAGGGCGTCGTGCGGGCGCCGGGGGATAAATCCATCAGCCATCGCGCGCTCATCCTCGGAGCGCTGGCGCACGGGCTCACCGAGATCGACGGCCTGCTCGAGGGCGACGACGTGCGGCGCACGGCGGCGGCCATGGCCGCGTTCGGCGCGGGCGTGGAGCGGCTGGGCGCAAGTCCGGACGGTGGCGGCCGCTGGCGGGTCGAGGGCCACGGCGGCTTCTCGGAACCCGTGGACGTTGTCGATTGCGGCAACGCCGGCACCGGGGTGCGGCTGGTCATGGGCGCGGCGGCCGGGTTTGACCTCGTCGCCACCTTCACCGGCGACGCCTCCCTGCGCGGCCGGCCGATGAACCGGGTGCTGAAGCCCCTGGGCGAGATGGGCGCGCGCTGGATCTGCCGCGCGGGCGGGCGGCTGCCGTTGACGCTAAAGGGTGGTGGCCTGAAGCGGATCGCCTACCGCCTGCCCGAACCATCGGCCCAGGTGAAGTCGGCGGTGCTGCTGGCGGGGCTGCACGCCGAGGGCGGGGCCGAGGTGATCGAGCCCGAGGCCACCCGCGACCACACCGAGCGCATGCTCCGGGGCTTCGGCGCCGAGGTTCAGGTCACTGAAGAGGGGACCGGCCGCCGGATCGTGCTGCCGCCGGGCCAGGCGCTGAAGGGAACCCGCATCGTGGTTCCGGGCGATCCGTCGTCCGCGGCCTTCCCCCTGGTGGCCGCCCTCATCACCCCCGGCTCGGAGGTGACGGTCCGCGGGATGCTGTTGAACCCCCTGCGCATCGGCCTCCTGGACACCCTGGGCGACATGGGCGCGGACCTCTCGGTGGCCAATGTGCGCGAGGAGGGGGGCGAGCTGGTGGGCGACGTCACCGCGCGCCACTCCGAGCTGGAGGGCGTGGAGGTGCCGCCCGAGCGGGCGCCTTCGATGATCGACGAATACCCGATCCTGGCCGTCGCGGCGGCCTTCGCCTCCGGCCGCACGGTGATGCGCGGCATCGGCGAGATGCGGGTCAAGGAGAGTGACCGGATCGCCCTGATGGCGGCGGGCCTGGCCGCCTGCGGCATCGGGGTGGAGGAAGAGCCCGAGGGCCTGATCGTGGTGGGGGCCAAGCGCTCGAACCACCTGGTGGCCGGCGGCGCGGCCGTCACCACCCACGGCGACCACCGCATCGCCATGGCCCACCTGGTCCTCGGCCTGGCCGCCGAGGCGCCGGTGCATGTGGACGAGCCGGGCATGATCGCCACCAGCTTCCCCGGCTTCGTGGAGCTGATGCGCGGCCTGGGCGCCGAGATCGCCGCCGGGCAGCCGGCGGCCGTCTGATGGGAAAGCCCAAGGCCGAGAGCTTCGCCGAGAGCTTCATCGTCGCCGTGGACGGCCCTGCGGCCTCCGGCAAGGGCACCATCGCCACGCGGCTCGGCGAGGCCCTGGACCTGCCTGTCCTGGACACCGGCCTGCTCTACCGGGCCGTGGGCGTGCTGACCGCCGAGGCTGGCGGCCACATGGACGACGAGGGCGCCGCGGCGGCCGCCGCAGTGATGCTGACCGCCGAGCAGCTGGACGACCCGAAGCTTCGGACCCGCGCCGCCGGCGAGCTGGCCAGCCGGGTGGCGGTGCACCCGCGCGTACGGGCGGCCCTGCTGGACTTCCAGCACACCTTCGCGCGCCAGGAGGGCGGGGCGATCCTGGACGGGCGCGACATCGGCACGATCATCTGCCCCGAGGCGCCGGTGAAGCTCTATGTCACCGCCCGGCCTGAGGTGCGGGCCGAGCGTCGCTGGAAGCAGCTGACCGCCCAGGGCGAGGCCGTGAGCTACGAGGACGTGCTCACCGACATCCGCCGGCGCGACGCCCGGGACGGCGGCCGCGACGCCGCGCCCATGAAGCCGGCGCCGGACGCCGTCTTGCTGGATACCTCTGAAATGACTATAGAGCAGGCCGCCGATGCGGCCCGCCGCATCGTCGAGGCGGCGCGCGCCCGCTGGGAGGCCTCGCAAGAGGCGTCCTGAAGGGCAAATCCAACCACGCCATTCCCTCGGACGGCTGCGGGCAAATCTCACCGCGCAGGCTTAAGCCTGCGTCTTCGGTTGCAACCCCTGACCCGACATGGGGCGTCCGTCCGACACCAGTGGTGCGCGGGCCCTCAGGTCATTTGAGACGAAAGTACGAAATGGCTGACGATCTGAGCCTCAACCCCTCGCGCGACGACTTCGCCGCGCTGCTCGACGAGTCCCTCGGCGGGCGTGATTTCATGGAAGGCCAAGTGGTCCACGGCAAGGTCGTGGCCATCGAGAAGGACTTCGCGATCATCGACGTCGGTCTGAAGACCGAGGGCCGCGTGTCGCTGAAGGAATTCTCGGTTCCCGGCGAAGAGCGGCCCCCGATGAAGGTCGGCGACACGGTCGAGGTCTTCCTCGAGCGCGTCGAGAACGCCATGGGCGAGGCGGTGATCAGCCGCGAGAAGGCCCGCCGCGAGGAAGCCTGGACCCGCCTGGAAGAGGTCTACGCCAAGAACGAGCCGGTGATGGGCGTCATCGTCGGCCGCGTGAAGGGCGGCTTCACCGTTGACCTGGGCGGCGCCTCGGCGTTCCTGCCGGGCAGCCAGGTGGACATCCGTCCGGTGCGCGACGTCGGCCCGCTGATGGGCCGCGAGCAGCCGTTCGCGATCCTGAAGATGGACCGCCCGCGCGGCAACATCGTCGTCTCCCGTCGTGCGATCCTGGAAGAAGCCCGCGCCGAGCAGCGCACCGAGCTGGTCAGCCAGCTGCAGGAAGGCGAAGTCCGCGAAGGCGTGGTCAAGAACATCACCGACTACGGCGCGTTCGTGGACCTGGGCGGCATCGACGGCCTGCTGCACGTCACCGACATGAGCTG
>Ga0136846_1213997_pt1 | contig 22136 bp, 20 predicted proteins | sample HopSoiMetagenom2_FD_96841 | JGI IMG/M metagenome (GOLD analysis project Ga0136846, IMG submission 96841) | Grasslands soil microbial communities from Hopland, California, USA - 2 Assembly 2016 (version 4) | ecosystem: Environmental > Terrestrial > Soil > Grasslands | place: USA: Hopland... | reverse complement strand
GCTACGAGTCCGTCGTCGGCACCCGCACGACGCTGCGCTGCACCTCCGGCTGGAACGACATCGAGGCGCGCGGACAGGTCGGCGAGTTCTCGCCGTTCGCCCGCGACGCGCGCGAGTCCGCCGGCGTCGCCGACTTCGAGCAGCGCAGCGGCTTCGCGCTGATCTGCGCCGCGACCGACGTCCATGCGCTCGTGCCGGCCGTCCCCAACCCGTCCACCGGCCTGGCGCTGGCCGCGCTGTGCAGCAAGCTGGGCCTGCAGTTCAGCCTGTTCGGCTTCGACGGCTTCGCCAGCGGCCACTACTGGAACCCGGGCGCGCAGCCGGCCACCACGCACAGCGGCACCGAGCGCGAACTGCTGCTGGGCCTGCCCGGCGCGGTGTTCTACGGCCAGAGCTACGACTACGCGAGCCTGTACAACTTCTGCCACGCCGAGCACGCCGGCTACAACGTCAACGAAGGCCTGGCGCTGTATCGCCAGCTCGGCTGCGTCATCCAGCACGAGTCCATCCTCGAGTTCGGCGCGGGCAACGGCGACCTGTCGGCCTACATGGAGAAGCAGGGCAACCGCGTGACGGCGCTCGAGGTCTCCAAGGTCGCGTTCAACCGCATCCCCATCCGCAACAAGATCAACGGCGACTGCATCACGCTGGCCGGCCTGACGCAGAAGTTCGACCGTTTCGTGTCGGTCGATGTGCTGGAGCACCTGACCGAGAACGACATCCGCGTCGTGCTGCGCGAGGCCGCGCGCCTGGCGGACTCGATCCTGGTGTCGGTGTCGACGCGCCTGAGCGGCCTGCTCGGCCCGCAGGGCGAGAACCTGCACCTGACCGTGCGCTCCGTCGAGTGGTGGCGCGACCTGTTCGCCGAGCACTTCGACGTGCAGCTGGTCAACGGCCTTGACGTCGGCCAGGTGATGATCGCCGGCGACCGCCGCCCGGCCGGCGCGCAGCGCGCCGCCGCGCCCGCGCGCGCCGCCGACCGGTTCGACCTGCCCGCGGCCTACGTGTCGCGCGCCAAGCCCGTCTACTACGCCGACACGCCCGACGACGGCCTGACCTGGCAGCCCGACGTCTACCCGACCGCCGCCGAGATCGCGCGCTCGCTGCAGTGCGACACGCTCGTCGACATCGGCTGCGGCCAGGCGCGCAAGCTGAGCGCGCTGCACCCCGAGTTCAAGCTGATCGGCGTCGACTACGGCGGCAACATGGAACACTGCCGCACGAAGTTCCCGTTCGGCACCTGGCTGGAGGCCGACTTCGAGGACATCTCGATGCTGCCGCTGCCCGCGCGCGTGCTGCGCCATTCCGTCGTCGTCTGCTCGGACGTCATCGAGCACCTGGTCGACCCGCGCAGTCTCATGCACGCGCTGCGCGAGCTGCTCGCGCATGCGCCGGCGCTGGTGCTGTCGACACCGGACCGCGAGCGCACCTGGGGCAAGGTCCACATGGGCCCGCCGCCCAACCCGGCCCACATCCGCGAATGGACGCTGGCCGAGCTGAGCGCGCTGTTCGAACGCGAAGGCTTCACGCTGGCCGCTGCCACGCATACGCGCAGCAACGACGGCAGCCCCGACCTGGCGACGATCATGCTGGTGCTGGTCAACCCCGAGCATGCGCAGATCCGCGCCAGCGGGTTCGCGGCGCAGGCCGTGGCGCCGGCGGCCGCGCGCCGCGCCGGCGAGCCGCGTCCCGCGATCCCGCCGGCGACGCCCGCTGGCGCGGCGATGGCGGCCCCGATCGCCGCAGCCGAGCCGTTTGCGGCGGCCGCCGAGATCCCGGCCGCCATCACCGCCGAGCGCGGCAGCGCCACGGCGACCGCCGGCATCGTCGTCGAGGGCCTGGAGGAGACGACCGTCGCCGCCGGCGAGCAGGCCATGGGCAACCCGACCTGGCGCGCCCGCCTCGGCCGCGCCCGCGACGACCGCGAGATGCTCCGCGTCCTGGCCCAGATGAGCCTGGACCTCGGCCACCCCGACCGCGCGATGGACCTCTACGGCGCCCTGCTGTCGACCGACGGCAGCGACCACGATGCCCTCGAAGGCGTGGTGATCTCGCAGATCCGCTGCGGCCAGCACGCCGATGCGGCCCGCCTGCTGGAGTCCGTGCGGTCGAACTGAGCGGCGGCAGGCGCAGCCTGCGTCCATCGACCAGGAGGCCCGGCGATCGCGAGATGCCGGGCCTTCGTCATTGCCGCGAAGCGCGGGCGATCAACGGCCCAACGGGTCCCGACTTCGGGAATCCGCGCGCATGGGCTCGCGCTGGCCGCCAGCGCCGCGACGTCGCGGCCCGGCGCGCGCCGCTTCACCGCAGCGTCGCCTTCGCGGCGGCGGCGACGACGACCACCGGGCGGCAGTCGTCGCGCTGCAGGCACGGCGCATGCGCGATCCAGTCGCGTCCGAGCAGCACGCGGACGTCGGTGCCGGCCTGCGGCGCCAGCGTCGCCTCGAGGCGGGCGGGGGCCGGGAGCGAATTGGCCACGCGCAACGCCGCCTCCGCGTCGCCCGGGCGGTACTGGATCAGCGTCTCCGGCCGGGTGAACGATGCCGCGTTGCTGAGGGTCGCGGACGGCAGCCCCTGGCGCGCCAGCAGCCGCCCGACCTGCGCGGCCATGCCGGCCACGCCGTTGCCGTTGCTGATCTCGAGCCTGCGCACCTGCGCGCGCGGCGTCGCCAGCGTCGCCGCGGCCCACGGGGCGGCCGGCGTCTGCGCGACGACGGATGCCGGCGGCGAGGCGATGGGCAGCGCCGGCGCCGGCATGAAGGCGACCGTGCGGGCGGGGTCGGACGCCGGCACCGGCGCGGCCTGTGTCGACGGCGCGGGCGTGGGCGCGATGGCACGGCCCACCGGATCGGCCGAGCGCGCCGCCGCGAGTGCCATGGCGTCCTCGAGCCGCGCCTGCGCCACGCGCAGGTTCGCGCGCGCCACGGCGTCGCCGGGGTCGGCCGCCACGCCGGCCTCGAGCTCGCGCGCGGCCTCCGCGGTGCGGCCGCCGGCCAGCAGCAGGTAGCCCAGGTTGTTGTGCAGCGAGGCGCGCGCCGGCGCCAGCGCGACGGCCCGCCGCAGCAGCGGCTCGGCCTCGCCGGCGCGTCCGGTGCGCCCGAGCAGCACGCCGAGGGCGTCCAGCGCGTCGGGGTAGTCGGCATCGATCGCCAGCGCCCGTCGATAGGCGCGCTCGGCCGGCCCCCATTCCTTCGAGCCTTCGTAGTAGCGCCCGAGCGTGTAGTAGCCGCGGCCGGCGGACGACGCCCGCACCGGCGTGCTGACGTCGAACACCGGCTCCAGCCTCCACGGCGGCGCCTTGGCCGGTGGCGCGGCAGGCGCGTCGCGCAGCGAGGCGCAGCCGCAGGCCAGCGACAGGCCGACGCCGGCCAGCAGGCTTTCCAACGCGCGGCGGCGCAGGGTGATCGGAACCATGGCGTCAACCTCCCGAGCCGGCCATCGTCGGCAGCAGCACGCGGTGGATCAGGATCATGGCCGGGCCCATCAGCACCACGATCAGCGAGGGAAAGATGCAGAAGATCAGCGGGAACAGCAGCTTCAGCGAGATCTTGGCGGCGGCCTCCTCGGCGCGCTGGCGGCGGCGCGAGCGCAGCATGTCCGAGTGCACGCGCAGCGACGCGGCGATGCTGGTGCCGAAGCGCTCGGCCTGGCAGATCATCGAGACGAAGCTGTCCACCTCGTCGACGCCGGTGCGGATCGCCAGGTTGCGCAGCGCGCGCTCGCGGTCGGCGCCCGCGCGCAGCTCGAGGTTGACGGTGCGCATCTCGCCGGCGAGCGCGGGGCTCTTGAACTGCATGTCGTCGGCCACCCGCATCATCGCGGCCTCGGTGCCGATGCCGGCCTCGATGCACACGGTCATCAGGTCGAGCGCGTCCGGGAACGATTCGAAGATCTCCCGCTGGCGCGTGTTCACCAGGTGCGACAGCACGATGTTGGGCGCGTAGTAGCCCGCCGCGGCGAGCAGGAACACGGCCATCATGAAGTTGTTGCCCTTGGGCGCGGAGCCGCCGAGCGACATCGCGAGGAACCCGAGCAGCGGCAGCCCGATCGTCAGCAGCGTCTTCACGCCGAAGAACACGGTGGCCGCCGCCGGGTTGCGGATGCCGGCGTGCAGGAAGCGCAGCTTCACGCTCGATTTCTCGAAGCCTTCCGCGGGCATCGACAGCTTGCCGAACGGACGCGTGGCGCGGGTGATCCACTCGATCGTGCGGTCGGCGAACGGGTCGCCGGCCAGCGCCGCCGGATCGAGGCTGCGCAGCCGCTGGCGGCCGGCATCGGGCCGCAGCATGATCGCCACGCCGAGGCAGCCGGTCACCACCACGACGAAGACGAGGACGAGGAACAGGATCGCGGTCGGTGTCATCGCCGGCCTCCCTTCACACGCGGATGCGCACGATGCTGCGCATCCAGAGAATGCCCAGCAGCATCATGAACAGCGAGGCGCCGACCATCTTGTGGCCCATCGGGTCCGTCCACAGCAGCGACATGAAGCCGGGGTTGACGAGGTTCACGCCGAGCGCGACGCAGAACGGCAGGCCGGTCAGGATGTAGGCGGACATCTTTCCCTCGGCCGACAGCGTGCGCACCTTGCCGTGCAGCTTCAGGCGTTCGCGCACGATCTCGGCGATGCTGTCCAGGAGCTCGGCGAGGTTGCCGCCCGATTCGCGCTGGATCAATACCGCGACGACGAAGTAGCTCACGTCGGCCAGCGGCACCCGGTCGGCCAGGCGCGCGAGCGCTTCGTCGGTCGGCACGCCATAGTTCATCTCGTCGAACAGCAGGCGGAAGTCCTGCCCGAGCGGCTCGGCGATCTCGTCGGCCACCATCTTCACCGCCGACGGGAAAGCGTGGCCGGCGCGCATCGAGCGGCTCATCAGGTCCAGCACCTCGGGGAACTGGCGCTCGATGCGGGCGATGCGCGCGTTGCGCCGGCTCGACACGCGCAGCCACGGCGCCACCGCGAGCCCGAGGCCGAGCGCCGCGCCGAAGATCGGCGGCTTGGCGAACAGGCCCGGCAGCACGAAGCCGAGCAGGCCCAGCGCGACCGACATCGTGACGAGCTCCGCCGGCGAGATGTTCATGCCCGACGCGTTGACGAAGTGCATCAGCCGGCGGCCGCTCGCGAGCTGACGCAGCCACGCGTTGAGCCGCGGCATGCGCGCGTTCTCGCGGGCCCGCTCGATGCTGGCGATCGCCGCCATGTCGCCGCCGATCATCTCGAGCCGGCGCGCGATGCGCCTGGCCTGCGGGCTGCTGCGCGACGACCAGAGGTTGTACAGCCCCTCGAGGGACAGCACCACGGCCAGGAAGCCGACCGCGGCGACGACGATGAGCGAGGTGTCCATGGCGTCCTCAGACCGCGCGGCGTTGCGGGTTGAACAGGCTGGCCGGCAACTCGGCACCGCGCGTGGCGAGGCGCTCGCAGCAGCGCGGGCGCACGCCGGTGGCGGTGAAATAGCCCTCGACCGCGCCGTCGGTCCCGAGGCCGGTCTGCTTGAAGGTGAAGATCTCCTGCAGGCTCACGGTCTCGCCTTCCATGCCCGTGACTTCCTGGATGCTGGTGAGCTTGCGCGTGCCGTCGCTGAGCCGGTTCGCCTGGATGATCACGCCGATCGCCGACGCCACCTGGGCGCGCGCCGCGCGGGCAGGCAGGTCGACGCCGGCCATGGCGATCATGCTTTCGAGGCGGGCCAGCGCGTCGCGCGCGGTGTTCGCGTGCACGGTGGTCATCGAGCCCTCGTGGCCCGTGTTCATCGCCTGCAGCATGTCGAGCGCCTCGCTGCCGCGGGTCTCGCCCAGGATGATGCGGTCGGGCCGCATGCGCAGCGCGTTGCGCAGCAGCGAGCGCTGCGTGACCTCGCCGCGGCCCTCGATGTTGGGCGGCCGCGTCTCCAGGCGAACGACGTGCGGCTGCTGCAGCTGCAGCTCCGCGGCGTCCTCGATCGTGACGATGCGCTCGCTGGCCGAGATGCAGCTGCTCAGGATGTTGAGCAGCGTGGTCTTGCCCGAGCCGGTGCCGCCCGAGATCAGGATGTTCATGCGCGCCGCGGCCAGGGCGCCGATGAACTGCGCCATCTCCGGCGACATCGACTTGAACTCGACGAGGTCCGACGCCTTGAGCGGGTCGGCCGCGAAGCGGCGGATCGACAGGATGGGCCCGTCGATGGCCAGCGGCGGGATGATCGCGTTCACGCGCGAGCCGTCGGCCAGGCGCGCGTCCACCATCGGGCTCGACTCGTCGACGCGGCGTCCGACGCGCGACACGATCTTGTCGATGATCTTCATCAGGTGCGCGTCGTCGGAGAACGCGATCTCGGTCAGCTCCAGGCGGCCGCGGCGCTCCACGTAGACCTGCTTGTGCGTGTTGACGAGGATGTCGGAGACCGAGGGGTCGGCCAGCAGCGGCTCCAGCGGGCCGAAGCCCAGCATCTCGTGCTGGATGTCGCGCACGAGGCTGCGGCGCTCGCTGGTGTTGAGGACGAGGTTCTCCTCGACCAGCAGGCGCTCCACCATCTGGCGCAGCTCCTCCTTCAGGCTGTCCGGCGCGAGGCCTTCCATGGCGCCGAGGTCCAGCCGGTCCAGCAGGACCTGGTGGATGTGCGACTTGGTGTCCTGGTAGACGCGCGTGGACGCGGCGCCGTCCTCGAACCCGGAATCCGGGACGGGGGCGAACCCGGTGGGCGTGGCGCCCAGTCTTTCTCGCAGACTCATTCAAGGCTCCTCATCGCGCGGCGGCGCCATTGCCCAGGAATCCCGAGAACCAGCCGCCGCGCTGCGGGAGCGCCGCCGGCGGTGCGATGGACTCGGCCAGGTCGCGCAGGCTGCGCGCGATCGAGCTGGTGGGCGCGATCTCCTTGACCGGCACCCCCTGGTTCACGGCCGCGGCGGCCGCCTCGTAGTGGTTGGGCAGCGTGATCACCTCGGCGATCTGCAGCGTCTTGCGCAGGTCCTCGACGGTGAACTGGCTGTTCTTCTGGTGCCGGTTCACGATCCACTGGATCTTGTGCGCCGGGTAGTCGAGCGATCGGAAGACGTCGCGCAGCCGCTTGCCGTCGCGGATGAACGGCAGCGTGAGCTGCAGGACCGCGTAGACCCGGTCGGCGAGGTCGAGCGCCTGCAGCGTCACGGCGCTGAGCGAGCGGCCGGTGTCCACGATCACGTAGTCGAACATCTCGCGCGCGAGCTCGAGGATCTGGCGTGCGTGGCGCGGCTGCACGTCGGCGGCGCTGGCGGGATCGTCGGGCGCCGCGAGCACCCACAGCCCGGGCGCGACTTCCGACATCGATGCGCGCAGCAGGTCGGCGTCCAGGCGTGCGATGTTGCGCGCCACCTCGGCCACGTTGCTCTGCGGCGTCTCGCTGCTGACGAACAGGGCCGCGTCGCCGAACTGCAGGTTCATGTCGACCAGCGCGACACGGCGGCGGCCGCCGTCGGCGAGCAGGTGCGCGAGGTTCGCGGCGATGAAGGTGGCGCCGCTGCCGCCCTTGCACGACACCATCGCCAGCACCTGGCCCGCCTGCCTGGGCGCGGCGGGCGCGGCCGGCGCGCGCTTGCGCAGCACGCGGCGGCAGGTGGCGAGCACGTCGGCCGGCGCGGTCGGCGCCTCCAGCACCTCGCGCACGCCGACGCGCATCGCGCGCAGCAGCAGCTCGGGCGTGAGCGCGTTGCCCACCAGCACGTAGTCGACCTCGGGATGGCGGGCGGCCAGCGCCTCGAAGGCGAGGAAGTCCTCGGCGGTCGTCGTCTCGACGAGCGCGAGGTCCGGCCGGCTGCCGTTGACGATCACGTTGACGTCGCGCAGCGCGCGCACGACCGTGGCGACCTCGAAGGCGGGCTCGGCGAGCAGCGCCTGCTTCCAGTCCTCCGCGTGGCGCGCGTCGGGGGTGATGAGCTTGATCTTCACGGGCCGGTCTCGTTGGGAGGGGATGCGCCAGGGTCGCGGTGCGTCAGCGGCTGCCGCCGGCGTCGACCACGGTGGAGGGCGGCGGGTTGTGCGTGGCCTCGGCCTGGTGGTCGAGCGCCGCGCGCACGGTGCGGCCGTCGGTGGGCGGGACGGCCTGCGCATGGCGGGCCGGCGCGCCGGGGTCGCCGACCTGCTGCGCCTGCAGGATGCGCACGCCGTCGCCGAAGTGCGCGTCCCAGCCGGGCGAGGCGGAGGCGGCGCAGCCGGCCGCGAGGATGGCGGCGGCGAGCGCGCCGGGGAGGGTGAGCGTGCGGCGCATCAGTGCTTCTCCTGTTCGAACCCGCCGTCGGCGGGGGCTGCGGCGGCGTGCGACGACGAGTCGGGCCGCGCGCCTTCGATCTTGCCGTCCCAGATCAGCTCGCTGCGGGTCGGCGGGACATAGTCGTCGGTCGGCAGCCGGTAGCCCGGGGGCAGCGGCTTGACCAGCCGCGGGGTGATCACGAACACCAGCTCCGACTTGTCGGTCTGGAACGAGGTGCTGCGGAACAGCGCGCCGATGACCGGCAGTTCGCCCAGCAGCGGGAACGCGGTGACGTTGGTCGTCGTGTTGTTCTTGATCAGCCCGCCGATGGCGAAGCTCTGGCCGTCCATCAGTTGCACGGTGGTCTCGGCCTTGCGCGACGTGAACGAGGGCAGCACGGCGCTGACCCCGCCGGCCGACACCTGCACGCCCGCGGCGTTGAGCTCCGAGACCTCGGGGCGCACGCGCAGGTTGATGAGGCCGCTGCCGAGGACGGTGGGCGTGAACTTCAGCGAGACGCCGAATTCCTTCTCCTCGAGCGTGACCGTGCGCCCGCCGCTGCCGTTGTCCTGCGTGACGGGAATGAAGATCTTGCCGCCGGCCAGGAAGCTGCCCGTCTGGCCGCTGATGGCCATCACCGTGGGCTCGGCCAGCACCTTCACCAGGCCGTCGTTCTTCTGCATGTTGATGCCGACGTTGGTCGCGCCGCGGCCCGGCACCATGCCGTAGCTGGTGGTGTAGGTCGGGCGGCCGTTGGCGTCGTAGGTCACCGTCACGTTGCCGCCGGCCATGTTGGGGATCGGCACCGTGCCGCCGACGACCTGGTCGACCGAGCTGTACGGCACGCCGTTGGGCCCGCCGCCGCCGATCTGGCCGACGACGCCCATCGAGCCGCCGAACACGCCGGACAGGAAGCGCAGCATCGAGCCGGTGGTGTAGGCGCGCGAGAAATCGATGCCGAACTGGTCGAGCAGCGACTTCGAGATCTCGGCCACCTTGACTTCCAGCATCACCTGCTGCGGCGCGCCGACCTCGAGCATGTTGACCAGGCGTGGGTTGGACTTGCCGCCCGTGTCGCTGCCTCGCAGGTAGGCGTTGGCCAGGTCGGTGACGCGCGCGAGCGCCTCCGAATCGCTGACCGCGCCGGAGAGCACGATCGAGTCGAAGGCCGCAGTGACCTTGACGTTCTTCTCCTGCGGCAGCAGCGCGGCGATCGTCGATTCGAGGCCCGCCGTGTCCATGCCCACGACGACGTCGAACGTCGTGCAGGTGCCGGCGCGATCGAGCATCACCACGTTGGTCGAGCCGACGCTGCGGCCCAGCAGGTACAGCTCGGTGGGCGCGAGCAGCAGCACGTCGATGTCGGCGACGCCGGGCCGTCCGGGCGCGGCGCCCGCGCGGTTGGCCGCCGCCGCGTCCTTGCTGGCGTCGACGCCTTCGGCGGGACGTGCGGCGTGCGCGTTCTCCGGGTTGCCCAGCAGGATGCGCGCGATGGGCGCCTGCGGGTGCAGCACCAGGGACTTGCCGACCGGCACGCTCACCAGCGGCGCCGTCTCGACGCGCAGGCACTGGCCCGCGGAGCCGGCGGGCGCGGCCTTGGCGGCGGCGCCCGGCGCCAGGGCGGCCTGGCTCGCGCAGGCCGTGGCCAGGAGCAGCGTGCCCGTCGCCAGCGCGAACGGGGTGGGTGCGGCGGCGCGCAGGACGCGCGTGCCGGCGATGGGGCGGGGGTTCAGAAGCATTCGATCACCTTGCTCAGTCCGCGAATGACCTCGACGCAGTTGCCGTTGGGCGCGGGCGCCGCCGCGACCGTCACCGGCGCGCGCGCGCGCGGGGCGCGGGCGACCGGGGCGGGCGCGGGCGCCGACGCGGCGGGCGCCTCGGGCAGGCCCGTGAGCATCTCCGTCTTGGTGGCGCCGTTGCCCGCGGCCTGGGCGACGGCGTCGGTCTGGTTGCGCAGCACGAGCGACAGCGAGCCGACGCTGCGTGCCAGGTCCAGGATCTCGGCGTCGCGCGGCGTGACTTCCAGCGTCACGGCGTTGACGACCACAGGCTTGGTCGAGTCTCGGTCGGACTCCTGCGCCACCGCCAGCACCAGGATGCGCTCGAGCACGATCTTGGAGATCGAGCCGTCGCCGCGCTGGGCGTGGTCGACCTGCGTGTTGACCATCACGTCGACGAAGGTGCCCGGCAGCGCGAAGCCGGCGACGCCGACGACGTCGTTGACGCGCACGGTCATCGCGCGCTTGCCGGCCGGCACGACGGCGGACAGCCCGCCCTTGGTGCCGATGGGCGCCAGGCGCGCCTCGGTGAGCGGCTCGCCGCGCTGGACCGACTGCAGCACGACGCGGCCGTCGAGCTTCTCGCCGTCGGCGAACGCGCCGGTGGGCACGCTGCCTTCGGGCCAGTCGGCCAGGCGCACCATCTCGGGCGAGATGCGCCCGCCGATCGTGATGTCCGTCGTCGCGACGGCGATGCGGCTCTTGGCGCCGCCCTGGTTCTGCATCCAGCGCGCCGCCAGGGCGACCGCGGCCAGTCCCGCGATGACCGCGATGAAAAGCATCAGGAGGCCACGTGATCTCATTGCTGACTCCGGTTCGGTGGCGTCGTCGACGACGCGAGGACGGCGAGGATGGCCGGTGCGCCGGCGCCCGCGTGGGCGGACGGCGGCGTGGCGGCCGGCAGGGACAGCGGCCACGCGAGCGCGGCGGCGGTGCCGCAGGCGATCGCGACGGCGTACGGCAGGCGCGCCGCGGTGGCCTGCAGCGGGCTCAGCGCGAGCCCGCGGCCGGCGCCGGTGCGCTGCAGCCAGTCGGTGAGCAGCAGGCGCACGTTGGACAGCGCCTGGGCCGCGACGCCCGGCCGCAGCATGAAGACCAGCGACAGCACGCCGCCGGCCACGAGGGTGTAGACGGTCGCGGACAGCACGGTGGACGGGCCCGTGAAGGCGCCCACCATGGCCATCAGCTTGACGTCGCCCGCGCCCATGGCGCGCAGCAGGTGAAGAGGCAGCATCAGGGCGAAGCCGGCGGCCAGGCCGGCCAGCGGCGACCAGGGCTGCGAGCCGGCCAGGCCGGCATGGCCGGTGGCCGCAGCCAGCACCGCCATCGCCAAGGCGAGCGCGATGCCCGAGAGCACGAGGCGGTTGGGAATCCGGCGCGTGCGCAGATCGGACGACACCGCGCCCAGCAGCAGGGCTGCGAGGCATGCACCGGCGACGAAGGCGGGCCAGGCGGTCATGGTGTCGTGCTCGTCCGTTTCGGGTGCGGTGCGGGCTGCGGGTCGGCTTCGGCTCGTCAGGCGGCCACCAGCACGTTGTAGACGTTGGTGAACAGCGTGGACAGCTGCGTGCCGACGTTGGTGACGGCGCCGACGATGACGACGGCGATGAGCGCGGCGATCAGGCCGTACTCGATGGCGGTCACGCCTTCCTCGTCGAGGGCGGCTTTCCGCAGGAACTGGGTGATCTGCACGATGGACTCCTTGGATGACTCGAGGGACCGGTGAGCGCCGGTCCGGGACGCGCGGCGCCCGGACCGGAAGCTTCCGTTCAGCCGCCCAGCGCGGTGTAGACGCTCGTGAAGATCGCGCTCAGGCGCGTGCCGACATTGGTGACGGCGCCGACGATGACGATGGCGATCAGCGCCGCGATGAGGCCGTACTCGATGGCGGTCACGCCTTCTTCGTCGCGGGCGAACTGCTGGAACATCTGCTTGATCTGCATTTGGAACTCCTAGGTGTGATTGAAAAGGTCTTGTTGGCAAGAGCGCCGTTCGCGATCCGGTCGGGCCGGATCCATCCCGCCTGCATCGCGTCGACCCCGGCAGGCCCTCCACAGCTCTCGTCGAGAGCCGCCGCGTTCGATGCGGCTGTTTGATGTCGACGTCTTCACTCTAGTCACGCGCCGTCCGGCGGGCCACGGAGGATGCGGCCATCGGCGGCCGGGCAGTTGTCCCTCGTGGCCCAGGAGGTTTGTCCCTCCCGGCCGCGGCGCACCAGTTCGGCCACGCCGGCCAGCAGGTCGGCCGCGGGTTGGTGCTTCTCGACGAAGCACAGCGCGCCCAGGTGCTGGGCACGGGCGCGCGTCGACTTGTCGCCATGGCTGGTGAGCACCAGGACGCCCGCCTCGCGCGCGAGTTCGGGCAGCAGCGCGAGGCCGTCGTCGCCGTCGAGGTCGACGTCCAGCACCACCACCTCGGGATGGCATTGCTGCATCTCGCGCAGGGCCTCGGCCGCGCTGCCGGCGGTGCGTATCTGGCGCACCGCCATCCCGGCGCAGGAGATCAGGCGCGCGACGCCCTCGCGCACGGCGCGCTGGTCGTCGATCACCAGCACCGTGACGGCGCCGCGGCCGGGGCCGGCATTCGCGGTGGGCAGGAGGTCGATGACCATGTCACGTACCAGGCGGTTGGAGGCGGAGGGGCAGGGCGTTCGCCGTGATCCGGGACGACGCAGGCGTCATGTCTCGCGGCGCGTGCGGGCGCTTCACCACACCAGCGGCAGCAGGCGCCAGCGCACGCGCCGCTGGTACTCGCGGTAGTCGGGCTCGGCCTTTGCGAGCACGGCCTCCTCGCGCAGCAGGCGCACGGCCTGGGCCGCGTACAGCAGTGCAAGCACCGCGGCGTTGCGCCAGCTGAAGTTGGCCAGGATGAAGCCGACGTGGCCGACCAGGTAGCCGAAGTAGATCGGGTGGCGCACGAGACGGTACGGTCCGGCCGTCACCAGCCCGCGTCGTGCCGGCAGGATGCCGAACGAGCGCCCGAGCGTGATCTTGGCGGTGAACTGCCAGCAGATGCTCGCCACCTGCAGCGCCGCGCCCGCGGCCTCCGGCACGAGGTGCGTCGTGCCGCCGGGCCGCAGCAGCAGCAGGAAGCCCAGCGCGTACGCGGACGTGACGACGGCGGGCACGGACAGGTCGCGCGTCGTCGCGCGGCGCGCCACCAGCACCAATGCCAGCGTGTAGCTCTCCGACACCAGCAGCAGCAGCGCCGTCCAGCGCGCGGGATCGGCCCACCAGACCCGGCCCCAGATCATCACGACGAAGCCCATGACGACCACGGCGATCGTGCGCAGCAGCCATTCGACGAGGCGGCCCTCGGGGGCGGGCCTCGCCGGCGTGCCGGGGTCGGTGTCGCGCGCCGGCGGGCTCGGGAGGCGGATGCGGAGGAACGCCATGGTGCAGGCCCTGACCTTGAGTTGCGAGGACGCCGCGGCGACATGCCGTGACGCGAGGTTCGGGTCATTCTGCGCAGGCCGGCCCGTCGCCGACATGGGAGCTTGCGGCGTGTGGCGGGGGAGCTTCCTCCCGTCCGGCGTCCCGGCGCGGCGACGGTAGGTTTGCCCCCACCCTCCCGGGACAATGCTCCGATGCCGCGTTCGCGCACGCCTCCTAGACTGGCCGCAGACCAAGGAGGTGGCGATGACCGGTGGAAGACGTGGAGCGCTCATGCACGCGCGTGGCGCGGCCGGACAGCGAGGTGCCATCCTGCCGATGGTCGCGATCGTGCTGGCGGTGATGCTCGGCTTCGCCGGGCTCGTCATCGACATCGGCGGCATGTATGTCGCCAAGACGGAGCTGCAGTCCGCGCTGGACAGCTGCAGCCTGGCCGCCGCCTCGGAGCTCAATGGCGCGACGGATTCGCTGGCACGCGCCACCAGCGCCGGCGAGACGGCGGGCAACGCCAACAAGGTGCGCTACCAGAGCGCCGCGGCGGCCGTCGTCGACGCGGACGTCGTCTTCAGCGACGCCTTGAACGGCAGCTACAGCCACAGTTTCGCGCCGGTGGCCAACGCACGCTATGCCCAGTGCACGCACACGTCCGGCGGACTCGTCAACAACTTCGTGCAGATGGTGGGCGGACCGTCGACGACGTCGGTGTCCGCCGTCGCCGTCGCGACCCGTGCCCACGCGCAATCGGTATGCCCGGTGCCGATCGGGCTGCGGGCGCGCACGTCCACGCCGCCCGACTACGGCTTCACCGCCGGCGAATGGATCACCATGCTGTACGACCCGAGCAAGAGCTCGAGCTCCGAGATGGGCTGGTACAACCTGGACGGCTCCAACAGCGCCTCGGAGACCAAGAGCGAGGTGGCCGGCACCGGCCATTGCGGCTCGCGCGTCGGCGACAGCGTGGGCACCCCGGGGGCGCAGGTCGGCGTGGACGACGCGTGGAACGCGCGCTTCGGCATCTACAAGAACAAGAGCGACCCGAGCCAGGCGGCGCAGCGCCCCGACTTCACCGGCTACGTCTACACGAGCGTGAACTGGAAGAACGCGAGCCCGCAGAACGCCTACGCCGGCAGCAAGGCAGTGGGCTCGGACGCGACCGCGGAGAACTTCAAGGCCAAGCGCGCCGAGTTCGCGAGCTACGACGACGCCGGCACGGACATCAAGGACGGCGACAAGATCACCGGCCTGAACATGAAGGGCGGCTACAAGGATCTCGCGTCGCCCGCCACCGGCGGCCAGCACCAGGCCTGGGGCGGCAATCGGCGCATCGTCCTGGCCCCCGTCATCATCTCGGGAAAGATCGCCGACTTCGCCTGCATGCTGATGCTGCAGCCCATCAGCGGACCCACGACGACCGTGCAGCTCGAGTACATCGGCAGCGCGAGCAGCCTGTCCAGCCCGTGCACCGCCGACGGCCTGCCGGGCGGCAGCGCCGGTCCGCTCGTTCCCACCCTCGTGAGGTAATGCCCGATGCGCAAGCCTTTCCGTTCCCAGCGCGGCGCAGCCCTCGTGGAACTGGCGCTCGTCCTGCCCCTGCTGCTGGCCGTGTGCTTCGCGATCACCGAGTTCGGCCGCGCGATCTACACCTACGACACGCTGGCCAAGTCGGCCCGCGACGCGGCGCGCTACCTCACGACGCAGACCGCCGGCAGCAGCACCGCGTGGGCCATCGCGCGCAACCTGGCCGCCTACGGCAACCCCGCCGGCACCGGGCCCGCGCTGGTGACGGGGCTGGACGCCACCAACATGGCCAGTCTCGTCGTCATCTGCGACCCGTCCGACCAGCCGCGCTGCGCCGCCAACCTCAACCAGGGCGCCGACCCGTCGATCAACACGGTGACCGTGCGGATCACCGGCTTTCGCTTCAGCCCGCTGCTGGACGTGCTCGCGTTCACGCGCTTCTACGGGGGCGGCTCCAGCAGCATCGCCTCCATCCCGTTCGGCGACATCGCCGTCACCATGAGGAAACTGTGATGCGGATCCATCGACAGCGGGGAGCGTACGTGGTCGAGTTCGCGTTGGCGATCTCGCTGCTGGTGATGGTGCTGCTGGCGATCGCCGACTTCGGCCGCGTGCTGTTCCGGCTCAGCTCCGTCGCGGAGGCCACGCGCGTCGGGGCGCGCGTCTCGGTGGTCTGCAACCCGGGCGCCGGCCGCGTCCTGACCGAGATGCAGAAGTTCGTGCCGATGAATTCGTCGAACCTGACGATCTCCTGGTACGACACGGCGGGCGCGATCAGCACGAGCTGCGACAGCACCAGCTGCGCCGGCGTGTCCGTCAGTGTCACCGGACTGAGCGTGGCGCCGGTGTCGCCGGTGTCGTGGATCGGCTTCTCGTCGCTGACGGTGCCGGCGTTCTCCACCTACCTGCCGCGCGAATCGATGGGCCAGGATCCGAACAGCGCGTCGGTCTGCAGCTAGCGTCTCCGCGACCGCTCAGGCCGCGCGGCGCGAGGCCTCCACGTGGCCGAGGCCGCGCGCGCTGGCGTACAGGTGCAGCTCGAGCCGTCCGCGCACGCCGAGCTTGGAGTAGATCGTGGTGAGGTGGTTGCGCAGGGTGTGCTCGCTCATGCCGAGGTCGCTGGCCACCGCGAATTGCTTGGCGCCGGAGTTGCGCACCATCGTGCAGACGATCTCGTGCTCGCGCGGCGTGAGGCTGGCGATGCGCTCGGCCTCCGGATCGGCCGGCCGCCTGGAGGCCGCCGGCGGGCCGTCCGTCAGCATGCCCATGACCTCGCCGAGCAGGGCGCGATGCACCCAGATCTCGCCGGCGTCGACCTTCTCGATCGCGCGCAGGATGGTCTCGGCAGGTTCGGACTTGTGCACGACCCCGCGCGCGCCCTGGACCACCACGTCGCGATGCAGCGCGATGTCGTCGGCGCCGGTGAGCACGAGGATGCGGCCGCGGCAGCGCTGGCGCAGCTGGCCCAGCGACGCGCCCATGTCGTGTCCCCCGAGGTTCAGGTCCAGCAGGATCACGTCGGCGCCGCACACGGCGTCGTCGGCCATCAGCTCGGCGTGGCTGCTGGCGCTGCCGACCAGCGCCATGCGCGAGCCGGCGGCGTCGATGAGCCGCTTCAGGCCCCACAGGGTGATCAGGTGGTCCTCCGCGACGAAGACGCCGATGGCGCGCGGCGTGTTCGCGGGAACGAGGATCGCGTCGTGGGGGGCCTGCATGGAAGTACCTGCTTTCGTGGTCGTTCGGTTCGGGTGGGTTCTACAAGGGGATCTCGATCTGGATCTCGGTGTCCAGTCCGTTGGGTCGCGCCACGGTCAGTGAGCCGCCCAGCTCGGCCGCGCGCTCGCTGAGCGAGGTCGGCCGGAAATCGTTCGCGGGCCGGCCCTGCCGGCTGGCCGCGTCGTCGCGCACGGACATGCGCACGACGCCCGTGTCGGCCGACAGCGCGATCCACACGCGCTGCGCGCTCGTGTGCTTGCGGATGTTGTTCAGCGCCTCGTTGACCATGTGGAACAGGGTGCCGGCCAGCGCGCGCGTGGTCGGCAGGTGCTCGGGCGACTGGATGTCGACGTCGATGCCGAACAGCAGGGCGAAGCGCCGCGCCTGGCGCCGCACGGCGGGCACGAAGGCGTTGTCTCCCTGGCCGGCGCCGGTGCGCAGGCTGGAGATGAGCTCGCGCAGGCTCGAGACCTCGTTGTTGACGAGCTGGGCCAGCGCGTCGATGTCGGCGCGCGCCTCGTTGTCGGGCGACGTCCGCAGGGCGAGGCACTCGACCGCGTACTTCAGTCCCAGGTAGGGCTGGATCGCGCTGTCGTGCAGGTCGCGGCCGATGCGGGCGCGCTCCAGCGAGGCGCTCTCGTCCTGCAGCTGGTCGACGAGCGCGGCCTGCTCCACGATGCGCAGCAGATCCGGCGCGGCGCCCGACAGCACCGAGATGTCCTGGAGCGCGCTGCGCGGGCTGCCGTAGCCGACGACGAAATGGCCATGGCGCTGGCCGTAGCGGGTCAGGGGAACGACATGCAGGCTGCGCACGTCCAGCGTGCGCGCCAGCGCCGCCAGCGCGGCCGCGACCTCCCGGCCGGGCGCCGGCCCGCCGTGCACGCGCAGGCGCCGCCGCGGATCCCAGGCGCGGCGCACGATGTAGCTCACGGGCGAGGCGGGGACGTCTGCCAGCAGCGTCTCCAGCTGGCGATGCACCTCGGCGCGGGCGCGGAAGCTGCCGTCCTCGCCGGTGGCCAGCATCGCGGGGGACGCGCGCCGCGTCGGCGGGACGAGCGCGACGACGTCGGCATGCGTGCCCTTGCACAGGCGCTGCACGAGTTCGCCGCAGGTCGCCTCGAAGCCGCGGCGCGGATCGAGCTGCGCCTCGAGGCCGACGACCAGCGCCTGGCGATGGCGCAGCACGCTCATGGGTTGGGCCAGCAAGGCCGCCGCGGGCATCAGGCCCAGCACGAGCAGCAGCGGCAGCGCATGTCCCCAGCCCTCGGGCAGTTCCTGCATCCAGCGGCCGAAGTCGTCGTACGCGATGCCCACGGCGGCCAGCAGCGCCAGCACCACGCCGGAGCCGACGCCAAAGCCGATGCTGGCGAGCACCACCGGGTGCACCAGCGTGACCAGCATCATCGACGAGCCCGCCGCGAACATCTTCATCGCCGCGCAGGACCAGACGACGTCGACCCAGAACGGCCACACTCCCGTGATGCGCGGCCGCTGGCGCGCCTCGGCCCAGAGCAGCCAGGCCGACCAGAGGCTGTAGGCGACGAGCACGACCGTGGGCAGCCCGCCTTCCGGGCCGTCCGCCGCCAGCAGCAAGACGGTGCACATCAGGGCCGTCACGACCCTGATGCCGGCGGAGAACCGCCTCATCTCGCTGGAAGGACCCTCCTCCATCGCACCCTCGCCTGAGCTTGTTGGTCCGGTCGGACCGGACGTTGTTCTGAACACTTGTTCATGCCAGTCTGTCACTGACACGCTCGCACGGGAAGCATCTGGTTACATGGAAATGGTCAGAAACGCCATTGGAATGGCATTTAAGTCACACCCGGGAGCGCAAGCTGCGGACGCTATGAAGACGCGTCGCGCGATATGTCAGCGGCTGATGTTCGCGTGCCGGCGGCGCGCAAGCGACGCCATGGGCGCAACGCTGACGGCGCGCTGCGTCGCGCGCGATCGGGCGATCTCGACGGCGCGCGTCAGGCGATGCCGACGGCGGCGCGGACCGCCGGCGCGATGGCCTCGAGCACGGGCGCCACGAAGCGTTCCGCGGTGTCGAAGCCGATGCCCCAGTCGGCATGGCGGATCGTCGTGAGCGGCACGCCCTGGCGGCGCATGAAGTCGCCGATCGCCTTGTCCTCGTAGTACTCGTCGCCGATCTCGGCCGGGTAGTGCGCGTATTCGCTGGCCACCAGCGCGGCGGCCTTCGGTCCGAGCAGGTAGCAGGCCCCGCCGGCCCAGGCGCCGTGGTGGCGGCGCGAGTACGGCCCCATCGGCCGGGACGTCTTGCCGAAATGCCAGAAGCGGCACAGGTGCGGGTTGACGGCCAGCATGCCGACGTAGTCATGGGCGCGCGAGAGCTGCAGGAAGCGCTCGGGCGTGAAGTTCGCCGTGAGGTGGCAGTCGTCGTCGATCTTGACGACGGCGATCGCGCCGAAGCGCTGGAGCAGCGCATTGACGCCCGCGGCCACCTTCAGCGGCAGCGTCTCGTAGTTGTCCTCCACCGGCAGCGCGCAGGTGTCGCCATCCCAGCGCGGCACGCGCAGCGCGGGGTCGCCGACGACGATGCAGGCGGTGGCGCCGCGGGCGCGCAGGTCGGCCTGCACGCGCTGCGCCTGGGCAAGATACTTGCGGCAGCTGGTCACCATGAAGACGACGCGGCCGCCGGCGGGCAGCGGCTCGCTGGGACGCATCAGCGCGCCGTAGATGGCGGGCGCCTGTGGGTGCAGCGGCGACATCAGCAGCACCTCGCGCATCAGCTGCTCCACCTGTCCGGCGTCGAGCTCGCGCCCGCGGGCGCCGATCCAGTCCAGCCAGGCGCTCGCCGCGTCATGGCTGAACAGGCGCCGCTGGAGCGTGTGCATCGCGAGCGCGAGCCGTTCCTCCAGCGTGTGCGGTGCCAGGAAGGCGGACGCGGACAGCGTGCGCAGCGGTTGGAGAGGATGCATGTCGGCCTCGTATCTCGCGACGGCCGCTCAGGCGGCCTGGAGCAGTTCCATGTCCTGCATCGGGTGCAGGACGCGCTTGGGCAGCGGCATGGCCGCGGGGCGCGCCCCGTCGCCCATGCCGCACAGCGCGCTGCGCACGGCCAGGGCGCGCGGCGCGCGGGCCGCGTCGGCGCGCTGCAGGACGAAGACGCCGGCGCGCAGTTCGGGGAAGGCCGACAGCGCGCGGTAAGCCAGCGTCTGCACCATGTGCGGCTCCCAGCCGGCCGCGTACCAGGCGGCGAGCGTGGCATCGAGCTCGGACGGCGACGCCGCGCGCGGCGCCCACCAGACGACGCGACGGGTCGGCTGCGCCGCGGCGTCGCGCGCGAGCGCGGCGAACTGCGGCGCGGGCATGTCGGCGGCCAGCAGCAGGTCGGCGCCCCCCGGCTGCGCGCGCTGCCAGCCCGGATTGGCCAGCACGAGTTCCTCGATCCAGCGCGCGCCCTCGTCGCCCGCGCCGTGCAGGCGCACCGCCTCGGACTGGCGCAACACCTCCAGCAGGCCCGCGATGTCGCGCCGCGGCGCGGCGCTCTCGTCGGTCTCGGGCTTCCAGGTGCCGTCGCCGTTGAGGATGTACGACTCCATGTTCATCGCGACCTTGGCCAGCAGGTTCGTGCGCGCCAGCTGCAGGTAGCGCAGCGGGCCGTAGCGCGCGGGCACCGGGTCGCGCACCGCGTCGTCGCGGCGGTTGCGGCCGGCGCGCTCGGGCTGCGCATAGTTCAGTGCGACCTCGGTCAGCGTCCCGGCGTCGAGGCCCTGGCCGTAGACCGCGCGCTCGTACAGCAGCTGCCACTGGAAGCCGGCGGTCGGCACCTCGGCGCGGCGGTTCTTCACGAGGTAGGCCTGCCAGCCGTTGATGACCTTGGCCGACAGCTGCTCCACGCTGCGCACCGGCAGGTGCACCACGCTGACGCCGTCCATCACGTGCAGCGGCGGCCGCGTGCCGTCGATGAAGTGGACGTTGTGGTTGCCCTGGTCGACGACGAGGCGGGCATCGTCGCGCGGATTCCGGCGCACGACGGCCTTGAAGACCTGCGGCTCCTCGCGCTTGCGGCGATCGGGCATCGCGCCCAGCGGATCGGCCAGCACGCGGGCCGGATCGACCTGGGCGTCGGGCAGATGGGTGCGCCACGGCAGCAGCACCACCTCGCCCGCGGGCACCGTCGCGAAGGCCGCGTCGAGCTTCGCGCGCGACGGGGCGTGGATGAACTCGTCGGCGTCCAGGAACCACACCAGTTCCGGATCGAACACGGGCACGACCTTGCGGTAGACGTGCGTGACCTTCTCCGACTGGTAGTAGCCGAAGATCGGGTCGTCGAACACCACCAGGGGCAGGCCCTCGCGCTGCAGCGAGGTCAGGATCTCGCGCGTGCCGTCGGTCGAGCCGTTGTCGATGACGACCAGCAGGTCCATCAGCGCGAGGTTGTGGCGGACGAAGGCCTCGACGATGTCGGCCTCGTTCTTGATCATCGCGATGGCGAGCGTGTTCATGTCGGTCTCTCGGTCAGATCAGTGCGACGGCATCGGCGGCGGCGAACTGGTCGTCGTCGTCCAGGCCGCCGAAGTCGGCGCGCATCATGCGGGCGTTGGTGCGCTCGCGCGGGGTGGTGGCGACCTTGCGCAGCGCCACGCGCATGAAGGCGGCGGCGTCCTTCGCGCAGGGCCGGGTCGCGGCGTCCAGCCACTGCTGCTTGACGATCTCGAAGCGGTGCTCGAACCAGCCGAGGTACCAGAACCAGTCGGTGTAGTAGAGCCACGAGTTCTCGTTGAGCGCGCGCAGGTGCGTCGGATCCTGCCAGGCGGCGAGCGACTTCTCGTACGGCACCTCGATGGAGAACGCGCCGCCGACCTTCAGCAGCCGCAGCGCGTTGGTCATCAGCATCGGCAGGTCGGGCACGTGCTCCAGCACGTTGTTGGCGTGGATCAGCTCCAGCGCCCCTTCCTCGAGCAGCACCTCGCCGCCCATGGGCGTGGGCGCCACCAGCGGCAGCGCGAGCGGCTGGCCGAGATCGAGCACGAGGTCGGGCTCGGCGCGGTCGAGGATGTCGATGTTGAGCCAGGTCGGCTTGTAGTCCTTGCCCGAGCCGAGGTTGATCGCGCGCGGGCGCCACGGGCCGGGGGCGCGCACGCGCGCGAAGCCCTGGCGGAAGCCGTCCGCGAAGGCCAGCAGGTCGGCGAACTGCGCCATCGGGTCGTGCACGGCGTCGCCGCAGCGGAACGCGGCCAGGCGCTTGCGGGCCTCCTCGTAGAACGCGGGCGTCTTGAAGTGCAGGCGGAACCATTCCTCGACCTGGTCCGGCAGCCACAGCACGGCGTCGCGGAACGCGGGGGCCGGATCGGTGGTGGGCGTGTACTCCGAGATCACCGGCGTGCCCAGCGACAGGCAATGGAACGCGCGCGCCTGCTCGAAGCGGTTGCTCTCGTAGAAGTGGCAGTTCAGCACGGCCTTGGACTGGCGGATGTACTCGTCGCGCTCGGGGCCGTACACCGGGCCGTCGAACATGGCGACGTTGAAGCCGGCGGCCTCCACGCGGGCGATGAACGCGT
>Ga0136846_1227434_pt1 | contig 22140 bp, 22 predicted proteins | sample HopSoiMetagenom2_FD_96841 | JGI IMG/M metagenome (GOLD analysis project Ga0136846, IMG submission 96841) | Grasslands soil microbial communities from Hopland, California, USA - 2 Assembly 2016 (version 4) | ecosystem: Environmental > Terrestrial > Soil > Grasslands | place: USA: Hopland... | reverse complement strand
TACGGCGACAGCGAGGGCGACCAGCCGCAGCGGTACGCGCGGACGAAGGAGTTCCTCCAACTGGTACGGCGATTGTGGACCGAGGAGGATGTGACGTTCGCCGGTGAGTACTTCTCCGTCACCGGGTCCACGGTCGCCACGCGTCCCGTCGTACGCGACGGACGACCGCATCCCCGCCTGTACTTCGGTGGCGCATCGGAGGCCGCACAGCGAGTGGCTGCGACCGATGCCGACGTACAACTCTTCTGGGGCGAGCCACTGGATGGCGTGGCCGAACGCATCAGCCGGCTGCGTAGCCTGGAGTCCGAGCTGGGTCGCGAGCACGCGCCGCTCGAGTTCGGCCTGCGCATCACCACGCTCGTCCGTGACACCACCGAGGAGGCCTGGGCCGACGCGGAAGCCAAGGTCGCGAAGATGGCGGAGGCGCAGGGCAGCCGCGACCGCCGCTGGTTCAGGGCCGTCGGCCAGCAACGCCTCCTCGAGCTGGCCGAGCGCGGAGAGGTCCTCGACGAGAACCTCTACACCGCACCCGGCAAGTACGGCGGCGGTGGCGCCGGCACCACCTGGCTCGTCGGGTCGCCGCAGGACGTGGCCAAGTCCCTGATCAGATACCGCGACCTGGGCATCACCCACTTCATCCTCTCCGACACTCCCTACCGCGAGGAAACCGTCCGCATCGGCGACCAACTGCTCCCCTTGCTCCACTGAGACGTATGAGACATCTGTCCCGAGTTGGCGGTGAAGGAGCGAGTGTGGGCCCCGGCATCACGCAGGGTGGATTCCTCCGCTGGAAAGGATCGCTTCAGCGCTTGACGCCTGCATGCCGCGTGTGATCGGTTGATTACCGAGCGCCAAGGGTGGGTATGCGGTGTTGTGAGGCAGGGAGGCGTGGCGATGGTCGAATATCTCCCCCGGTCCGCGTGGAACGCGCGGCCGCCCAACGCCGGGCCGGGGAACTTGACGGTGTCCCGGGTCGAGGGCGCGGTGATCCACTGGCCGGGCACCGGATCGACGAAGGTCATCCACACCAAGGCGGCGGTCGCCTCCGCGTTGCGCGGCTGGCAGGACTACCACATGGACACCCGCGGCTGGTCCGACATCGCATACCAGGTCGCCGTCGACCAGGCCGGGCGGGCCTGGACGCTGCGCGGTCTCCGTACCCAGTCCGGCGCCAACGGCGACAACGACGTCAACGAGCGGTACGGCGCGATCCTGCTGATCCTCGTCACCGGCGAGCAGCCGTCCGCTGCGATGAAGGCGACCACCCGCGGCGTGATCGCCGACTTCCGCAAGCTCTACCCGCGCGGTACGGCGATCCGGCCGCACTCCGCGGTTCGGCCGGGCGGCACCGACTGCCCCGGCCCCGCAGCCCGGGCGGCCATCGCCCGCGGCGAGTTCACCCCAGGTCACGTGGAGGACGATTTGCCGTACACACAAGCTCAGATCCGGGCCATGATCCAGGCCGAGATCGAGGAGTACATGAAGCGGTTCTGGGCCGCGCCCACCGGCACCGGCACGGCGATCCGGATGCAGTTGAACCGCATCGAGGCCGGCATCTCCCGCGCCGCCATCTCCGAGACCCAAGGACTGGACCAGCCGCTGGTCCCGGACGCCCCACCTACCCCCGATCCGGACGACCTGCCCGACGGCCAACACGCCACCACCGCCGAGCAGCCCACAGACGGCGAGCGGCCGGCCGACCGCTCCACCGATCCCCAGCCCTGACAATTTGTCGGCGGCCCCTGATTGGGTGTTGCCGTGGATCTCGAGGAGCTCGCGGAGCGGTTGGAGAAGTTGTCGGTGCGGTACGGCGAACACCTCGGGTTCGACCGCGATCCCGACTGGTTCTTGCTCAAGCTGCAGGAGGAGGTCGGCGAACTGACCCAGGCCTACCTGCAGCACACCGGCCGTGCCCGCTCGAAAGGCTCGACCCCGGAGCAGATCCGCGACACCTTCCACCAGGAGTTCGCCGACGTCTTCTGTCAGCTGCTCCTGCTCGCCCGGCAGCACGAGGTCGACCTGCCGGCGGAAATCGAGCGGAAGTGGCTGAGCCGCGAGGCGTGAGTCGCCGCCGCTCGGCCCCTCAGTCGGTCTTCGGGCGGATGGAGAACATCACCGCCAGGATGACGGCGGGAATCGCGACGACCCAGGTACCGCTGAGGTTGAGCAGGACCGGAGCCATGCACACCAGCAGCAGGTCGAAGCCGCGGGCCGGCTGGGAGAACAGGCCGGGCGGGATCGCCCCCATCGGCGAGGCGACGAGCGGACCGGCGTACGACGGAGGTCGCGCGGACGCCTGGCGGACGGCTCCGGAGAGGATGCCCGCGGCAACCGCGAACGTCGCTGCGCCGCTGCCGATCGCCGGGGACGCGAGTCCCGTCCACAGCGCGGCGAAGAATCCGGGGACGACCGCCATGATCACCCGCAGTTCCCGCAGGTCCATGCCGAGCGCGCGGGTGAGACCGGTGGAGCGACAGACCGAGCGCAGCCCGTCGAGCATCGGGCGTACGGCGATGAACCCGGCGAACCCGGCCGCCACCGGGACCAGGGCACCGAAGCCGGCCCCGGAAACGGCGTACGGCACGACGAGGAGCGCGAAGCCGATGATCAGCCGCCGTGGCCAGCGCAGGACCCGGCGGAACTCGCGATGCACGATGGCACCACCCCGGGAGCCTCGGCCGCGGTGCGAACGCACACGGCCTTTCATGCGCCAGTGCCGTCCGGCGATCACGTCGCCGAGCATGCTGATGTCAAGACTGCTCGCCGCACCCGCCAGACCGGCAAGCAACTCCCCACCGGCGATCACACTGTTCCGGCTCAACTTGTCGAGGGTCTGGGAGGTGACAACGACCAGCGCCACGGCCAGGATGACCACGACCGCAGCCAGCAGGAGGAAGTGTGTCTCCACGGAGGTGAACATCAGCCGGGCCGCCACGGCATGGTCGTACTCGTCGACGAGATTGGTGTCGAAGCCCGTGACCACGACGTTCGCGATCTGGGCGCCTCGGAGTGGGTCCGGCCGCAGAGCGAGCACCACCGCCGGTACGACGGCGGCGATCAGCAGCAGGTCGGCGATCCGCAGCGTCCACCGCGAGCGTCGAGCCGACTGCTGGGCCCAGACCGTCGCGATTCCAGCGCACACCAGAAGCGCAGCGATCAACACGGCTGCCTCGAGGAAGCCGATCCACACCGTGCCGAGCAGCGCCCAGACGATCCCCGCCACGACGAACCCGGTCACCGCCACCACCGCGACCACCAAGCGGTACGTCGGTCGCAGCAAAGCCGCCCGATTGACCGGCGTGGCCAGCAACCAGAAGCCGGTGGCGCGCGACGCCGAGACCGGGCCGACCGCGAGCAGCATCCGGATCGTCGTTGCCAACAGCAACGGTACGACGATCCACGGCATCCAGAGCGTCAGCTCACCGCACGTCGACGACGTGCAGCGTGCCGCGCTGGAGTTCAGGTGATGTACGACGTTGCCGCCGGTCGCACCGACCATCGCGAGCGTGAAGACGACCAGGTAGACATCCTCGAAGATCTGCCAGAACGACCGGTCCGCGTGCCGCCGCCGGGTCGTCCGCATCCACTGCCGCAGGGACCGCGACGACGGGATCGCCCCGAAGTCCGCCGGGTCGAAGACGACCGGACCCTCCGAACTCATGCCACACCCCTCAGATCGCGGCGGCCGACGATCACCCGCTTGCTCATGGCAGCGGGGTGAGCGTGACGACGGAGTCCGCTACCGCCTCGACCAACGCAGGGTCGTGGCTCGCGAAGAGGATCGACGTACCGGACTTCTTCTCCGCAACCAGCCGATCCGACAACCACCGCACGCCGTCAGTGTCCAGCCGCGCCTCGGGCTCGTCGAGCACCATCAGCTTCCGCGGCCGAACCAGCGCGGTCGCCAGCGCGAGCCGACGTCGCTGACCGGACGACAGCGAACCGGGGAGCTGATCGGCCGCCGGCAGTAGACCGATGTCGTCGAGGATCGTGTCGACCAGGTCCTCCGGCGCCGCGTTGCCGTGGGCACGGGCGAGCAGGTCCAGGTGCTCGGCAGCGGTCAGGTCCGGGAAGAAGTCCAGGTCGTCCAGCAGCGTCGCGACGTCCCGCCGTACGACTTCCACCCGCTCGTCGATCGGCAGACCGTCGAGCAGGATCTTCCCGGCGGCCGGTTCGGCGGACCCGACGATGCACTTGAGTACGGTCGTCTTGCCCGCACCGTTCGGTCCGACCAGCGCGATCGCCTGCCCCGCGGCCAGGGTGAACGTCAGCCCTTCGATCACCGGGCGGTCGCCGTACTTGTGCTGCAGGTCCTTCACGGCCAGCCGTGCAGCGGACTTGCCTCCCGCCCTGCTCGACGCTGGGCTCACTTCTTGCGGACCAAGGTCAGTCCGTCGCCGATCCCGAGCATGACCACGTCGACGCGCTCGTCCTTGGCGATGTGCGCGTTGAACTCCTTGCGGTCCGCCGGGCCGTCGGCGTCGATCACTCGGCCACCGGCCAGCGTGTTGTCGAACAGCAGCAGCCCGTTCGGGCGGATGAGCGGGAGGAGCCGCTCGAAGTAGTCGACGTACCCCGGCTTGTCGGCGTCGACGAAGGCGAGGTCGAAGGTCCCGTCCAGCGCGGCGGCGAGCTCGTGCCCGTCACCGATCCGGAGCTCGATCTTCGACGCGACCCCGGCGCGCTCCCAGTAGCGCCGGCCGATCGACGTCCACTCCGCGCTGGCGTCCAGGCAGATCAGCTGACCGTCGTCCGGGAGCCCGCGGGAGATCGCCAGCGCGGAGAATCCGGTGAAGGTGCCGATCTCGACCGCCCGGCGCGCGGAGATCAGCCGGGTCAGGGTGGTCAGCAGCGCGGCCTGGTCGGCGGTGGTGAGCATGCCGGCGGCCTCGCCGAGCCGCTGCGTCTCGGCCACCAGGTCCGTCGCGATCGCGTCCAGCGGCATGCCGTGCGCGACCATGTAGTCGTGCAGTTCCCCGGTCACCTCGACCTGACTGCCCATGAATTCCCGCCCTCCTGCACCAAAGATGTATTAGATCGGTCGCCTGTAGTCTCTATGGGTTGTCCGTACGCAGTACACCCACCCCAGCCAACCGACTCCGATCGGAGCACCTCGTATGCGCATCGCCGTCGCCGGATCGATCGCGACCGACATCCTGATGACGTTCCCGGGCCGGTTCAAGGACCAGTTCCTCGAGGAACAGATGCACAAGGTCTCCTTGTCGTTCCTGGTCGACGAGCTGGTCGTGCACCGCGGTGGCGTCGCCGCGAACATCTGCTACGGCATGGCCCAGCTCGGTCAGCCGGCGCTGCTGGTCGGTTCGGTCGGTGCCGACTTCACCGAGTACGGCGCTGCGCTGTCGGCAGCCGGAGTGGACATCTCCCACGTCCGCGTCTGTGCGAACGTACACACCGCGCGGTTCACCTGCACCACGGACCTCGACGCGAACCAGATCGCCTCGTTCTACACCGGCGCGATGGCCGAGGCGCGGGAGCTCGACCTGGGTGCGATCCACCGGGCCGCGGACGGCATCGACCTGGTGCTGATCGGCGCCGACGATCCGGAGGCAATGCTGAAGCACACCGACCTGGCCAAGCAGCACGGGATCGCGGTCGCGGCGGACCCGTCTCAGCAGATGGCCCGGATGGACGGTCCCGACATCCGGACGCTCGTCGACGGCGCGTCGTACCTGTTCAGCAACGAGTACGAGGCCGGCCTGATGGTGCAGAAGACCGGCTGGAGCCACGAGGAGATTCTCTCCCGGGTCGACGTCCGGATCACCACCCACGGCGGCGACGGCGTGGTGATCGAGGACGCGAACGGCATCCTGGCGAAGGTCCCGGCGGTCCCCGCACCGAATCTGGTCGACCCGACCGGCGGCGGCGACGCGTTCCGCGCCGGCTACCTCACCGGGCGCGCCTCCGGCCTGGACCACGAGGCCTCCGCCCACCTGGGCTGCACCCTCGCGACCACGGTTCTGGAAACGGTCGGCACCCAGGAGTACACCCTCGACCACCTCACGTTCCTGGACCGGCTGACCAGCGCCTACGGCGACGAGGCCGCGGCCATCGCGAAGCAGGCGCTCAGGTCGGCCTAAGCCAGGCGGGCCAGCGCGCCCGTCTGGGCGAGCAGAGCGAACCGGTCGGGGCAGCCCCAGTGCTCGACGATCCGGCCGTCCACGACCCGTGCCAGCTCGAACAGCGCGATGTCGATCGGGGCATTGCTCGGCGGCCCGAAGAACGAGCCGGTGGCGGTGCCGTGGACCCGCCCGCGCGCCCAGACGAGATCGTCGACGACGGCCGAGTCTTCCAGCGTGTAGACCACGTCGGGCATCATCGCGTGCACGTCGCGGATCGCGGCTTTCACCTGGTCACGCGCCTGCTCGCCGCGCCCACTCAGGCCGAACTGGTGCTCGACCAGGTCTGGCGCACACAGCTCGTCGACGATCGCGTCGTTCCCGGTCGCGAACCCCTCGGTCAGGATTCGCTCCAGCACGGCCAATGGACCCGCGGCCGTCGTACCCGGCGTCGTCTGCGAAGCAGTCATGACAGTTCTCCCTCGGACTAGTTGCACTCTTGGTGCACTCGATGCAGTGCTACTGCACTGAACACAGTGATAGTGTGCCGTCATGCCCGAGGCTGTCAAGTCCTATCGCCAGGTGCAGGCAGCAGAGACCCGGATCCGGATCGCCCAGGCCGCGCGCCGGCTGTTCGCCGCCCAGGGGTACGGCGCCACGAGCATCGACGCGATCGCCAAGGCGGCCGGCGTCGCCACCCGGACCGTCTACTCCGCCTTCGGCACCAAGCGGGAGATCCTGTCGCTGATCTGCGACCAGTGGCTGCGCGAGGCTGGAGCGGTCGAGCGGGCCCAGCAGGTGCTGGCGATCGAGGACCCGGTCGAGCGGCTCCGCGGCGCGGCGGCCTGGCTGACGAACCTCTACTCGGCCGGCTTCGACGTCGTACTCATCTTCGAGGCGGCGACCGACGAGAGTCCGGAGACCAGGGCCCTGCTGCGCTCGAAGCTGGCCGGCCGCAACCAGGTGATGGACGAGCTGATCGCGTCGCTGGAAAGCGCGCTGCGCGTCCCCGTCAAGCAGGCGCAGGCCGTCTACCGCGCGCTCGCCGCGCCGGGCGTCTACCAGGAGTTGGTCGACGAATCCGGCTGGACCCCGGCCGAGTTCGAGACCTTCCTCGCCGACTCACTCCAGCGTCAGCTGCTCTGAGAACGGGCCCACAACCCGCGCACGTGGCCGATGTGCCGGCGCATCAACTGCTCGGCCCCGTCCGCGTCGCGGGCTTCGACCAGCCGGACCAACTCGTGGTGCTCTTCGGCGGACGGGACCAGCCGACCGCTCTCGACCAGCGGCGTGAGCCCGAGCAACCGGGTCTGCGACCGCAGGTCCGAGACGACGTCGACGAGTTTCTGGTTGCCGGAGTACGCCAGCATCGTGACGTGGAAGACGCGGTCCGCCTCGATGTACGCGATCAGGTCGCCCGCCTCGGCTGCCACCACGATGGCGTCCGCGAGCCGTCGCAACCCCGGGATGTCCGCCGCGGGGATCGCCGGTACGACGTCCCGGATCGTCGGCGGCTCGATCAGCAGCCGGAGCGCCGCAAGATTGTCCAGGTCGTCGTCGGACACCTCGGTGACCCGGAAGCCCTTGTTCCGCAACGAGATCACCAGGCCCTCGCGGACCAGGTCCAGCATCGCCTCGCGGACCGGCGTCGCGGAGACCCCGAAGCGGGCACCGAGCATCGGCGCCGAATACACCTCCCCCGGCTTCAGCTCACCGGAGATCACCGCCGCCCGGAGCGCGTTGGCGACGCTGTCGCGCAGGTTCTCCCGCTGCGCCAGCCGCCGTACGCTCGGCAGCGGCCCGATCGAATCGGCAGCCATGACTCACCTCCCTGGGTCGCCGCCTATTGTGGATCACCAGCTGTCACTGGCTCCGGATCCCACCACCCCCGACCGACCGGACCAGTTCGGTCAGCCGCTCGAACACCCGGTCCGCTCCGAGCCCGTCGTGCTCGTACTCGTTCGTGACCCAGGCTTGCACGTTGCCGACCCGGCTCGCCGTGTCGAGTTGCAGCCCGGAGTCGACGTACATGTCGTCGAAGTACACGGCCGCGGCGACAGGTACGTCGTTCGCCGCAAGCCGTTCGAGGTCGTACAGCTCCGGCCATCGCGGCCGCTGCGCGAGGAGTTCGACGGCGCCCCGGAACGGGCGCAGTCCGCGGATCTCCTCGAACATCCAGGGGTACATCATCTCGCCGGTGAACAGCAGCGGCCGCACGTCCTCTGCGAATTCCGGGTGCCGCGCCCGCTCCGCCTCGGCCGCCCAAGCGGTCGCTCCCTCGCCCGACCCGTAGATGCTTTCCTGCAGCGCGGCGAACAACGGGTTCCCGAGGTACGACGACAACCCGAGAGCCTGGCCGAGGAAAGTGTCCGACAGCTCGTCGGAGTCGAAGGCCTCGTCGATCAGCCAGTGAATGCGCTCGTACCCAGGCTTCATCCCGAAGTCGATCCCGAGCGACTGGAAGCGCCGTACCGTCAGCCGGTCACCATCCGGCAGCCGTACGTCGGACCCCGCGAGCCGGTCCGCGATCCGGCCGATCCGCTCGACGTTGTGCGGGTAGCGCCGGTAGAACTCCCGATTCTTCGCCGCCACCCGCGGATAGGTACGCCGGTACACCTCAGCCGCTGACGGGTCGACCGAGGCCAGTCCGCCGGTCACGTAGCAGGCGGTGAGACCCTCGGGCGCCTTCGACAGGTACGTCAACGTGAGGAAACCGCCGTAGCTCTGCCCGAGCGTCGACCACTTGCCGCCACCGAACACCGTCTTTCGCAGGTGCTCCGCGTCCGCGACGATCGAGTCCGCCCGGAAGCAGGCCAGGTACTGAGCGCCTTCCTCGGCCGACATCGACCCGATCCGCTGCCCGGTGACCGGCGTACTGCGACCGGTGCCCCGCTGGTCCATCAGGATCACCCGATAGGTCTTCAGCGCCTGCCGGATCCAGCCCGACGGACCGGTCGGGCGCGGGCCCTTTCCGCCCGGACCGCCTTGCAGGAACAGCAGGCAAGGCAGGTCGTCGTCCTTGCGCACCGGGTCGACGAGCTCACGCGCGAAGACGCTGATCGACTCGGACGACGGATCGGACCAGTCCAGGGGCACCTCGGCGATGTGCTCGCGGACGTGCATGCCGGGGATCGTGTAGCTGGTGAACAGCGTCATCGGACGGCCTCTCTCTGCCGGCGTTTGGCGTCCCATTCGGGGTTGATCCGCGGTACGGCGGCCAGCAGGGTCTTCGTGTACTCGTCCCGGGGATCGCCGAACACCTGGTCCCGCGTGCCCAGCTCCACAATCCTGCCCCGGTTCATCACAGCGACGCGCTGGGAGATCTGCCGGACCACCGCCAAATCGTGGGCGATGAAGATGTAGCTGAACCCACTCTCCCGCTGCAGCCGCATCAACAGTTCCAGCACCTGGGCCTGGATCGAGACGTCGAGGGCCGAAACCGCCTCGTCGCAGATCACCAGCTTGGGGTTCACCGCGAGGGCGCGCGCGATCCCGATCCGCTGCGCCTGTCCGCCGGAGAACTGGGCCGGATACCGCCGGCAGTGGTCCGGGTTCAGCCCGACCCGCTCCATCAGCTCCTGCGCGAACGCCCGGCGCCCTCCGGCCGGCGCAATCCCCTGGTAGGTGAGTGGCGCGGTGATGATCCGCTCCACCGTGTACCGCGGGTTGAGCGACGAGAAGGGGTCCTGGAACACCACCTGCACGTCGTTGCGGAACCGCGCGAGATCCTTGCCGACGGCCCGGGTCACGTCCTGGCCGTCGAACACGACCGTGCCGCTCGTCGGCGCCAGCAAGCGAGCCGCGATCCGCGCCGTGGTCGACTTCCCGCTGCCCGACTCCCCCACGATCGCCAGCGTCTCACCGAGCTCGACCTCGAAGCTCACGTCGTCCACCGCGCGGAACGTGGACTTGCGGGCCATCGCCCCGTCGCCGCGGGTGACGAACTCCTTCGTCACCCCACGCAGTTCCAGCAAGGTCACGATGCCACCTCGTCATCGATCCGGGGTACGGCGTCCAGCAGCATCCGCGTGTACTCGTGCCGAGGGTTCGAGAAAACCTGCTCGGCCGAGCCGTACTCGACCGGGTCGCCGGAACGCATCACCAGCACTCGCCGGGCGATCGAGCTGATCACCGCGAGGTCGTGGGTGATGAAGAGCATCCCGGTCCCAGTGGTCGACTGCAGATCGGCGAGCAGTTCGAGGATCTGCGCCTGCACGGTCACGTCCAGGGCGGTGGTCGGCTCGTCCGCGATCAGGAGCGACGGCGAGCAGCACAGCGCCATCGCGATCATCACTCGTTGCCGCTGGCCACCGGAGAACTGGTGCGGGTAGTGGTCGACACGCCGGCCGGGGTCAGGAATCCGGACCCGCTCCAGGGCCTCGATCGCCACCTGCCGGGCGGCCCGCCGGGATCCGCCGCGATGCGTGCGGTACATCTCCGCGATCTGCAACCCCACGGTGTAGTACGGATTCAGCGACGACAGCGGATCCTGGAACACCATCGAGATCGCGTTGCCGCGCACCGAGCGCAGGTCCCGCTCCGAGCGCCCGAGCAGCTCCGTGCCGTCCAGCCTGACACTCCCGGACGTACGGGCGCCGCGCGGCAACAGCCCCAGTACGGCGAGCGCGGTCATCGACTTCCCCGACCCGGACTCACCGACGATCCCGAGCGTGTCGTCCCGCCCGACCGTGAACGACACGTTCTTCACCACCTCCACCGGCCCCCGCCCGGTCGGCAGCGTAACGGTCAGATCTTCGACCACAAGCAGTTGGTCACTCATGACGAGGTCACTCGCACTCTGGGGTCCAGGGCCGTGTAGAGGAGATCCACCACGACGTTGCCTATGACAACGAAGAAGGCGGCCAGCAGGGTGACCGCCATGATCACCGGCTGGTCGTTCTTGGCGATCGAGTCCGCGGCCATCTTGCCGATCCCGTTCAGTCCGAACACGGTTTCGGTGATCAGCGCGCCGCCGAGCAGGCCGGCGAAGTCCATCCCGAAGATCGTGGTGATCGGGGTCAGCGCCGGCCGGAGCGCGTGCCGGCGCATGATCAGTGCGCCGCTCAGGCCCTTGGCCCGCGCCGTCCGGAAGTAGTTCTCCGACAAGGTGTCGATCACGTTGCTCCGGGTCAAGCGCGCGTACAAACAGGCGTACCCGACAGCCAGCACCGCCCACGGCATCAGGTACGACTCGAACCACAGCACCGGATCGTCGCCGAACGCGGGCGCCGACGGGAACGGCAGGACCTGCAACTTGACCACGAGCACGTACTGCAGCACCAACGCCAACACATAGTTCGGCACACTCACACCACCGAGCGCCAGCGCCATCGCCGACCGGTCCCACCACGTACCCTGCTTGATCGCGCTGACCAGGCCACCGACAACGCCGGCGAGCAGCCAGAGTACGGCGGCACCGACCGCGACCGTGACGCTCACGGGCAGCCGCGCGGTGATCATGCTCCACACCGACTCGTTGGTCTGGAAGCTGTACCCGAGACACGGCGCCGGACAGTGCACCGATCCGTACTCGCGGCCTGCGAAGATCCCCCGCAGAAACTCCCAGAACTGCGTCAGCAGCGGCTGGTTCAGCCCCAGCACGTCGCGGATCGAGTTGATCCGGTCCGGCGTACACGTCTTGCCGCAGATCATCACCGCAGGATCCGGCGACAGCTTGAAGAAGATCAAATACGTGAACAGACAAACCGCCAACAAAATAACCACAACCCCACCAAGCCGACCGAGTACGTAGCGGGTCATGGGGCCTCCCGGTCTGGACTGAGGAGCGGAGGGAGCGAAGCGACTGGAGCGACGAGGGAAGACCGGGAGACAAAGCCCCATGACCACGCCGGCGCCGAAGGCCCGGCCAAAAGCACAGTCATGTCGCCTCTCCCTGGTCGATGGTTGTGCGGATTTTGTCGCCTAGGACGGTCAGGGACAGGACGGTGAGAAACAGGAAGGCGCCGGGGATGGCGAAGAACATCGGGTCGACCGAATACCAGCTCACGGAGCTCGCGATCATCTGGCCCCAGGAGGCGGTCGGCGGGGAGACACCGACACCGAGGAAGGACAGGCCGGCCTCGGTGCCGATGAAGCCGGGGATGGCGAGTGTCGTCATCACCACGATCGAACCGCGCAAGTTCGGCAGGATCTCCCGGAACACCACTTGGCTGTCCTTGGCGCCCGACGCGCGCGCCGCCTCCACGAACTCCCGGTTGGCCAGCGTCATCGTCTGCCCGCGGATCACCCGGGCCAGATAGGGCCACCCGAACGCGCTGATCACCACGACCAGCAGCACCGGCCGGTTCCCGGCCGGCAGCGACGACAGGATCGCGATCATGAAGATCAGCGCCGGGAACGCCATCAGGAAGTCCATCAGCCGCGAGATCGCCTGGTCGACCCAGCCGCGGTAGAACCCGGCGAGCATGCCGAGCACCACACCGAGGATCCCGGTCAGCAGGGTCGCGGACAGCGAGATCGTGATCGACACGCGTGCGCCGTACACGATCCGGGCGAACAGGTCGCGGCCGTTCTGCGGCTCGACACCGAACCAGTGCTCGCTGCTCATCCCGCCGAGCGCGCCGTGCGGTACGCCGCCGAGGTCGGAGTTGATCGCCGCCGAGTCGAACTCATACGGCCCCCACCCGCTGACCTTGGTGATCAGCGGCGCCGCGACCGCCATCAGCACCACGGTCGCCAGGAACAGCACGCAGAGCATCGCGCCCTTGTCCTTCGTGACGGTGGTGAGGATCCGTCGCCCCGAGGTCGGGGGACCCCCGGCCGGAGCCGGCGTCCCCACTTCCTCGACTTCGAGCAAAGCCGGGGTCGTCGTCATCGGCGACTACTTCCCCGCATCCTTCAAGCCGACCGAGACCAGGTCGATCCCGCCGGAGAAGCCGTCGTGCAGGTAGGCGCCGGCGATGTTGCTGCCGACCAGCATCAGCACCTTCTCGTACAGCAGCGGGACGACCGGAGCGAGCTGCATGATCTGCTTGTCCAGCTCGCCGTACGCCGCGTTGGCGGCCTGCACGTCGGTCAGCTTGGCGATCTCGTCGATCTTCGCGTTCACGCTCGCGTCGTTCAGCTGCGACAGGTTGGTGTTGCCCTTCGGCGTGATGTTGCGGCCGTCGAACAGCGGCGGCAGGAAGGTCGCACCGGACGGCCAGTCCGGGCACCAGCCGGTGATCGCGGCGTCGTGCTGCTGGGAGGTCGTCCCGATCACCTCGTAGTACGTCGCGGTGTCGATGGTGTTGATCTTCACGGTGACCTTCAGCGGCTCGAGGGCCTGCTGGATGGCGACGGCCATCGCCTGCATCTTCGGTTGGGCACGGGTGTCCAGGGTCATCGTGAAGCCGTTCGCGAAGCCCGCCTCGGTGAGCAGCTTCCGGGCGCCGTCGACGTCACCCTTGTGGTCCGGGCTGGGGTACGGGTCATAGTCCACCCGTCCGGCCACGGTCGGCGGCTGGATGCTGGTCGCGATCTCGGCGAGCGCCGAGCCACCGTCCGCGTCGCGAACCGTCTGCTTGTTGACCGCCAAGTTGATCGCCTGGCGGACCTTGACGTCGTTCAGCGGCTTCTTCGTGGTGTTCAGGCCCAGGTACGTCGTACACCCGTTGATCCCGGTCATCGTCCGCTGTTTGAGCTGCGGGGTCTGGATCCGGGCGACGCTGGCGGCCTGGATGGTGCCGGCGATCGCATTGGCGTCCGTGCCCTGGCCGGCGATCATCCGCTCGTCGATGGTGGCCGGGTCGAGCCCGAAGGTCCACTGGAAGGCGTCCGGGTTCGCCGTCCGCACGTCGTCGGTCTTCTTGTCCCACTTGTCGTTGCGGACCAGTTTCAGCGACGCACCCGGCTTGTACTCGGCGAGCTTGTACGGACCGGACGAGATCGGCTTGCTGTCCAGCTGGTTGCCGGCGCCCTGACCCGTCGGCACCGGCGTGAACGTGTTCTGCGCGACCACGCTGCCGAAGTCGGCGAACGGCTTCTTCAGGTGGAACACGATCGTCTTCGCATCCGGCGTCTCGATCGTCGACAGCTCACCCGACTTGTACGGGCCCTGGTACGTCGCCGGCGCCTCGATCAGCTGCTTCGCGTACGGCGAGCCGATGCCGAGCTCCGGATCCCAGGCGCGGGACACCCCCCATTTCACGTCCGCGCTGGTGATCGGCGCGCCGGTCTCGAAGAACAACCCGTCCTTCAACGTGAAGGTCCAGGTCTTGCCTCCGTCGGAGGGCTTGCCCGTGTCGGTGGCGAGGTCCGGGACGATCTTGGTGCCCTCGGCACCGGGTGCGGCGCCCTGGGTGGTCAGCGTCCGGTAGATCAACCGGTAGAAGTTGTTCACGCCGCCGTCGAAACCCCGGGCCGGGTCCAGGTGCGAGAACGCGGCGTTCGCGAGCACCTGGAGAGTGCCGCCCTGCGCCGCCTTGCCGCCCGGACCGTTCGACTCACCTTTGGCCCCGGTCGCGCCACCACCGCACGCACTGAGTGCGAGCGCAGCCGACGCCACGAGCCCCACCAGCATGGAAGTTCTCTTCATCAACCTTCTCTTTCAGTTCGCGGTTACAGCTACGACCTAGCGACGACCTAGCTGCGACTTAGCTACGACGCAGCCACACACGCATGGCCAAGGCCTGACGGTTTCCCCACAGGAAGTACGGGACGAACGTCGCCGGCACTTCCTGCGCAGCGGCCGTCTGGTTCTGTTCGGTTAGCAAGGGATAGAGCTCCTTCGCGGGAGCCTCCGCAACACGGGCGGTCAGCTCGAGGACCAGGTGGTCGCCCTGCTGTCGCGTTGTCGCGTTGCGCACGGCATGTGGACCAACCAGCAGATCGTCCACCGGCGCCTCGACATCTTGTTGCTCGACGCAATAAACAAGCGGGCCACGAGCAACCGCGATCGCGCCACGGGTCGCATCGAGATACGGGTGCGATCCGTAGGCTCTAGGTGCCATCGGCAACGTCACGGTCAGGACGTCGCCTGCAACGAACCGCCGTCGAACGGTGGCCCAGCCTGGCTCGACGGTGTGTCCGTCGACTTGCGCAGCCGAAGCCCAGCCCGGGATTCTCAGCGCGAGGGTGCGCTCATCAGTCGGCGCTTCGTCGACGGTGATTGTGATCTCACCCGACCACGGGTAGTCGCTCGCGACGGTGACGGACAGGTCCGCGGCGGTGATCCGCGCGTCGGCGTACACGCCGACGTACAAGGTGCCGTCCAGGTGAGCGGCGACGTGGTCCTGCAGTTCCGACATCCAGCGGATGATGTTCGGCGGGCAGCACGGGCAGCCGAACCACGCTCGCCGGAGCAGCTCCCCGCCGTCCTCGGCTCCCGAGCGCTGCTCGTGGTCGGGCCGGCGCTGCAACGGGTTGTCGTAGAAGAACGCCGTACCGTCGGCCGAAAGGCCCACGGCATAAGCGTTGTAGAGCACGGTCTCATAGACATCGAGGTACGACGCCGCGCCGGTCGCGAGGAACATCCGCCACGCCCACTGCATGGTCGCGATGGCGGCGCACGTCTCGGCGTACGCCCGCTCCGACGGGAGCTCGTACCGGTCGCCGATCGCCTCGTCGGAGTGCCGGCTGCCCAGACCACCGGTCAGATAGAGCTTGGTCGCGACCATGTCGTCCCACAGCCGCTCGAGCGCGGCCAGCAACGTCGGATCGCCGGTCTCCAGATGCACGTCCGCCGCCCCGGCCGCGAGGTAGGCCATCCGAACGGCGTGACCGGTGACCGACGGCAGCTCCCGGAACGGGACGTGGTCCTGGAAGTACTCCCCCGGGAAGATCGTGTGCTTGAGCTTGCCCTGGCCCCGGCGGTCCACGAACAACCGGGCCTGGGTCAGGTAGTCCTCGTTGCCGGTTTCTCGATACAGCTCGACCAGTGCCATCTCGACCTCGGGATGACCGTCGATGACTTCCTCGCCGTACTCGCCGTACTTCTGCACGACCAAGTCGGCGAACCGGCACGCGACGGCCAGCAACCGGTCGTCGTCGAGCCGGCGCCGTGCCGCGACGGCCGCCTGGATGAGATGCCCGAGGTTGTAGAGCTCATGACCCCAGCCGAGGTCCGACCAGGGCTGTTTGGGCTGGTCCGGGTCCTGGAAGTACGAGTTGAGGTACCCGTCCGCGGCCTGGGCCTGTTCGATCAGCCCGACTACCTCGTCGAAGAACTGCCGAGCTCCCGTCGGTGCGTCGTCCCGGCCCACCTCGTAGGCGAGCCCCTCGAGCGTCTTGTACAGATCCGTGTCCAGGAACGGATACCGCCCGCGATACGGCCCGACGGACGGATCGGCGAGTCGGCGCAAGTTCTCGAGGTTGCCCGCCTTGCGCAGCTCGGCGATCGCGTGCGGGATCGTCGCCTCCCGGTTCCGCCGCTGCCAGGCATGCAGCAGCCCGCCGGTCAGCTCTACGTTCACCTCAGTACCGTGTGACATTGCACTGACCTTAAGTGCAATGTCACACCTTGCCAAGAGATCACGGCGAACGTTTACACGCCGGAAATCCCAACCGCGGGTCCGCCAGGGCTGACTGGACCGCCGGCACGGCCAAACGCACCCGAAGGCACTCGTGGACGCGCCACAGCGGTTCGTCCCGGCCCGCCCGGTCGACGGCTTCCAGACTGAGGGGGTACTAGCGGAGCGCGAACGACCGCTTGTGACCGAGGCAGCGGCCACGGAGACGCTCGAAGCTGGCCGGCTCGGTGCACTCGGGACCGGCGCCGTCGCCGCTGCCCACGGTGCCTGTCCCCCGCCGTAGATCAGCAGCAGGGCACTCCCGCCCGCGGCCCGCCCAGGGTGCCCGGCGCGTACCCGGCGTACCCGGCGTACCCCGCGCGGCGCCGGCCGCGGGGCCTCGGAACTGCGCCGAAGTGCGGGCGGACTCCAGGGCGAAGGCATCCGCGTTGGCCGCGGGCGAGTTCGCCAGACGGGATCAGCTGATAGAGCTCGGCGGACTCGGTGGCTGCCGCACCACGGAAGGCCGCGTGCCGCTGACCACGCACAACGTCACCGCGGCGTTGACCACAATCAGCGAGATCCCTCGGCGCGCGGGTCAGGTTGGCGCCGGCTCCACCACCATGCCCTCTCCCCCAGCGCTGGTGAGCTCCTCCCACCAGGCAATTCCCGCGTCCCTCGTCGGTCGGCCAGTAGTATCGCTCGTACGCATCGTGAACCTCGCCGCATTCTTCGTACGCCGCTCGGTTGCGGCCAGCAACTCACCAACCTCAAGTTGCGCGGCTCCCGAGGAGCGGAGCGTGACGGTTGCAGCAGGCAACGACGTACGCGCAGCCGCGCCAACCGCAACGCATTAGATGCGCAGCAGGGCACTCGCCTTCTCGCTCCAGGGCAGCAGCTCGGCATCGAGCAGCAGCCACGGCATGTCGACCTCGGTGAAGAGTCCAACCTGTCCAACGACCGCGCGCAACCGGAGGGGTAGCTCGTCGGCCAGGTCAGCGTCGAACGAGCGGCCCGTGCGCGTGTGGATCGGACCACGACCAGCGAGACCGAACCGCTCCTCGGCCACGTCGTCGTCCCGGCTCAGCAGGACGACCGCGCGCGAGCCCATGTGCTTCTCCTCGCACACCAGCTCGATGACACCCTGCGCGCGATAAATCTCGAACGCCTGCCGGGGTTGCACGTCGCCAATTACCGCCGGCTTGAACAGGCAATAGCCTCCGCCTACCCGCCACAAGGTGTTCGCACCACCGACAATTGGCGACGTTGTCGAACGCACCGGCCTGGTCGGTGAGGTCGTTGAACAGCCGCGTGGCTTCGATGCTGATGGCATCGATCCGCTCGGCACCGTTGAGTATGTGCACGGTACGAAGCCTTCAAGCTTTGAGGCTCCGCGGCCCTGCGCTTCAGCTGCGATCGTTGCCGGGTGATCACCTTCGCGCCGAACTGCCAGTCGCTCGGTACGGTGCTCGATGCGCTCGATACACCCGTTCCCGTGGCTCCAAGACGATCGCCACGGGTAGTGCGTCGCAGTCACGCGCGACGTTCACCAGCCCGTGCCTGCGTTCAGCTGCAGGTTGGTCTCGCCAGAACAGCTTGCCGGGTGCAACGGTGAGCAGGCTGGACGCGGTGTGTGGTCGGCCGTTCACGTACTGCCCCACATGAAACAGTCGAACGCCGAGACACGCCGGATCGGTGGCGCTTTCGGGCATTTTGGTCCTAGCTTGTGGTGAGAAGATGAGTCGCTACAGACCGTCCTTCCCCGCTGACAGTCGGTATTGTCCCCGGTTTGTGGCGAGCGCCCAACCACGCCGCGTACCCGGGGAAAGGACCATGGCAGCTTCCGCACGCCGCACGGGGTGTCGCAGGTGAGACCACACACCTTCGAACTCGTCCGTTACACCGACATCAGTGGGGTTTCCGGAACCGGAGTCGTCGCCGAAGGCTGCGTCTTCACCGACGGTTCGGTCGCCCTCCGCTGGCACGGACCGAATCCGTCCACGGCCGTCTGGCCGGACCTCGACTCCATCCTTGCCGTGCACGGCCACCAGGGTGCGACCGTGCTTCGCTGGCTTGACGTCTCCGAGCTGGAACCGGTCCCCGGCACCGACCTGCTGCCCGGGGAGGTGTCACACCTCCTCGCCACCGGCCGCCGGACGGACCATTACAAGGAGCCGGCCGTCGCCTCCCTCTGACCTCCGTCTGACCTCAGCCTGACGCCGCCTGCCGACCCGACCGCTGACCTACGGGGTGAGGCCGGTCAGCGCGAAGAACTCCTGCCGCGAGCTCGGGTTGTCGCGCAGGACGCCGTGCAACGAGGACGTGACCGTGCGCGAGCCAACCGCACGGACGCCACGCAGCGACATGCACTGGTGCTCGGCCTCGATCACCACGCCGACGCCCTTCGGCGCCAGGTGGTCCTGCAGCCAGTCGGCGACCTGCTTGGTCAGCCGCTCCTGCACCTGGAAGTCCCGCGCGAACAGCTCGACCACCCGGGCCAGCTTCGACAGCCCGAGGATGCGATCGCCCGGAAGGTATCCGACGTGTGCGACGCCCTGGAACGGCAGCAGGTGGTGCTCGCACAGCGACTGCACCGGGATGTCCTTGGCCAGGACGAGTTCGTCGTAGCCCTCGTCGTTCGGGAAGGTGGTCAGCTCGAACTCCCGCGGCGTGAGCATTTCCTCGTACGCCTTCGCGACCCGGCGTGGGGTGTCCGCGAGGTGCACGCTGTCCGGGTCCCGCCCGAGCGCGGTCAGCAGATCCGCGACGGCCCGCTCCGCAGCGGGAAGATCGATCTCCGCACGTCCGGCGACGATGTGGAGGGGGACGGACTCGAGGTCGGCCGAGATCGCCATCTGCTCACTCCCTGAAGTTTCAACGAACTGACATCATACTGTTAAACCAACCAATGTTGTCGATAGAATCATCCCGTGGACAGGTCCTGGGACGGCGTGCAGGCCGTCGCCGCGCTCGAGGAGCCGAACCGGCGGCGCCTCTACGAGTACGTCGCCGGCCGGAGCGAGCCGGTCAGCCGTGACGAGGCCGCCACCGCGCTCGAGCTCCCGCGCACCACCGCCGCCTTCCACCTCGACAAACTGACCGACGAAGGCCTGCTCGAAAGCTGCTACGAGCGGCGCAGCGGTCGCACCGGACCCGGCGCCGGCCGACCGGCGAAGCTCTACCGGCGCTCCGGTCGCGAGATCGAGGTCTCCTTGCCCGAGCGACAGTACGCCGTCGCCGGCCGGCTGCTGGCGGCCGCGATCGCGGAGGCGGAGTCGACCGGCACGTCACCCCGCCAAGCGGTGCACCGCCGAGCCCGCGAGTACGGCGAGGCGCTCGGCCGGACGGCGGGCGACGCTGCGCTGACCGAGATCCTGGCGGCGCACGGATTCGAGCCGCGCCCGGACAAGGAAGGCATCGCGCTGGCCAACTGTCCGTTCCAGCGGATCGCCAGGGAGCAGCCCGAGCTCGTCTGCGGGATGAACCTGCACCTGCTGGCTGGACTGGTCAGCACGCTCGACATTCCGTACGAGGCGCGTCTCGCCCCGGCTGCCGGCTATTGCTGCGTCCGCCTCGTCCCGTCCGGACTAAGCTCCGAGCGTGGCTAAGGCGAAGCAGAGTCAGGGAACGCCGGCGACCGTCGCGTTGACGAAGGCAAAGATCGAGTTCAGCGCGCACTCGTACGACCATGACCCGGCAGCGAAGTCCTACGGGCTGGAGGCGGCCGAGGCTCTCGGACTGGCGCCGGAGCAGGTGTTCAAGACGCTGCTCGTCGAGGTCGACGGGAAGCTCATGGTCGGCGTCGTACCGGTCGGCAAGCAGCTGGACCTGAAGGCGATCGCGGCCGCGGCCGGCGGGAAGAAGGCCGTGATGGCCGACCCAGCGGCCGCCGAGCGCACGACGGGGTACGTCGTCGGCGGCATCAGCCCGATCGGCCAGAAACGCGCCCTCCCCACGGTGGTCGACAGCACCGCAACCGACCACCCGACGATCTACGTGTCGGGCGGTCGGCGCGGGCTCGACATCGGCCTGTCCCCGGCCGACCTGATCGCCGTGACCAAGGCGCGCACCGCACCCATCGCCCGCTGACCGCCCGCTGACCGTCCGCTGACCGTTAGTCGTCAGGTCGACTCGGCCCGGTGTTTCCAGATCGACGCGAGCTCGTAGATCGTCAACGAGTCCACCTGGACCTGCCCGTCGGCGACCAGGTTGATCCCGTCGCCGCCCGGGAGGCTGTCGAAGTTGACGTTGTAGCTCTGGTACACCTCGCCGTCGTTACCGAACACGTCGAGCTGCCCGCGGTCGACCAGCAGGTGCAGCTTGATCTTCCCGTCGACCGGCCGCAGCGGAACGCCGTCCAGCGTCTGTGCTGCCGCGTCGTACACGACTTCGCGGTCGAAGCATCCATCCGGCCGGGTGCGCAGCCGGAGACTGAATCGGGAGGCCTGCCGGACGTCGATCGTGGTCTCGAGCTCGTAGATGTCACCACCCGCAAGCGTCCGTCCGCTCGCGTCGACGGTCAGGTTCGTCCAGGTCTGTGAACTCTCACGAAGCTTGGCGAGCTCGGGGATCGGGTTGCTCACCACGCGGACACCTTCCGACGTGTGCCGGAGCTTCAGGTCGACCGGGAAGGTCGCGTTGCCGGTCCAACTCGAGCCCTTGTTCTCGCCCTGCCACGCCATCGACACAACGCGGTCGTCGGGCACGTTCTCGAAGTTCAGGCCGGCGTAGTAGCCCGAGCCGGCGAAAGTAGTGGTCTGGTTGATCTTCTGCGGGTCCGTCCAGTCGGTGCGGAATGCCGTACCGTCCCAGTCGCCGATCACGTATTCGCCGCTGCCGGCATGCAGGACCCAGCGGTAGCCGTCGTCGATCGGCATCCGGATCAGGTTCGGGCACTCGAACAACCACTCGGCCCAGTAGCGCGAGGCGAACGTCCAGTCGAGCAGGTTGCCGGAGGTGTAGAAGTCCGCGCCGTTGCCGCCCTCGTCCGACCAGACGACCATGCCAAAGTGTTGCGACACCGGGTCCCAGAACACTTTGGGGTCGCGGCTGGTGCCACCCGGCGTCGCCACCAACTTGCCGTCGCCGTACGTCGTGAACGTGTTGCCGCCATCCAAGCTGTAGAAGACCGTCACGCCGTTCGTGCCGGAGTAGACGATGATCGGGTCGTCGTCTCCGTCTTTCAGACCGCTGGCGTTGCGGGTGTCGACGACGCCGCCACCTGACCACAGGTCGCCCGGGTGTACGTCGGGGTCGAGCGCGATCGGCTTCTGCTGCCAGTGCACGAGGTCGGTGCTCACCGCATGGCCCCAACTCATCGTGTCCCACACCAGGCTGTTCGGGGCGTGCTGGAAGTACAGGTGGTACACGCCGCGGTAGTACACCGGCGCGTTCACGTCGTTCATCCAGCCGCCGCGTGAGCTGAAGTGGAACTGCCCGCGGTTGTCCTCCTCGTAGTCGGTCTCCGGATACGGGAACTTCGGATAGTCCTTTGGTACGTCGGCTCGCACTCCGGGCACCCCCACTAGAGTCAAAGTCGCGATCGGGGACACGTCTACCCACGATCATCGCCGGTCAACCAGGTCTCGCGCATCCCGGACAGCCGACGCGGAAGT
>Ga0136846_1233127_pt1 | contig 22156 bp, 18 predicted proteins | sample HopSoiMetagenom2_FD_96841 | JGI IMG/M metagenome (GOLD analysis project Ga0136846, IMG submission 96841) | Grasslands soil microbial communities from Hopland, California, USA - 2 Assembly 2016 (version 4) | ecosystem: Environmental > Terrestrial > Soil > Grasslands | place: USA: Hopland... | reverse complement strand
GTATTGAAGAAAGGCTACGCCGGCATCTTCAAACTGACGTGATGGTAAAGGTCGCTTCTGGCAGCCGAGGAGCACTCACGATTCATTTCTACTCGGCTGATGACCTTGAGCGTTTATTAGAGCTCATGCGGGTGCCGGATTAATCAACATTGTTGATAACTTCTAGCGTAACGCGTTGTGAGATAAGAGGTTAGCATACACAGGGTTTTAACACTTAAAAGATTCTCCACAACCGTAGGTTTGATGACTACCATTATAGATGAGGTATCCGCGTACGCTGATGAGCTACTTAACACTCACGCGATTCCTGATTATCCAAGCGCACTCAATGGCTTGCAGTTTCAGGCCTCCGTTCCACTTCGGGGAATTGCAGCGGCGGTAGACTTTTCTACACGCGCGATCGAAAGCGCCAAGACGTTAGACGCAAACCTACTAATTGTACATCACGGAATGTTCTGGGGCGGTTTGTCACCGCTTACAGGCGCGGCACACAGGCGAGCCCGCTTGCTCTTCGACTACGAAATGGCTGTCTACTCCTCACACATTCCACTCGATTGTCACGCGAAACTCGGAAACAACGTCCTTCTCGCGAAGGAGCTCGATCTCACACCCACCAGAGAATTCGCGCGCTATCAGGGAATCTTTATCGGCGTGGCAGGTGACAGCGACATTCCTACGCAATTGCTCGTTGAAAAGACGAGTTCTTTTGCGCGCAAATACGGACATACAACGAGGACAACGCCGATAGCAGGTGGACGACGCACTCGACGCTGGGGTATGTGCAGCGGCGCCGGCGCTGCAGCGGACACACTTCAGGAAGCAATCGACACGAGACTCGACACTTTAATTGTGGGCGAAGGCCCGCATTGGACCGCGATCACCGCCGAGGAAAATGATCTTGTGATTATCTACGCCGGACACTACGCAACAGAGACACTCGGCGTGTGTGCGCTTGCGCAGCATTTGAGTGAGAGGTACGGCGCGCCGTGGGACTTTGTCAGCGCGCCGACCGGTCTTTAATCTAGAGACAGTCCGAAAAAAAAAAAATAAACAATCAACAGTCGGTGTATGCGCTTCTCCAGGTCGCGCGCCATTCACTTCCAACTCGCTCAAGCAATCCCAGTCGTCGACCGTCGCTGTATTCGATACCGAGGATTATCGCAGGTTTTTTCGATTCGCCGATCGCAACAACAGAGAGCAGCTCGCTAACCTGGGTCGATTCCTCTGAGCCCGCAGTTCGATTCGAATAACGGACTGTCAATATCGACGTGCTGCCGGTAGGCCGCTCTCCGACGATCAGCAGATGCTCGATTCGCGGATTCGCTTCTTCATTGACCGCACGCACTACATCAGCGACAACAACATCGATGGAATCGACACGAAACTTGTATGCTGTTCTTACCCGAAATGGCAATCCGCGAAACGTCGGATCAGAAACGCCTGGAATTGTGGCCGCCGCCCGCGCAAGTGCCACGGCCATCGACGCCGAATCAGCACTGTGCATCGCTTCGATTGAATCGATTGGAATAGCCACCGCGCGGCCACTCGCAAAGCCAACGCTCCAACCCGCTGCCTTCTCTGGCAGTTTCGCGACCGGCCATCCGTAACAATCGCGCTTGGTGGTGTCGACTGGCGGCAACGAAGACAGGCGCAGAGCGGAAGCCAAACGGCCACCCCTGCCAAACAGATCGAATGTAAGTCCGGCTACCGGTGCGTTCATAGTTTCCACAATCGACAACGTGCTATCGATTGCTTCCGGAACTATCACTGCAACCGTATCGGCACTGTTCTCGAGTGGTGTAATCATGACCGGACCTGCATCAGCGTCCCAGCCGGAGTTTCCTGCGGGCGCTTCAGGATAGACTGGCGGAAGCACACGCGCCGAGTCCTCTTTCGATCGACTGCGCTCTCCACAGGCTGTGGCTATTGTCATTGCAAGCAGTAGAACGAGCGCGGAGCTGACAGATATACGAGGTAACATGCCGGTAATTTGACTGGCGCCTACGTAGTCGTCGAGAACCAAGTAGTGCTACGTCAGCATACGTATTTGTGAACCTGCCGCCAAAGTGTAGTGTTGAGGCGAACTCAACGGAGTGCGGATGGAAACGGCGATCACTGATTCGCTAATAGACGGCTCTGGTTCCCGCGACGCCCCGATCGATGTAACAGCGGGTGATTTCAATCCGCCGATGGCGAGATTCCGCGAGCGCATTAGCTGGGCGCTCTACGATTTCGCGAACACGGTGTTTTCGATGAATATCGCGACACTGTATTTCTCTGCCTGGCTCATCGCAGATCTCGGACACTCCAATACACTCTATGCATCCGTAAATGGAATCGCATCGGCGATGGTGGTGGTCTCGATTCCGGTGTTCGGTGCAATATCCGACGCGACGCAGAAACGGAAGCCATGGGTAGTTGGTTTCACGCTGATCGCATGTATTGCGACGGCATTGATCGCGGTACTGGGTCAATTCGGCCTGCCGTTGATCGGGGAAGGCGTCACAGGCTCTGTGATCACATCTCAGGTGTCATCTGGCATGGCGCTGTTCGGTGTGCTCGCTGCCTTCACTATCGCCAACTACACCTATCAGGGAGCACAGCCATTCTACAATGCGATGATGTCCGAGCTCGTTCCGGTCGATCATCGAGGACGGCTCTCGGGGCTCGGTGCAGCGCTTGGTTATGTCGGATCGATCACCGGTGTAATTCTCACTTTCCCCTTTTTTACTGGATCGATGCCGATCATTGCTGCCGTTCCGGAGAAAGTCGTGCGGTTCCTTCGTACGGCAGTTCCATTCACAGGTCACGGCGGCCGTGTTTCCACCTTCGTTCCAACCGCAATTCTCTTTCTGCTTTTTTCGCTGCCGCTCTTCATCTTCTGTCGCGATCACAATGTAATTCACGGCCGCAGGCGAATTGCCTGGCGTGAGGCATTTGCCGATGTGCGGAATACGTTGGCAGAAGCCAAACGCTATCCCGGCACGTTGCGCTTCATACTGACGTCGTTCCTATACCAGGATGCGATGGGAACCATCATCGCCAACATGGCCTTGTACGCAATCTTCGCGATGGGGTTCGTGAAAGGATCCGAGGCAACGCTCTTCGTAATTCTGACAGTTCCCGCCGTAATCGGAGCGTACGGAATCGGAAAACTCGTTGACCGTTTTGGCCCGAAAAGAACATTGTCGTGGGTACTCGCGGGATGGATCGTATTACTGGTGGCGATGATCATCGCTCCATCGCGGAACATCTTCTGGATAGTCGGCGCCTGCATCGGCCTCATTTACGGCGGTGTGTCGACAGCGGAGCGGCCGTTGCTTCTCAGTCTTGTTCCCGACGTTGAAGCGGGGCGGTTTTTCAGCCTGATGGTGTTGTCATCGCGCGCGGCTGCTGTCGTAGGTCCTTTCGTGTGGGCATTCGCAGTTGACGGACTTACCCCCATATTCGGCAAAGGGGTTGCCTATCGCGCTGGCGTTTTAACCGTCGCGATCGGGATGACGCTTGCGCTCTGGGCTCTCCAGCGTGTGCCAGATAACTTTGCGCGAGCACGACGCAAATGATTTACGCCGCGCTCCGATGGATCGCCGGCGTTGCTCTTCACTGGTTCTACGGTGACATTCGGGTGGTTGGTCGAGAGAAGATCCCGCGTGACGTGCCACTGTTGATCGCGGTGAATCATCCAAATGCGCTTGTAGATTCTTTGGTAGTCGGCTGGCTAATGCCTCGCCGAGTTGTGATGACAGCCAAGGCAACACTGCTGGGAAATCCTTTCATCGCAGCTCTCTTCAGAATTCTCGGCGTCGTGCCGCTGCGCCGCACGAGCGATGAAATCAAGGCAAGGGCCGGCCTACCTATAAATCCTGCGCGCAACTCTGAGGCATTTCAGGAAATGCTGCAGGTCCTCAGCCGCAATGGTGCAGTATTGATTTTCCCCGAAGGGACCAGCCACAGTCACCGGCAACTCGCTCCGCTCAAATCCGGTTTGGCGCGAATCGCGTTACAGGCAAGGGACATTGGACATGTCGGGGCAGTGCACATCGTGCCGATTGGGCTCCTGTTCGAGAACAAGGCCACTCCGGGAAGCATCGTCGGAGTACGTGTCGGTGATCCAATTGCAATGGATAACTGGCCGACAGCCAGCAACCACACCGTGTTAACGGCGGAACTGACCAAGAGACTGAAGAGAGTCGCCGAAGAGGCAGTTATGCCGTCCCAACCTAACGTCAGAGTCGAAAAGCACTCAGTGATGAAGACTTTTGCAATCCGAATGGCTGCAGGTTGGGGCAGGTTAACCCATCGCCTGCCGATAAAGATTGCACGTCGTTGGGCGCTCAACATAAGCACGGATCCTGACGAGCCAGCGATGTTCACAATCGTACTCGGCGTGGGCTTGGTGCTGGCTACCTACGCGATCCACTTCACAGTCATTGACGCGCTGACGCATTCCTTCTGGATCGCTTCGCTTTACCTCGGCGCACTCCTGGTTGGCGCCCACTGGGCAGCCTTTGAGCCCCACTTGAAGCACTGAATCAGAGCTTCGTTTCCAGCCAGTTTTCCCCCGTCCCAAGGTCGACGACGAGGGGCACGGAGAGCTGTGCTGCATTCTCCATCTCGTGCTTCACCATTTCCTGGACCGTATCGAGTTCCTCCGGCTTGACCTCAAAGACCAGCTCGTCGTGAACTTGCAGCAGCATTTTACTGTGCAGCTCGCGCGAGCTTAGCGCATCATCGATGCGGATCATCGCGATCTTGATCAGATCCGCTGCCGATCCTTGAATCGGAGAGTTAGCTGCCGTTCTTTCGCCAAACGCGCGGATGTTGAAGTTGCGCTCCCGCAGCTCGGGGATGTAGCGACGTCGGCCGAAGATTGTCTGGACGAAGCCATGCTCGCGGGCGAATGCAACCATCGCATCAAGGTAGTTGCGCACACCCTGGAAACGCTCGAAGTATCGCGCAATGAATTCCTTTGCCTCAGCGTGCTCAATGCCAAGTTGCCGCGAGAGAGCGTGCGGACCCTGCCCGTAAATGGTGGCGAAGTTGATGGTCTTGGCCCGTCCTCGCATCGTGTTCGTCACCTGATCGAGCGGCACATCGAAGATCAGCGCTGCTGTCTGTCGATGAATATCACCACCGGCACGAAAGGCTTCGACAAAAGCGGGGTCTTTCGAAAGGTGGGCAAGCAGCCGCAACTCGATTTGCGAGTAGTCAGCGGCCACAAGATGCCAGCCCTGGCGTGGTATGAAGCCGCGGCGAATGTCTCGTCCCAGCTCTCGCCGAATCGGGATGTTCTGCAGGTTCGGATCACTTGATGACAGCCGCCCTGTGCTTGCCACTGTCTGATTGAACGATGTATGCAGGCGACCTGTCTTGGGGTTAACGAGTCGTGGCAGGGCGTCCAAGTACGTGCTCTCCAGCTTCGACAGCTCACGATACTCCATGAGCAGTGTCGGCAGCACATGCCCTTCTTCCGCGAGCTCGGTCAGGACACTCACGTCGGTGGATGGACCCGTGCTAGTCCGCTTCAGAACAGGCAGATTCAACCGATCAAACAGAATTTCTCGCAGCTGCAGATTGGAATTGATGTTGAATTCGATACCGGCTGTCTCGTAGATCTGGCGTTCGACCGCCTCGCGATCAGCCTGGAAGCGCTGCTTGAGAGATGCAAACCACGGCAGATCGATGGCGATCCCATTCCATTCCATCTCAGCTAAAACGTTTACCAGCGGCAGCTCAACACCGTCCAGGAGCCGCAATAACTCGTGCGATTCTAGCTGCGGCTCGAACATCTCCCGCAACCGCAACGTCATGTCCGCGTCTTCGCACGAGTAGTCCCTGGCTGCTTCGACCGGACACTCGTCGAATGCAAGTGCATTCTTCCCCTTGCCGCAGAGATCGGTGTACGAGGTCATCGTATGATCGAGGAACTCGAGGGCGAGCACATCAAGACCGTGCGAACGACGACTCGGATCGAGAACATAGCTGGCCAGCATGGTGTCGAAGTCCAGGCCAGCCAGGTTGATATCAATTGATCGCAGAAGCAGAAGATCGAACTTGCCGTTGTGCGCTGTTTTCCGGATCGTCGGATCCTCGAGCAAATCCCGCAGAGGTTTCATCTCCGGTGACTGCAGCGGCGGCAGATTCTTGACAGTCGAAGAGCGTTTTTCCCGCCAGATCCGCGCAGCTATGCTGAGCGCCCCTTCGCCATTGGTCTTCTTTTTTCGCGCTGGCTGTTCCGGAAACACTTCGTCGCCGCCGCGAATAAGGCCGCGGTCTTCCGGCGCATCGGTCGCAGATCGGTCGCCCGCAACGTCAACGAGCAATTCTCCCTGCATATTGCGCGGGAGCCGATGCTGAAACGGGAAGTAATACGCCTCGCCGCCAGCGACTCCAATCGATATCGAGATCAGCGATGATCGCAAAGGGTCCGTGGGCTGAGGGCTATCCGCATTTGCCATCGCTTCGGTGTCGAGAGAGATAACGCCCACCGCTCTGGCGCGCCCAACGGCTTCAGTCATGAGCTCCAGACTATCAACCGTGATGTACTTGGAGTCTGGTTTCGGTTTCTCCTCAACCGGCGACTGAACGACTATCTCACGAGCCAACACGTGAAACTCGAGCTCAATGAAAAGGTCGCGCAGCCGCTGATAATCCGGTGTCTTCACGCTCAGGCCGTCCAAGTCCAGCTTTACTGGTAAATCGGCACGAATTGTGACTAATTCCTTGGACAGCCGAGCGTTTCCCGCATGTTCCAACAGCGCCTCGCGAGGCCGCTTCTTGGTGATTTCCGCGGCGTGTTCCAGAATCGATTCGAGATGTCCGTACTGCCGCACCAGTTCCGATGCGGTCTTGTCGCCAATCCCGCGCACGCCGGGGATGTTGTCCGAAGAATCACCAACCAACGCCAGATAATCGGTAACGAACTCCGGGGGAACACCAAGCCGATCTTCTGCGTTGTCCGTGCTTACCCAATGCTCCTCGACGTTGGCGTTGCCGCCACGTCCCGGATTGAGAAGCCATACACCCGGACGGACAAGCTGCTGAAAATCCTTATCGCCTGAAACGACGACCGCGTTTACTCCGGCGTTTGCGCTCTGCGAGACGAGGGTGCCAATGACGTCATCTGCCTCATAGCCTGGAAGTGTGATGATTGGAATACGATAGGCAGCGAGTATCTCGCAAATTCGATCCATGCCACGATCAAAGTCAGACTGCAGCTCCTCCGTCAGTTTTTCACGAGTGGCTTTGTACGCTGGGTACCTCTCGTGTCTGAACGAGAGGCCGGAATCGTGAACCCAGCCGAGGTACTCCGGCTGATGCTTGGTAATGAGCCGCTGCAGAAACGTCGCGATGCCATAGCTCGCCGACGTATTCTCCCCCTTGCTCGTTGTGAGCGGGCGGGCAATCATGGCAAAAAATGCGCGGTAGATCAGCGCATAACCGTCGACGAGAAACAGTCGCGGCTTTTCAGGACCTTCCATCATCTGAATATTAAACGCGCTTTACTTGCCGGCGAGCGGCTGCTGCTCGAGGCTAGCTGACTGAAACCGCGTTTTAGTGCTGGCGGCGCGCGTTAAGAGAGAGAAACTCGGTTTCGCTCGGTCGCGTCAACCTCCAGCGCCCTGTCTCCTCGTAGAAAACCAGTTGGGTGTTGTACTGCCTATACAACCAGATCTGTAGACGCGTCGTAGAGCCCATTTGGGTGGTCGTAAGAGTTCCGTTGACGTTGCGCTCGGCTACCTGATCGGGCTCACCAAGTGCGACGTAGACCATTCCCCGATCTGACAACCAGCCTGGAATGTGGTCGATACGGAACTGTCCATTGGCGATCTGAATGCGACCAAAGTAGGATTGGAGATCCTCATTTATAGGCGTTTCCGGGACCGGATCAGTCGCCCGGAGGAAACTCGCCCATTCGGTCGCACGTCGTTCTGCCGCGGCATTCTTGAGCGTGCTCAGTCGAGACGGGCTCGCGAAGAACCGCAGATAGCCAAGCATATCCTCATACGACATCAGGGGAATGTCCTCACCGAAGCTCACGAAGAGCGGTGCACTCGCAGTGTCCTGTGGCGAATCACGGTGAGTGAAGTACACCTGAGCGACGCCGACACCGACCGTCGAAATTGGAACATTGATGACGCCGCTGAACAGATTGCCCCTGCGCGCAAGCTGCGTCGAATCCCGCCACAGCTCTGTGCCTTTATCGTTGCGAACCACGTACTGGACTGGAAGCCGGGCACCCTGTCCGTACCCCTCGACATAAACAGCGACCGTGCTATCGCGTCCAAAGACTGCGCTGGACCTGGGACTCGCGAGTAGTGCGGGAACGGAGTCGAGCACACTCCGACCTGTTGCTTCGTAAACCAAGGTGGGCGTCGACAGATGTCCCGGTGTCAGCGCCGGTACGCTGATCGCCGCATCCTGACTCGCGCCTCGAGATCCACCAACATCACGTACCTCTGCTGAAAGTGCGTAGGTGCCGGGCACAACTCGGAAGTAATGCTGAAAAATGATGCTTTCATCCGCGCGGTTGATTTCCCGGAATGCACCGACCCGTACTATTTCCATCGCGTCAACGTTAGCTGCTTGGACGCTACCCCGAGTGAGCGTCAGTTTTACTTCGTACGGTGCGCGATAACGGTCGCCCTCCCGTGTAAAAGTCAACGCCTTGTTGGGTAGCGACAGACTTACGAGAACTAGTGTTGTGTCAGGAGAACCGCTTGCAAACGCCGAGACTTTACCGACAAACGGAACCGGAGCGGGCGCTGCAATGAGACCAATCTGCTTGTAGAGCGCACTGGCGTCCGGCGTGCTGGATCCGGGCGTGAGGACCGGTGTCGTCTCCTCCGGATTCGCGTTTGTAGTCGCACTACTGCATCCGATTGTTGCCGATGTGGCAGCGAGCAGGAGAAGGGGAAAGTTTCGCAATGTGTTGTTCGGCATGTAAGGCTAATACCCTATCCGACCATCTCTGTTTCTATTACCTTCGCGACGTGTCTCGAGAGCAGATGGTCGGTACCCGAGTCGCCGGCTACACAATCAAGAGAGAAGTTGGCGAGGGCGGAACCTCGGCCGTGTACCTGGCAGACCATCCCAATCATGGCACTGTCGCCCTCAAAGTGCTACGGGAAAAGTTGCGCCAGGACAAGACGGCCGTCGCACGTTTCGTTCGCGAGGCCAAGTACGGCTCGCGAGTGACACATCCCAACGTTGTAGAGACAATTGAGATCGGACAGGCCGACAACGGTCTGCATTTTCTCGCGATCGAGTGGGCGGAAGGCGAGCTGCTGGAACGGTATGCGAAGCAGCACGCGCCAATGCCCCCGGAAGAAGTAGCGAACATTATCTCGCAAATTGCGGCCGCGGTCCAGGCTGCCCACGATGCGAACATCGTCCATCGTGATCTCAAGCCCGAGAACGTGATGTACGATCCGCGCACTCGACTTGTTAAGCTGCTGGACTTCGGAATCGCCGCCGATACCCTCGCGTCGAGCGATGAGCGCCTGACACGCGCTGGATTCTTCGTCGGAACTCTGATGTACATTGCGCCAGAGGCCCTGTCGGGTGAGATCGTCACCGCTGCTGCCGACCAATACAGCCTGGCGACGATTGCGTATTTCCTGCTAACCCGCGCCCTTCCTTATACGGCGAAAGCTCCACGCGAGATGTTCACTCAGCTTCTCACGATGCCGCCAATTGCCTTAAAGAATGCCACGGAAGGGCTCAGCTTCTCTTCAGAGCTGGATGCTGTGCTTACACGTGCACTGTCCAGATCACCTGCTGATCGATACCCAACAGTCGTTGCATTCGCCAACGCCTTTTCCGAGGCAGCGCGGATTCCACCTGAGCAGCCCAATATGCTCAACAAGTTCAAGGGTCTACTTCGCCGCCGCTGACTCCTCAGAATCCACGGGAAGCCAAAGCGTAAACATAGATCCTTTACCGAGCTCACTCTCCAGCTCGACAATGCCGCCGATGAGCGCCGCAAGGCGCCGTGAGATAGGCAAGCCAAGTCCCGTTCCGCGCTCGGCCGAGTTGCCACGCGGTCCTGCATCGACCTGCTCAAACTCCTCAAAAATTCGCGTCTGATCAGCCGGATCGATGCCGATTCCCGTGTCGATGACCTGAATGCCGATCCAGTGAGTAGCTGGATGAGTAGCGCGCTCGCTGTGGGTTGTGGTTTGACTACTGCCTAACTGCCCGCTATCGGGGAGAGAGTCGACAAGCCTGGTACGAATGACAATTCCACCTTCGTTAGTATACTTGACCGCGTTGCCAAGCAGGTTCATGAGGATCTGCCGCAGATGAGTGGGATCGGTGCGGATACGAGGCAATGCAGCTCCCATTACGAGCGACAAGGACAAGCCCTTCTCGCTTACCAGAGATTCGATCTCACTGGCGACGTCGAGCACGAAGGGACGTAGGTCAATAGTCTCGGTGTGAATCTCCAGCCGACCGGCAGCCATCTTGGCAAGATCGAGCACCTGGTCGACAAGGTGCCGGAGATGATTGGCGGACGCCTCAATACGCTCGACAGGTTTTACCTGCCGCGGTGCCAGATCACCGTAAACGCCTTCACGAAGCAAGTCGACAAAACCAACGATGGCATTGAGCGGTGTCCGCAGCTCGTGTGACACGTTCGCGAGGAATTCGCTTTTCATCCGATTCACGCGAAGAAGCTCGGACGAGAGGCGCTCCAGCTCCTTGGAGCGCTCTACAAGACTGCGGGCCTGACGGCGTTCGTGGCGGAGGACAAGTGCCAGCCCAAGCACTGTCGCCAGCGAAATGATCCAACCGACCAAACCTGTCCAGCGATCAATCTCGAACTGCGAAAACGCATGCATTGACTCGAATCATAAGAATCCGTAACCTCACGCACCATGACCGATCAGGAGCTGTTGACTTCACTGCTGGCCGAGCGATCGAGCAAGAGGGGGCACTTTATACTCGCTTCGGGGAGAGAATCTCAGTTCTATATCGACGCAAGACTCACGACCATGAGCCCCGAGGGACTCTCGGTAATCGGTAGACTTGGGTTAGCAATCCTGCGGGAATCCGGATGGCAAGTCGATGCAGTGGGGGGATTAACGCTTGGAGCTGACCCGATTTCGTACGCGATCAGTCACGCAAGTGCTGATACCGCACAACCGGTGCGTGCGTTCACGGTGAGAAAGGAAGCAAAGACGCATGGTACCGGTAAGCTCATAGAAGGACCATTCCGAGCCGGCGATCGCGTCGTAGTGATCGAGGATGTCATAACTACCGGCGGTTCGGCACTACGGGCGATCGAAGCCGTGCGGTCTAATGGCGGAACAGTCAGCGGCGTGCTGGCAGTGGTAGACCGTGAGGAGGGCGGTCGCGAGAAGCTGGAATCGACGGGGGTCTCTGTGATTGCTCTCGCGACCGCCAGCAACATCATGACAGTTCTCGAGACGCGTGCCGGTCAGAAGGAATCGCTTTCGGCATCCAGCCCGGATAAGCGGCCGACGGCCTGAAGTTCGAAAGCACATCGATATGGGGGAGGATCAACTCCCGGCGAAAGAGCTGCAGCATGCCCTGACCATCGTAGGTCGCTCTGAATTTCACGGGCGACATTCTCATCACCGTTCGAACATGCCGACCGAAGCTCTGGGGTGAAGAGTAGTCGAGATGGTTTGCGACACGGGCGACTGACAAGCCCGGGTTCTCGAACAGTCTTGCCGCCCGAATCAGTCGCGCGAGTGACAGATACCGTTTCGGTGCCGGAAGCTTCGCGCGAAAGAATCGGCTCATCAGAGTACTAGGAAGAATGTTGAGATGACGCGCGAGCTGTCGCACCGTGGAGATTCGCGGTGAGGTATCGAACAACAGCTCAAAGAATCTCCAACAATCTTTCGAGACGCCTGGAATATCCTGAGCGATTTGTGCCAGTGCAGATCGCTGAAGATCATTGGATCCCTTGGTGGCCAGAAGGTTTCGCAGCGTTTGCCACCCGGCTGGAATTCTGGCATCGACGAGTGTCCGAATCCCCATTTGACCCAAAGCCAGGGTCGCGTGGGGAGTCGAATTCTGGGTTTCGGTGAGAAGCGCGACAGCCGGGACCCGAGGAAATTCGCGAACCATTGCCGCAACACGTCCGGAGTTTTGGCTACCGTACCGGGCAACTGAAATCAGCACGAGGTCGGCTTTCTGCTCACGGAGATCTAAAAGCACTTCATCAAGTGATTCCCGGTGCAAAGGCTCACACAAGCCTTGTGCAGCCGCATCAACATGGGACCGCTCGAGTGGCGTCAGGATCGTCGAAACGGGAGTTCTCGAACTCCCTGCCTTCGATTGTGATGTCATGTCTTCCTCGCCGTGGGATGGGTGAACTGAAAACGGCAATAGGTTAAGGACGACACGTCAGATGCTCGTCACCGACATCTCGGCAGGAAATACGAGACTGAAACGATAGTCAGTCGTTATATTTTGATCAGGCAGATGGTCGGACGATCGCGCATTAGTACCTTACCCGTACTAAATACGAGGAAAGTCCGGGCTCCTATGGACTGACTGCCAGGTAACACCTGGGCGCGAACTACGAGAGTGGCTCGCGACGGAAAGTGCCACAGAGAACAGACCGCCACTCGCAAGAGTGGTAAGGGTGAAACGGTGAGGTAAGAGCTCACCGCGTCGACGGTGACGTCGACGGCACGGCAAACCCCAGTCGGAGCAAGGCCAAATATGCGGCGAGAGACGTCCATCTCGATCAAGACGTCGCGGGTAGGCTGCTAGAGAGCATGGGCGACCACGCTCGTAGAGAAATGATCGTCCGGAGTACGCGAGTACTCCGACAGAACCCGGCTTACAGACCAGCTGCCTTCTTCAACCTCCGATGCTCGCGTGTCGGAGGTTGTTGCTTTCACAACCTGACTTCGATGGCCATTGGATGACGGGCAACTTCCGGAGGTTAACTCTTATCTTACTGGCGACCGTAGCTTGTGCCGGCAGCCGCCCATCCCGACCGGTCCCACCCTCCCCTTCCCCAACACAGCCATCAGCACAAGTTTCTGACAATGGTCCGTGGACCTTTGCGTACAGGTCCGACACCGTTCGACTGCAGATCAATCGGAGCGCTGCAATCGAAAACCGGACAGATTCCGGGACACATCGCGAAATATCGACCAACAACTCTCACGAGATCCTGGCTTTAGCTGTCAACGCTGATACGGTTCGCTATACAGCGACTGTCGATATTTTTTCCACAGCTTCACAAGGACTCATCAGCAGTTCGCCGCCAGTAACCCTTCCCGTCCAGATCTCAGGAGCAATCGACTCGGTAACCGTCGTAGCTGACTCATCCGCCGTTGAGCCCTGTGATGCAGTTCAATCCAGCCTGGAGACGGACGTCAGGAATGTGCTGATCAGTTTTCCACGGCAGCTCACACCGGGCATGACATGGCGGGATTCGACGGTCCGCGTTAGCTGTTACGGCACCATACCGATGAGGGCAACGATCATCCGCCTGTTCTCTGTGGTCGGCAAAACATCATTCAACGGGCAAGCCGTGGTCGCCATACAGCGAGTTGATAGCATCACCGCACAGGGGGCGGGAAGACAACAACAACATCGGATGGTTATCGAGGCGATTGGTTCCGGCACAGCTACATATTTACTAAGCCCGGAGCTTGGGAGACTGGTTCACCTGACAACGACTCAAGATTTGGATTTTATAATTCGAGCGGCGGGACGGACGAACCGAATGCGGGAAACGGCGAAAGAAGAGTTTAACCCGGTCCGCTAGTCGACAAGTCGCAGTGGCATTACCAGACACATGTACGACGCTGGATTCTTCCAACCCTCAGGCTCAAGTGTCGCTGCACGTTCAGGTGCCCTAAACGTCATCTTCACTTCATCAGTCGGGATGTAGCGTAAAATCTCGAGCAGGTAACTGGCATTGAAGCCAATATCGAGCTGATCGCCAGTGTAGCGAACCGGTAATTCATCCTGCGCTTCACCAAGATCTGGAGTTTGCACACTGAATTTCAACATGCCGGCGTTGAACGAAAGACGGATACGGTGTGTTTGATCCGACGCAATCACTGACATTCTCTTTAGCGCACTTGTAAGCGCAACCTTATCAGCGACCGCGACTTTGTCGTTATCGCGCGGAATTACCTGCTCATAGTTCGGATACGGACCTTCGATGAGACGGGTGAAGACTGCGGTGAACGGAGATCTAAAGCCAATGTGATTGTCTCCACGGGCGATCTCGAGCTCTTCCTCCGCCGGGAAAAGTCGTCTCACCTGCTCCAGGGCCTTGGGTGGAACGATCAAGTCACTGGCTGGAGCGTTCGCCGAGTCGATCGGCATCTCCATCTTCGCGAGGCGATGGCCATTCGTTGCCACCATCCGCATTCGCTCGGGACGAAGTTCCCACAGAACACCGTTCAGTATCGGCCGACTTTCCTCAGCAGATACAGCAAAGGATGTGTGTCCAATGAGTTGCTGCAGATCTCCCGATCGAATTCTCCAGCTTTCATTGAACTTCACTGCGGGAAAAGTTGGAAATTCATCTCGCGGCAGGCCAAGCAGCTTGAATCGGGAACGACCACAATCAAGCGTAACGCGTTGCTCGCCAACTGCAGCCATTTTCACCGGAGCTGGCGGTAGTTCACGCGCGATCTCACTCAGCTTCTTAGCTGGGACAGTCACGGCCCCAGCTGTCTCAACGTCTGCCATTACCTCTGTACTGACGGCAATATCCAGATCCGTGCCGGAGAGCTTGATTCCTTTATCGGTTGTCTCGAGGAGTATGTTCGCAAGGACAGGAAGTGTGGTCTTTGCCGGTATGCTGGCAGTTACCGCTGCCAAACCTTCTTGCAACTTTTCCCGAGATATCGTGAAGCGCATCAGGGTACCTGTTATTCAGATCGGCTTACTAAGTAGTCTCTTATAAAGAGTTACTAATAGCAGTCGTAGCAGGGGCTGTGGAGTTCCGGGGAGAAGGTCTAACTTACGAAAGGAGTGGGCTTTCCGCTACGCCGGTTAATGTGTGATTGGATGTTGGTAATCCGTGTAGTCAACGTTGGCCAACATCGATTTCATGAAACCTTGGAAGTTTCCACACGCGGGAGTGCTCGAAAGTTGAAAGCTTCGAGATTATTACGTAGCCGATTGATGCGAGTGCGAAGATCCGAGTCGTGTGTAATGGTATCCTGGACCTTTTCGAGGCTGTGTATCACGGTTGAGTGATCTCGGCCGCCGAACGCATTTCCAATTTCGACGAGCTGGGTCGAAAGGAGCTCGCGAGTCAGATACATCGCGATTTGGCGGGGCGTTGTGAGTGTCTTTGTGCGCGTCTTGGACCGAAGTCCATCGACCGTGACGCCCCATTCCTTTGCAACAGCTTGCTGAATTGTGAATATGTTGAGGGATCCGGCTTGCTCATGCTCATGGCCTTCGATTGCGCGAAGCTTGTCGCGTAATGCCTCGCGAGCAACGTCGACGGTGATGTCCTTGTGCTTTAGGGAGGCGTAAGCAAGTAGTTTGATGATCGATCCTTCGAGCTCTCGCACGTTGGATCGCACATGCTCGGCGATGAAGTGAATCACATCATCTGGAATCGTCAGCTCGAGACGATCCAGTTGTGCCTTTTGCTTCAGAATGGCAACGCGGTGCTCGAAGTCGGGGAGCCCGATGTCAGCCACCATCCCCCATTGAAAGCGGCTAATCAGCCGTGCTTCCAGCCCGGCAATCTCTGACGGAGGCCTGTCGCTGGTGAGAACGATTTGTCTGCCTGCCTCATACAGTGCGTTGAATGTGTGGAAGAACTCTTCCTGGGTTGCTTCTTTTCGACCCTTTAGGAAGTGGACGTCGTCGATCAACAAAAGGTCTGTCTCGCGATAACGACGGCGGAACTCGGGAGCAGTGCGATCGAGTATCGAGCTAATCAGCTCGTTCATGAACTGCTCGGTGCCAACGTAGGTGACACGCGTACTTGGGTTTCTCTCCAGGGTTTCGTGGGCGACTGCCTGCATCAGGTGCGTTTTACCAAGACCTGTATCGCCGTAGATGAACAACGGATTGTAAACTTTGCCCGGAGCCTGACTAACGGCATGAGCAGCAGCCGCGGCAAGCTCGTTGGACTTGCCGATGACGAAGAGATCGAAAGTGTAACGCTCGCTAAGTGGCGGAGAGCTGCTGCCGTTTTGCTGGGCTATCATCTTCGCCGGAGTCGGAGGAGGGCTAACGAAAAAATCCATCTGCGATCGTTTCTTTCGCTCTTCGATGACCTTGAACACCACATTTAGAGGGTGGCCAAGAACGATTGGCGCATAGCTCGACAGCAACTGAGAGTGCTTGGACTCGTTCCAGTCCGCCGTAAACTGATCTGGAGCTCCCACGAAAACCGTTCCGCCCTCCACTGAGAGCGCTTCGGTAGGGGCAAGCCAAGTCTGAAATGTCTGGTATGGAAGCTCCTGGCGGGCGCGATCGAGAAGGAGTTTCCAAACTTCGGCGGGACTGAGCGACATGACCGGCTAGCCTATCGGTTTTATGTGGAAAAGTCAAACGAGCTTTGCGCGTGTTGCTTCAGTTGACTTGAAGTATCTCCAATGCTGGGATAGCTTTACCCGCTTCGCAGCAACTCAAGATCTTCCTGGTTCTTTGGAGTTATAAATGGGCAAGCCGACGTACCGTCCTCGTAACAAGCGCCGTATCCGCACGCATGGGTTTAGGTTGCGGATGGCTACTAAATGGGGACGTGAAGTGCTGAGCCGCCGGCGCAAGAAGGGACGTAAACGGCTAACGGTCCAGTTACCGTCGAAGTACGCCGGCGCCTAAATCCCTAGGCTTCCCTCGCAGCCGACGGCTGACGAGCGAAGCTGATCTTGAAGCGGTTAGACGTACAGGGAAGCGAATGCAAACCGAGCGTCTCGAGGCTCGAGCATCAGCTTCCCTGTTTTTGCATCCAAGGGTCGGCATCGTGGTACCCAAACATCGACATAAGGTCGTTGAAAGAAACCGCGTCAAACGTCGGCTGCGCGAACTGGTGCGAACAACTGTCCTACCGGAGCTTGGCCGGGTCGATCTGTTAATTCGGGCAAAACCCGAGGCCTACGATTCCACGTTTAGTGAGTTGAATGCCGACGTTGCTCAGATCGGTAGCTGGGCAACTGAAATTGCACGCTAAGCGATGCGCACGTTCTTCATTCTGCTGATTCGTGGATACCAGGTGGGAATATCCCCGCTGCTTCCCGCGAGTTGTCGCTATTACCCGAGTTGCTCGGCATATGCGATCGAAGCGTTTGAGCGGCATGGCGTACTGCGAGGCTTCTACCTCACGACTGCCCGACTTCTTCGATGTCATCCTTTTCATGCCGGTGGCTATGATCCGGTTCCATAATGGATAAGCGTTTTTTTCTGGCGCTGTTTCTATCGCTGGTAGTCATCGCGGCAACCCAGCTGTTGTTCCCTCCCGCCAAGCCAGCACCGACACCACGAAACGCCAAGGATTCAACCGCTAGAACCGCGTCGTCTACGACTCAGGGCGTTAGTTCGCCAACTGTGCCGAGTGCCCGCGGCGGTTCCGTCCCAATTGCGGCGCCGGGAATTGTCGGGAGGCTGGATACTTCTGCCCCCCACACTGAGACTATTGACGTAGAGACACCCAAGGCGATTTACAAGTTCAGTAGTGTTGGTGGTGCGCCAACGTCGGTTGTCATACGCGACTACAAGAATAGAGCAACGAACAGCCTGGTCGATTTGGGCAGTCCTGGGACTCCTCTACTTAGCTATAGGGTTCTGAGTCCGAGCGACACTATCGATTTGTCGCGAGTTGCCTTCACGTTGACGAGGCATCGTGCCAGTAATGGTGCGGAAATTCTTTCCTACTCGACCACTGTGGGCAACCATAATGTCGTGCTCACATACACGCTTCCGGTGGACACCATCTCCAGTTACTCCATGCACGTTGACGGTCACGTCACCGGTGGTGCATCGCCTTCATATCTCATAACCGAACTGCCTCAGACTCTGAGGCCGACGGAGGCGGACACACTCGGTGACCACAGGACGCTTGCCTACAGCTACAAGCCGCAGCGGGATCGTGCGCGGAGCGTGTTGTTCAACAGTCTGGATCCGGGTGAAAAGGCTCTGGAAACCGGCCCGCTCAATTGGGTTGCAGTCAAGAACAAATACTTCGTATTCGGAATGCTTGCCCCGACCAACGGAACCCAGTTCAGCGAAGCAACTCTGACCGGTGGTTCAAGGACTTCCAAGGTCGCGACTACGGCCAGTGCTGCTGTGGTAGACGAGATTCATGACGGAGCATTTTCGTTCGACGTCTATGCCGGTCCGCAGGAATCGCAGCGTCTTTCGCGGATGGGTCGAGACTTCGATCACATAAACCCTTACGGATGGCGATTCCTGCAAGGCGTCGTGCATCCAATCGCTTCCAAAGTCATTCAGGCGCTGTTGTGGATGCACAACCGCTTGAATCTCAGTTACGGGTGGGTCCTGATCATTCTTGGCGTTCTAGTCCGATTGGCGCTGTGGCCGCTCAATCAGAGTACCATGCGCTCGAGTCTCAAAATGCAGGAGCTCCAACCCAAGCTCGCAATAGCGCAGAAGAAATACAAAGATCCAGTTCAACAGCGTGAAGCGATAATGAAAGTCTATCGCGATGCTGGGGTGAGTCCGTTCGCCGGCCTTACAGGTTGTCTCCCAGCGCTGTTGCCAATGCCCATTCTGTTCGCGTTGTTCTTCGTCTTCCAGAATACAATCGAGTTCCGGGGCGTCCCATTTTTCTGGCTCCATGACATCTCGGTGAAGGACCCCCTTTATATCCTCCCGCTGTTGATGGGGGCGTCCATGTACGTGTTGTCGTGGATTGGAATGAGGACTGCACCACCGAACCCGCAGGCAAAGATGATGGGATACATGTTCCCGCTCATGATGACGGTGGTACTGCTCAACATGGCGTCAGGACTGAATCTCTACTACACGGCGCAGAACATAGCGGCACTGCCGCAGCAGTGGATGTTGGCACGCGAGCGGGGGAAGGTGCGGCCGGCGGGATAAGGAGGGTCGATGCTGCGTGTCACGTATATTGGTCACGCAACGCTACTAATTGAGATCGGGCAGCGAACCATCATCACTGATCCGAATTTTGAGCTGTCGCTAGGCAAGTTCCTGCCGAGGGTCAGTGCTCCTGGAATCGCGCTCGATGCGCTGCCCAAGCTCGACGCAATCCTGCTCACACATGCGCATGCCGACCACTTGTCCTTCAAATCTCTCGATTCGCTGCAGTCGGATATTCCGCTCTTCGCACCTCCAGCGATAGCAAAGTGGCTGGGTAAGCAAGGCTATAGGCACGCGGTACCCGTTAATCCGGGATCAAAAGAGACTTTGGGAGAGCTGCACATACACGCTGCGTCTGCGACGCATAAAGGCAACCGGTATGGAGTAGATCGCTGGCGAAGCGCGACAAATATGTATCTACTTGACACTAATAAGGTTTCCTGTTTCTTCGCCGGAGACACGGCGCTGAAAACCGATACAACGCATATGGTGGAAAGGCAGCTTCTCAACGAGGGCCGGAACCTCGATCTTGCGTTATTGCCGATAGGGCACGCGCCATGGTGGAAACCCGGATTCCGAAAAGGACACCTGACGAGCAATGACGCACTCACGTTATTCGAGCGTCTGAAGGCCAGGTACTTCATTCCTTACCACTGGGGCACGTTCAACCACGTCACGTCGACAGCATTCGACGCGATCGATCGACTGCGTGCTACACTTGAGGATCACCCGCTGCATCCTGCGGTGAAGATTCTCGAGCCCGGCACGACGTTTGTGCTTCCCACGGCGGCGTGAGTCGGGTGGATGATCGGGGGCTGTTGGTCGACGACACCATTGTCGCGATCGCCAGCCCACCCGGTCGAGGAGCAATTGCTGTAATCCGCCTGAGCGGACCAAATGCGTTTTCGATCGCCAGTAAGCACGTCCGGAATTGGCAGCAGCAGCCGCGTGTCGCTCATCTGTCTGCATTCTTCGATGGCGAACAGCGACTCGATGAAGTGCTCATCACAGCGTTCCCAGCTCCTCACTCCTACACCGGAGAGGATATTGTCGAGATCTCGACGCACGGCGGTTACGTAGTCCCAACCTCGGTCGTAGCAACCCTCACCACGTCGGGTGCTCGACAGGCAACAGCTGGCGAATTCACACGACGTGCGGTACTCAACGGCAAGCTCGATCTCCTTCAGGCTGAGGCAATTGGTGATTTGATCGACGCCAACTCGCGAGCAATGCAGGACGCTGCTTTGGCACAGCTTGATGGCGGACTGTCACGACGTCTCGGCGCGCTCCGGAATGAGTTGCTTGATCTCGAGGCACTGATTGCCTACGAGGTCGACTTTCCGGAGGAGGACGATGGCCCGATTCCCCGTGATCGCATCGAGAGGGCGACAAAAACGGTTCTAGGGGGGCTCGAGGGTCTGCTTGCGACAGTTCCAGCCGGTGAAATCGTTCGCGAAGGCGCGATCGTCGTGATTGCTGGACCGCCGAATGTCGGAAAGTCTTCTCTGTTCAACGCGCTGCTTGGCAAGTCGAGAGCAATTGTGACGGAGATTGCGGGAACGACACGCGACGCGCTCGAAGCGGTGATCGACGGTGGCAGGTGGCCATTACGCCTGGTCGATACGGCCGGTCTGCGTGATACGACGGATCGAATCGAGCGACTCGGGATTGAAGTGAGCGAGCGTTACCTAAGCGCTGCAGAAGTGGTGTTGGCGTGTGCGGAAACTCCCAATGATCTGGACGCAACGGTCGCGCTGGTTAGCCCGCGTACCCAGGCGACGATCATTCCACTGCTCATGAAGGCAGATTTAGTATCGAATAGAAACCAAACACCTCGGACACTTTCGGTAAGTGCTGAGAGCGGTTTCGGCCTGCCACGACTGCTGTTACAGATCGAATCGGTGGTGGATGAGCACTGTGGGCCGCGAGCAGCGGGGACTCCCTTACTGACGGCGGCACGCCACCGGCATGCGCTCAAGCTGGCCCTCTCCGAGATCTCCGAGTTTCACCGGGTCTGGGCGGGCGGCAAGTTGCCCGCAACGATCGCGGCAGTTCATCTTCGTACAGCGATCACAGCGCTCGAGGAACTGGTGGGAACAGTCGATGTCGAGGATATCCTCGACCGGGTGTTCAGTTCGTTTTGTGTGGGGAAGTAGCGCTATGCTGAGGCGGCGGTAGAGCTTGCGATCGAGGTGATTTCGCCGGCGCTGGCTCGGATCGCCCAGGGAAGTCCGCGAGTGGTGACGGCTGGCTCGACCATCTTCGTTCCGACGAAATACCCACTCCGTTCAGGGAAAACGTGACGGTCGACGGTTCGTGCGTCGTCACTCATGCCGCCTGATAAGTATCGCAAACGCAAGCCGAGTCCGGCTCGGTCGAGATCGCTGGTCAAAGCTCGTGCTATAACCGGCTCCAGCTCGCGGACAGTGGCGTACTCTCGGCGGGTGTACCCGTAATACTCCCATGCCGCATGACCGGGGCTGATGGCGCGCGAGGTAATAGTAGCCAAGCCCTCGTTGATGACCAGCTCGCGCAGCGAAGCGCGCCGACCTGTTTCCCAGTACGAATAGTAGCCGCTGGCATCGTCGATCAACTGCTTCAGCTCGCTCCGACTCGTCGGAGACGTGTAGCGCACCGCATGTGCTATCTCGTGAGCGAGCCATAGTGGAATCAGCTCAGGATCGAGACCGAGTCCCTGAGTCTCGGGATTCGTTACGCTGGTGAAATGCTCCAGGCAAACAAAAGCAACACCCTTCCCGTCAACGACGAGCTCGCCGGCGTTCGCGGCACCCACGCCGACCATCAACAAAACGTCTATATCGGTGTCTGCTTCGAGAAGGTTACGACACTGCTCTTCGGTGTTTCGTGCGAGAGAGACGACGTCGATTCTCTCTAGCATTGTGCGGAGGTCTACGCGGCTCGCAAGTGCGGCAGATCTAACGACTTCCTGGAAATGCGGCCCCGCCGGATCGAGGACGTAGTTGTGCCAGTAGGCTTCTAGGTAGCGACGGTGAGTTTCGAAGTAGCGGAGATAGGCGGCGACACGGTCTGTACTGTTGTGAACTGCGAAGAAGTCAGGCAGTAGGTTGATGAGCATCAACGACCAGGTCGCGGG
>Ga0136846_1234159_pt1 | contig 22162 bp, 17 predicted proteins | sample HopSoiMetagenom2_FD_96841 | JGI IMG/M metagenome (GOLD analysis project Ga0136846, IMG submission 96841) | Grasslands soil microbial communities from Hopland, California, USA - 2 Assembly 2016 (version 4) | ecosystem: Environmental > Terrestrial > Soil > Grasslands | place: USA: Hopland... | reverse complement strand
CGGCACAGTGGGCCAATTGGGTGAGATCGCCCGGGCGGAATACATCGACGACATCTTCATTGCACCCCCGTACGACCGCTCGGTCGTTTGGAAGCTGACTGACGAGGCTCGTCGCAACCATTGGAACGTGAAGGTAGTTCCCGAATTCTGGGAGCCCGCAAGTGTGCAGCCTCAATTGGAAGTTCTCGGCGAGTTGCCGGTCTTTTCACTGCATCGTGAACCAATTCCGGCAGTTGCGTTATTTTGTAAACGAACTCTGGACATCGTACTGATCCTCTGCGCTGCTCCTCTTGTTGTCGCTTTAATTGGCATTCTTGCTGTCCTGGTGAAGCTCGATTCTGCAGGGTCAGCGTTCTATTGCGCGGAGCGCATTGGCCGCAAGGGACGAAAGTTCTGCTGCTGGAAGCTGCGCACGATGGTAGCCAATGCCGACGCGTTAAAAGCAGAGCTGAGAACCAAGAATCAACGCTCAGGACCTTTCTTCAAATTGTCACACGATCCCCGCGTGACCCGCTTCGGCAGATTCTTGCGCAAGAGCAGTCTCGATGAACTACCGCAGCTCTGGAACGTACTACGGGGCGAGATGAGTCTGGTCGGCCCGCGTCCCCATCCAGTTGATGATTACCAACTCTACGATCTTGAACATCGCCGCCGGCTTGAAGTACGTCCCGGTATCACGGGTCTGTGGCAGGTGAAGGCGCGCCGCGATCCTTCGTTCCAAACCAATATGGCATTGGATCTCGCGTATATCGAGAATTGGAGCCTCTGGCTGGATCTCAAAATCCTGTCGCTCACCATCCCAGCCGTTCTGAAAGGAACGGGGCAGTAACAAACATGCCAGCAGTTCAGCAGGTCAGTTCGGCACAACGTCTTGTCGACACGTACTTCGGCACATCAGCGCCCTATTGGAGAGATGTATACGGCGGCGAAACGGTCTCCGCAACCATCTACCGGGAAAGACGAGACGTCGTTCTTCGCTGGGTGGACGAACTAGGGAGCGACGCCGGCGAGCGCGCGCTGGACATTGGTTGCGGCGCCGGTTCATTTTCGGTAGCACTGGCCAAACGTGGTTTTCAGGTACGTGCGATCGACCCCGTCCCTGACATGCTGAAGCAGACCTCACAACTTGTTCGCGAACGCGGAGTTGAACATCGAGTTGCGGTTGAATCAGGAGATGCGCACGATCTGATTTATCCGGACAACAGCTTCGGCCTCGTGCTCGCCATTGGCGTTACACCGTGGCTGCACTCGCTTCCTTCTGCCCTGCAGGAAATTACACGAGTTCTCAAACCTGGCGGATACGTTGTCATTAGCGCCGACAATGCTCTGCGCCTGAATTACTGGTTAGATCCAAGATTCTGTCCTGGGCACGCCACCATACGTTCGGGAGTAGGCAAACTTCTTCGGCGGCTGGGATGCTGGAGGGAACCGCATGCAAGCACGTACTCAGTTCGTTCCTTCGACCACGCCTTGAAGAGAGCCAGCTTGGAAAAGATTCACTGCACAACTGTGGGCTTTGGTCCGTTTACTTTCTTTGAGCACGAGCTGCTCTCTGACTCCATTGGCGTGGCTCTTCATCATCGCCTTAAGAAGTTCGTGACTAACAAGCCGGTGCTGCGTTCGAGCGGGTCGCAATACCTGGTATTGGCGCGCAAGGCAGACGCGAGTAATAGCAGTCCTGCATAGATCCACGCTCCTCAATTCTTCACGACGAGAATGGTTATGACTCCCACTATCACGATGCCCTCTGGACAACTCCACACGAGAGACTACCTGGTCAAAATTGGTGTGCCTGAGATTGCTCCGCGCACCAGTCCTTTCGATCCAGGCTACGATCCGGCCACTCTAGAAAGCCATTTGGAGCAGAGCGCCCACTTAATCTCGATCCTGAAAATTTCCATGGCGTGTTGGTTGATTGCCGATGAGCGGGCTACGCGGCGCAAACTGGCGGCTGCGAAACATCATGGCGTACCCACTGTCACCGGAGGTGGACCCTTTGAAGTAGCAGTGGCGCAGGGTGAACTGCCTGCATACCTCGATCTATGCGCCGACATCGGCGTAACGCGCATCGAATGCGGCGAAGGATTTACCGATCCGGATCTTCGGCCACGTGAAGTCGTGCGCATGGCAAACGACCTTGGCCTCGAGGTCCAGTTCGAATTGGGAAAGAAACATACCGGAGCATTTAACGATGACACGATGGAGTCGCTCATCGAACAGGGTCGTGATTGGTTGGACGCTGGTGCCTTGCAGTTGGTGATTGAAGCTCGAGAGAGCGCGTGTGGTGTTGGCCTCTTCGACGCAGAAGGCCACTTCAATCCTGAGTACGCGGATCGCTTCGTTGAGGTGTTTGGCCATGACGTGGTGATGTTCGAAGCGCCCAACAAGTCCAGCCAGTTTGCCCTGCTCAATCACTTTGGACGCGAGGTACACCTCTGCAATGTTCGGTTGGAGGAGCTACTGCGCGTAGAAATTTACCGGCGGGGTCTGCATTCCGACGCGTTTGCAAAGGAAAATCTGCGGCCACGCAAAGTCGAGCTTGCTGAACCCCAGGGAGCGGTCCGGTGAAGCCAAGCATTGTTATTGATTGCTTTTCGAAGAACGGATTGCGCTACCGCACCGGATATGCGGTAGTCGCCATCGATGTGATCCGTGCCACGACGGTGGCCATCACTGCCGTTGCAAGTGGCTGGCGCTGTTTTCCAGTCGCATCGCTCGAGGAAGCAACCGAAATCGCGTCGTTCTTCACTAATTCGCTGCTGATGGGCGAACTCTCCGGCGATATGCCCGATTCCTTTGAAATGAACAACAGCCCGGCTGAACTGGTGACACGCACAGATCTGCATCGGCCCATTGTATTGCTTTCCTCAAATGGCACAAAGTTGATCGCAACGGCGCGATCTAGTGACGCCACCTACCTGGCATGCCTGAGGAATTTTCGCGGAGTGGCGCATCAGCTTGCCGGTAAGCACGAACGCATTGCCATCATCGGCGCCGGTAGCCGGGGCGAGTTTCGTGAGGAAGATCAGATGTGCTGCGCCTGGATTGGAGAGCTTCTTGCACAGCAAGGATACAGACCCGAGAACGCCGCGACCGAAGAGATCATTGCGAAATGGAGCGGCGCGCCCGCGAGCGCGTTTATACCTAGCAAGAGCGTGGACTACCTCAGGCGCACCGATCAGCTCAATGACCTTGATTACATCCTTGAGCACGTCGATGACCTGCGCTCAACCTATGTAATGGAAGGCGGCGAAGTGATTGCAATGCATCAACCGCAAACCATCATCATCAATCGCCCCATCACAGACCCTGCAGTGCCGGTGAAAGCAGCGTGATGGCGATTGATGCTACAACTCCGGTTGTGGTGCTGAAATCTATAGCTCACGGCGGATTAGGCGTAGTACGCAGCTTGGGCAGGCTTGGGATCAATGCATACACGATCGAAGCGGACGCTTGGACTCCGGCGTTTTACTCGCGCTACAACCGGGGAGCAGTGCGACTCGACATCGAAACTGCTCCTGCCGAGCGGGCGCTCTATGAATTGGAACGACTGGCGAAGCGCCTCGGAGTTCCTTCAGTAATTATTCCCAGCACCGATTATGCAGCCATCTTCCTTGCCGACCACTACGGCCGTTTGCAGCGCTCATTTATTTTCCTGGAGCAATCACCGGAGCTACTCCGCAAACTGTACAGCAAACGCGAGATGTACTACCTGGCGAAGCAGCACGGAGTGTTTACCGCAGAGACGAGCTTTCCTCTATGTCGCCAAGACGTTCTGACCTTCTTAGAAACGGCGACATTTCCTCTAGTTCTCAAGGCAATCGATGGCACGCGTCTGGACGCCCGCTGTGGAAAGAAAATGTTCATCGTGAATTCAGCCAACGAATTGCTGGATCTCTACGACGCGCTGGAGGACCCACGGACTCCTAACTTGATGTTGCAGGAATACATCGCCGGCGTAGATGACTCGGTTTGGATGTTCAATGCGTACTTCAACAGAAACTCCGAATGCTTGATTGCCCACACAGGAAAGAAGTTGCGCCAATGCCCAGCCTTCAGCGGATACACCTCGTTGGGTGTCTGCATGCGCAACGATGTCGTGCATGAGACTGCGACTCGATTCCTGCGCGGCTTGAATTATTCCGGTTTGGTCGACATCGATTTCCGTTATGACGCACGTGACAGGACATACAAGATGCTGGATGTCAATCCGCGGCTGGGAGCCACGTTCCGGCTTTTCGTCGCAGAAAACGATCTCGACTTAGCCCGTGCGTACTACCTGGACATGACCGGGCAAAGAGTACCGCCGGCCTCAGTAAAAGAAGGACGAAAGTGGATTGTGGGGGATCTCGATTTCGCATCCTCCTTGCGTTATTACAAATGTGGCCAGCTGAAGCCAATCGAGTGGCTTGCTTCCTTGCGGGGAATCGAAGATAGCGCTTTCTTCGCCATTGACGATCCAATTCCGTTCTTTGTTCGTGTTGCGTCAGACATTCGGGATATCAGTAAGCGAATCGTCAGGAAAGTGCGAGCAATATGCGCGGCATCTCAGGAGGAAGTCGCTCCACAGTTTGGAGATGCATTACCAACGCGCTCAGAGGCGAAAGCGGCGTGATTGAAATCCGCGACAACTCGGCTCCGGTAGTCATTCTGCGGTCGATCGCTTACTGCGGTCTGGGGATCGCGCGCAGCTTGGGTCGGTTGGGAGTTAGCGTATACACAGTCGAAGGTACGCCGACTGCGACGGTCTTCCACTCACGCTACAATCGCGGCCGTTTCCTGTGGAGCATCGACGAGAACACCGACGCGAACTCACTCGAGTATTTGACTGCTGTTAGCCAAAAAGTGGGTGGCCATCCGCTGCTGATCCCCACCACGGACTACGCCGCTCTGTTTGTGGATCGCAATGCAAATGATTTGCGCAAATGGTTCAGATTTCCAGAGCAGCCGCGGGGCCTAGTTGAAGCTTTGTGCAGCAAGAAGCAAATGTATTTGCTGGCTAAGAGTTGCGGCATACCTACTGCCGATACTGCCTTCCCTCAAAACCGAAGCGATGTTGAGGAATTTCTGCATGGGGCGGTGTTTCCGATAATGCTAAAAGGAATCGACGGAACGCGGCTATGCGAACGTGTGGGCAAGAAGATGTTCATCGTGCGGTCAGCTGAGGAACTTCTCGGAGTTTATAACCGAGTGGAAGAACCAGGCAGTCCCAATTTGATGCTGCAGGAGTACATTCCCGGCGGCGACGACAGCATTTGGATGTTCAACGGCTACTTCGATGCCGAATCGGAATGCCTAGCAGGCTTCACGGGGAAAAAGATCCGGCAGTGTCCCGTATATACCGGCTACACCAGTTTGGGAATCTGCCTGCGCAATGACGTAGTTGCCGCGCAGACACTGGCATTCATGAGAGCTGTTGGCTACCGCGGAATTCTTGATATCGGCTATCGCTTCGACGCGCGGGATGGCAAATACAAAGTGCTCGATGTGAATCCCAGGATCGGCGCAACGTTCCGTCTGTTTGTTGGCGATAACGGACTCGATGTAGCGCGAGCGTTATATCTCGATATGACGGGTCAACGGGTTCCCAATGGTCTGCCCTGCGAAGGTCGCAAATGGATGGTCGAGGATCGTGACTTGATCTCATCAGTGCGTTACTGGCGCAACGGCAACTTGAGTCTTCGGGCGTGGCTCCATTCGTTTCAAGGCGTTTGTGAAAGTGCATACTGGGCGAACGATGACTTGCGTCCGGTGATCGCACGTTTGCGGTCGCTCTTTCGCGCAGCCATGCAGCGCGCCTATCTAATGCTTGGACGGATGCGATCAGCACTTCTGCCCAACGACGTAATAAGACAGCCTCAGCAATCGCCAGCCACCGACAATCCTGTTTCGCAACGGGTAGCTGCCTCATAACATGTCCGAGATTGCGAACATTAAGCGGTGGGCAGGTAAAGGCTCTCTCGCACTCATCGACCAGGCATTTATCTCTGGCTCCAATTTCCTCGTGAGCATTCTATTGGCGCGATGGTCATCTGCTCCCGAATACGGAGCATTTGCTGTTGCGTTCGCTATATTCCTGCTGCTGTCGCAATTCCAGCAATCGGTTCTTCTGGAACCCATGAGCGTTTTCGGCGGAAGTTACTCGGGTGGGAGGCTGAAACGCTATTACGGTTCTCTGCTCCATATGCACAACGCGATTGCCGTTGGCACTACCTTGCCTCTTGCCGTCGCCGCCGCCCTGGTGCAGCACTTTGCTCAGGGACCACAATTGGGCGCTGCGCTGTGGGGCGTGACCATCGCCTCACCCTTTGTCATGTTGTTCTGGATGGCGCGCCGCGCGTTTTATCTGGAGCATGCCCCCAGTCCTGCGGCGGCGGGAGCTGCAGTGTACAGCCTTGCAACGCTTGTCGGGTTGCTCGTCGTCCGTCGTATGGAAGCACTTACGTCCTTCACTGCATTTGTGGTGATGGGGGCCGCTGCGCTAGTCACTAGTATTGCGATGTTCTGGCGCTTGAGCCCTCGATTCTCCAGGAACCCTGAAGACAACAGTTTCGTGGCGGAGTGCAGAGAGCATTGGCGTTATGGAAGCTGGGCCTTGGCGGGCGCACTCGCGATGTGGGTACCGCAAAACATCTATTATGCGGTCCTTACAGGCACGGATGGCATGTCAGCTGCAGCAGACATTCGCGCTCTGCTCAACCTCGCACTTCCACTGCAGCGGATTACAGTTGCTCTCGGCCTTCTCTTATTGCCGCACATGGCGAAGGTTTACTTCGAGCATGGGCAAGAAGGAGCAAAGGCATTTACCCGACGCATTTGCCACTTGTTCACGGCTGGATCGATCGTGTACTGGGCATTCGTGTTGCTGTTCCGCAATGAAATCTTTCATCTTCTTTATGCTGACAAATACTCATCGGTTACTCACTTATTGCCCTGGTTGGCGGTGTCTTCGGTCCTGAATACCGTGGTCGCCGCTTTCGTGGTGGGGCTTCGTGCGATGCGAGCGCCGGCGTCTGTTTTTTATGCCTATGGAATCTCTGGCATCGTCACTCTGCTCTTCGGAATTCCTGCTACCTGGTGGTGGGGAGTCGGAGGTGTGATTTTCAGCTTCATCGTTTCCAACATCGCCGCCGTCATCGCGAGCCTGGTACTTATGAAACGAAGCATTAAACCTACAATTGAAGACATGGGAACAGAGCCCGACCTTGTTGCAGCTTAACCCTCTAATTTTGGAGTGCGGGTCTCGCAAGATGCTGGCCGCAGTAACGACAGCACGTTACATGACGCACGATTGAGTCGAGAGAAGCATGTCTGAGTTGATTGCTCTGTCCCATCCTGAAGTTCCGGACGGTTTTTCTGCCGCGGTTGCCCATCTACAAATGCGGCGCGAAGCTACTGTCAAGTGGCTGCTTGTGCTCCTTCTTGTCATCGGAGCAGCCGTAGCTCTGGCGGATGGGCTGACCCGTGCTCCCAATGCAGATTGGGAGAGCATGCCGTTTCAGAATCCGCTCCAGTACACGCCCTATAAAGCGGCGTTCTTGTTTGCTGGTCTGCTGATCCCACTGACCTTGCGCTATGCGCGCGGTTTAGGCGCGTCTCTGTTGCACGGGCTGTTGCTTTGGTTTGTGATGTGCACTGCCGCGTATTCGAAAGATTTCGCGTACCTGCGCCTTCCTGGAGTTCCGCTGTTCATAACAGACGTGATCCTAGCGCTCTCATTCCTTTTCATATTCCTGTGTCCGCGCGTAAGAATTCCGACACTCCAATTCTGGCCTGTGTCCGCTGCATTACTGTTGGTGAGCATCGGAATCCTCGAGGTGTGCAGGGGGTTGGCGGCGGGACGCGATGCGCTCACAGTGCTGCGTGACTTTGAGGTTCCCCTTTACGCAGTTTTTCTGCTCATCGGAATGTATGCAGTCGAGGAGTGGCCTGCGATCCAGCGCTTTTGCCGCTTCTTTATTTATGGAGCGCTCATGGCATCTTTAACGGCCGTCGGATGGTTCTTGATGGTACCGGCTCAACGACGATACATCTTTCACGGAGGACCCCATATTGCAGCTGCTTTCATCGGGGTGCTTGCCTGGACATTGAGCAAGCGTGTACCAGCCACGATCCGGTACGGAGTAATTGGTTTGCTCGCAGTGGGCATCATTCTTACTAACTCGCGAACTGCTTACGTCTGCATCGCAGTTTGCCTTGGTGTTCTCTTCCTCACCGCGAAAGTTGGGAACAGACACCTCAGATTTTCTGGAATAGCTCTACTGCTGGGCGGCACGATTCTTATTTCGGGAATCTTGCTTACGCTGATGACAGTGAATGACAAAGGTTCGGCATTTCTTAGCCGGACAACACGAGAGTTGATTTCAGGAACCGTAAATTACCAGAACGATGCCAACGCCGAATTTCGCTTCCAAGCGTGGAATGAGGCGATGAATCGTTTCTCGCAAAATCCTTTGTTCGGGGAAGGATTTGGCGTGCCATTTCTTTTCGGGGATGAAGATTACGATTCTCGTCCTCATAACACCTATCTGACCGTGCTTTACAAGATGGGATTAGCCGGCTTTGTGCCTCTCATGTGCCTGTTCGGGCATTTCTTTTTGCAAGGATGGAAGGCTTTGCGCTCTTGCCGCAAGCAACAGGAATCTCTCCTGTTGTACTGCTGCATGCTCGCATTTCTGTCAATGTTCCTATCCGGGGCGCTGAATTTAGCCCTCGAGAGTCCTTTCGCTGCTTCCATCTTCTGGCTGACGATGGGAGTTTGCTACCGCATGATGATCTTGCTTGCGCGTCAACAAAGGCTTCTTCAGATGAGCTTTCTAATGACTGCGACGCAGAAGAACCACGCAATAGTTCCTTCAGTCTCGGCAGCGCTTTACTAATGACAAGTTCTTCAACTCTCGCACTGGTGACGACCAGCTGGGATGACGGTCATCCCCTCGACCTTCGCGTAGCCGAGATGCTCGCTAGATGCGGAATGACGGGCACTTTCTTCGTTCCTGTCTGCGACCCGAAACGAGCGAGGTTGAGCGATGCCGATCTGCGAGATCTCTCCTCGTGTGGCTTCGAAATCGGCAGTCATGGCATGCTTCATCGCAATTTGCTCAAGGCTCCACGCACAGAACTGCAGTGGGAGATCACGGATTCAAAGTTTGAACTCGAGCAGGCAATCGGCCGCAAGGTGAGCATGTTCTGCTATCCCATTGGCAGACACGATTCATACGTTCTCGAGCAAGTCAGGCAAGCCGGATACGAAGGCGCACGAACCACGCGCATGTTATCGACTGAAGCTGACTTCGACCCCATGTATGTTCCCACTTCGATACAGGCATATCGTCATAGCTCCTCGGAGTACTTGAAGAATCTGCTGCGCAACGGCGGTGTAAAAGACATGCTGCGCTACTGTACTTCGCTCTATCAGTGCGATTCCTGGGTTGAGCTCGGACGCCGCCTCTTCGATCGCGTATTGAGCCAAGGAGGTACTTGGCACCTCTATGGTCATTCCTGGGAAATCGAGAAGTATGGATTGTGGGACGAACTGGCTGAGATTCTCGCCTATGTCTGCAATCGTCCGGGCGTTCAGTATGTGAGAACCGTTGACACATTACGCGCTGCCGCTCCTGCGTACGCAACCCAAATCGCCTGATCGTAGCCACCGCAAGTGAAAATCCTTATAGCGCACAACCGTTACATCGAGCCCGGTGGCGAAGATGTGGTTTTCGAGCAGGAAGTATCGCTCCTGCGGCGCTATGGCCATGACGTGCTGACCTACGAGCGTGGAAATGGCGAACTGCGGGAAATGAAATTGATTCCACGCGTGCTCCGCTCAGCCGAGGCAGTGTGGTCTTCGACGACGTACTCAGAGTTTTCCAATTTATTAACGATATTCATGCCCGACATCGTTCACGTGCACAACACGTTTTTGAGGATTTCTCCGTCAATCTTTCAAGCGTGTGCCGATAAGGGAATCCCTGTTGTGAATACGATTCACAACTACCGGCTGCTCTGTCCCGCCACAACGTTGTACCGAGATGGTGCTCCATGCGAGAAGTGCGTCGGCGGCAACATGTGGCAAGGCATCGCGCGAGGTTGCTACCGCTCGTCTCGCACAGCCACTGCTCTGTCTGCATCCGTGACTGGCTACAACTGGCTCCGGCGAACCTGGAGCGACGCCGTCAATCACTACATTGCTCCCACGAACTTCGTGAGGGACAAGATGGCTGACGCGGGCTTGCCCGCCGCTCGCATCAGCGTGAAGCCGCATTTCGTTGATCCCGATCCCTGCGTTGCCGCTCATCCTGAGAGCTATGCCCTTTTCCTCGGAAGGCTTTCGCCGGAAAAGGGTGTGACAACTCTGCTGAGTGCTTGGCAGCAATTGTCCGATGTGCCGCTACTTATCGTGGGTGATGGTCCGCAACGGGCAGAGATGGAAAGAATTAGCCATCAAAGAAACTTGAATTGCAGGTTTGAAGGTCACCGAACTCGTACTGACGTGCTCGCGAAACTGAAGAAAGCGCGTCTGCTCGTCTTCCCCAGCATTGGCTACGAAACTTTTGGTATGGGAATCATCGAGGCCTATGCATGTGGAGTTCCCGTACTCGCTTCGAACCACGGCGCCATGAGAGAACTGGTGCAGACGGGTCGCACCGGTTTGTTGTTTGAGCCAGCCAATCCGGATGCTCTCGCACACGCCGTGCGCAGGTGTTGGTCAGATGACCAACTACGTTCCCATATGAGTCTTAATGCTCGTCGAGAATACGAAAACAAGTACACGGCTGCCACCAACTACGAAATGCTTATGAGTATCTACGAGCGAGTTTTGTCATCGGGCAAGGCTTCGCCTGAAGCCTCGCTTCCCACCGCCGCATAGAAGAAAGTTCCTGCACCTTCAGTCTTGCAAACGGAGAATTGTCATGAGTCTAGCTATTATTACCGGCTCTGCCGGGCTAGTGGGTTCTGAAGCTGCCGCCTATTACGCCTCGCTTGGCTGGGACGTCATAGGGATCGATAATGACATGCGAAGTCAATTCTTTGGGGCCGATGCATCCACCCGGTGGATTCGCGAGCGCCTGGAGCGCAGCTATCGTTCTTACATTCATCGTGACATAGACATTCGCAACGCCGACGATATTTCCGGAATTTTCCGAAGAGCTGGCGACGAAATAGATCTCATCATCCACGCGGCTGCGCAGCCTTCCCACGACTGGGCGGCGACTGATCCTTCCACAGACCTGAGCGTAAACACCAATGGGACGTCTGTGTTGCTGGAAGCAACTCGCCGGTACTGCCCTGAGGCCGTGTTCATCTACATGTCAACCAACAAAGTTTACGGTGACACGCCTAATTATCTTCCGTTGGTCGAAGAAGATACGCGATGGGAAATTGATTCTACGCATCCATACTCGGAAGGCATTCCCGAAACCATGTCGGTAGACCACACGCTTCACAGTCTCTTCGGAGTCTCAAAGCTAGCCGCGGATATGCTCGTTCAGGAGTACGGAAAATACTTCGGTATGAAGACAGCCTGCTTCCGTGGTGGGTGTCTCACTGGGCCGAATCATTCCGGAGCGCAGCTTCATGGATTTCTCTCTTACCTCATGAAGTGCGTGGTGACCGGCCAGTCATACAAGATCTTCGGCTACAAGGGTAAACAAGTAAGAGACAACATCCATAGCGCCGATCTGATTCAGGCATTTGACGAGTTCTATCATTCCCCCCGGAGTGGAGAGGTCTACAACATGGGGGGTGGACGCTTGAGCAACTGTTCAATGCTCGAAGCAATTGAGATGTGCCAGGAGATTGCCGGCGAGCAGTTGCAATGGGAGTATGTAGAAACAGCGCGTAAGGGCGATCATCAGTGGTGGATCAGCGACTGCTCGCGATTCCGCTCGCATTTCCCAAGTTGGCGCCAGGAATACGACGTTCGTCAAATTCTTCGAGAGATATACGATGCCAGTGTGGAACGCGTCCCCATCCTGCGAGCAGCCTAAGAACGGAAAGAGAGCCTTCGTATGATCGATCGCGGAAAATATAACCTGCTCGGCGTTTTCATCGATGCCGTCGATTACGATAGTGCGGTCGAACGCATCTTCGAGGCTGCTCGAGAGAAGCGTGGCGTGGCCGTCTCAGCCTTGGCCGTCCATGGAGTAATGACCGGAGTGCTCGATTCAGTGCACCGTTACCGACTCAATCGTTTCGACCTTATCGTTCCCGATGGACAACCAGTGCGTTGGGCTCTTAACCTGCTGCACGGCACTAAGCTGAATGACCGCGTGTACGGTCCTAACCTTACGCTCCGCGTGTGTGAACGGGCAGAAAAGGAACAAGCACCTCTCTTCTTCTACGGAAGCACCCACCCCGTGCTCGATCAGATGCGCCGCAATCTCCTGAAACGCTTTCCCAATCTCCAGATCGCTGGCATGGAACCTTCAAAGTTCCGCCGCTTGACATCAGAAGAGGCGCTTGAGCTTGCAGTTCGCATTCGAGACTCTGGAGCAGCAGTTGTCTTTGCCGGTCTCGGCTGCCCACGCCAAGAAATGTGGGCCTATGAATTCCGCGATCCCTTGTCGCTCCCGATTCTCGCCGTCGGAGCAGCATTTCCATTCATTGCCGGTGAACTTCGCCAAGCACCACCCAATTTACAAAGGCTCGGAATGGAGTGGTTCTTTCGTTTATGTATTGAGCCTAAGCGGCTGTGGCGCCGCTATGTACTGCTGAACCCTGCGTATGTAACTTTGGTCGCTATGCAAATGGCTGGCTTGCGGAACTTTGACACAGTGGGCCAGAGCCCACGGCGCAGGGTGCTGTTCGGCTAGTCTGCCCGATACGATTTTGAAACAGCCACTCACCATGTGAGTGGCTGTTCTTTTTTGGGCAAGAGCCGCCAAGGTGCTGTGTACTTTCGTTGTCACCGCCCGCGAGACTCAGCCTTTTACCCTATCCAGTAGCGGCATCCTTTCAGTCATGCTGCAGGGATGCACTGCCGCAATCGCAAATCATCCCGAATCATTCTTTTGCTCACCACAGCGTTCTTTGTCGGCTGCAATGGTTGCGGTTCCTCTAGCGGGAAAGCAGCGAGTGGAACGACGACTTCCACTCCAGCCGCTCCGCCTACGGTCACTCCAGTTTCTGCCACGGCGGTCACGGCGCAGTACTTCGGCATGCACGTACACAATACAAATCATTGGCCAGCGATTCAGTTCGGCGCAATGCGTCTGTGGGACGCAGGTGTAACCTGGCCTAGCCTCGAGCCCGCCAAGGGACAGTGGAATTTTGGCGCGCTGGATAAGTTCGTGAGTCTCTCTGAGCAGAGCAATGTGCAAGTCCTGATGACGTTGGGATTCTCTCCTCAGTGGGCGTCGGCACGTCCGAACGAAGCGTGTCCATATGGCTCAGGCGAAGCAGCAGAACCGCAGGATATCCAGGACTGGCGCGATTTCGTACAGACCGTTGCGATCCGCTACAAAGGACGCATCCATGAATACGACATTTGGAATGAACCCAGCGATCCGAATTTCTTTACAGGAACTCCAGCCAAAATGGTTGAGCTCGCAAGCGAAGCATACAAAATCCTGAAGCAAGTAGATCCGACCGTCACAGTGGTGACGCCGGGGTTGCCCGGAGATACAGGCAAGACTTGGCTCGACACCTATCTCGCTCTCGGCGGCGGCAACTACGCGGATGTGATTGGATACCATTTCTACGTCAATCCAGATCCACCTGAGAGCATCACTTACATGGTTTCCGACGTGCAAGCAATCCTTAAGAAGTATGGACAATCTGGGAAGCCTCTTTGGAATACGGAGACGGGATGGCACTGGCCCGCTGCCTTTACTCCCGATCAGGAGACAGGGTACGTCGCTCGCTCCTATCTCGTGAGTTGGGGCGTAGGGGTGAGCCGCTTCTACTGGTATGCATGGGATGATCAGGATTGGGCGACCTTGCAGATGACCAATACCGACGGAAGCATGCGGCCTCCAGCTCAGGCATTTGCAGTTGTAAGGGGCTGGATGCTGAATTCCGACATTTCGCCGTGCTCGTCTGATGCGAACGGCATTTGGACGTGCAGCCTGTCGCAGGGGAGCGTTGTCTCGCACGTGGTCTGGAGCCAGAGCGGAACCGCAACTTTCTCCATACCTGCCAGCTGGAAGGCCACGGTCATGACGGATCTCGCGGGACAGCGTTCATCACTTGCTCCCAGTCAGACAACGTTGCCCGTCGGTCCTTCGCCAGTACTGCTTGGAATTTCTGGCTCCTGAAAAAGGTCTATTCACCTCTTCGCTGTTGCTGTACTCTTTCCCTTCCGTTCGGCTAACACAGTTGAGGAGTCTGATACGCGCTAGCGTATTGCATGCGCATCGTCGATCTCATCCGCAAGAAGCGCGACGGGCAACAACTCACGCGCGAAGAAATCCAGTTCATAGTCCGCGGATATACCGAGTCACAGTTCCCTGACTACCAGATGTCAGCTTGGCTAATGGCCGTGCTACTGCGGGGAATGTCCGCCCAAGAGATCGCCACCCTGACTGAGGCGATGCTGCATTCTGGCGTTATTCTCGATTGGTCTGATCTTCCAGGAAACAAGGTTGATAAACACTCCACGGGCGGTGTGGGAGATAAGACTTCGCTCATTCTTGCGCCGATCGTAGCTGCCGGGGGACTGCTTGTGCCGATGATTAGCGGACGCGGGCTGGGGCACACGGGAGGAACGCTCGACAAGCTCGAAGCCATCCCAGGATTTAACGTTAATCTCGCACCAGACAAGATGCGAGAAGTCCTTCGAAAATGCGGCGTGGTACTTGTCGGGCAGACCGAAAAGATCGTTCCTGCTGACAAGAAGATGTATGCACTGCGCGATGTCACCGGCACCGTGGAGAGTCCCGCGCTCATATGCGCTTCGATCATGAGCAAAAAGATCGCTGAGGGCATCGACGCTTTAGTACTGGATGTAAAGACCGGCTCCGGCGCTTTCATGAAGAAAGAGGCGGACGCCGTACACCTGGCCAAGTTGATGGTCGACACAGGTGTGCAGATCGGGAAACGAATGGTTGCGCTCATCACCGATATGGACCAGCCGTTGGGTTTATATGTCGGAAACGCGCTTGAGGTATTGGAGTGCGTGGAAGTTCTCAAGGGAGGTGGGCCGGCTGATCTGCGTGACCTCAGCGTTCAACTGGCGGCTTGGATGTTCTACTTGGGAGAGAAGACCTCCTCGGTTGACGAAGGACGAAAGCTGGCACAGAAAAAGATCGCAGACGGCTCGGCCTTTGAAAAGTTCTGTGAGGTTACGCAACTCCAGGGCGGAGATGCAGACGCACTGCGCGATCCAGCCAAGCTGCCGCAAGCGAAAAATCGTCTCGATGTACGCAGCTCGAAGGCAGGTTACATTCAGGCAATCAACTGCGAACAGGTGGGGATCGCTAGCCTGGTGCTCGGCGGAGGACGCGAGAAGAAAGAAGACAGCATTGATCCTGCAGTCGGGATTGTCCTGCATAAGAAGGTCGGAGACGCGGTGTCGGAAGGTGAGGCTCTTTGCATGCTTCACTACAATTCCGACGCTCGCTTGAGAGAGGCTGAGTCGTTGATCATGTCAAGTTACACGATAAGTAAGGCGCGAGCCGTGGGGCCGACGAAGCTCATCAGGCAAATCATCGAGGGTAGTTCGAAACCAGCCGTGCATGTTTCATAGCTGTTATGCAGAGACGTAGCGTGCTATGTCTTTATCTATAGGTGATTGACGGAACCTCCAAATACGAGTGAAGAGAACGAGCAAATGATCAGACTTACAGGCTTAATCGGAATCGTCGGGATTATTGGCTTGGCATATTTATTCTCTACCGCTCGCAAAGCTATCCGTCTGCGCACCATCCTCTGGGGCCTAGGTCTTCAGCTCGTCTTTGCGGTGCTTGTGCTGCGCTGGACTTTCGGACAGAAAATAATGAGCGTGGCAGGTGCAGGTGTCAGTAAGCTGCTTGGCTACTCGGCCGCGGGAGCTGAGTTTGTTTTTGGCGCGCTTGGCAAGCCGGGTCCACCGACCGGGTTCATCTTTGCCTTCCAAGTTCTACCGACGATCATTTTCATCTCCGCGTTTTTTGCTCTGCTGTACTACCTCGGCATTATGCAGCTCATCATCCGATTCTTTGCCTGGCTTATGAAGCGAACGATGGGCGTGAGCGGAGTGGAATCATTAGATGTGGCTGCCTCAATTTTTATGGGTCAGACAGAAGCTCCGCTGACGGTGCGCCCCTTCCTGCCAGAATGCACACGCTCGGAGCTGATGACGATCATGACCGCCGGAATGGCGCATGTTTCCGGCGGAATCATGGCGGCGTACATAGCTTTCGGCGTCGAAGCGAAGCATCTGCTCGCCGCCGTCATCATGACTGCACCTGGCACCATTCTGATGGCCAAGCTATTGGTGCCCGAGACTGAGACGCCGAAGACCCAGGGCAAGGTTGAGATGTCAGAACAGGACATGCACCGCGACGACAACATTCTCGGGGCGATTGCTCGTGGAACCATTGACGGCGGGCAGCTCGCATTCAATGTTGCCATCATGCTTATTTCGTTCCTCGCCCTCATCGCACTCGTGAATGGCGTCTTCGGCGGACTTCATCGTTATGTCGGCTTTTTCCCAAGCAGCCTCGAAGGTTTGCTCGGACACATCTTTGCGCCGGTTGCCTATGCCATCGGAATTCCTTGGAAGGACGCAATTTCAGTCGGCAATCTGCTGGGCACGCGAATGGTGATCAACGAGCTTGTTGCATACCGCGCATTGGGCGCAGCGAAAGCTGTACTTGATCCGCGTTCAGTTACGATTGCCACCTTCGCCCTTTGCGGGTTCGCCAACCTTTCCTCCATCGGAATTCAGATCGGCGGAATTGGAGCTTTGGCTCCGAACAAACGTTCGGAATTGGCAAAGCTGGGCTTTCGAGCGATGCTGGCCGGCACGATGGCTAATCTGATGTCCGCGTCAATAGTGAGCCTGCTGGTACAGCACTGATGAGCTTGATTCCCGAATCGAGACCGACGGCTGTACCCGACCAATGGACACTTGCTGGAGAAGCCGCCGATTACATTCGTCAAAGGACCAGTCTTCGCCCCCAAATTGCTCTGATCTTGGGCTCAGGCTTAGGAGCATTCGCGGACGATCTCGATGATGGTGTGGTGCTGCCCTACTTCGCCATTCCAAATTTTCCGGTCTCCAGCGCCGAGGGACATGCGGGCAATCTGGTGATCGGGAAGGTCGGCGACCTGGCGGTGGCGGCTATGCAGGGCCGCATACATTACTATGAAGGCCACAGCATGCTCCGTGTGACATTTCCGATGCGTGTCTTTTGCCGCCTCGGGATCAAAGGAGTACTGCTAACCAATGCCGCTGGCGGCATCGGCGCGCAACTAAAGCCAGGATGTCTGGTTGTACTGAGCGATCACATCAACCTGCAAGGCACGAACGCCTTAATCGGTGCGAATGAAGAGCGCTTCGGACCCCGTTTTCCCGACATGACGGAAGCGTATTCGAAATCATGGCGAGCGTTCGCAATGGCAGAAGGCAAACGCCAGGGCATTGAAATCTTCGAAGGCGTGTACGCGGCCGTGCCGGGTCCCAGCTACGAAACTCCGGCGGAGATTCGATTCCTTCGGATCATCGGTGCGGATGTAGTGGGAATGTCCACTGTTGCTGAAGTCGTTGTTGCGCGACACTGCGGAATGAAGGTGCTGGCCATTTCGGTTGTGACGAACATGGCCGCCGGAATTCTCGACGAGCCCATCAACCACGCCGAGGTGCTGGCAATTGGGCAACGAATTAAAGGGCAATTTTCGGCATTGTTAAGAGAACTATTGCCAAAGATGAGCAAGAGTCTGCCGACTTGAGTTCCTGCAGATCCGGCTTTCGCCGACATCGCCGACGGTATTCAAGAATTTCGCAAAGGCGGTAGAACTGCGCACATGGCGCGGATGGTCTCAAGACTCTTGTCGTCGATTGAGACGAACTCAAATCCATAGAACTCGCTTCGCCGATGACGCACAATGGCGTACGCCTGAAGCTCGGCGGGCGAGTTTGGCAGAGGAAATGCCACCTTCACCATCTCGCCGGGAATCAGTGGGGCCTTGATGCTTCCCCCTACTCCACGTTCGTTGAGATCCGCCGAGGTGCCGTAGAGAGTGGTTTTGACGCCGGAACGAAGAACCTCAATCGCCAAAGGCACTCTGACAGCATGTCGATGGATAGTCCTAGTCGTTAGTAGCTTCGATGGCGCACGATCAAGCGCGCGCTCCATGGCAGCGATTAAGCTGCTTTGCGGCTCGCGCGCAAACACAAACGCGTCAGTTACTGAGCGCAGCGCCTCATGAACGTGCGGGTGCGCGGATACGAGCACGATTTTGGCCCGGCTTCCGCTCCTGCGAATACCAACCAAGAGTTCAATCGAATCAACTTCGCGAAGTGGATGTGAAAGAACGACAAGATGAAAATCGGAATTCTGGATGCTGTCGAAGAGGGACGAAGCCGACGATGCTACTGAGCATTCATACCCTAACGCCTGCAACACCGGTTTTCGATGCTCAATAGACTCGCGGCTGTCATCCACGAGTAGCACGCGAGTAGGAGCATCGGTATCGCTTCCTACACGTTCGATTCCGACCTGATGAGCTCGCTGGCCCTCCGGCTCAGTCCAGATCACTTTGAAGCGTCCACGCCGGCTGCCATTCTGGACCCCGATTAGCGCGCCGGGCTCGATGCGGCGATGCAATCCTGACAGGCGAGCTCCGATATTGGAGACATCATGCGTCTGCCCTTCCTGGACGAAGATCTTCCCTTCGGAATCAAGGGTCCAGACGGAGACCTGATGCCGCGTGTCCTCACGCTCTTCGCGCCTCAATTCCATGCGTGGACCAATGCTACTTCGCACGCAAGGCGCTTAGAGGGTTACAAAGGTAACTAGCGGGTTACTGCAGTGGCGGCATCAAGTGTCTGACCTCGATGGGTAATCAATTCGTTAACACCCTTGGCCTGCGACATATCCCTGCGGGCCGACACTCAGCCTGCGACCGGATTAAGATGGATTCATATCGCCGCATGATTCTGAGGACCGAATTCCTGTGTATACGAAGCTAACATCGATTTGTCTGCTAGCCGTCAGCACTGCGTTTATCGCGTGCGGCTCAGGTGATGGAAATGCGAACGGGGGCCGTTCATCTGATGGGGGTACGACTCCGACTCCGACCGGATCCCCTGTATACGTCACGAATAGCACCGTTGGGAGCGTCTCGGCCTACTTGCTTGATCCAACTTCTGGCTCACTCCAGAAGACTTCTGGATCTCCAACCAGCACCGGAGCCTCTTCACCCGATTCGCTAGCTATAGATCCAACAAAGAAATTTCTCTTGGTTGCGAATGCAGCCTCGGCAAGCATCTCCTCGTTTAGCATCAATAGTTCTACTGCCGCACTCACACCGGTTCCTGGTTCACCGTTCTCGTCTGGAAGCAGTGTGGTGCGGTTGCAGGTCCATCCCAACGGAAAATTCGTGTACGCTCTCAGCAGTACGCCTGCGCAGGTGTTGGGCTTTTCTCTGGATCCCACAACAGGAATGCTTTCGCCGTTATCTGGATTTCCCGTCTCGCTAAACGCAACCGGGGAAATGGGGCTTGCCATTTCTCCTAGCGGCTCGTTCCTATACACATCCAATCCCAACACACGGGTGATCACATCCTTTTTAATCAACAGCGCTGGCGCTCTGACTCCTTTGGCTACGACAGTAGCGCCAAATAGCGCCCCCGCGTTTCTTACCTTTGACAGTGTTGGGAATTTCCTGTTCGCGATCAACAGCGGAGGAGGAGTCGCAGGCAATGGAAGCGTATCGGAGTTCACAGTCTCTGCGACAGGAGCGCTCACCGAACAGCCGGGGTCTCCGTTCGTTGTCGGTGCAACGCCAGTGAACGCCGTGTTCTCCAACGGTGTCCTTTATGTAGTAAATCAGACGTCCGGTACGCTTTCGGCTCTCGCACTGAACGCCACAACCGGCGCGCTTACTGACATCAAAGGTTCACCATATGCGGTGGGCTCAAGACCTGTTTCCATTGCACTTGCAAACCGTGGAAATTTTCTGTTGGTTACAAACAGCGCGAGTAGCACCTCAGGGCTGATTTCTATTTTCTCAGTAGCTGCCGATGGAACGCTTGCGCCTGTAGGTGGATCACCTTTCACTCCAGACGCGCCCGTGCCTAATCAAGTCCTCGCGCTCTAGTGTTCCATTGCGCGGATGAGTGGCGTGCATTGGCGTACGGCATAGGCATGTGTCCCCCCAAAGAACCCCTCAACAACTTATTTGTGACGTAACGAAAGGTCGCGGCTGATCACCGCGCCGACAATGGACGCGTGGCATCTTTTCATCCAGCGTGCGATCGATAGAATTTTCCACAGCGCGCCCCCACCCTCCTGCGCTGAGCCTCATTCCGGGTGGGCAAATCAGAATGTTCTAGGAAACTGAAACAGCAGAATTTCGCATCCTAGACCAAACCAGCTTCAACTCTGGCCTGCTGGCCTCGTGGCCAAGCACACACTTAAGAAAGACGTGGTGCTGTGGGCGACCGATCTTTGAAGTGGGTCTTACCTTTCACGCTTGTTTTTTTTGCACTCCTCTGCACCGGCTGCGGCAGCACCGGTGCGCGCTTTGACAGCACCCAGACGGCGCCATCATCTACTGCTCCGCAGACCTGGAGCATTTCCGGCACGCTTACTCCTGTGGTTCTCGGTTCAGGAGCCACCGTTCAGCTCAGTGGGGCCGCCAGTGCGAGCACAACAGCAGATTCAAACGGCAACTACACTTTCTCAGGGTTGGCAAATGGAGCATACGTAATCACTCCTGCTAAGAATGGGACTGCATTCAATCCGGCAACTCAGAGCGTTACCGTCAACGGAGCCTCCAATGCCGGCGTGAACTTTAGCGCGGCAGCCACACTCAGATCACTCACGATTAGTGCGGCTAGTAGCTCTATCGCGAAAGCCACGACGGATCAGTTCACCGCGACCGGCACGTTCAGCGATGGCAGCACTCAGAAACTGAGCAACTCAGTGACCTGGAGCTCCTCGAGTACATCAGTGGCAAGCATCAGCGCGGGCGGTCTGGCTACAGGCAGTGGCATTGGTTCGACCAACATCACTGCCACACTGAGCGGGATCACCTCCAACCCGCTCGTGTTGACTGTGACGGCTGCGACACTGCAGTCCATCACCATCAGCGCCGCAAGCAGTTCGATCGCGAAAGGCACGACCGATCAGTTCACCGCTATCGGCACCTTCAGCGATGGCAGCACCCAGAGCCTGACCACCTCCTCGACCTGGACTTCCTCCAATGCAGCTGCAGCCACGATTAGCACCGGCGGTCTGGCCACCGGCAACGGCGTTGGCTCCGCCAACATTACCGCCACGCAGAGCGGCGTCACCTCCAACACGCTCGTGCTCAGCGTCACCGCTGCCACGCTGCAGTCGATCACCATCGGGACAGTCAGCAGTTCCATTGCGAAAGGCACAACCGATCAGTTCACCGCGACTGGCACCTTCAGCGATGGCAGCACTCAGAGCCTGACCACCTCCGTCACCTGGACTTCCTCCAATGCAGCAGCAGCCACGATTAGCACCACCGGTCTGGCTACCGCTTCAGGCATTGGTTCGACGAACATCACCGCTGCGCAGAGCGGCATTGCCTCTAACAGCCTCGTGCTCACCGTCACTGCTGCTACGCTGCAGTCGATCACCATCAGCTCCGCCAGCACTTCGATCGCAAAAGGAACGACGGATCAGTTCACCGCCACGGGTACATTCAGCGATGGCAGTACCCAGAACCTGACCACCTCCGTCACCTGGAGTTCCTCAAGTACGTCAGTAGCAGGCATCAGCCCCAGCGGTCTGGCTACCGGTTCAGGCATCGGTTCGACCAACATCACGGCCACGCAGAGCGGCGTCACCTCGAACACCTTCGCGCTCACCGTCACCGCTGCCACGCTGCAGTCCATCACCATCAGCACCGCCAGCAGTTCGATCGCAAAAGGAACGACGGATCAGTTCACCGCGACCGGCACGTTCAGCGATGGCAGCACTCAGAACCTGAGCAACTCAGTGACCTGGAGCTCCTCGAGTACATCAGTGGCAAGCATCAGCGCGGG
>Ga0136846_1225288_pt1 | contig 22176 bp, 23 predicted proteins | sample HopSoiMetagenom2_FD_96841 | JGI IMG/M metagenome (GOLD analysis project Ga0136846, IMG submission 96841) | Grasslands soil microbial communities from Hopland, California, USA - 2 Assembly 2016 (version 4) | ecosystem: Environmental > Terrestrial > Soil > Grasslands | place: USA: Hopland... | reverse complement strand
CGTAGCCGGTGCCGCTCGCACCCGCCGCCGCGCCCGCGTCGTTCACGATCGCGTGCGCGCCGCCTGCCGGGACGACATAGCCGGTGCCGCTTGCACCGCCCGCCGCCGAGGCCGCACCTGCACCGCCGGCCATCGCTGCGACGGCCACGGTGAGCACGGCCGCAGTCTCGCGCAGCCCCTGCGCCTCCACTTCCGAGCCTTCGAGCGCGTGCTCGAGCTCGTCCGGGTCGAAGACGAGCGCGAGCTCCTCTCCATCCGTCGACTGGAGCGTCCGCTCGAGGTCGGATCGTTCCAGGATCATGCTCATCGATTCCGTTGCGCCACCCACGCGGACGACGTCGAACGTCAGCTCGACCGGCCCGTCGACGTCGCGTAGCGCCTCCTCCGCGGCGGCGCGGCGGATCGGTAGCGCCGGACGCGCCATCGAGGCGGTCGCGGCGCGCTCTGCGAGCCGCGCGCGACTCTGGATCTCATACATCGTTTCTCCTTCCCTGGGAACCCGTTCGATTCTGTCACCGGTGCGACCCGGATGCAACGATCGACACAAATTGCGTCCGGCGGGACGCCCTCAGGCGCCACAGCCGGACACGAATTCGATCGCCGTGACCGGGTGAAGCTCCGCGAAGTTGACGGCGTGTGGCTTCTGCGTGTGAGGGATGTCGAAGAAGCCGACGCCGCTGATGTACACGACGGCGCCGAGCGGCTGCCACTGGGCAGTTGGCCGACCACATCGCGCCTCGAACTTCTTGCGCACCGCGATCATCGCTTTCCGGTCGCGCGCCTCTTTCGGGATGCACTTCGCGCCCGGCATCTCCGCGATCAGGTAGGCCCCATCACCGAACAGGACCAGGTGGATGTCACCATCACCCTCGAGCTTGAACTCTGTGATCTGCGCGCCGATCCGCCAGATGCGCCGGCTGAAGGCGGTTGACCGTGTCTTCGGCGTCGGGTGAGGCTGCGGGAGGGCGTTGATCGCAATGATCGTCGTGTCCTTCGAACGCAGGTTGACGAGCTTGCGCTGCCGGTCGCTCAGCATCTTCAGCCCTTTGAGGCGCACGTTGCACCCGTGGTCGTTCTCAGTCCGGTGAGCTGATCCAGCGCTCGCGGCGACACCGGCGAGCAACACAACGCCGGCGATGAGCAGTACTCGCACGCGATTGCCTGTCTGACGCATGTGCTCCTGCCGCGTGGCCGTGAACTGTTGCGCCTGATAGTGCACATTCCCTGCAAACCGTGCGGTCTTGACACACGATAATGCGGTAATGCCGAGAGCCTCGACAGTCGTCCTTGCGGCGGCACTCGCACTGACCGCCGCTGGTTGCGGAGGCAAGGCACATGCGCTGCCGCAGGCAACCGGCCACCGGCCGGTGACGATCGTCGCACGCGGCGTCCCAACTCCGACCGAGTTCGCGGCCCTGGCCGGACGGCTCTTTGTTGCCGGTTACGGCGACGAGCACAAGCCGTACGCCGCGGGTGGCGTCTACGTTCTCGGCGGCGGCAAGGCGATCAGAGTTCCGGGCTCACCGCGGCATGTGTACGGCGTCGCAGCCGCGAAGAACGCGCTGTACGTCAGCACCAGCCAGGCGCTCCTGGCGTGGAGCGGTTGGAACGGCACGCGTTTTCAGAAGAGGCGCGTCGTCAGAACGCCGGACGGTTACGGAAGCTTCAGAGGACCGGTTGTCGGGACCGAAGGCTTGATCTACGTGGGAGCGTCGGCGGATCCCGATCCCCGCCCGAAACCGAACGCCAGCAACTCGTTCGTGTCCGTCGATCCTGCAACCGGTTCGACCAGGGTCATCGCAACCGGGATCCGCCAAGCGTGCCAGCCACTCTTCCTACCCGGCCACGCACTACCTCTCGTCTCCGATCCCAACCAGGACGACCTCGGGCCGAACCGCCCGCTCGACTACCTCCTCGCGATCAAGCGTGGCGCCAACTACGGCTTTCCGACCTGCCCGGCGACCCCGAATACGTGCGCGAATTACAGCCAGCCGCTCGTTCGATTCCCGGCCCATGCCTCCCCAATGGGGCTCGGCTACCTGAAGGGCAAGCTCTACGTCGCGCTCTACGTCGGCCTCGGCAAGGGCCCCGTGGTCGTGTCGATGCCACCGGGTGGCGGCACGCCGACACCGTTCCTGTCGGGGTTCCCTGCACCCGTGATCGCACTCGGTACCGCCGGTGACAACCTCTATGTCGGCGATCAGAGCGGCGTGATCTACCGCGTTACGCCCTGACGATGGAGGCGGCGTCGCTATGCGCCTGGCAGGAATCGAACCTGCGACCTTGCGCTCCGGAGGCGCACGCTCTATCCCCTGAGCTACAGGCGCGACGGCGTCTAGTGTAGCCCTCGTGGACGTCACGGCCCGGATCGCGACGCTCGAGCTCGCGGAGACGTTCGTGATCTCGCGCGAGTCACAGGACACCGCCGACGTCGTGCAGGTGGAGATCCGTCACGGCGACGTTTCGGGACACGGCGAGGGCGCGCCGATCGAGCGCTACGGTGAGAGTGCGGAGTCTGCTCTGCAGTACATAGAAGACGCCGCCGATCTCCTCGGAGACGACCCCTTCGCGCTCGACGAGATCGAGCAGCGCCTCGAGCCGCGCGAATGGGCCGCCCGCTCGGCGCTCGACGCCGCGCTCCACGACCTGCAGGGCAAGCTCGTCGGGGTGGCCCTCTGGCGCCTCCTCGGCCTCCGCCGGCTGGGGCCGCCGACGTCGTGGACGATCTGGCTCGGCGAGCCCGACGACATGGCGAACCGCGCTGCGAAGGTGGCCGATCGGTTTCTGCGGCTGAAGCTCAAGCTCGGCGCGCGCGACGGGCGCGACCTCGACCGGGTTCGGGCGGTGCGAGCGGTCACGGAGGCGCCTCTGCAGGTGGACGTGAACGAGTACTGGACGCTCGACGAGGCGCTCGAGTCCCTGCCACAGCTCGCCGAGCTCGGCGTGGACTACTGCGAGCAGCCGCTGCCCGCCGGCGACCCCGGCGGAGCTCGTCTGAAGGCCGAGTCCCCGATTCCCGTCTACCTGGACGAGGACTGCCATCGATTGCAGGACGTCGCCGCGTGCGCAGAGCGAGCGCACGGCGTCAACATCAAGCTCGCGAAGTCCGGTGGCATCCGCGAGGCAGTCCGCATGGCTCACGCCGCGCGTGCGCTCGGGCTCGGCGTCATGCTCGGCTGCATGATCGAGTCCGGCCTCGGGATTGCGGCGGCCGCGCAGATCGCGTCGCTCTGCGATCACGTCGACCTCGACGGCAACCTCTTGCTGGCGCACGATCCCTGGCCCGGCGTCGCCTTTCTCGACGGTACCCAGGTTCCCGCAGACGAGCCCGGACTCGGTGTCAGAGAAGAAGTACCTGATCCTCGCTGAGGCGTTCTCCCACGACGTCCACTACGGCAAGACGCTGCGCGGCGTCATGCGCTACCGGCGCGAATCGGTCGTCGCCATCCTGGACACGCAGCGGGCGGGGGAGAGCGACGACGGCGTGCCGATCGTCGGCACCGTCGACGAGGGCATGCAGCACGGCGCGAACACGGCGCTCGTCGGCGTCGTCACACAGGGCGGGCACTTTCCCGGCGACTGGCAGGAGCTGCTCAAGAGCTGCGTCGCGCACGGGCTCGACCTCGAAAACGGCCTACACGTTCGCCTGCACGACATTCCCGGGCTGCCGGATCTGGCACGCGAGCACGGCGTCGCGCTTCGCGACCTGCGCGAGCCGCCGCCCGACCTGAGCACCGCCACGGGCGAGAACCTCGGGGTCGACGCGACGATCGTGCTCACCGTCGGCTCGGACTGCGCGATCGGGAAGATGACGGCGACCTGTGAGCTCGATCTCGAGGCGCGCAAGCGCGGGCTGCGCTCCGTGTTCGTGCCGACCGGCCAGACCGGCATCGCGATTGCAGGGTGGGGAATCGCCGTCGACGCCGTCGTGTCGGACTTTCTCGCCGGGGCCGCGGAGCGCCTCGTCGTGGAGGGCGCGAAGCGGGGCGACCTGCTCTGGGTCGAAGGCCAGGGCGCGATCCTGCACCCGATCTACTCCGGCGTGACGGTCGGTCTCATCCACGGCAGCGCGCCGCATCTCTACGTGCTCTGCCACGAGGCGGGCCGGACCGTCACGGAGGGCGATCCCACCGAGTCGCCGCTGCCGAGCCTGCGCGAGCTGATCGACCTGCACGAACGAATGTCGCTCAAACGGCGGCCGGCAAAGGTCGTCGCGATCTCGCTGAACACCTTCGCGGGTTCCGAGGAGGACGCGCGCGCCGCAATCGCGGCCGCCGAGGAGGAGACGGGGCTGCCGGCGGACGACCCGGTCCGCTTCGGTGCCGGCAAACTCCTCGAAGCAGTGCTCAACGCCCGCTCGTGATCTGCCGACAACGGAGGCATGTGGCGGATCACTGCGGCCCTGGCATCCGCATGCCTGGCGCTCGCCCTTGCCGGGGCGGCGTCGAGCACGACCTTCGGCGTCGCCGACGACGCCGGCAAGTACGCCGAGGACGGCGGCGCCGGCTTCTTCACGATGCTCACGCAGCTCGGGATGACCGAGAACCGCGTGGCGGTCTTCTGGGATCCGTCCCAGCCGAACACGATCGTCGACCAGGCGTTCCTCGACCGCTCCGTGCCGGAGGCGCAGCGCCGCGGCATCGATGTCATGTTCGCGATCTACCCGCTGAGGGCACGCGCGCTCGTCGACACGCCGAACGGGATCCAGCTCTTCGCGCAGTACGCCGCGAAGGTGGCGGAGCGCTATCCGTACGTGCGCAGGATCATCTGCCTCAACGAGGGGAACCAGCCGCGCTTTCACCAGCCGCAGTTCGACGCTCAGGGCAACGGCATCTCCGGCTTCGTGCAGGAGCAGGCGATGGCCGCGTGCTACGACTCGCTCAAGGCTGTCGACCCGGGAATCGACGTGATCGGGTTCGGACTGTCACCGCGCGGCAACGACGACTTCGACGCTCCGAGCAACGTCTCGCACTCACCGGTGCGCTTCCTGGACGAGATCGGCCAGGCGTACCGCCAGACCGGCCGCACCAAGCCGATCGCGGACGACGTCTCCGTCCACTGCTACCCGAACGTGAACACCGATGCGCCGTCGGTCGGCTACCTGTGGCCGAAGATCGGCTGCGTCAACCTCGACCGCTTGAAGCAGGCGTGGTGGGACGCGTTCCACGGGACGGCGCAGCCGCTGTTCCGCGAGGCCGGCGACTCCAGCGGCGGTCCGCACGTGCGGGTCTTCGTCGACGAGGTCGGCTACCAGGCGAGGGTCGCGCCGGACAAAGCGTCGCTGTACACCGGCGCCGAGAACGTGCCGCCCGTCGACGACGCGACACAGGGCCGGTACTACGCGCAGCTCATCGCGATGACGGCCTGCGATCCTGATGTCGCGTTGTTGAATTTCTTCCACGCCGTCGACGAGACGAGCCTGGCTGCGTGGCAGAGCGGCGTGGTGCTGCCCGACGGAACGCATCGCGCGTCGTTCTCGCAGGTGAAGGACGCGATCCTGGCGAACCAGTCATGTCACGGCAAGACGGCCGAGTGGCGGCACGCGGAAAACGTCGTCGGGGCGCGCGCCACGTTCAAGGCGCTGCCACGCTCCTTCGTCGTGCGCGCCGACGAAGGATTCACGTACGAGGTCAAGATCACGCGGCCGTCGAGCACGCGTCGGCTGACCGGCGCCGACGGAACGGGCGAGGCGGCGCGCGACGTGCTGTTCAAGCTGCCGAAGCTCCGTAGCGGCCGCTACACGGTGAGCATCACCCTTCGCGCGGAGACGAACCCGTCCCGCCGAACGGTCTTCTCCCGCGCCTTTACCGGCTAAGTCGATCGGGCCGTTCGGGCCGCTTTCATGCGGCGGCCTGTGCGATATAAGAATCGTCATGCTCGATCCGCGCGTCGCGAAGCCCGGACCGGTCGCGGCGGCTTCCTGACCCGCCTCGCCGTCATCTCCGACACGCACCTCCCGCGCGGCCCGCGCGCCCTTCCGGCCGCGTGCGTCGGGCTTCTGAGCCGCGCCGAGCTCGTGCTTCACGCCGGAGACTTCGTCTCGGTCGCGTTCCTCGAGGAGCTCCGGGCGATCGGGCCGCCCGTCGAGGGCGTCTCCGGGAACATGGACGAGCCGGCGCTCGCGGATTCGCTCCCGAAGCAGCGTGTCGTCGAGGTGGGCGAGGTGCGGATCGGAATGGTTCACGATGCGGGGCCGCGGGCCGGCCGCGAGGCGCGGCTGGCGGCACGGTTCGAGGACTGCGATGCCGTCGTCTACGGCCACACGCACCTCCCGCAAGTCGAGCGGTTCCAGCACCTCTGGGTCCTGAACCCCGGCTCGCCCACGGAGCGGCGCCGGTCGCCCGTCCACACGATGCTCGTGCTGGAGGTCAGGGGCTCGCGGATCACGCCGGAGCTCGTGTCGCTGGACTCCGCTTGACAAGGCGAACAGGTGTTCGGTAGCATGCGAACGCATGTTCGTCAGACTAGCCATCGTCGTCCTGGTCGCCGCTCTCGCCGTGGGTCTGGCAGCCCGGCCCTCGGGCAGCGCCGGGAAGCCTGTTCGCTACGTCGTTCAGCCGACCGACACGCTGTGGTCGATCGCCGCGAAGAACTATCCGGGCGACCCGCGTGAGGGGATCTGGAAGCTCCAGAAGCGCAATCACCTGACCGGGACGACACTGGTGCCCGGCCAGCGCCTCCTGCTGCCGTAGCTACTGCGCCTCGGTCAGCGGGAGCCCGGCGGTGTAAACCCGCTCGCCGCGGAAGAGCCGGCTCGCCGGGTCCCACGGGAAGAAGATCACGACCTTCCAGCTGAGCCGCTCGCCGGAGGGCGGAAACCCGAGCCACCCGGCCTCGTGCGTGCCGGTCACGTCCGCTTCCTCGCAGACGCCCTGCGGGCCGATGACGATGTGCGTCAGGTCGAAGTGGATGTCCGGAAACGCGCCGAGCAGCTCCATGTAGAAGCGCCCGGCCCCCTCGTGGCCGTCCCAGCGATGGCCGGTCTGGACGAGCTCGTAGACGCAGTCGCCGGTCAGCGTGGAGATCAGCCCCGTGAGGTCGCGCTCGTCCTCCGCGATCGAGTGCTTCTTCCAGAGCTCGCGGATCTCCTCGTGCTCGGATGCCGACGGGTCGAGTCGAATGGCGTCGCGGACGTCGGTCACAGCGCATCCCAGAACGCGCGCACGCGGTCATTGAACAGCGCGCCGAGCTTCTGCGGGTTGTGCGCCGCCGGAAAGAGCGCGCGCTCGGCGTGCAGCCGGTCGTGCAGGACGTTGCACACGGCACGAAACGCTTCGCCGGCCAGCGCGCGCGCCGAGTCCGGCGCCGGGCACCAATCACCCTGCACGAGCAGCACCGGCAGTTTCGCGCGCTCGAGCTGGTCGAGCGGGATCTTCGCCTCCCACGGCGGCCGCTCCGTCATGGATGCACGAGCCGCGGCGAGGCTCTCGCCCTCGAGCGGCGTGGGCTGCGCGGGGAAGCCGAAGCCACGCAGGAACGCGGCGCGGTACTGACTCGGATCCTGCGTCTCCTCCGCCGCGCGGTTCACGTTGTCGATCAACGCTTCGACCGCGTCATCGCCGCGTGCGATGCCGAAAGCCGGCGGCTCGATCAGGACCAGCGAGCGCACCGCATCGGGACGACGCGCCGCGGCGAGCAACGAGACGACGCCGCCGTAGGAGTGGCCGACGAGGTGCGCGCCGTCGCCGAGCACCTCGACAACGTCCTCGGCGTCGCGGTCGAAGTCAACACGTCCGTTGGCCGGAGATGCGCCGAAGCCGCGACGGTCGACGAGGAGGAGCTCGTAGTCGTCCGCGAGCGCCCGCTGCTCGCGCCAGGTCTCCTCGCCCCAGCCGAAGCTGCCGTGCACGAACACGGCCGGCTCGCCGTCGCCCCATACGGTGACGTGGACGCCGCTGGCGGTCCGCACGGCGGACAGGTTACGCAGACGCGGCGATCTGATACGGCTCGTCGGGCTCGAACAGCCCGGGCTGCCGCCGGAACGCGGCGAAGAACGCATCGACCGCGGCCGGCGAAAATTGAGCGCCGCGGCACCTGCGCACCTCCGCCGCCGCCTGCTCGACGGAGAGCGCGGAGCGGTACGGGCGGTCGGTCGTCATCGCGTCCCACGCATCCGCCAATCCGACGACGGAAGCCTCTTCCGGTATGTCGCTGCCCGCGAGCCCCTCCGGGTAGCCCTTGCCGTCCCAGCGCTCGTGGTGGTGGCGGATCAGCGGCACGGCCTCGCGCAGCCGGCTGAAGTGAGACACGATGTCCGCGCCGTCTGCGGGGTGGCGTCTCACGATCGCAAACTCGTCGTCGTCGAGCGCGCCGGGCTTCGTCAGGACGCTGTCCGGCACCGCGATCTTGCCGATGTCGTGAAACAGGCCGCCGAAGCGCACCGCATCGATCCGGTGCGGCGAGAGACCGAGCTCCTCGGCGACCGCGACCGCGATGCGCTGCACGCGCGCGGAGTGCCCCGCCGTGTAGGGATCCTTGGCGTCGACCGTCGCGTTCAAGCTCTCGATCGCCTCGAGCGAGCTCTCCTCGAGCCGCCGGTACGAGTCCATCAGCTCGCGTGAGCGCTCCTGGAGCGTCATCGCCTGGCGGCGCAACATCGACGAGGCGTTGCGCACGAGGATCGCAAGCGCACCGTACAGCGCGAGGAACACGCCGAGGATCGCGAACCAGATCACGCGCTTGCGCGACGCGATGAACGCCTGGACGTGCCTGGGGTTCGCGTAGATCTCGTACGCACCGATCGCGCGCTTGCCGTCGTCGCTCTGCAGCGGCGCGTAGACCTCGAACGCACGCTTGCCGGGGACGGCTTGCTGCTCGGGGAGGTTCTCTTCCTCGTCGAGCGTGCTGATCGAAGCGTGCGCCCGATCGTCGCCGATCGTCTCGCCGAGCTCGCCGCCGATCGAGAAGCGCCGGCCGATCCGCCGCGGCGCGCGATTGGTCCACACGAGCACACCGTCAGGACGCCAGACCTTCACGCTGACGATCTCCGTCTGGCGGCGCAGCTGCTCCATGATCTGCCGTGGAAGGTGCGGCGAGATGTGCACCTTGTCGCCGCGCACGAGCTCGGGCCGCAGCACGCCGTCGACGTACTGCGTCATGCTCGATTGCTTGTCGTCGAGCGCCTGCGCTCGGAGCGCGGCGGTGAGCAACGAGCCGAGCAGCAGCCCGCCGGAGATCAGGATGACGGCGCTCGCGAGGAGGAAGACGCGCAGCAACGTGACCGAGCGGTGCACCGCCCATGCACGAGAAGCGCCCGTTGCGACCCGAGAAGACATTCGTGCTCATCGGCGCTATCGGCGGCGCACGGGCTTCGCTTGAGAGGCCCAACCTAGAATCGGGCCGTGGATCTCGACCTCGTCTTCCTCGGTACCGCGGGCTCGATGCCGACGGCGCAGCGCGCCCCGGCAGCGCTGCTCGTGCGGCGCGGGGGCGACAAGCTGCTCGTCGACTGCGCCGAGGGGACGCAGCGCCAGCTGCTGCGCTCGTCTGTCGGCCTGCTCGAGCTCGAGGACGTCTTCGTCACGCACTTTCACGCCGACCACGTGCTCGGGCTGCCCGGGATGTTCAAGACCTTCTCGCTGCGCGGCCGCGAGCTACCGCTGCGCGTGTACGGGCCGCGGGGCCTCGTCGACCTGCTCGGCTCGCTGAAGCGCGTCGTCGGGAAGCTCCCCTACGACCTGCAGCTCGTCGAGGTCGAGCCCGGCGACGTGTTCGAGCGGGACGGCTACCGCCTCGCGACGTTCGGTGTTGCACACGGCGTCGCAGCGCTCGGATGGTCGCTGATCGAGGCGACGCGTCCCGGGCGCTTCGACGTCGAGGCCGCGGACGCGCTCGGCGTTCCGAGCGGTCCCGAGCGCGGGGCCTTGCAGCGCGGCGAGCACGTGACGCTGCCCGGCGGGGGCACCGTGAGGCCGGAGGACGTGCTCGGCCCGCCACGCCCGGGCCGCAAGCTCGTGATCACCGGCGATACGGCGCCCTCCGACGCGATCGTGGAGGCGGCCTGGGAGGCCGACGTCCTCGTCACCGAGGCGACGTTCGCCGAGGAGGAGCGCGACCGCGCGCAGGAGACGAACCACCAGACGGCAGCCCAGGCAGCCGAGATCGCCCAGCGCGCAAACGTCGGGCTGCTCGTGCTCACTCATCTCTCCAACCGCTACTTCGGGCCGGAGATCGCCGAGGAAGCGCGCGCGATCTTCCCGGAGACCGTCGTCCCGCGCGACTTCGACGTCGTGGAGGTGCCCTTCGCCGAGCGGGGTACGCCGCACCTCGTCAAGGGAGGGGCGTCTCGCCGCCGGGAGCAAGAGGTCGTATCATCGGCGCCGCAATGAGCGAGATGGTTCGAGTCGCGGTGGCGGGCGACGTCACCGAGGCAGAGGAGATCCAGGAGATCCTGCGGTCGGCCGGGATCGACGCGGAGCTCGCCGACGGCGAGGACGACTCCGTCACGGTCTCGGTGCCCGAGTCGTCCGTCGAGGAGGCCAAGGACGCGATCGAAGCGATGACCGAGCCCGACGATCTGGTGGGGGAACCATGACGGTGGTCTTCCGTGGCCGTCCGACCGCGATCGCATCGCGGCCGCGGCCGGCACTTCCTGCGCAGTAGCAGGCTGGCAGCGGAGCTCGTTCGCGCGGCCGGGACCGGCCGCGGGGACGTGGTCCTCGATCTCGGAGCGGGCACCGGGATGCTCACGGCCGCGCTCACGCGTACGGGCGCGCGAGTCACGGCGGTCGAGCTCGACCATGAGCTCGCCGCCGGGCTGCGCCGCCGCTTCGACGACGTCGTCGAGGGAGATGCGCTCCGTGTCGCGCTGCCGCGCGAGCCGTTCAAGGTTGTCGCAAACCTCCCGTTCGGCGCCGGGACGGCCATCCTTCGGCGCCTGCTCGACCCGCGCGTTCCGCTCGAGCGAGCGGACGTGATCGTCGAGTGGGGCCTCGCCGCCAAGCGCGCGTCCGTCTGGCCGAGCACACAGCTCGGGACGTACTGGGCCGCATGGTTCGAGCTCTCCGTCACTCGGCGGCTGCCGTGCTGCGTATTCGCACCCCCGCCACGCGTCGACGCCGGAGTGCTGCGCGCCATGCGCCGCGCCGAGCCGCTCGTCCCGGTGCGAGACGCCCGAGCCTACGGCGCGTTCCTCGGGCGCGGCTACCGCGACGGACCGCGCACCGTCGCGGGGTGGGGGATGCTGAAGCGGCTCGAGGCCGAGCTCGGCTTCGACCGGCATGCGAACGCCCGTGACCTCGACGCCGGGCAGTGGGCGGCGCTGTTCGCGCATACCGTCCGGCGGAGGCTCTAGAGTCCAGCGCGACCCGAACCCCTTTAACCCGGTCCAGAGAGGCCGGAAAGGAGTCGAATGAACGTGCCTGCGCCCATTGCGGCGGAGAAGATCCTGCTGGACGCGGAAGGCCTGCGCCGGACGCTCACCCGCATCGCGCACGAGATCATCGAGGCGAACCCGGACCTGGCGCGCGTCGCCCTCGTCGGGATCCAGACGCGCGGCGTCCCGCTCGCCCACCGGCTGCGCCGGCTCGTCGAAGAACGCGCCGGTGACGCACCGGCGCTCGGCGCCGTCGACATCACCTTCTACCGCGACGACGTGCAGGTGCGGGGTGGCGACGCGCCGCGCCATCCGCAGCCGGTCGTTCGCTCGACGACGCTCGACTTCCCACTCGAGGGCAAGACCGTGGTGCTCGTCGACGACGTGCTCTACACGGGGCGGACGATCCGCGCCGCGATCGAGGCGCTCTTCGACTACGGCCGTCCGGACCGGATCCAGCTCGCCGTGCTCGTCGACCGTGGCCACCGAGAGCTGCCGATCCGCCCCGACTACGTCGGCAAGAACCTTCCGACCTCGCGCACCGAGCGCATCCAGGTGCAGCTCGTAGAAGTCGACGAGGTCGACCAAGTCCTGCTCGTACCAGCGCCAGAGGAGGGGAGCTCACACGATGGCTGAGATCCGCGTCATGCGGGAGGACCTACGTCCGCCCGCGCCGCCGCCGAAGCGGCACTTCATCTCGATCAAGGACGTCACGCGCGAGGACGTCGAGCGCCTGCTCGCAACCGCGCGCACGTTCGAGCGCAGCCTCGAGCGCGAGGTCAAGAAGCTGCCGACGCTCAAGGGACGACTCGTGATCAACGTGTTCTACGAGTCGTCGACGCGGACGTCGTCGAGCTTCGAGCTCGCCGCGAAGCGCCTCTCGGCCGACACGATGTCGATCAAGTCGAGCGGTTCGTCGGTCGACAAGGGGGAGTCGCTCAAGGACACCGCGATCACGCTCGGCGCCTACGACCCCGACGTCATCGTGATCCGCCATCCGCAGATCGGCGCCCCTCGGCTCGTCGCCCGGGTGACGGAGGCGCACGTCGTGAATGCGGGCGACGGGAAGCACCAGCACCCGACGCAGGCGCTCCTCGACCTCTACACGATGCGCGAGGCGTTCGGGCGCCTCGAAGGGCTGCACGTCGCGATCGTCGGCGACGTCCTGCACTCCCGGGTTGCGCGCTCGCTCATCCAGGCGCTGGGCCTGACGGGCGCGCAGGTGACGCTGGTCGGACCGCCCGCGCTCCTGCCTCGCGGGATCGAGGCGATGGGCTGCGAGACGACGATCGAGATCGGCGCGATCGCCGCGGCGGACGTCGTCTACGTCTTGCGGATGCAGCGCGAGCGCATGCAGGAAGGCGCGAACTACGTGCCCTCGCTGCGCGAGTACGCCGCGCGCTGGGGCGTGACGCCGGAGCGCGTGCGCCCGGGGCAGAAGGTGATGCATCCCGGCCCGATGAACCGCGGCGTCGAGATCGACCCGCGGGTCGCCGACCACGCCGACGCGCTGATCGAGACGCAGGTGAGGGCGGGGCTCGTGACCCGCATGGCCGTTCTCTACGACCTGTTGACGAGCGGGCCGGTCGGCGTCAAGACCGAGTCGGTCCTGGAGGTGGCGTGATGCTCTTCGCCAGGCCCGCAGCGAAGGAGAGCCTCGTCGTGCGCGGCGCACGGGTCGTCGACCCCGTCGAAGACGTGGACGCGGTGCTCGACGTGCGCGTCGACGACGGCGTCATCGCGGCGTTGGGAACCGAGCTCGACACGAACTCGCACCGTGTACTGGAAGGTGAAGGGCTCGTGCTCGCGCCGGCGTTCGTCGACCCGCACGTGCATCTGCGTACGCCGGGACGCGAAGACGAGGAGACGATCGCGAGCGGCACCGCCGCCGCGGCCGCCGGCGGCTACTGCGCGATCCTCGCAATGCCGAACACCGAGCCCGTCGTCGACTCGGCGGCGACGCTCGGCGCGCTGATCGAGACAGCGCGGGCCGAGGCGGAGATCCCCGTCGGTTTCCTGGCGGCGATCACGAAAGAGCAACGCGGCACCGAGCTGACCGAGATGGCGGAGCTCGCCGAGGCGGGTGCCGCCGGGTTCAGCGACGACGGCATGCCGGTTGCGTCGCCCGGGTTGATGCGCCGAGCGCTGCAGTACGGCGCCGTCGCAGGCCGCCGAATCGCGCTGCACTGCGAGGAGACGACGCTCTCCCGCGAAGGACAGATGCACGAGGGCGCGGTCTCGGCAGAGCTCGGCTTCACCGGCTATCCGTCCGTCGCCGAAAGCCTGATGGTCGAGCGCGATCTGGCGCTCGCGGCGTACGAGCGGCAGCCTCTCCACCTCCTGCACCTCTCGGCGTGGGAATCGGTGCAGGCGCTCCGCCGCGCACGCGCCGACGGCGTCTCGGCGACGGCGGAGGTGACGCCTCATCATCTCTGCCTCACCGATGAGGCGGTTCGCTCGCTCGACCCCAACGTGAAGATGAGCCCGCCGCTGCGCGCAGCGTCCGACCGCACCGCGCTCGTCGAGGCCCTCAAGGACGGGACGATCACCGCGATCGCGACCGACCATGCGCCGCACGCGCGACACGAGAAGGAGGTGCCGTTCGAAGCGGCGCCGTTCGGCGTGACGGGGCTGGAGACCGCGTTCGCGGCGCTCTACACGCAGCTCGTCGAGCCGGGGGTCGTCCCGCTCGGGACACTTCTCGAGCGGATGTCGGCGGGGCCCGCACGCGCGTACGGGCTGGACGAGCCTCGCATCGCGGTCGGGAAGCCGGCGAACCTCGTCCTCGTCGACCTGAACGCGAGCTATCGCATCGCGGAGGAGTCGTTCCGCTCACGCTCGGTCAACTCGTGGCTGCTCGGTCAAACCGTGAAGGGCGCCGTACGCACGACGATCGCGGCCGGGCGGGTCGTGTTCTCGGCATGACCGGCTTCCTCGCTCTCGAAGACGGGACGGTCTTTCGCGGGGAATCCGTCGCGGCCGACGGGTTCGCCGTGGGGGAGGCGGTGTTCACGACCGCGATGACCGGCTACCAGGAGATCGTCACCGACCCGAGCTTCGCGGAGCAGCTGATCTGCTTCACCGCGCCGATGGTCGGCAACTACGGCGTCGCCGAGGGACGCTCCGAGTCGGCGCGGCCGCACGCGCGCGCCGTGCTGATGCGCGAGGCGCGCGGTCCGGCCTGGACGGACTGGCTGCACGAGCGCGCGGTGGTCGCGCTCACCGGTCTGGACACGCGTTCCCTCGTCCTGAAGCTCCGCGAGACGGGCGCGATGCGCGCTGTCGCCGTCGCCGGTGAAGGCTCGACCGAGCAGGCCGTCGCCGTCGCCCGCGCGCAGGAGCCGATGGCAGGACGTGCTCTCGCACCTGCGGTCTCGACGCCGCGACCCTACGTGTACTCCGACGCGGGCCGCATGCGCATCGCCGTGGTGGACTACGGGTGCAAGCGCTCGATCCTGCGGCGGCTGGCAGGCGCCGGCGCTGCCGTCACCGTGTTCCCCCATGACGCGACGGCCGACGAGCTGGCTCGTTTCGACGGGGTGCTGCTCTCGAACGGCCCCGGCGATCCGGAGCCGCTCTCGGACGAGGTCGCAGTCGTTCGCGAGCTGCTCGGGCGAGTGCCCATCCTCGGAATCTGCCTCGGCCACCAGCTGCTCGCGCTTGCCGCGGGACATGAGACCTACAAGCTGCCCTTCGGACACCGGGGTGCGAACCACCCCGTGCTGGAACGCGTGACCGGGCGGGTGCTCGTCACGAGCCAGAACCACGGCTTCGCCGTCGCGCCGTCCGAGGCGCGTGAGGCGACGCACGTGTCGCTGTACGACGGGACCGTCGAAGGACTGGACTTTGCGCTCGAGCATGCGCGCTCGGTGCAGTTCCATCCCGAGGCCGGGCCGGGCCCGCACGACGCGTGGCCGCTCGTAGAAAGCTGGGTCGAGGAGGTGGCGTATGCCGAGGCGGCATGACCTCGAGTCGATCTGTCTGATCGGCTCCGGGCCGATCGTGATCGGGCAGGCGTGCGAGTTCGACTACGCCGGCTGCCAGGCGTTGAAGGTGTTGCGCGAGGACGCCTTCCGGACGATCGTCGTCAACTCCAACCCGGCGACGATCATGACCGACCCGGGCTTCGCGGACCGGACCTACCTCGAGCCGCTCGACCTGGAGGGCGTGGCGGACGTTCTGGTGCGCGAGCGTCCGGACGCGCTGCTCCCGACGATGGGCGGGCAGACGGCGCTCAATCTCGCGCGCGAGCTCGCCAACGCCGGCGTGCTCGACGAGCTCGGCGTGCAGCTGATCGGCGCGCCGCTCGACGTGATCGCGCGCGCCGAGGATCGCGAGGAGTTCCGCGAGGCGGTGCGGAGCGTCGGGCTCAAGGTCCCGAGCTCACGCATCGTCACGAGCGTCGAAGAGCTCGGCGGCATCGCGCTGCCGGCCGTGATCCGACCGGCCTTCACGCTCGGCGGCCACGGCGGCGGCTTCGTCGAGACCCTCGACGCCCTGCGGCGGCAGGTCGAGCGCGGGCTGGCGGAGAGCCCGATCGGCCAGGTGCTCGTCGAGGAATCGGTGCGCGGTTGGGACGAGTTCGAGCTGGAGGTCGTGCGCGACCGCAAGGACAACGTCGTGATCGTGTGCTCGATCGAGAACATCGACCCGATGGGCGTGCACACGGGCGACTCGGTGACCGTCGCCCCGCAGATGACGCTGTCCGACCACGCGTACCAGGAGCTGCGCGACGCAGCCATCGCCGTGGTCCGCGCCGTCGGCGTCGAGTGCGGCGGCTCGAACATCCAGTTCGCCCGCGAGCGCGAGAACGGCGACCTGCGCGTCATCGAGATGAATCCGCGCGTGTCCCGCTCGTCGGCGCTCGCATCGAAGGCGACGGGCTACCCCATCGCGAAGGTCGCCGCGAAGCTAGCCGTCGGCTACACGCTGGACGAGATCCCGAACGATCTGACGGGCACGACACCGGCCAGCTTCGAGCCGACGCTCGACTACGTCGTCGTCAAGTTCCCGCGCTTCGCTTTCGAGAAGTTTCCCGGCGCCGACACGACGCTCGGCACGCAGATGAAGTCCGTGGGCGAGGCGATGGGCATCGGACGCACGTTCGTCGAGGCGTACCGCAAGGCCGAGCGCTCGCGCGAGCTCGACACCGAGGAACGCTGGGCGCTGCCCGCGAGTGCCCACCCTTGGTTCCATGGAGAGCTGGCACGCGAACCCGGTTGGCTCGACGTCGACGCCGCCGTCGCCGACGACTTTCTGCGCCACAAGCGCGCCGGGCTTGCGGACGGGGACATCGGGGCCGAGCCGGTCGTGCGTGCGAAACGGAGGAGCTGGGGAGTGCGGCCCGCGTACCGGCGCGTCGACTCCTGCGCCGGCGAGGTCGAGGCCGCGTCCACGTATTACTACTCGACCTACGGCGAGGCCGACGAGGCCCCGCCTGCAGGAACCAAGCCGCGCGTCGTCATCCTCGGCTCGGGCCCGAACCGCATCGGACAGGGAATCGAGTTCGACTACTGCTGCGTGCACGCTGCGCAGAGCTTCCGCGCGCTCGGGTACGAGGCCGTGATGGTCAACTGCAACCCGGAGACCGTGTCGACGGACTACGACACGTCCGATCGGCTGTACTTCGAGCCGCTGCGGCTCGAGGAGGTGCTCGCGGTGTGCGAGCGCGAGCGGCCCGACGGCGTCGCGATCCAGTTCGGCGGCCAGACGCCGCTGAAGCTCGCGCGCGGGCTCGAGGCCGCCGGCTTCCGGATCATGGGCACGCCGTTCGACGCGGTCGACCTCGCGGAGGACCGGGAACGCTTCGGCGCGTTGCTCGACCGGCTGGACATCCGCTGTCCACAGTGGGGCATCGCACGGAGCAGTGAGGAAGCACGCGACGTCGCGGAGCGGATCGGCTTCCCCCTCCTGATCCGCCCGTCCTACGTTCTCGGCGGGCGGGCGATGCGTGTGTGCTACTCGTCCGACGACCTCGGACAGATCGACCGGCCGGTGCTGATCGACCGCTTCCTGGAGAGCGCGATCGAGATCGACGTCGACGCGGTCTCGGACGGCGTGGACACGTACATCGGCGCGGTGATGCAGCACGTCGAAGAGGCCGGTGTGCACTCAGGAGACTCCGCGTGCGTGCTGCCGGCGCCGTCGTTGAGCGCCGCCGAAGACGCTGAGATCCGCGAGGTGGTGCGCACTCTTGCGCCCGCGCTCGGCGTCGTCGGCCTCATCAACGTGCAGCTCGCGCTCGCGGACGGAACGCTGTACGTCCTCGAGGCGAACCCGCGTGCGTCGCGCACCGTCCCGTTCGCGTCGAAGGCGACCGGCGTGAACCTCGTCCAGGCGGCGTGCCGCGTCATGGCCGGCGCTTCCGTGTCCGAGCTGCACCTGCCCGAGGGCCAGGCGCTGGGGCATGTCTCCGTCAAGGCGGCCGTCCTGCCGTTCGCGCGCTTCCCGGGAGCCGACCCGATTCTCGGCCCCGAGATGCGCGCCACGGGGGAGGTGATGGCGACCGCCGCCGATCTGCCAACCGCCTTTGCGAAGGCGGAGCGCGCCGCCGGCCGGCCGCTGCCGACGAAGGGCACCGCCTTCCTGTCGGTGCGGGACGCAGACAAGCAAGCGGTGGTCCCGGTCGCCGAGTCGCTCGGGCGCCTCGGCTTCAAGCTGCTGGCGACGTCGGGCACGGCGGACACTCTCGCGGCGAGCGGAATCGCCGTCGAGCGCGTGCGCAAGGTGACGGAGAAGGGCACGGGTTCGACCGTCGTCGACCTCATCCGCCGCGGCCGCTGCAACCTCGTCGTCAACACGCCGCACGGCTCCGGCGCGCGGACCGACGGCTATCTCATTCGCGAGGCGGCGCTCGTCGCACGCGTTCCGTGCATCACGACGCTGTCCGGTGCGGCCGCCGCCGTGCATGCGATCGCAAACGCGCGAAGAGAAGAGTCGATGTCGCTTCAGGAACGGATCGATGAGACGCGAGCGGCTTAGCGTCGTCGCGAACGAGCAGATCGGGACGTACACGCTCCTGCGGGTGCGTCGCGGCGGAATCGAGCCGGGCCTGCCCGGGCAGTTCTTCATGCTCGAGGCGCCGGGCCGCCTGCTGCCTCGGCCGATGAGCCTCTGCCTCGCGCTGGTCGGAGAGCTCGCGTTCCTGATCGACCCGATCGGCCCAGGGACGCAGGCGCTCTGCGCGCTGGAGGCCGGGGAACAGCTCCACGTGCTCGGCCCGCTCGGCAACGGCTTCGACCTCGACGTCGAGCGCCCGCTCCTCGTCGGCGGCGGGATCGGAATCGCGCCGCTGCCGTACCTCTGGGAGCGCCTCGGAAGCCCGCCGGCTGTGCTCGGCTTCCGCTCCGAGCGGCACGCCGAGGCCGCGGCGCTGGTCCCGAACGCGCAGGTCTGCGTCGAGCCGACGCTCGTGACGGAGCTGATCCCGGCAGGCTTCGACGTGCTCGCATGCGGCCCGGAGCCGATGCTGGAGGCGGTGCGCGCAGTCGCCCCCGCTGCGCAGCTGGCCTGGGAGGCCCCGATGGCGTGCGGATACGGCGCCTGCTACGGCTGCGCGGTCGAGATCGACGGGGTGCTGATGCGCCTCTGCGTGGAAGGTCCGGTACTTCATGCTGCTTAACGCATCAGGCTGTCTCGACGCGCTCGTGGCTCCCGACGTTGCACGCGGGCTGGACGCCTTCGTGACCAAGACGGTGACTCCGCTGCCGCGCGACGGCAACGCGCCGGTGCGGATTGCCGAGACGGACGTCGGCATGCTCAACTCGATCGGGCTGGCGAATCCCGGCATCGACCGCTTCTTGACGAGGATGTTGCCGCGGCTCGAGCAGCTCGGCGCACCGCTGTGGGTGTCGGTCGGCGGGTTCGAGACCGACGATTACGCCGACCTTTGCTCGCGCCTCGACGACTACGCGAGTGTGAGCGCAATCGAGCTCAACGTCTCCTGTCCGAACGTCGAGACGCCGGCCGAGAGCACAGCGCAGATCGTCGCCGCTGCGCGCCTCGCGACGCGCAAGCCGCTCTGGGCCAAGCTGTCGCCTGCAGTTCCGGACATCGGCGAGGTGGCGAAGGCCGCGCAAGCGGCGGGCGCCGACGGGCTCTCGCTCGTGAACACGATCCGGGGGCTGAAGCTCGATCCGCGGACCTTGCGCCCGGCGCTCGGCCCGGGGCATGGCGGTCTTTCGGGCCCGGCGTTGAAGCCCGTCGCCCTCGACGCGGTCGCCACCTGCTACCGCGCGACCGGGATGCCGATCGTCGGCATGGGCGGAATCCGCACGGGTCTCGACGCGCTCGAGTTCATCGCTGCCGGCGCACGCCACGTCGCGATCGGGACGACGCTGTTCGCGGACCCCGATGCGCCTGCGCGCATCCGCATCGAGTTGCATGCAGCTGCACGGGAACGTGGATGGACCACATACGAAGATGCATATGCGGAAGCACATCGAGAGGCGTTGTCGGTGAGGACAACGTAGCTCTCAAAAGACCTGCTCAGAACCATAAAACGTAGTCGCTTGACCCGCGTGTGTCGGTTGTTAGACTCCCGCGCTCATGGTGTCCCCCAAGATTCAGGCCGAGGCACCGATCCGCTCGCTTGACCAACGGATGGAAGCGCTCAAGCGCGCGAACGACATTCGCGTCCGCCGGGCGAAGTTGAAGAAGGACTTGAAGGACGGCCGCGTTCAGATCGAGCAGATCCTCAGCAACCCTCCCGAGTACGTCTCGACTGCAAAGGTCTTCGACATGTTGATGGCCGTGCCGAAGTTCGGGCGGGTCAAGGCGGCGCGCTTCCTGAACATGTGCCGAATCAGCCAGTCGAAAACCGTGGGAGGTCTCTCCGACCGCCAGCGTACTGAGCTGATTGGTCTCTTCAACCGCTGAGCCTTGCGGTCCTCGGCCGCCGGCCCGAGCTGAAAGTGGGAACAGCTGATGGCGCTGGTCGTCGTGATCACCGGCACGTCGGGTGCGGGCAAGGGGACGCTGGAGAAGATCCTGCTGCAGCGCAGGCCGGACATCTTCGAGCTCGCCGTCTCGGCGACGACACGCGAGCGGCGACCGGCGGAACGTGAGGGACGTGAGTACTACTTCGTGAGCGAGAGCGTGTTCGAACAACGCGTCAAGGAGGGCGAGTTCCTCGAGTACGTCGACCTTCCCTGGGGCGCGCGTTCGGGGACTCTGCGCTCCGAGATCGACCGCATCCAGGCGAAGGGGCGCGTGCCGCTGCTCGACCTGGAGACGGACGGGGCGATCCGCGTCAAGGAGACGATTCCCGGCGCAGTCACCGTCTTCGTCGACGCGCCGTCGTTCGACGAGCTCGAGCGGCGGCTGCGCGAGCGCGCGACCGAGAGCTCCGGCGAGATCCAGGTCCGCCTCGACCTCGCGCGGAAGCAGCGCGACCAACGGGACCGCTTCGACTACGTGATCGTCAACGATGACGTCGAGCGCGCAGCGGACGAGCTCCAGTCCATCGTGGAGAAGGAGTTGCACACGGCAGGTACCATGAGCCGTCCATGATCCATCCACGCATCGATGAGCTCCTGGACAACGTCGACTCGCGCTACGCGCTCGTGATCGTCGCTGCCAAGCGGGCCCGCCAGATCAACGACTACCACCACCAGCTCGGTGAAGGCATCGGCTTCGAGCAGGCTCCTCCGCCTCTGGTCGAGTCCCGCTCCAAGAACTACCTCACCATGGCCCTCGAGGAAGTCTCCGAGGGCAAGCTGAAGTACAAGTACCCGAAGTAAGGGCACAATGCGGGCATGGCCCGCGTGCTCGTGGGTGTCACTGGTGGCATCGCCGCCTACAAGGCGTGCGAGCTCGTGCGGCTGCTGGTCAAGGGCGGCCACGAAGTCGTGCCGCTGGTCACGCCCGGCGCCGAGCGCTTCGTCCGGGCGGAGACGTTCTTCGCGCTCGCCCGGCTCTCGCCCTCCGACGATCTCTACGTCCACCTGACCCGGGCCGATCTGCTGGTCGTCGCGCCGCTGACCGCGAACACGCTCGCGAAGCTCGCGCACGGCGAGGCCGACAACCTCGTCGCCGAGGCCGCGCTGGCGCATCGTGGCCCCGTTCTGCTCGCGCCCGCGATGAACCCGCGCATGTGGGCCCATCCCGCAACGCAGGCGAACGTCGAGGCTGTCCGCTCACGCGGGGCGGCGATCGTCGGGCCGGGCGAAGGGGAGACTGCCGAGGGCGAGTGGGGGCTCGGACGCATGGCCGAGCCGGAGCAGATATACGCGCGCTGCCGGGAGCTGCTCGGCGAGACCGACAGCCTCGCCGGACGGGAGGTCCTGGTCAGCGCGGGCGGGACGCGCGAGCCGCTCGACGCGGTGCGCTTCCTCGGCAACCGCTCGTCGGGCCGGATGGGCGTTGCGCTCGCCGAGGTGAGCCGCAGGCGTGGCGCCGATGTCACGCTCCTGGCGGCGAACCTGACCGTCCCGCCGCCGCCCGGCGTCGAGGTGGTCGAGACGCCGACGGCCGAGGCGATGCTCGAGGCGGCGCTCGCGCGCCGCGGCGCCGATCTCGTCTTGATGGCTGCTGCGGTCGCCGACTACCGGCCGGTCGAGCGCGTCGACGCGAAGCGTCCGAAGGACGAGCGGACATGGCAAGTCGAGCTCGAGCCGACGCATGACGTGCTGCAGTCGCTCGGCGAGCGGCGCACGAACGGCCAGGTGCTCGTCGGCTTCGCCGCCGAGCAAGGCGACGCAGCTCTGGCCTACGGACGTGAGAAGCTTGCCCGCAAGGGGCTGGACGCGATCGTCGCCAACCTCGGGCGCGTCGTGCATACGTCGCAGGAGGCACTGCGCCTCGTCGTCCTCTGCCTCGTCGCGGAGGGGCACCTGATCATCGAGGACTTCCCGGGCGTCGGG
>Ga0136846_1219783_pt1 | contig 22176 bp, 19 predicted proteins | sample HopSoiMetagenom2_FD_96841 | JGI IMG/M metagenome (GOLD analysis project Ga0136846, IMG submission 96841) | Grasslands soil microbial communities from Hopland, California, USA - 2 Assembly 2016 (version 4) | ecosystem: Environmental > Terrestrial > Soil > Grasslands | place: USA: Hopland... | reverse complement strand
TCTGGCTCGCAGAAGCCGACGCTCGGACGGCGAGCTTCATGTATCGCGAGGCATGGGAGCGTGGTCTCAAGACGACCTACTACCTGCGCACCCTGAACAAGAGCGCGATCGACAGCTCGAACCGCGACCGCCGTGCCGCCGCCACCGAGCCCAAGCGCGAATACACTGCCGAAGAAATCAAAACGTGCTCCATCGAAGCAATGCGCAACGGTGGCACGTGCGAAGCCTGCCAGTAAGCCTCGGCGCCCGTCCGATGAGCGACGGCCCTTTCGATCTCCAGCGGGTCTGCACCCGGCCCGCACACTGTCCGGTGTGCGGCTCGCCGAACCGCTGCCGGCTGGAGACGGGCGAAGCCTATAAGGGGCCGTGTTGGTGTGAGCGTCCGGTTCTGCTGAGTTCGAGCCTTCAGCGGTTGCTGGTCGATCTGCCGGAACAGCGCTGCCTGTGTCCGGCCTGTCTTCATGCCATCGCCGCGAATCCCGATGTGAGTTGGGACGAGCTCGCCGCGCGCAATCGCCCGGCAGCTCCGGCTTCGCCAGCCGCGACGCAAGCAGGTGACTTCTATCTCGAAGGAGATCACATCGTCTTCACTGCTCAGTATCACCTGCGCCGGGGATCGTGTTGTGGCAGCGGTTGCCGTCACTGCCCGTATACGCCGAAAGAGCGAGAGAGGTTGGGAACTAACCCAGCCTCCCCTTCCCCGCGGTCATCCTGAGCGTAGTGTAACGGAGTCGAAGGATCCCGGTCGACAAACACCGGTTCTCCGGACGGGATCCTTCGACTTCGTTACACTACGCTCAGGATGACCGCGTGGGAGTACGACCCAAAAATCGGACGAATGGAATTTGACCAGGGATTGCACGGATGACACGGATGTCCTGCACCGGGCGGTTTCGGAAATCCGTGTCCTCCGTGCAATCCGTGGCCCTTCCTCCCGATTCCGTTTTGCTCCGGATTGCGCAAAATTTGCTCGCCGTTGCGGTCGCATCTCGCTACTTCCCACGCGCAATCCACCCATGAACACCCGTTTCCTTACCGTTGCCGCGCTTGTCGCGGTCGCCACTTCCATCGCTCTGGCCGAAGAAACCAACCCGATCAAGGACGCCATGAAGTTTGCCCACAAGGCACCGCAGGGCGAGAAGAAGCTCAACGAGAAGATCGTCGACGGCACCGCGCCGGAGGCCGACGTGAAGAAAACGCTCGATCTCTATAAGGCGATGCTCGACACCAAGCCGCCAAAGGGTGACCAGGCCGGTTTCAAGGCCAAGGTTGAGAAGCTCATCATCGCCACAGAGGAAGTGGTGGAAAAAAAGCCCGACGCCATCGCGCACTACAAGGACGCGGTGAACTGCAAGGCTTGCCACAGCGAGTACAAGTCCGCGCCTCCCGGCAAGTAACCTTCGGTTTCCGGGCGCGCGATACCTTTTGAAGTGCGTCTGACATGAAATTTAGCACCCTGCTCCTTGGCGCGCTCTTTTGCGCGGAGTCCATGGCTTTGGCCGGAGATGATCCGCTGGCCAAGGCGACGGAGGTCGCCATCCCATCTGACGCCCTGAGCGGCGACTGGGTTGGTGTCCGTCCGTGGCTGGCGCAGCATGGTCTGGCGCCCACGTTGAGTTACGTTGGCGAGACGTTGAACAACACGACTGGCGGCCTGCGTCGCGGGGCATCCTACGAAGGACTCCTCACGCTTGGCCTCGACGCCGATCTGAACAAGCTCGTCGGCTGGCGCGGCGCGAGATTCCACATCCTCGGCTACTATCCGCACGGTGCGGGCATCACGCAAAAGGCACTCGGCGACATCAGCGTGAGCAGCAACATCGATGCATACGACAGTTTCCGGCTACAGGCGTTGTGGGTGGAGCAGTATGCGTGGGATGGCAATGTCTCGCTGCGCGCGGGCGTGTTTGCCGCGGACGACGAGTTTTACCAGACGCCGATGGAGAACATTTTTGTGCGCTCGAATTTCGGGTGGTCCTCGGTGCTCGGCCTCAGCGCGCCACTGCCCACCTATCCCTACACCGCGCCGGCATTGCGGCTGCGCGTGCAGCCGTCGAGCTGGAACTCGGTGATGCTCGCAATCTTCGATGGCAATCCGGCACCGGGTGTCTTCCCCGATCCGTCACCGAACGCGGTGCCATCGAATGAATTCAACAGGCACGGTACACAATGGGCACTGCGTCACGACGAAGGCGCATTCCTGATTGCCGAGGCGACGTTTCATTTCAATGATGCGCCGGACCCCAGCGCCGCGCCCGATGCGAAGGCAGACGGCAAGAAGGCGGTGAGAGACCCACGCGGTTTATTCACGAGTGTGAAGATCGGCGCCTCCTACGATACGGACACTTTCTCGGACGCCTACGACTCCGGCCTCATCGGCTTGAAATCGATCGGCCAGCCCACTCTCGCCCGCGCGCGTGGCGGCGATTGGGCGGTTTACGGCATGTGGGACCAGGAACTCTACCGCGAGCCGGGGACGGAGACGCAGGGCCTGGGCTCGTTTCTCCACGGCACCTACATGCCGCCGGATCGCAACGCCTACGATTTCTCCGCAGAGGCCGGGCTCGTCTACACCGGCCTCTTGCCCGGGCGCGACAGCGACATCTTTGGGATCGGCTACAATCTCATCCACTCCGGCGGAGCGAATGGCGCCGCGACCCGCGATGCAAACCGCTTCGACGGCGGGCACCGGGCCATTCCGGATTACGAACAGGCAGTCGAGGTCACTTACAACGCTCACGTTCGCCCGGGGCTTTGGATACAGCCGGACGTGCAGTTTATCATCCATCCCGGCGCCAATAACGCGCACGGCAACGCACTGGTGGTAGGACTGCGAACGACAATTAATTTCTAGACGGCATCCGAACTATGCAGGAATACCAGCCGGAGAGTCGGCCTGCTGCTTGATACGCTCACTGGCCGCGGTCCCCTGTCGCGTCCCAAAACGATGGGCAAATACGCGTGTGAATTCCGCCCCAAAGAACAGGATCTGAGAGGAGTAATAAGTCCAGAGCAGGATAATGATCAGCGAGCCCGCGGCTCCATAACTCGAGGCCACCGCCGCCTTGCCCAGATACAGGCCGATGAGAAACTTCCCGATTGTAAATAAAACCGATGTCAGTGCGGCGCCGATCCATACGTCGCGCCACGCAATGTAGGTGTCCGGAAGAATTCGGAAGATGAGCGCGAAAAGAATGGTGATCACGAGCACGGAAGCCAGCAGGTTCGCGCCCTCCCAGACTCCACCGCTCGCCGGGATGTAGCCACGCAGAAACTTCGCAGCCGCGGCGATGCCGGCCGAAAGCACCAGCGAGATCAGCAGAAGAAAGCCAATGACGAAAACCATGGTGAAAGACAACACCCGGTCCTTGATCATCGCCATCCACGTGCGGTCCCCGGTCTTCACATCCCAGATTTGGTTCAGCGAATCCTGCAATTCACCAAACGCTCCTGATGCCCCGATTAACAAAACGACAAACCCAACGATCGCACTCCACAGCCCGGCCTGCGACGACGCGGTGCTGGCGAGAATCGTATCGACCATCTCCCCGCCCTGCCGACCCACCAAGCTGGAAAACTGGGCGACGATCTGGGTGCGCGCGTCGGATCGCTGCACGAGCAGACTCATCAGCGACAAGACCAGGATGACCAGTGGGGCCAGAGACAGCACCGCGTAGTAAGCGAGGGCAGCTCCCATCTTGGGAGCTTTGTGATAGCTCCATTGCTGGAAGGTTTCTTTGAAAAGCAGAAGCGTTGATCTCCACATGGCGTGCGCGCTCTCCATCGATTCGCATCGGAAATGGGAAATGCGCTTTCGCCTTCACCTCACGCTAGCCGCAGCCTCCGGTTGGCGCCTCGGAGGCACCGGACGTTTCCTTTTCCTCCACGTGGATCGAAATCGGCGGGATCAATGCGCCTTCATTCACCCTGACGAAGTGCTCGATCGCGCATTTCACTTCATTCCCCAAGTCGCAAAAGTGCTTCACCTCCACCCTCTCCATCAGTCCGGTCTTTGTCCCGTCCTCGATCTCTACGATGAGTTTTTTCATGCTACCGGAAAGGCTGGCTACCTCACGCCGGTTTAGCGCCGGTAAAAAAGTGCAGAACGACGAAAATCGCGGCTATGACCAGAAGGAGATGAATCAGCCCACCTGCGATGTGCAGGATTACGCCGAGCAGCCAGAGAACGATGAGAATGATACCGATGATAGCGAGCATAGTTTTGTAGATTGTTATCTCCTGATTCGTGCCCCGACCCCGGGGCGCTCGTATTGGTCGGGAAGGCGCTATTTCTTACCCCTCCGCTTGGGGAAGCGCTTGATCCGCCAAGTGGTCGTGGCGGGCTCCGCGAGCATATCGGCTCCCGGCCATAGTCGCACGGCGCCGCGGAAACTATCCTGATTATCACCGCGCTCACACCGGTCCGGCACGGGGTCGAGATGTTTCGCATTCCCCCCGCCGAGTTGGAAGACATCGGGGAAGAAGATGTCGCGCAAAAGCGCTACCGCCCGCTCCACGGAACGTTGCCAGCGCCGTTTCCCCTCCGTATTCAGCGCTTCCTTGCTAAGCTTGTCCATGAAGGCTTCCGACTTCGAGAGCGGGATCAGGCCGATCTCCAGCGGCACTACCGTATCGTCTGCAATCAGAGTCGCGCCCACGCTGGTGCCCAGCCCGAGGAAAAGCATGCGCCCTTCCTCGTAACTGGCCAGAGCTTGCATGGCCGCATCGTTGATGATCCGCACGGGCTTTTTGAATGCCTTCTCGAAATCGAAATCCACCCAGCCACCGCCGAGGTTAAGCGGATTCCGCGCGACGCGCCCCTCACGCACGATGCCGGGAAAGCCGAGTGAAATGGCTTCGTATTTCCAGTCCTCCGTCGCTTCCAGGACGCCCTTGACCATTTTTGCCGCGGTGAGCGTGCGACCCGAGGGAAATTTGCGATACCCCTCGTGACCGCTGGCCATCATCTTCACGTTCGTCCCGCCGATATCGAGCATTAGTACTTTCATTGGAAAGCGTTCACTTGTGCGAGCATGCGCTCGATGAGTTCCGTGACCCCATCGCCATGATCGCGGTCCGTGACATAGTCCACTTCCTCGCGGATCGCCGGCAGAGCATTCGCGACCGCAACGGAGTAACCGCAGATCTTGAGAAACGCGTGATCGTTTTCCGCGTCGCCAACCCCTGCGATTTGTTCCGGCGTGAGATTCAAGCGCTCCGCCGCGGCACGCAGGCCCGTTGCCTTATTGACACCACTGGGCAGAATCATGACCGCGCCTTTATTGAAGATGACCTGCAACTCGAGGCCCATTTCCTTGATCGTCTGCAACACGACAGTCTCGTGCGGCTCCCATGTGGCTACGATCGATTTTCCCACCTGCAATGGGAGCCCCCGCTTGTGTAAGTTCGCCACAAACTCGCTCGGTGGTGGAGCGGCCAGCGGCTCGACTTCACCGGTGTGTGGGTGGTACAGCACACCGCCATTTTCCATTACCGCGAGATCGAACCACGTGATCTGTGGAAAGATCGCGCGCAACTCGTGCAACTCCCGTCCCGTGACGAGAATAAGACGGAAGTGAGCATCTTTCAGGCGGCGGAGCGCCTGGAGCGTGGGCTCATTGACATTGCCATCGTGGGCAAGCGTGCCGTCGTAATCCGTGGCGAGGGCGCGCAGATTTGCTGGGACTGGTTTATTCATTGAGGAAATGGGCCGCTGAGATTCGCTTCCCTCAAAGCGGCACCCCGGTTGTCCGAATCGGCTTTCGCTTTGAGTAACATGATTTAGCCAAAGTTCGCCGCGTGAGGCCGGTCTGGATGCCTCGATCACCCTGACACCTGGAAGCGCGTGGCCAACTAACATTCCTATAAATTTTCCATCCAAAAAGGGAACGCCAGAAACTTTGTCGTCGCTGAAAGCACAACCGTGCCTCGGTTGGCGGACGATACGGTTTGTGAGCCCGGCGTTATCGGACTCACTAATCAACCGAGGGAACACTTCAATACTATGACAACCAAAGTAATCATTCCAGGCGCGGCGGCGATCATGCTGCTGTGCTCGCTCCCTGCCGGAGCGCAAACTGTGGTCCGTGAACGCGTCGTCACAGAGCCGACCGTCCCCGCCGCCACTACCACTACCACCACGGTCGCCCCAGTGGAGGCCGCTGGCACCATCACAGAATTCGCTCCCGACACGGTGGTGCTTCGCACACAGGAAACCGCGGCTCCGGTCCGCTATTCCGTGGCCAAGACGATCGAATACGTCGACGACACCGGTGCCCCGGTGACGCGGGAGGTGATCAAGACGGGCATGCCCGTCACGGTCCGCTACATCAAGGAAGGCGATCGCATGGTCGTCAATCGCGTGATCGTGCACCGCGCCACAACCGTCGCTCCGGAAGCGGTGACGACGCAGAAGACGACGACCACGACGACCACGACCGATGATCGCAAGGAGCATCGCCGCGATCGCGACAAGGATAAGGACTAAACAACTGTCTGTGGGTGGGGTGCCGTCCTCTTCATTGGGGACGGCACCTTTTTCTGTTTACCAATATGAGCACACAAAAGCCGAAAACCCGCACCGAAGCGGCCAAGCCTTCGCAGACCAAACACCTGACGGAGGCCGATAAGCGGGCGCTCGACATTGAAGCGGACGCCGAGCACACGGATGGCAAACAACGCGAGAAGATGACGCGAAAAATGGTGGCGCGAAAATAGATCCAACCCCGAAACGCAGCGGCCAATCCCTGAGCGGCTATGTGGAACGTCCTGGATTCTCGCCCCCCTGAAGCCGGGTATGCCTTTTGGCGCCAGGGTGTTGTCGGTGAAAAACCTCACGACCAGTCGCAGTGTGACCACTCGCGTCAATATCCCCGAGCCCTTCTGCAAGAAGCGCGTCATCGGCCTGAGCAAGGCGGTCGGAAATGATCTGCAAATCATCCAGGCGGGAACGACGAAGGCGGAACTCGCCGTAGTCGAATAAGCCCCACCAACTGGTCCGGAGAGATCAAGAGCGCGCGAGGTGCTTGCGCCGCAAATCAGCCCCCGCGCCATTCAGAATGATTTCTGCCACTCGCTTTTGGACCTCTGGATCGTGCCGATCGACCGCGTGCCCCCTCCGCTCCGCTTCAAACCAGCATTCGTCTTCCACGATACTTTGCACATCGGGAATCTCGGCTCGGATGACATCGGTGTCGCTCATAACTTTCTATGACTGATTCGCGGCATCAGGGCGTCTGGTTTTCGATGAGCGCCAACAATAGATTATTGCGGATAAAACCACCCGCCGGGCCGGATGCGAATCCCACCCGAGTATGAGACGATTGCTTTTCGCACTTGGCTTTGGAGTGTTCGCTCTCGTTTTACAGTCCCTGTTCCGTACCAAAATCCGTCGCGGGCGCATGGGCAAACAGGTGGCATCCCCATCCTACGATGAGATCGCTCTGCGCGCCTATTTCATCGGCCTAGATCGCGAAGCGCGCGGCGAACCCAGCGACCCCTCGCGGGATTGGGATGAAGCGGAACGACAGCTTTTGGTTCAGACCCAGTGCGCCGCACCAGCATCGGCCAGCGCCCTCACGCGCAGGTGAGCCGCGGTGATCGCCACGCATTGCCTGGAAACAACCTCCCGCACATTCCCCGGCAGTTCAAGCTCCAGGACTTTCGTGAATTCGGAAACCGCGCTGCTCTCTCCCCGCTCACACTCGAGTAAAATCGAATGCGTGTCACCGCTCATGATGGCGCTCTTCAAATTGATCCAACCACGGTGGAGTGCTCCGGAAACGCTGCTCGCGTACTCGGGATTGCTCTCGCCCAGTTCGTGAGCCAGCGTCTGCAGCTCGCCGGTAAATTTTGCCCGCTGCAGCGAACACTCGTTGAAGAATCGCTTCACATCGGCATCGCTCACATTCTCCGCCGCCGTGAGATAACCTTCCTGCCCGTCTTTGCAGGTCTGGATGAGGTGATTGAGGGCGCAGCGCAGGTGCGTATTGGTTTCCATATTGGGTGATTCGCATGCGGCGCCTGCGATGACCCTGCGCCACAGCAGTCCGGGACTGCGCCTCAGTGATTTCCAGAAGATCCCAATTCCCCGGTCTCCACCCAGCGCGCAGCATAGGCGATCAATTCCGCCGCCGTGCTGAAGTTCAGTTTGGATTTGATGTGCAAGCGATGAGTTTCAATCGTCTTGGCGCTCAGGGCGAGGCGGTCGGCAATTTCCTGGGTCGAGTGGCCGCCTCCGAAAAGTCGAAAGAGCTCGAACTCACGCTCGGTCAATTGTCCCAAGGTGGGACTCTTTTTCAATGCGCCGGCTCCAGAGAACGATCTCAGGATTCGCGAAGAGATCTGCGAGCTCACGTGAATCTCGCCGGCCAGCACGGCTTTGATGGCGGCGAGGAGCTTGTCGGCGCCTTCGCTTTTCATGAGGTAACCACGCGCCCCGGCTCGGAGGCATCGCTCGGCGTAGATGCCTTCGTCGTGCATGGAAAGAACGATGACGGGAAGGTTCGGGTGCAATTCCGTCAGCTCGCGGACGAGATCCAGTCCGTTCTTCCCCGGGAGGCTGAGGTCGGTAATGAGGATATCCAGCGGCGTGGAGGCAATGGTCGCGAGTGCCTCCTCGGCGGTGCCACAAGAACCACTGATGCTGAGCCAGGATTCCTTGCCGAGAACTTCCGCCAGGCCGGACCGCATGAAGGGGTGATCGTCCACGATGAGCAAACGCTTTTTTGCCGGAGCGGCGGGCTTCGAAGCAACGGACTTTGAAACGGCGGGTTTCTTTTTGCTGGCCTTCGTTTTCATGAGGGGAGAGGCATTTGGGGAAGACGGCAGAGCACCTCGGTACCTCCGCCACGCCGCGGCTTAAACGAGAGATGCCCACCGAGGAGCGAGGCGCGATACTGCATCGTCCGCAGACCGATGCCGCTGCTGGCGGACTCACATTCAGAAAGGCCGCGGCCGTTGTCTTTGATCGCGAGGCAAATTCCACCATCGTCTTCGCGCAGAGCGATGGTGATCTGTGTCGGTCTGCCATGCTGAATGGCGTTTTGAATGGCTTCCTGTGCGACGCGGTAAAGCTGATTGGCCGCGACGATGTCATTGATGATCACGGGCGTGGAGCATTTGAATATGCAACGAACGCAGTGGGACTGCGATATGCTCACCGCCAACTGCCGCAAGGCCAGCATGAGGCCATCTTTGTCGGCCACCACCGGAGTCATGCCGCGGGCGACTTCACGCGTGTGCGTGGCTGCCTGCGAAATCGCTTCGGAAAGAGACTTCACTTTGGCCGCGAGCTTTGGGTGGCTTTCCTGCAGATCGCGCTGCACAGCGGTGGCTACAAAGCTGATCCCCATGAGCTCCTGGCAGATGCCATCATGCAAATCTGCCGCCACGCGCTGGCGTTCGTCCTCGCTGATCTGCAGCACCTCGGCCTCGAGCTGCCGCCGCAAGGTCACATCGCGAATGACGCAGGTGAAAAGATGAAGGTGACGCACTTCGCTCACCGCCAGTTCCACCGGGAAAGCACTTCCATCTTTCCGCCGCGCCTGCATGTCGCGGCTGCAGTCGAGGATCGCTGCAGCTTCGGTGCAGGGGTCCTGCTCCGAAAGTGGCTTCTCCTCTTCGTACGGAGATGGCAGGAGCAGGCTCACGTTTTGGTTCAGCAACTCGGAGTCGGAGTAACCAAACATTCGCCGGGTCGCCCGGTTTGCACCGACGATCCTCCGCTGCTGATCGATCGTGATCACGGCGTCCATCACTGTATCGAGAATGGCTCGCAGCCGCTCCTCCCGGTCGTGCAGCGCTGCGAGGGTCTGCCGGCGCAGCGTAATATCCTCCTTCGTCGCCACGAAGTGAGTGATAGTGTTGCGTGCGCCGTGAATTGGCGCGATGACCGCGAATTCCCAGATCTCCTCACCGTTCTTCTTCCGATTGCAGATGACTCCGCGCCAGTCCTCCCCAGCGGCGATCGTCTCCCACATTTGCCGGTAGAACTCCGGACGATGCCGGCCCGATTTCAGGAAGCGCGGATTTCTTCCGATCACTTCTTCCGTCGTATAGCCGGTGACCTCGACAAACGTGGGGTTGACATATTCGATCTCCCCTAATCGATCGGTGATGACCACGCTCGCAGGACTTTGCTCGACGGCCCGGGAGAGAGTTTTCAGTTTGCGCTCCGTCGCGCGGAGAGCGTTCTCGGTTTCCTTAAGCGCCGTAATGTCGAAAAGCATGTTCACCGCCCCGGTCACCTGACCGCTGCTGTCGCGGATGAGATCGGGGTAAGCCAGCACATACGAACGGCTCCCATCGGGCCGTTCGATGATCCGCTCCTCCCCCTGGATCGTCTTGCCCTCGCGAACGGCTCTCACGATCGCAAGCTGACGCCGCCGGAGAGGATTGCCTCTTTCATCGAAGATCCGGTGTGAACCGCACCACCGCTTGCGTTCGCAATCCGGCTCGCGACCCCACAATTTCACGGCTTCGGCATTGTAGATCAGGATGCGGCCCTTGACATCGCAGGTGTATACTGCGGCGGGGAGTCCCTGGACGAGCTGCCGAAAGCGCTCTTCGCTTTCACGCAGCGAAATCTCCATCTGCTTGCGCTGAGTGATGTCGTTGAAAATGACAGCGACTTTGTGGCTCTCCGGAGCACCGACACGGCAGGCGGAAACCTCATAGTAGCGGTCCAAGGCCCTCGCTGCATTTTCGAATCGGACAGGACTGCCAGTTAGAGCGACTTTCCCAAGCATCTGGAACCAATACTCCTCGTGATCGGGGACAAGCTCGCGCATCAAGCGTCCGCGAGCATTGGTCAATCCAGTCTGTTTTTCGAAGGCGGGATTGACCTCGAGGAATCGGCAATCGATCGGCCGTTGCACCGCATCGAAGAGGACTTCGATAACGCAGAAGCCTTCGACCATCGTCTCGAACATGGTCCGATAGCGCTCTTCGCTCTTGCGCAGAGCATACTCGATTCGTTTGGCCTCGGTGATTTCGGCAACCACGACTCCCACGCCGATGATCTCTTCCTCAACTCTCACCGGGTAATAGCTCACCTGCCAATGTCGCAGCTCACCTGGCGTGGCTTTCAATTCACCAAAGATTTCACGGTCGACCACCGATTGGCCGGCGAGCGCGCGTTCGTAGAAAGGGGAAATAACAGTCCACAGTTCCGGGACGATTTCGGAGATGAGCCGGCCGATACAGGCTTCGGGCGTGGTGCGTGCGAAGCTGGCCATCTTTTCGTTGAATCGCACCACCCGAAAATTGGTGTCCACGAATCCCAGACCGACCGGCGCCATGGTGTGCAGGGTATCCAGAAGCGCTGTCCGTTGGGCGAGTGCGTTCCCGATCCGTTTTCGATCGGTGACGTCCTCGGTGTAGATCATGACGCCGCCGATCTCGCCCACGGTGTCGTACCATGGTCGCACTTCCCACTGCAGCCATCGCACCGATCCGTCGGCCCTTTCGAAACGATCCTCCTCGACACGGATCGTCTCGCCAGCCAGTGCCTGTCCATGCACCTCTTTCCAGCGCTGGGAGGATTTTGGAAAGATCGAGTAGTAGGAGCGCCCCGAAAAAGCCTGCTCTCCGAGTTGGTAATCCTCCCGCCATCGCCGCGACGCTTGCAGGTAGCACATGTTGCGATCGAACATGGCCAACGCCACAGGCGAGTATTCGATGAACGAACGTAGTTGCTCGTTGACCTGCCAGAGGGATTGCTCCGTCTCTGGAGGCCGCATGGTGTCTGAGCTCGTGGGGGGGGAGATCACGGGACAGCCTAACGTCTACATTGTCATTTCAACCGCGGATGTGCAACTGAGTGTACCAGTGCCGACTAGTGTCACGAGTCTACAGAGATTCTCACAAATAACCAAGCACCGTTTGCTCGATTTTTCTTCTTTGAGCGACTGGGTTCGGTTTCGTCGGGGAAAGTTCTGTGGCAGAGCGCACCCAACGTCACGACGCATTTCCCGATACGGCGTCGGAACGGGAGGACCCCCGTGCGACGGGTCCCCGGTCGCTCATCGCGGCAGGCCTCAAAATTGGCAACCGGAACGTTTCCGGAAACCCAGCTTTACGACTGCCTTAGACCCGGATTAATTTGCGGCGCTGACGCGCAGGCTTTGGGTCGTGCGGAACGGAGCGGAAGTTTTGTCCGCCGCGGCGGTCGCTTCCTCGGTGGCAGCCTTCGGTGATGTGGAGGTGCTACGGAGGATCACCTTCGGGCTCTTCGTTTCTTTTCCGTTCGACGGAGCGGCGTTTGGGTCGAGGTAGGCTGTGCCGACAGTATCCCTAATCAACCGGCCACCGAAGAAGAGCAGGCGATAGGCGAGGAAAGAACGATCGCGAATTTCATCCTCGATCCGAATCTCCGCAGAGATAACTTCGTTTTGAATGTCCAGCAGGCTCAGGAGAGGACGGGTGCCGAGATCGAACTGCTCCTGGTACAGCTTCACCGTATTGTCGAGGCTGGCCGAATAGTCGCGAAGCAACTTGAGCCGTTGATCGATCGTCCGATAATCCTGCCAGCGGGCATTGATGTCCTGGTTGAGGAGGACCAGCGTTTCCTCGACGATCGCGATCTGGCGATCCACATCGGCCATGGCTTGCTCGATCTCACCTTTGCGTTTGCCGCCGTCGAAAATGTCCCAGCTCCCAACGATGAGTGCGCTGGCATCATTGTCACGGCCCTTGGTACCATAGACGTCATAGCCGAGGCCGGCGGCACCTTCGAAGTAAAAGCGCGGATAGTATTTCCGTTGCAGGGATTTCTTCTCCAGCATCGCAGCGTCGCGCTGCTTCATCGTTGCGAGGTAGTGAAAATTTTGGGTCGGGTCGATATCACGAATCGAGTTCACCTCCGGGACGTGCGGCATGGACAAATGCTCCGGAGGATTGTGTCCCACCCAGCGAGTAAACGCCGCCTCGGCTTGGTGCAGCGCCAGCTGGCGCTCCAGGACCAGCGTGCGGGACAGATTGAATCGGGCGGAGGAAAGCTCGATGTCGGCCTGGTTGCCCGCCGCCTCGGCGCGTTTCTTGGCTAGATCGAGCACCTTTTGGTGGGCTCCGACGCTCTCTTTGGCCAGCTCGATCTGCTTGCGCGCGCGAATCACGTCCAGATAGGCCTCGACCGTGCCGATCGCGGTACTTTCACGCTGGGCTTTATCCAGCAGTTCCTTGGCGACGACGCGCTGCCTGGCATCCTGCCACCGGTACCAGTTGTAGCCGCCATCCCAGATCTGCTGGCGGCCCAGCACGGAACCGCGGCGGTTCATGAGGGTGTCCCCCACCGCTCCTGAAGCTGCTTGATCGTGCATGGCCGCGCCAAATCTTCCCTCGATGGAAAGCTGGGGCAGCAGGTCGGATTTTACAGTCCTTTCAAAACCTCTAGCTTCCGTAACGTCCGCATGGACTTTATAGATTGTAGGGTCTTTGGCCAGTGATTGAATAATCGCTTCGTTTAGGGTTGTCTGAGCTACCGCGCCACCACCACCACTCAGCATCGCGCAGCAGGAGATCCATTTCAGGCAGGGGGTCCATTTCATACGTAGGTATGAGATGCAGATCGCAGACTACAGGACAATATGGCAGAGGTTACGATCGACCTAAGGAATTTCCTGATATCCCTCTAAGGGTGTTTCCGCAGACACCCTTCACGCCCGTCCCGCGATTCAGGATTTGACGCGCCTCCAAGGGTAACACCGAAACTCACTAGCGTATCGCGCACGCGATATTGCGACAAGCCTATCACATCTGGGGTCACCGCCTTTCGCTATTTTGAGAGCCAAATCAACCTTGCAAATAAATAACACTTTAGCAAAACAGGAACTTATTTTCACACATAGGTGCTTCGTTGCCAATACAGGTGAAACAGAGAGCTCATTTCTTTTTCACTATCCCTTAACGAGCGGCGAAGCCTAGTGGAACCTGGCACCGCCAAGCTTGGGAAGCCTCCCGGCATGGCAAATGCATCTAAATATCACGAAATCCCCCATAGTAATGCGTTATTCCAGACTAGCCATAGTTTCCATAATTTATACTATTATCTCCGCCTCCTCTTCGACGGGATGGAGCATGGTGAACTATGTGCCGGCCGCACAGACGGCAGGGGAAAAGGATGCTCATCCCGAACGCCAGTTGGAGGGGCTCAACCGCGCCATTGGAGAGCAATTTTCGAGTATCCCGGCTTTTCCTTACTGGAAGCATGTGGGCTCCGTTGGTATGGGCAGCGGAATCTATCTCGGGGATGGATATGTGCTGACCAGCGCCCATGTAGGCTGCTATCCATTTAGCCTGCATGATGGCTCGCACTACGAGCCCGACTACGCGAGCTGGAGCGTGCTCAAGAACGCGGACGGCTCACACAGCGACCTCGCTCTGTTTCGAGTTCAGGTCCCCGCGTCCTCTGCGCTGGCCAAACTCGGCCGCATCGCTCTCGGTAACTCCCGCCAGACGGACAGCCCGGTATTGCTGATCGGCACTGGCTACACGCAGGGTGCGCAGCCATTGACCCTCTCCAGCGGGAGCACGGCGCTGGGCGTGCTGGGATATCATGTCGAACGGCATCGCAGCACGGCGTGGGGGCTCAATCACAGCAGCCAGTCGATCGAGCAGCCCGTCGAAACGGGGAAAAATCTCTCCACCCATTGCTTCACGACGCAATTTGATCGCATCTTCTTCGCTGGGCAGGCCGCCGATGGCGACTCGGGCGGCGCGGCGTTCACCTACAATCGCGAGCAAAATCGCTGGGAACTCGTCGGCTGCATCATCGCCGTCTCGCAGCAGCGGGCCAGCGTCGCTTTTGGCTGCCGCACCTATCTGGGCGATCTCGGCGCCTATGCCTCGCAGATTCCCGGCATGCCGGCCACGGCGGTGGTGGCTGGTTCGCAGAAGAGCGCGCCGATCCAGGCGCATCCGACGTCGATTCGTTCGGGCGATTGCCAACAGTAATTTCCGGCTATCCGGCGGGAAGAATGAATTAGGAACGCAGGAAAGCAGGAAGGCGCGATTCCCTTTTCCTGCTTTCTTGTTTTCCTGATTCGCTCCTTTCCGGAAAGGAATTTTGGCAATCCCTATAAACCGGTTCGGCTGTTTCTCCGGAACCGGGCGACGACCATTAGGCAATGGTGGAGTATCCTTATCCTAATAGCGATCGATGCATATAAATTCGTGAGCACCGACCGATCCGAAGCCTGCTGATATCCTGCCTCCGCGTTTCTGGCTCGTCCGGTTCCCTCAGGTTGTCTCTACCTCTCCCGGAACGCCCGCATTCTCGCGCGGTTGATCGGCTTGAGAAGATAAGTCAACACGGTCTTCTTTCCAGTTAGGATATCCACCTCGGCGACCATGCCGGGAATAATATCCAGTTCCTTTCCGGTGCGATCCTTACCAAGCGAGTTTTTGGCGGTGCGGACCTTGATTTGGTAGAAGCTCTCGTTTTGGTTGTTGTTCTTGTTTTCGCCTTTGGTGCCCGTCTTTTCGCCGGCGATGGTATCCACGCTGATGCGCTCCAGCTTCCCCTTGAGGCCGCCATAGATCGCAAAGTCGTAAGCGGTAAATTTCACCATGGCGTCCTGGCCGGGATGAATGAAGGCGATGTCCGCCGGACGCACATTGGCTTCAATCAGGAGCGTATCATCAGCCGGAACGATTTCCATGATATCGACGGCGCTGCCAATCACGCGGCCAACCGTGTTGATGTAGATTTTGTTCACCGTGCCGCGGACAGGTGCGCGAATCAGCGTTCGATCGAGCCGATCTTTGTCGCGCATCAGCGCCTGCACCAGCGCATCGAGATCGCCCCGGTCCTGATGATAGTGCTCCATCGCCTCGCGTTGGGAGGTGGTGTCCAAGGTGCGCGATTGTCCATCGAGCTGCTCGACTTCCTGTGTGGCGCGAATGAGCTCAACCGCTGATACGGCTCGGGATTTCGTGCCGTCCTTCAGCAGCGACTCCTGCACTCTCGCGAGCTTCAGTCGTGTCTCCAGCGATGCTTTAGTCGTGACGTAGTCCTTCTTGCGCTTCTCATAGAGGCTGCGTTCGAGCTCGACGAGATCGGGGCGGATTCCCTCGGGAAACTGGAGCTCGGCCTTGAAACCATCCGCTTCCGCCGCGAGCCGGCACAAGCGCGCCTCGAGGACCTGGCGCTTTGTCAGGTTTTCGTGGTAGCTCGACGCGAAGATCGCATCGCGGATGCGGAGCAGCGGTTGATCCTTATCCACGACCTGCCCCTCTTTCACATACATTTCTTCCACCAGACCGCCCTCCAGGCTCTGGATGAGCTGCACGGATTGGGACGGAATCACTTTGCCGACGCCACGGGTGACTTCCTCGACTTCAGCCCACGAGGCCCACCAAATCAGCGCTCCCGCCAGGGCCAACGAAATCCAGGGCAACCAGCCGCTACTGCCGCCGCCCAAGCGTCGGCGAATAAGAAAGCGTGCGTCCTTTACAAAGGCCAAATCTTCACCGGTGATCTGATCGCTTTCTCCGACCTGCGCGGGGTGGGAGAGTTCCTGCAATTGGGCTCGCGACCATGCCCGCGGAGCCTCGCCGTTTGATGAAGGTGTCGCGTCGGTTTTCGTATCCATGTTATCAATTCTTTGCGGGGGCCTTCTGCTCAGCAGCGCGCCCACGGATGGTATAAATGGGGGAGTGAACCGCAGCGGCAGCGCCGGCGTCCGCTGGTGGTGCGCCGGAGGGTTTGGCGGTACCGGCGAGCTTGGCCATGACCGCGCTTTTTTCACCTGAGGTGTAGATCCGCCCCTCGTTGAGGACGATCATACTATTGACCAACTGCAGCACGCTGCTCGTGTGGGTGACCACCACGAGCGTGCGCCGCGGATCCTGATCGAGATAGTTTTTGAGCGCTTGAATGAATTCCTTTTCCGACTGCGGATCCATATTGGAGACGGGCTCGTCCAGGAGAAGCAATCGCGGCAGGCGAAGGAAGGCTCGGGCCAGCACGAGTGCCCGCCGCTGCCCGCCGGAAAGCATCGAGCCCTGCTCGCCGACAGCCGCGTGAATGCCCCTGGGATTCCGCTTCACGAAGTCCTCCAGCCCCGCGAGGCGGATGGCCCGAAACACTTCTTCGTCGGTCACGCCGCGTTCGCCGAGAGCCACGTTTTCGCGAATTGTCCCACTCAGGACCGCCGCATCTTGCGCCAGATAGCCGATGTCATGGCGCACCACGGCCGGGTGATATTGCGCGAGATCCACGCCATCGAGCAGCACTTTGCCCTCGGCAGGCATGTAGAGCTTGGCCAGCAAACGCAAGGCAGTGCTTTTTCCGGACCCCATTCGGCCAACCAAGCCGATCCGCTGCCCCTGATGGATCTCGAGGGAGACGTTGTTCAACGCAGGAACGCTTTGCCCGGGGTAGCGCACCGTCACGTTGTCGAAGGTGTAGTTGAAGTCGAAACTCTTGCGATGCACGAAATTGCGGTCCGCACCGGTTTCCCGTGGAAGTGCCATGATCTTGTTCAAGCTTTGCAGCGCTTGCAGGGCTTGTTGCAGGCGCGTCATCATTCCCGCGATCATCGCGATCGGCATCATCGTCCGTGAACTCAGCATGAGGCTCGCGATCATCCCACCCATGGTCATCTCTCCCTCATGCACCCGATATACACCAGCGACGACGACGGCCACATTGGTGAGGTTGATGATTGCCGTGGTGTTCGAGTTGCCCAGCAGGGAATACCAGTGCATGGACACGTCTTTTTCGGCTGCGTTGGCCACGATGCTCTCAAAACGATGCTGCATCGCGCCTTCGGCATTGGCGCCCTTGACCGATTCCAGGGCGTTCACTGTCTCCGAAACCATGGCCTGTCGCTCCAGGCTCGATTCCGCTGACGCGACCACCGACCGGCGCAGGGGCAACTGACATAAAAAGCCCATGACGATCGCGACGACCGACATGGCGACCACGATCCAGGCCACGGGGCCGGCGATGAAGAACAACGCGGCCATCATGAGCAGACAAAATGGCAGATCGACAATCGCCAGAATCGTCGCCGACATGAAGAAGTCGCGCAGTACCTCGTAGGCTTTGACGCGCGCAGCGAGCACGCTCGGTGAAGAGGGCCGCGCCTGCATCTCCAGCGTGACGAGTTGCTCGTACAAAACGCTGGCCAGCACCGTATCGACCTCCCGGCCGGCCCGCGAGAGGATGGAACCACGCAACAGCCGCATGAGATAATCGAAACAAAAAATCGCGGTCACCCCGAGCGCGAGGACCCACAGAGTCTCCGACGCATCATGCGGCACAACGCGATCGTAAACCAGCAGCGTGAAAAGCGGCATCACCATGCCGAGGATGCTCATCAGAAAAGCCGCTGGTAACAGCCGCACATAGTATCCGCGGAACCGCCACATCGTTTTCCAGAACCACCACTTTGGGTCCGGCCGCTTCTCCTCCCACTCGGAGTGATGCGGCTGGAGGAGGATGGCGAACCCGCTGTAGTTGCGCTTCAGGGACGACTCGGTCGGTTCACTCTTCTCCCCGCCAGGGATGTGCAACTCCACCGAATCTCCAGCCCCCGGCACGAGTACGCCGGCGCGATTGGACCCCAGCAACAGTATCGCCGGCAGCACCGAGCGAGGCAGCCGCCGGACGGGTCGCTCCACTATGCGAGCCCGGAAGCCCGCGCGATGCGCAGCACGCAGCAGGAGTGCCGGGTTCAGCTTGCCATCGGCCAAAGGCAACCCGGCCAGAACCGCCTCGCGGCTCAGCTCCAGCTTGTGCCATCCAGCCACATATTCCAGGCACGCCAGAAATGGATCGTGCACTGGCACTTCTACCGCCGCCAATGAAGGCGCCGCTTCTTCTTCTGTGTTCATGAGTTAAAAGTCTCCGTTCCCCAACCGCTGCCATCACGCCGCAGCAGCGGCGTGATGGGCGTCTTCGACGGGCGCGACGTTCGACGGCACGGCTGCCACCGAGCCGTCGTGTGCTGCCGCGGCTTCACTCGTCGGAGTAGACGCCGGGCTCGACGCGCTACTGGCCGCCGGGGTGGTGTCGCTTCCGGCTTGGGTGCTGGTTGCGGAGGTCGAGGTGTTTGCGTGTGCCGTTTCCGTGGAGGCGGTCGAATCCGAGCTGGTGGTCGATGTGACGCTCGTCGGCGAGGCGGAAGCCACAGTCGTCGAGCCGGTGGCCACATCATGCGTGGCAGATGTGCCGCCCGTCGGAGCGCCGTTTGTCGTTGTGGACGACGTGCCCGTGGCGCTTTGGATCATGGCGTCGAGGTTATCCTGCGGGGTGAGCACCTCATCCATCGGCACGGAGCCGGTGGAGGCAGTGGTGCTCGTGGTGGCGGTCGTCTTGCTGTCCGACGTCGTCGCCAGCAATACGTCGCCCGCAAGTCCCAGCGTACCATCCGCGGTCGTGAAGGTTGTTTGTCCGATCACGAGCGCGTCTCCATTGGCGGCCGTATGGGTCTGACCGGAGTTGGTCAGGTTGATGCTCGTGATTCCCAATTGCGACAGTGTGTGGAATTCGCCGCCGTCGCTGATGCCATTGCTATTCGCATCCTGCCAGACGCCAAACTTGGCGAACATGGCGTCTTTCGGGTCGAGGACGCCGTCGTGATTGGTGTCGAAGGCCATCGACAACGCTTCCAGATTCGAGTGCGAGCCGGGCGCGTAGTGCGTGAAGGTGGTTTCGAGGCCATTGTTCACCATGCCGTCACCATTCGCATCGAAGCCCAGGATTCCATTGTGCGAGCCCACCCACGCGGTGCGCAGCAGTGTACCGCTGCCGTCGCTATCGAAGTTCGCATGCGATTGCTCCAGACTCAGGAATTGCAGGCCGGTGTGATCCAAGTCGAGGACGAGCGGCGCCGTTGTCACCGTCGATGTCGACGTGCTGGATACTGTCGATCCCGAATAGTAGGGCGCCGTGGCAAAGGCGACATCACCCGCGATTCCGTGGCTGCCGTCGGCCATCGTGAAACTGCTTTCACCGCTCACCAGCACACTACCATCCGCCGCCAGATAGGCGTGGCCGTCGCTGACGAGATTGATGCTGGTGATGCCCATTTGCGGAAGCGTGTGGTATTCACCGGAATCACAGACACCATTGCCGTTGGCATCCACCCACACACCGAACTGATTGAAGTGCGCATCCTGCGCGTTCAACACGCCGTCGTGGTTCGTATCGAATGCCGCTTCCAGCGCCTGCATGTCGGTGATGGTGCCCGGTGCGTAGTGGGTGAATGCGATCTCCATGCCATTGTTCACGATATGATCCCCGTTGGCGTCGTAGGCCAGGATTCCGTCATGATTGCCTACCCACGCGGTCTGGACAATCGTGCCGTCGCCGTTGTAGTCGAAGTGCGCGTTGGAATCGTGCAGGGAGACGAACTGCAGGCCGTTGTGATCGAGGTCGAGCACGACAGGCGTCGCCGAGGCATCGGTCAACAACTGGCCCGCGGCGAGCAGGGTGACGATGATCGTGTTCTGGTTGGTGTTCGCTCCCACCAGGTTCACACCAGCGAAGACGATCTCTTCGTCGAAGCCGGCACCGAGAGCCGACACGTTGGTCGAGGAAGCTCCGGAGAACGCACCGGCCGTGCTGATCTCGAGGATGGTATTGCTGCCATTGAACGAGAAGTGGAGGTAGTTCGACAGGTTGCCCGCCGTGCTGTTGTCGATGGGATGTGTCTCGCCGTTCAACAGGCCGCTCAGGTCGATGCGGTCGGTGTTGCCGACGGCACCGCCGAAGTCGTTGATGGTATCCACCGCCGGCGTGCCGACGGTGCCACCATCGCCAGCCACCCACTTGAACGTGTCGTTTCCGCCACCTCCAGTCAGGGCGTCATTGCCCTGGCCACCCATCAGGATGTTGGCGCCCGCATTGCCAGTCAGCGAATCCGCGAGATTCGAGCCGATCACATTGTCGATTCCCGTGAGGGAGTCGCCCGAAGCATAGCCACCGGAAACTTGCACTGCGACCGCCAGATTCACCGTCACACCCGCCGTCGAATTGCTGTAATCGACGGTGTCGTTTGTGGAGTTACCCACGATCGTGTCGGCGCCCGCACTGGCGGCAAACGCATCGCCGATGGCCGTTCCGGTCAATTGATAGCCGGGACCGGTATGGGTGCCGACCAGGGAGATCGAGAGCGGGTCCGAGCTCGTGAAGGAATCGCCATCGTTATCCGTCACGCCGAGGCCGAAGTTCAATGTGGTATCGCCGACGTTGACATGCTCGGTGGCGCTGAAGCCAGTGAGCACCACCTTGATGTCCTCGCTATTGGCGTTGACGGCGATGTTCTTAACATCGACTTCCGCGAAGGGAGCAAACGGGGCCGAGGCGGAGGTATATCCGCTCCCCGTCCCCCAGTGTGCGGCGTCGACTACGACCTGGGTGCCGTCCGCCAATAGGACATCCTCCGTGCCGATGACACTTCCCGCGGCGTCCTTGATGGTGATGAGGAAGTGCTCAAAGGTCGAGTTGTTGCCCTTGCCGATACCTAGTGCGAAGGATGTCTGCGGATTCGGCAAATTGGTCACATGGTCGGCAAACCGGAACATCGTCGTTTCGTTGAGATCGAGATTTCCATTGTCGACTCCTCCACCGTTATTGTTGACGTGGAAGGTGTGGCTGTTCGGGTCGGTATTGGAGGTGTTCCATCCGTCGACGAGGATGTCGAATCCTGTGGTCGGATCATTGCCACTGCCAAATGTCGAAGTGGTTCCGACAAAGGTGAGGAAGTCGCCGCTGCCGCTATGGGCTCCGCCCGTCAGGCTGATCGTCGTCGAGGTCTGCAGGCTGTTTGTATCCAGATGGAAGGTGTAAGTTCCACCAGTGTTGGCTTGCAGCTCGAAGAAGGACGTAGTGTGCGCGGAGTCCGTGAACGCGAACATCTCACCATTATGCGTGACGGTGTTGTAGTCGGTGTACTCGTAGAACGTGTAGGACAGCGTCGAACTGCTTACGTCGACTTGGTAGAGCTCATGGCCACCGACATTGGTCAGTGTATCCGTAAGGGTATAGGTGGTTCCCGACGGCGCGGTTCCCATCATCACGCTCACCGCATTCGTCGCACTGGCCGTGTCGGCGCCAAACACAGGCCCCCACGTCCCGTTGACTTCCGTGTTGCTGATGTTCGGCATGATCGCATCCTGGATCGCCGTGATGGTGGGAACCGCGCCGTCGGGAACCACCTAAACCCT
>Ga0136846_1214594_pt1 | contig 22176 bp, 19 predicted proteins | sample HopSoiMetagenom2_FD_96841 | JGI IMG/M metagenome (GOLD analysis project Ga0136846, IMG submission 96841) | Grasslands soil microbial communities from Hopland, California, USA - 2 Assembly 2016 (version 4) | ecosystem: Environmental > Terrestrial > Soil > Grasslands | place: USA: Hopland... | reverse complement strand
GCACGGTGGACCGGCACCTGCGCCGGGCGGGCCGGATCTACAGCCAGCGCTACCAGCTCGTCCGGGCTGCCCTGGCCGGGCCGCTGAGCCCGTGGCTCACCGCGCTGCCCGCCCAGGCCGGGCTGCACCTCACCGCCCGGCTGCGCGGCCCGTGTGTTAAGGACCAGCACGACGAGGAGCAGGTGCGGGCGGCCGCGGCCGCCCGGGGCATCGCGACCACGGGCCTGAGCCAGTACTTCCACGCCCGTCCGGCCCAGCCCGGACTCGTCATCGGCTTCGGGGCGATCGAGGCCGCCGGGCTCCCGGCGGCACTGGAGGGGCTCCGGAACTCGTTCGGCAGTCTGTGATCTTGGTCTGGTCGATTTGACTGATCTTGGATCTCGACGCCAGTCCATAGCCTTTTGTAGCGTGCCAGGATGCGGCAACTGACAACCGAACCCGCCCTGCCCCTGGATACCGCGGCGAGCTGCACGCAGATCCTCGGCTGAGTCACCGCTACTACTTCAGGAGGCATTCTCGATGAACAGTCCTGACGGCACGATGCGCGCCATGCGCGCCTCATCCAGCGACCCGGCCAGCCTGAGTCTGGACGAGGTGCCCATCCCGGACCCGGGACCTGGTGAGGTCCTGGTGCGGGTCGCGGCGACCGCGGTCACCGCCCAGGAGCTGACCTGGCCGGAAGAGTGGCCCGTCATCCCCTGCCACGACCTGTCCGGCGTGGTGGCTGGCTCGGGTCCCGGCGGCACGGGCCTGCCGGATGGCACCGAGGTGTTCGGGCTGGTCGGCTTCGACCGCCCGGGTGCCGCCGCCCAGTACGTGACCGTCCCCGCCGCCGACCTGGCCGCCAAGCCGGCCGGCGTCGATCACGTGGCCGCGGCGGCTATCCCGCTGGGCGGGCTGACCGCCTGGCAGGCCCTGCGCGACCACGCGGACCTGCAGCCGGGCCAGCACGTGCTGGTCCACGGCGGAGCGGGCGGCGTCGGCGCCTACGCGGTCCAGGTGGCGGTGGCCCTCGGCGCGCGGGTTACGGCCACCGCCTTGGCCCGTGACGCCGCGTACGTCGCCGATCTCGGTGCGCACCAGGTCATCGACTACAAGGGCCGGTTCGAAGACGAGGTCCGCGACGTCGACGTGGTCGTCGATCCGGTCGGGGGCGACACGATGGCCCGGTCCTGGCCGGTGCTGCGGACGGGCGGCATCCTGGTCGCCATCGCCGATGAGGTGCCGAAGGACCAGGGCGGCCGGGACGACGTGCGGAGCGTGTACTTCATCGTCGAGCCCAGTGGAGCGCAGCTGGGCGAGCTGGCCAAGCTCGTCGACGACGGGAAGCTGCGCGCGGCCGTCAGCGCCACGTTCGGCCTGGCCGAGCTGCGCGAGGCGTTCACGGCCCAGCAGCACCGCAGCCACCCCGGCAAGATCGTGGTGACGGTCGCGTAATGGCGCACTGAACCCTATCTCAAGCTCGCCGAGGCCGGGTTCGACCCGGAGATCGCGATCTACCTGCGTCCGGAGCGCTGGCTGGCGGTCAGCCGGCTGTTAGGGTGGGAATCCGGCCCGCGATTAGTGAGGCGCTGCCCGTGACCCGGATCGTCCCCGGCGAGATGGTGGGCCGGAGCGGTGATTGCCGGGAGCTCGATGAGCTGGTGCAGGCGGTCCGCCGGGGGCTGAGCCGGTCGCTGGTGATCGTCGGCGAGCCCGGCATCGGGAAGACCCGCCTGCTGGCGTACACGGCGCAGGCCGCCGCGGGCCTGCGGCTGGTGAGCGCGGTCGGGGTGGAGTCAGAGCTGCGGCTCGGTTTCGCCGCGTTGCACCGCATGATGGTGCCATTCCTGGACCAGGTCGCCTGGCTGCCTGCTCCGCAGCGTGATGCGCTGCGTTCGGCGTTCGGCCTGGCGGCCGGGCCGCCGGCGGACCGGTTCCTGGTCGGCCTCGGCGTGCTGACATTGCTTGCCGAGGTGGCCGCCGGGCAGCCGCTGATCTGGCTCGTCGACGACGCTCAGTGGCTGGACCGGGAGTCCCTCGAGGTTCTCGCCTTCGTCGGGCGGCGGCTGTACGCGGACAGCATCGGCCTGCTGTTCGGTGTCCGCGCGTCCTCGCCGGCGCTGACGGCGCTCGACGGGCTGCCCACCCGCCACCTTCGCGGCCTGGAACCCGCGGCCGCCCGGGCCCTGCTCGCCACGACCGTCTCCGGGGCTCTCAGCGCCCCGGTCGCGGCCCGGATCATCAGCGAGACCGGCGGTAATCCGCTCGCCTTGCGGGAGCTAGCCGAGCAGCTCACGCCGGGCCAGCTGGCGGGCCGGTCACCGCTGCCGCAGCGGCTGCCGGTCGGCCGTCGGCTGCAGGGGCACTTCCTGCGCCAGGTCAAGCTGTTGCCACCCGCCACCGGCACCGTGCTGCTGCTGGCCGCGGCGGCGTCCAGTGATGATCCCGCGGTGCTGTGGCGGGCGGCCGCGCTGCTCGGCCTGGGACCGGGTGACGCCGAACCCGCGGTGGCCCAGGATGTCATCTCGGTCCTGCCGCAGCTGGCTTTCCGGCATCCGCTGATCCGCTCCGCGGTCTACGAGGGGGCCCGGCTCGGTGACCGCGGCCGGGTCCACGACGTGCTGGCGAGCATCGCCCGGCTGGACGGGGACCTCGACCAGGCGGCGTGGCACCGCGCCGCGGCCGCGGTCGTCCCGGACGAGGACGTCGCGGTCGGGCTGGAGCGCTCCGCCGCGCGCGCGGAACAGCGCGGCGGCTACGCCGCCCAGGCCACGTTCCTGGCCCGGGCGGCGGAGCTGACGCCGGATCCGCAGCAGCGGGCCGAGCGGTTGTTCGCCGCCGCCCAGGCGCAGCTGGCCGCCGGGGACGGAGCTCTCGCCGAGGCGTCCCTGGACCGGGCCGCGCCTTTGATCGCGTCCGCGGGCCGGCCCGGAGCCGCGCAACGCCTGCGGGCCTCCATCGCCGTGTTCTTCTCCCGGCACCAGGACGCGCCCGCCCTGCTGCTGGAAACCGTGGCCGCGTCCGGCCGGCCGGACGTCCCGCTGATCCGGGAACTGCTCTTCGAAGCCATGCAGGCCGTGCTGGTCGCCCGCCAGTACACCACGGGCACCGCGCCCGCCGAGGTAGCCCGCGCGACGCTGACGGCATTGCGCGATGCCGCCCCGGCCGTGACGGCCACCGACCTGCTACTCGACGGTTTCGCCACCCGGATCGCCGTCGGCTACCGGCCGGCGGTGCCGTTGCTGCGCGCCGCGGTCGCGGCCCTGTTCACCGCTGAGCAGGGCGCCCCGGCCGGCATACCGGCCACGATCCTGGGCTGGTTCGCGGCCGACGACCTGTGGGATGACGACGGACGGCGCGCGATGCTTGAGCGTGCGGAGGCGGTCCAGCGCCGGCACGGGGCGCTGGGCGCGCTGCGGATCACCCTGGCCGGGCGGGCCACCGGCGAGGTGTGGGCCGGGCGGCCGGGCGAGGCGGAGGCCAGCTATCTCGAAGCGGCTGAGATCTCCGCATCGATCGGGGTTCCGGCACCGGCCACGACCGGGGTCCTGCTCGAGCTGCGGGCCTGGCAGGGGCAGGAGCGGGAGAGCCGGGCGCTGGCCGAGCTGACCGCGCAATGGGGCCGGCAGCGCGGAGCCGCCATCTTGGAAGTCTTCGCGCTGATGGGGCTGACCGTACTGGAGCTGGGGCTGGGCCGCTATGCCGAGGCGCTCGGCTGGGGCATGCGCATCTACGATGACGACCCGCCGGGTTTCGGCAACCGTATCTTGCCCGAGATGGTCGAGGCCGGCGCGCGCGGCGGCGACCGCGGCACCGCGCAGGCGGCCCTCGATCGCCTGGCTGACCGCGCGACCGCCAGCGGCACCCCCTGGGCACTGGGCATGCTGGCCCGGTCACGCGCCCTGCTGGCCGCCGACGGCGACGCCGAGACGTTCTACCGGGCGGCCATCGCGCACCTGGCCGGCACCTCCGTCCGCACCGAGCTAGCCCGCACCCATCTGCTCTACGGCGAATGGCTGCGCCGGCAAAAGCGCCGCGCGGATTCCCGGTCGCAACTGCGTACGGCGCGCGACATGTTCGATGCCATGGGCGCGGCGGCGTTCGCCGGCCGGACCCGGGCTGAGCTGCTCGCCGCGGGTGACCGCCCCAGCCAGCCCGCGGAGCGGTCCGGCCCGGACCTGACGCCGCAGGAGGCGCAGGTCGCCCGCCAGGCCGCCGCGGGCGCGACCAACGCGGAGATCGCCACCCACCTGTTCCTGACGACTTCTACCGTGGAGTACCACCTCAGCAAGGTGTTCCGGAAACTTGGCATCACTTCCCGCCGCCAGCTCGGGACCGCGCTGGCGCAGTAACCGTATCGCCGCGATAGCTGATCGCCTGACCGCGGCTTCGCCCGCGACCGGGCCCGGCTGGCCGACCCCAGCGAGATCCGCGCCACAGCAGTGGCTCACTGGGGTCTTTCCCTGATTCGCGGGCCGATCGGTCCGTGCTGTGCTGGCCAGGTCGGTGCGGCGGCCGGAACGCCAGGCTCACCCGCCGCCCCGCGCCCAGGGAAAGGGATCCAGGCAATGACCACGATCATCACCCCCGACGGCACCGAGATCTACTACAAGGACTGGGGCAGTGGTCCCGTCGTGACGTTCTCGCATGGCTGGCCGCTGACCGCCGACGCGTGGGACGCCCAGCTGCACTTCCTCGCGCGGAACGGGTTCCGCGTAGTCGCCCACGACCGCCGCGGCCACGGCCGGTCCAGCCAGCCCGCGGCCGGCAACGACATGGACGGCTACGCCGACGACCTCGCGGCCGTCATCGAGGCACTCGACCTGCGCGACGTCACGCTGGTGGGCCATTCCACCGGCGGCGGGGAGGTCGCCCGCTACATCGGCCGCCATGGAACCGAACGGGTGGCCAAGGCGGTCCTGGTATCCGCGGTACCGCCGGTCATGCTGAAGTCAGAAGCCAACCCGGATGGCCTGCCCGTCGAGGTGTTCGACAGCCTGCGCGAAGGCCTGGTCAAGGACCGTTCGCAGTTCTACAAGGACCTGGCGACGCCGTTCTACGGCGCCAACCGGCCGGGCGCCCAGGTGTCGCCGGGCGTACTCGATCAGTTCTGGCTGTGGAGCATGCAGTCCGGCCTCATGAACGCTTACGAGAGCATCAAGGCCTTTTCCGAGACCGATTTCACCGAGGATCTGAAGCTGTTCGACGTGCCCACCCTGGTGCTGCACGGCGAGGATGACCAGATCGTTCCGGTCAAGGACTCGGCGCATAAGTCGGCCCGGCTCATCAAGGGCGCGGTAGAGATCTACTATCCGGGCGCGCCGCACGGCCTCATGGACACCCATCAGGCCCGGTTCAACGCTGACCTGCTGGCCTTCCTGCAGAGCTAGTTATCCTGGACCTTGGCTGCGCTTCTAACCCCGACCCCTCGTTCCAGGAGATCTTCGTGACCCAACCGGCTACCAGCCCGCCGCCACCACGCGACGTGCTGGCCAGCAAGCTCAAGCGCACCGAGATCCAGCGCAGCCCGTCGTCCATCCCCGGCCGGGAGATCGTGCAGGTACTGACCGAGATCCCGGTCGGTGTCGAATCGGGCTGGCACATCCATCCTGGCGAGGAAGTCGGGTACATCGTGGCCGGCACGGTGGAGATGGCCGTCCGCGGGCGGGCCACCCTGACCCTGCGGGCCGGCGACGGCTTCCTCATCCCGCCCCGTACACCCCACAACGCCCGTGACATCGGTCCCGGCACGGGCCACATGCTGTCGACCTACATCGTCGAGACCGGGCAGCCGCTGGCCTCGTCCGCTCCCCAGGAGGAACCCTCATGACCGAAGCCGCTTCCGCTGCCGGCTCCCGCCCCACCGTCGCCCTCGTCCACGGCGCGTTCGCCGACAGCTCAGGCTGGAACGACGTGGTCGGGCAACTGCAGGCCGCGGGGATCGCGGTGCAGGCCATCTCGAACCCGCTACGCGGCATCGCCGCCGACACCGCCTACGTCGCCAGCGCCATCCGGCAGATCCCCGGGCCGGTGCTCGCCGTCGGTCACTCCTACGGCGGCGCCATCATCACCAACGCCGCACCTCAGGCTGGCAACGTCGTCGGCCTGGTCTACGTGGCCGCCTTCGCCCCCGACGAGGGCGAGGCACTCTCGGACATCGAAGCCGGCTCCACGGACAGCGTCCTGAATACCGCCCTGCTCCAGTTGCAGTACCCGGCTGGCCAGGGCACCGAGACCGCGGTGGAACTGGCCATCGACCCTGCTAAGTTCCACCAGGCCTTCGCCGCCGACCTGCCCGAGAACACCGCCGCCGTCATGGCCGCCACCCAGCGCCCCGTCGCCGCCGCCGCCTTCGCCGAACCCAACGGGACACCGGGCTGGAAGAACCTGCCGTCGTGGGCCGTCGTCGCGACCGGGGACAAGGCCGCCGGCAGCGACGTCGTGCGGGCCATGGCCAAGCGCGCCGGGGCGGCCATCACCGAGGTCGAGGGATCACACGTGATCATGATCTCCCAGCCGCGGGCCGTCACCGACGTAATCAGGCAGGCCATCGACCGCCTTACGCACTGAGCCCGGTCCGGCCGTCGCGGATCCGCACGATCCGGTCGGCCACGGCGGCCAGCAGCGCCTCGTCGTGGCTGACCAGGGCGATCGCCAGCCCGGACGCCCGGGTGAGCCGGAGCAGGTCGATGATCTCGGCGGCCGTGGTGACGTCGAGACTGGCGGTCGGCTCGTCGGCGACGATGAGCGAGGGGCGGGCGATCAGCGCCCGGGCGATGGCCACCCGCTGACACTGCCCGACGGAGAGCTGGCCCGGCCGGCGGTGCGGGTCCAGCCCGCCCAGCCGGACCCGGGCCAGTGCCTCGCTGGCCAGCCGGAGCCTTTCCGGACGGCTGAGGCGCGCGGTCACCGTGGCTGGCTCGGTGATGCTGCGCCAGATCGGCCAGCGCCGGTCGAGCGATGCCACCGGGTCCTGGAAGACCGGCATGACGTACCCCCGAGGCGCGGATGCCTGCCCCCCGGCGAAGGTTACGGTGCCCGATTCAGGAGGCTCGATCCCGCTCGCGATACGGAGCAGGGTGGATTTGCCGGCCCCGGAGGGCCCGGCGATACCGACGATCTCACCCGCGTGGACGGTGAGGCTGGCATCGTGCAGCGCCTGGATCGCGGCTGTTCCGCTGCGGTAGCTCACCGACACCCGGTCGATGGTGACGACCGGGGGGGTGGCGGATGGGCGGTACGAGTCAGCGGCCGGCCGGGGGGCGGACCTGATGCTGTCGGCCGCGGTGCGGAGCTGGCTGGTGTACTCGTGCCGTGGCGTCGTGATGATGGAGCCGGTCCGGCCGGTCTCCACGATGCGCCCGTCGCGCAGGACGGCGATGCGGTCCGCGTGGTTCTCGACCAGGCGCAGATCGTGGCTGATGAGCAGCAGGCTGCGGCTGGCCCGGCGTACCGCGTGCAGGACGCCGTCGGCGAGTTCGGCGTCCAGGGCGCTGGTCGGCTCGTCGGCCAGGACGAGTTCGGGGTCGTGGACCGTGGCCGCGCTGATGCTGGCCCGCTGGAGCATGCCGCCGGACCACTGGTGCGGGCGGTCCCCGAGCCGGGTGGCGGCGGCATCGATGCTGAGCGCGCTCATCCGCTGCTCGACGACACCCGGCGGCACGGCGGCGCCGTGAGCGCGCCAGGCCTCCTCGATATGGTGCCGGACCGTGCGAATCGGGTCGCAGGCGGCGTAGGGGTCCTGGGCGACGTAGCCGAGATGCGTGCCGAGCAGGGCGCGCCGGCCCTTGGCGGGCGCGTGGCCGATGTCGTTCCCGAGCAGCTCGACCGTCCCGGTGACGGTCGCGTGGCGCGGGAGCAGGCCGAGGATGGCGCGGGCCAGGGTGGTCTTGCCGCAGCCCGATTCACCTACCAGGGCCAGGCACTCGCCGGCGCCGATATCGAGGTCCAGGCCGTCGAGCACGGCGGGGCCGGAGCTGTAGCGGACGGTGAGGCCGCGGATCCGCAGCAGCGGGGCGGTCATGCGCGGCTCGGGTCGGTGCTGTCGCGGAGCGCGTCGCTGATGAGGGTGGCCGCGGTGACGGCGGCGATGATGCCTAGCCCGGGCCCGATGACCAGCCACGGCGCGACCGTGTCGTACAGCTGGGAGTCGTTGAGCATGCCGCCCCACTCGGCGGCCGGCGGCTGCACGCCCAGGCCGAGGAAAGACAGGCCGGCCAGGCCGAGGACCGTGTCGCCGAGTCCGAGGGTGGCGGCGATGAGGGCCTGCACGGCGGCCCCGGGCAGGACGTGACCGGCGATGATCCGGCTCGTGCGGATCCCGGCCATCCGGGCCGCCGTCACATCCGGGCGCTGGCGGGCGCCGATCGTGTAGCTGCGGGACAGCTTGGCCAGGCCGGCCCAGCCGGTGATGGTCACGGCGAGGATCAGGTGACCGAAACCAGGACCAAGCGCGCCGACCACTGCCAGGGCGAGGACCAGGGACGGCAGCCCGAGCAGCAGGTCGATCAGGCGGCTGACGCCGGCCTCGAAGATCCCGCCGAGGAAGCCCGCCGCCGTGCCGACGGCGATGCCGATCACCGTGGTCAGCGCGAACACCAGCACCGCGGCGCCGAGCGTGGTGCGCGCGCCCGCGACCGTCCGGGCGAACTCGTCGCGGCCGGCGCCGTCGGTGCCCAGCCAGTGCCGGGCGCCGGGCGGGGCGAGCTGGTTGACGTAGTCGGTGACGTCCGGCCCGTGCGCGAGGAACGGCCCGATCACCGCCAGCGCCGTGAGCAGGACCGCGAGCCCGGCGCCGACCCGGAAACCCCGGTGCCGGGAGAGGGTCCTGAGCAGTCCCCCCGGCCGGGCCACTTCGATGGCGGGTACGCCGCCCGTCGCCGGGATGACCGCGGTCACGCCGTCACCCGTGCGGATCGCGGCCGGGGACGGCGGGCCGGCTCGCGCCGGAGCCGTGGGTCGATCGCCACCAGCACCAGGTCGATCAGCAGGCTCGCCACGATATAGGTGGCCACCGCGAGCATCGTGTACGTGACGACGACCGGCAGGTCGCGAGCGTCGATCGCCTGCACGGTGTACTGGCCGACGCCGGGCCACGAGTAGACGGTCTCGGCGATGGGAGCGCCGCCCAGCAGCCCCGCCGCGCCGAGGCCGACGACGGTGAGGAACGGGGCGGCGGCATTGGGCAGCACGTGGACGAAGAGCCGGCGCCGCGCCGAGGTGCCGCGCGCCTGGCTGACGAGCAGGTACGACGCCGACCCGGCCTCCAGCAGGCTGACCCGCAGCACCCGGGCCCAGTAGCCGGCCGCGCCGATCGCCAGCGTGGCGGCTGGCCATCCGACCGTCGACCACGTGCCGTCGGAAACGACGCGTCCCAGGTTCAGGTGGACGACGAGGATGTCGAGCACGAAGAGCCCGATCAGGAAGCCGGGCGTGACGACCATCAGCACGGTGACCGTCCGGATGATCCCGTCGGTCCAGGTCCCGGCGGTCGCGGCCGACGCCAGCCCGAGCACCAGCGCGAGCACGACGGCGATGAGCATCGCGGTGAGGGTCAGGCGCGCGGTGGCCGGCAAGTGGGTCGCGAACGCCTGCATCACCGGCTGCCCGGTCTGCCAGGACGTGCCGAAGTCGCCCTGGATGGCTCGTTCCAGCCAGTGCCAGTAGCGCGGCACGACCGGGCCGCTCAGCCCGAGCTGGCGTCGGGTCGCCGCGATCAGCGCCGGGGTTGGGTCGGCTACGCCCCGGGCGGCCAGCACCGTCCGGGCCGGATCGCCCGGGGCGAGCAGCAGCAGGGCCCAGACGCAGATGCTGGTGACCCACAGCGTGAGGAGCGCCTGGCCGATGCGGAACGCGGCTGACCTGAGCACCCCGCCGCCTGCGTCAGCTGCTCGGCGCGGTCGTGGCGCTGACCCACAGGTTCGCGGGCGGCACCGGATAGTGACGCCAGGCCTGGCCGGCGATGACGGCCGGGAGCCGCTGGCCGACGAAGATGCCGTAGGCGTCGCGGGCGATGATCCGCTGCGTCTGCTGGAGCAGGTTGTCCCGGGTGCTGGCGTCCAGGGTGGACGCCAGCTGATCGATCAGGCGGTCCAGCTTCGGATTGCCGGCGCCGGTCGTGTTGTCCGGGCCCTTGCTCGTGAAGAACTCCTGCAGCGGCGTGATCGGATCACCGGCGAACGACGTGGTCCCGTCCCCTTCCAGGGCGGACGTCCAGCCGGCCGGGTTCTTCTGCGCCGCGTCGATGTCGGGCACGCCGCTGATCGAGACGTCGAAGCCGAGCGGGGACAGTTCCGCCTGCATCGCCAGCGCAAGGGCCTGCGTGTCCGGCTGCTGTGCGTAGGTGTCGATGGTGAAGGCCAGGGCCTGGCCGCCCTTGTGCCGCACGCCGCCGGACGAGGCGGCCGTCCAGCCGTCCGCGGCGAGCAGGCTCATCGCCTTCGACGCGCTGGTGACCTGCGTGGTCAGGGCGTAGGGCGCGGTGGACGCGTACATCCCGGTGGCCGGCTTGTACAGGCCGTTCATCACCTGGCTGGCGAGCTGGCCGTAGTTGATCCCGGCCTGCACCGCCCGGCGTACCGCCACGTCGCTGAACGGTGCGGTGTGCTCGTTCAGGAAGAGCTGGAAGGTCGGGCCGCGCGGCGTGCCCGTGTCGTAATAGGCGTCGGTGCGGCCGGTGAGCGTCTTGGCCGCCGTGGTCGGCGGGTACAGCGCCAGGTCGGCCTCGCCGTGCTCGACCGCGAGGATGCGGGACTGCGCGTCGGTGATGAACTTGACGGTCACCTCGGACAGCGCTGGCTTGCCGTCCCAGTAGACCGGGTTGCGTACCTCGTGCATGATCTGGTCGTTGGCGTCGGTCACCACGTACGGGCCGGTGTAGATCCTGGCCGCGATCAGCTTGGCGGGGCTGCCCTTGGCGGTGAGGTAGGCGGCCTGGTCGTAGATGATGAAGAAGCTCTCGTCGCCCAGGATGTATCCCATGTTGGGCACTGGGGTCTTCGTGGTGATGGTGACCTGATCGGTTCCGGTGGCGGTGAGCTGGGCGCCCGGCAGGGCGGCGGTGGCCGACGAGTTCTGCCTGAGCTGGTACCGCATGCACGCGATCAGGGCGGCGGCGTTCAGCGGCTTGCCGTCCTGGAAGCGGATCGGTGAATTCAGCGTCAGCACCCACGTCGTGGGCGAGGTATTCGCGAGCGACTTCAGCAGCCACGGCTTGACGGTTCCGTCGGGCTGGGGCCGCATCAGCAGCTCGCCGTAGCCAAGCTCGTTGCCCCAGTAGCCGTTCTCGATCGGATCCAGGTCGCCGATCGCGAAGCTGGTCGCGATGGTCACGGTGCTGGCCTGGGAGCTCGCCGGGGATGATACCGGCGAAGATGCCGACGTGGAGCAGGCCGAGACGCCTGCCGTGAGAAGGAGCGTCGCGCCCAGCGCGGCGAGATTACGTGCAGTCGTCAGCGTGCGCAAGCGGACCGCCTCCAGCACCTCGTGGATGGTTCCATCGGTGCCGTGGCCGGTCTCCTGGCTGACGGGACGCCAGCAGCTAGCTGGCTCGCTCCGGCCTAGCCTTCCCAGGCGGAGGTGCCCGGTGGCCCTATCGCTAGACGGCCGGAATGACCCGATCACAGTGGCGAGGGCCGCGCCGGCATCGCACCGGCTTCCCGAACACCACGGCAAATTGATCCTATGGTTGCCGCATCGCCGCCTGCAAGCCTGGATGACTAGTCAGATGAGCAGATAACCCGCACCGGAAACCGGATCGATGTTCCAGCGAGCCGCCCAGGACCGGATCGATGCTCCATCGACCCGGCTGGAGCCGGCCCCTTAGCTGGCCGCGCCGGCACCCGGGCTACTCGGGCGGCAGTTCCTTGTACACGTAACTGACGTTGATGCCGCGGCGGCCCCGGATCCAGCGCGGGATGTAGTAGAGCAGCGACCCCACCACGATCAGGCCGCCGAACCAGGCCGGGATCCACCAGAAGTTGGCGCTGTCACCGTTCATGACCAGCGCCGGGTACTGGGTGGAGACCACGGCCAGGGCCACGAAGATGGCGATGGACAGCGGCGCCACGATGAACAGCACCGGGATGCCGAGGAACTTCACGTTCGCGGGGGAGGCCTTGTAGAGCTCGGGCCGGCGGATCGGCAGCGCGATCGCGGCGGCGGCCACGATGACCACGCCGAGGCAGCCGGCCAGCACGATCAGGCCGAGCACGAGCTGGAACACGTTGGAGGTGACGCTCCAGACCACGAGCGCGGCGATGATCACGTTCACGGTCACGATCGCGATGACCGGCGAGTGCGTCCGGTCGTTCACGTCGGCCAGCTTCTCCGGCATGAGCCGGTCGAATGACCAGGCGAAGAGCGACCGGATCGGCATGAAGGTATTGGCGATCATGGACGGCAGCGCCCAGAACAGGAAGCAGCCCAGGATGATCACGGTGAAGACCGGGATGTTGACCGACACCGCGGCCAGGAACTGGTAGAACGGCCCGGACGGGATCGCGTACGCCTTGTTCGGGGCCACGTTCGCCGCGTACATGAAGCTGTACCCGGCTACGTGGAAGAGCAGCAGCGCGCCGATGATGAGCAGCACGGCGTCGAAGCCCAGTGCGCCGAACATGATCCACAGCTGGCGGCGGCGGTTGGACGCGCTCTTCAGCTCGCCCGACATGTAGACCGACCAGAAGTTCCACATCATGAAGCCCTGGATGGAGAACAGGGTGGGCAGCGTGGCGCTCATGTTGCCGAAGTCCGGCGCGGCGTGCGTGCCGCCTCCGGACGTGATCACGTTCTGCACCGTCCCGCCGCCGAAGCTTTTGTTCAGCGCGTTGAAGTTGTGCTGGAACCCGCCCTTGCTGGCGAAGGCGAGGACGAGGAGCGTCACCACCATCCCGGCCATCGCGATCAGGAACGCGCCGTTCTGCCAGCGGAACGTCGACTTCGTGCCGCGGATGAGAATGTAGGTCTGCAGCGCGACCATGACCAGCGCCCCGGCCAGGATCCAGGCCTTGTCGGTCTGGAACGAGGTGCCCCAGCTGACCATCGTGTTGTTGTGGAACAAGCTGCCGCCCGCGACCAGCGCGGGGCCGAGCGCGAAGACGGAGAAGAACTTGGCGAAGTAGGCCGCGCCGAGCAGGCCGCCCATGATCATGCACAGGTTCGAGATCAGCGCGAGCGGCGGGTTCAGGATCCGGCTCACCCACACGTAGTCGCCGCCGACGCGGGGCATGCTGGCGCCCAGCAGCGCGAACATGATCAGCACGGGGATGTTGATGACCACCGCGAGGATCAGCACCCCGACCGGGTCGGCGCCGGGGAAGGCGACCAGGGTGAAGAAGATCGACCAGGCCAGGGTGGACCCGATCGGTGCGGAGATGACCGCGTTGAAGATCGTCGCGTCGACCGCCGAGGCGGAACGCACGAGTCCGGTGCTGTTACGGACGAACAGCCGGCTTCCTGGCCGGTCCGTTGTGGCCATGAGCTCCTCCTGCTGGTTGCCCAGGCCTCCACTGGTCGCCCCCGTTGACCCAGGTAGTGAGGCTGGTTAGAGTCGAACATAACCAGCAACAACTGTCAATCGTTGTGACATGAGTGATCAACTCAAATGTCAGAAACGAACACTCCAGGGAGGAGCGCTGGTGCTGGCGGTCGAGCGGCGCATCAAGGTGCTGGAGCGGATCGCGGCGGATCAGGCCGTCGAGGTGAGCAGCCTGGCGCGCGAGTTCGGCGTCTCCGAGATGACCATCCGGCGTGACCTGCGCCGCCTGGACCGGGACGGGTTCGTCCGCCGGACCTACGGCGGCGCCACCACCCGGCTGGTCCGGTCCGGCGGGGGCTTCGAGGCCACCCAGAACGCGCGCACGCTGCACCACGCCCAGGAGAAACGCCAGATCGCGCTGCGGGCGGCCGAGCTGACTGCTGATGCGCGGGTGATGTTCATCGGTGTCGGCTCCACCGTGGAGCAGTTCGCCCGGCTGACCGCGCCGCGCGACGGCCTCCTCGTGATCACCCAGTCGCTGGTCATCGCCAGCCTGCTCGGCACCCGGCAGGTCCGGGTGATCATGGCCGGCGGGATGGTCCGCCAGGACGAGCTCAGCTGCGTCGGGCCGGCCGCGGTGGAGTGCGTCCAGCGCTACAACACCGACGTGGCCATCATCGGCGCGGCCGGGGTCTCGGTGCGCCGCGGGATCACCGACCTCGACGACCAGGAGGCCGGCGTCATCCGGGCCGCGCTGGAGAAGACGGAGCGGATCATCGTCCTGGCCGACGGCTCCAAGTTCGGGGATGTCGCGCTGAGCACGGTGGTGCCGATCAGCCGCGTCTCGGCCATCGTCACCGATCCCGGCGCCGACCCGGCCGAGGTCGAGCGCATCGCCCGCGAGGGCGTCGAGGTGATCCTGGTGGAACCCAAGGTCGCCGCCGTCCCAGCGCGCAACCCGTCCCCCGCGGCGGCGACATGACCTCCGCGCTGCTCCACGACCTGTTCGGGGTGCCCAAGCCGATCATCGCGATGGTGCACCTGCCGGGGCTGCCGGGCCGCCCGCGGCACGACCGGCGGGCGGCCCTGCGGGCCATCACCGGCCCGGTGGCCGCCGACATCGCGGCTCTGCAGGACGCCGGCGTGGACGGGCTGCTGTTCTGCAACGAGGCCGACCTGCCCTACCAGTTCGGCGTCGGGCCGGAGGCGGTGGCGGCCATGGCCGCGGTCATCGGCACGGTCCGGCGCGAGCTGTCCCGGCCGTTCGGCGTGAACCTGGTGTGGGATCCGGTCGCGAGCCTCGCGGTGGCCCGCGCCACCGGCGCGAGCTTCGTCCGCGAGGTCTTCACCGGGGTCTACGAGAGCGACCTCGGCGTGATGCGGCCGGACCTCGGCGCGATCGGCGCCTGCCGGTCCGGCATCGGCGCGGAAGCGGTGGCCCTGTTCACCAACATCACGCCCGAGTTCGCCAGCCCGCTGGGCCACCGGACGGTTGCGCAGCGAGCGAGCAGCGCGGCTTTCCTGGGCGCCGGCGCCCTGCTGGTCAGCGGGGCCATCACCGGCGAGCCGACCGACCTGGACCAGCTCCGGGCGGCGAAGGCAGCCGCGCCCGGCATCCCGGTCCTGGCCAATACCGGGGTCACGGCGGACAGCGTGGCCGGCGTCCTGGCCCTCGCGGACGGGGCGATCGTGGGTACCAGCCTCAAGAAGGACGGCATCACCTGGAACCCGGTGGACCCGGTGCGCGCAACGGCCCTGATGACAGCGGCCAGGCAGTCTTCGCAGAACGGGGTGAACGCGTTATGGCCAAGGGCACGCTGCTCTACTTCGTCAGCGACGTGCACGGGTCCAGCCTGTGCTTCCGCAAGTTCGTCAATGCCACCGGTGTCTACAAGCCGAACGTGCTGGTGCTCGGCGGGGACGTGGCCGGCAAGGCCATCCAGTCGATCGTCCGCGGCCCCGGCGGCCGGTGGAACTGCACGTTCGTCGGCAACCGCTACGAGCTGACCGAGGGCTCCGAGCTCACCGAGCTGGAACGGGTGATCGCCGACCACGGCTACTATCCCTACCGCGCCGAGCCTGGTGAGCTCGAGGCGATGGAGGCCGACGGCACGCTCGACGACCTGTTCCTGCGGCTGATGCGCGAGCGGCTGGCCGAGTGGCTGGACATCGCCGACACCCGGCTGCGGCCGCAGGGCGTGCCGCTCTACCTGATGCTCGGCAACGACGACCCGCCGGAGCTCGCGGACATGCTGGATCAGGCGCCGTGGGGGGTGCACGCCGAGGGCAAGGTTGTCCCGCTGGACGACGAGCACGAGATGATCAGCTGGGGGTACGCCAACACGACCCCCTGGCATACCTACCGTGAGCAGAACGAACAGCAGCTGGCGGCTGCTTACTCGGCCATGGCGGACAAGATCGAACATCCCGAACGGGCGGTGTTCAACCTTCACCCCCCGCCCTTCGACACCCAGCTGGACGACGCCCCGGCCCTCGACGAGAACCTCACGGTGCAAGCGACCCTGGGCCAGGTGCAGATGAAGGCAGTCGGCAGCACCGCGGTGCGTGACATCGTGGCCGAACGCCAGCCGCTGGTGGGGCTGCACGGCCACATCCACGAGTCCTCCGGCATCCGCCGCCTGGGCAAGAAGCGCCGGGGCCTGGTCCTCAACCCGGGCAGCGACTACTCCACCGGCGCGCTCAACGGGGCCCTGATCAGCCTGAACAAGGACCGTGCCGAAGCCCAGCTGGTCCGCGGCTAGATGCGCGGCACCGATCCGGGCGGAGCGGAGGTGCTGGTCGCCGTTGACGTCGGGACCTCGGGCGCCCGCGCTTCGGCGTTCGAGGTCGGCGGCGGGCCGCGGCAGGAGGACAGGCGTTCCTACCCGACGTTCCTGCCCGCCGAGGGCTGGGCCGAGCAGGACGCCGGGCGCTGGCGGTCGGCCGCGCTGTCCGCCCTCGGCGCGCTAGTCCAGGCGCTCGGCCCGCGCTGCCGGGTCCGCGCGGTGGCCGTCACCGGGCAGTGCCCGAGCGTGGTCCCGCTGGACCGGCGGGACCGGCCGCTGCGGGCCGGCCTGATCTACCGCGACAACCGGGCCACCGCGGAGGCGGACGCGATGCGCGCGCGGTTCGGCGACCGGGAACTGCACGAGCTGACCGGCCACGTGCCGGCCGCCTTCCACGTCGCGGCGAAGATCGGCTGGCTGCGCGCGCACGAGCCGGGCACCTTCGCCGCGACCCGGCGGTTCGTCCAGCCGACCGACTATGTCGTCCTCGCCCTGACCGGCCAGGCGACCACCGACTGGTCGATGGCGGCCGCGACCGCCCTGCTGGACCAGCGCGCCCGCCGGTGGGCGCCGGGCCTGCTCGGGGACCTCGGCCTGGACGAGGCCGCGTTCCCCGCCGTGGTGCCCTCGTGGAGCGTCGCCGGGGAGATCCGGCCGAAGCTCGCGGCCCGCCTCGGCCTCCCGCCCGGCCCGCCGGTGCCGGTGGTGGCGGGCGCGGGAGACAGCATCGCGTGCGCGCTCGGGGCCGGGGTCACCGCGGCCGGCCCGGTCAGCGAGATGGCCGGCAGCTCGAGCTGCTTCAACTCGGTGGTCGCCGAGCCGCTGCCGGACCTGGACGTCACCCACTACCCGAGCATCACCGGCCGCTCCGGTTACGTCACCGAGGTGGGGATCAACACCACCGGCGAGGCGCTCGACTGGCTGGCCCAGCTGTTCTACGCGGGCCTGACCCGGGCGCCGCGGGCGGCCGACTACGCCCGCATCGAGCAGGCCGCCGCCGCTTCCCCGCCGGGCGCGGGCGGCCTGGTGTTCGCGCCCGTGCTCGGCGACGGCGAGCGGGACGACCCGGCCCTGCGCGGCGCCATCACCGGGCTCTCGCTGCGCCACGACCGCGGCGCGGTGGCCCGCGCCACCATGGAGGGGATCGCCTGCGGGGTCCGGGCCCGGCTGGCGACCCTGGGCCGGACCTCGGCCCCGGCCACCGAGCTCCGGGTCTCCGGCGGCGGCGCCGGCCTGGCGGTCTGGAACCAGGTCAAGGCGGATATCACCGGGATCCCGGTGGTGCGGGTGGCGGGCGACTCCACCGCGGCGGGCGCCGCGATGCTCGCGGGCCTGGGCGCCGGGATCTACCGCGACGCCGCTGAGGCGGTCGCGGCCGGCTACCGGCCGGCCGGCCGGGCCGAGCCGGATCCCGCGCGGCGCGCCCTGTACGACGACCTGTATCAGCGCTACACCGATCTGGTGGGATCGCCGGTGGTCAGATGAGGGCGCGCCTGGGCATCAACAACTGCTTCGCCGTCAAGCGCTGGCCGCGGCCGGCCGACTGGGCCCGGATCGTCCGCGACGAGCTGGGTCTCGGGGTCGTGGAACTCTCGCTCGACCTGGCCGGGGACACCGGGAGCGCGGATGGGGGGGCCGATGTGGTGAGCCAGACTCGTTCGGCGCTCGATTTTTACGGGCTACGGGCCGAGACCGTGTTCACCGGCCTGGCCGCCTACTCGCTCAACCTGCTCATGCACCCCGACGCGGTCCGGCGGCGGGCGGCCGCCGAGTGGTACCTGGGTGTCGTCGAGTTCGCGGCGCGGGTGGGGGCGCGGGGAGCCGGCGGGCACGTCGGCGCGATGAGCGTGCCCGACTGGGCCGACGAGGCGCGCCGGGCCGAGCGCTGGGCGGGGCTGCGGCAGTCGCTGACCGGGATCGCGGCCGCGGCCCGCTCGGCCGGGCTCGACTACCTGCTGGTGGAGAACCTCGCCAGCCACCGCGAGCCGTCCACCATGGCCGGCATCGAGACCCTGCTCACCGACGGCGACGCCACCCACGCGCCGGTCCGGCTGTGCCTCGATGTCGGGCACCAGTGCGTACCCGGCACGACCGGGGACGACCGGGATCCCTACGCGTGGCTGGCGCGTTTCGGCGCCCGGCTCGGCGAGGTCCAGCTGCAGCAGTCCGACGGCCTCGCCGACCACCACTGGCCGTTCACCAGCGAGCGCAACGAGACGGGCATCATCGAGCCGGGCCGGGTGCTGGATACGCTGGCCGCGGCCGGCGCGGAAGACGTCCTGCTGGTGCTGGAGGTGATCCCGGCGTTCGAGCAGGACGACGCCGCAGTGCTGGCCGACCTGCGCGCCTCGGCCGCCCTCTGGAAGACCGCGATGACCGAACGGGGTATCCGATGACCACCGGGTTCGTGCGTGGCGACGCGATCGATATCCGCTACCGGATCGCCGGGGAGGGGCCGCGGGACCTGGTCCTGATCAACGGCGTCGGCGACGACCTGGACGGCTGGGTCAACCAGGTGGACGATTTCGTCCGGGCGGGCCTGCGCGTGATCAGCTACGACAACCGCGGCGTCGGCCAGTCGGGGGCGCCGCCGGGGCCCTACACCAGCGGTGAGCTGGCGGCCGACCTCAAAGCGCTGGTCACCGGGCTCGAGCTGACCCGGTTCCACCTGGCCGGGGTGTCGATGGGCGGCGCCATCGCCCAGGAGTACGCCGTGGCCTACCCGGAGGACCTGCTGTCGCTGGTGCTGGCCAACACCTTCGCCGTGGCTGACCCGTTCACTGCCGCCGCGTTCGAGACGTGGGCGACGGTCGCACTGGCCGCCGGCATGCCGGTCATGATGCGGATGCAGGCGCCCTGGATCTTCAGCCCCCGGTTCTACCAGCAGCACCCGGACCGGGTGGCCGAGCTGATCGCGGGGGCCGCGGGCAGCACCCAGCCGGCCGCGGCCTTCGCGGCCCAGATGGCCGCGCTGAACGGCCACGACTGCGCCAGCCGGATCGGGGCGGTGCGGGTGCCGGCGCTCGTGCTGGCCGCCCGCGACGACATCATCATCCGGCCGGAACTGTCGCGGCGGCTGTACGACGCGCTGGCTCCGGGCGTCGGCACCTGGGCGGAGGTTCCCGGTGGCCACGCCGCCTTCTGGGAAGACCCGGGGCCCTGGAATCAGGCCGTCATCGATTTCGTCCGCAGTGCCTCTTAGAAAGGTCCATCCTGGCCATGACGCTCGAGGAGAGGTTCGGCACCGTCAAGCCCGTGATCGCGATGGTGCACTTCCCCGGCTTGCCGGGACGGCCGCGGCACGACCGTGCCGCCGGGCGGGCGCGCCTGGCCGACGTGGTCGGGCGGGACCTGGAGGTACTCCAGGACGCCGGCGTCGACGCGGTGCTGTTCTGCAACGAGAACGACATCCCCTACCAGCTCGCGGTCGGCCCGGAGATCCCGGCCGCGATGGCGGCTGTTATCGGCGAGCTGTACCCGTCGATCCGGGTCCCGTTCGGCGTCAACATCTTGTGGGACGCGCGGGCCAGCCTGGCCGTCGCCCGGGCCACCGGGGCGGCCTTCATCCGGGAGGTGCTGACCGGCGTCTACGAGAGCGATATGGGCCTGGTCGCGCCCTCGCTCGGCGACCTGGCCGCCTACCGCGAGAACATCGGCGCGTCGGACGTCGGGCTGTTCGGCAACATCACGCCGGAGTTCAGCTCCACGCTCGGCACCCGGACCGTGGCCGAGCGGGCGCGCAGTTCGGCCTTCCTCGGCCTCGACGCGATCCTCATCAGCGGCCCCGAGGCGGGCGTCCCGTTCGTCATGAGCGACCTGCGCGCCGCCAAGGAGGCCGCGCCGCAGACCCCGGTGCTGGCCAATACCGGGGTCACCGCCGAGCGGCTGGCCGAGACCCTGGCCGTCGCCGACGGCGTGATCGTGGGGACCAGCCTGAAGGTGGACGGCATCACCTGGAATCCCGTCGATCCGGACCGGGCCAAGCGGTTCGTGGACACCGCCCGCGAGGTCCGCTCGGCGCCCGCTGTGCTCAGGTGAGTTCACTGGCCGCCGAAGCGGTCGTCCTCGACATGGACGGCGTGCTCATCGACACCGAGCCGGTCTGGCGGGCCGCCGAGACCGACGTCTTGGCCGGGCTCGGGATCGCGCTCAGCGAGAGCGACGTGCTCGACTCGACCGGGCAGCCGGTCGAGGAGCTGATCCCGATCTGGCGGCAGCGGTCGCCGTCTGGCGGTGCGGGCCCCGGCGCCGCGCTGACCGGCGCCTCGCTGACCGGCGCCTCGCTGACCGGCGCCTCGCTGACCGACGCCGAGGTGGCCGGGCTGGTCATCGATCAGGTCATCGCGCACGTCAAGGCCGAAGGCCAGCCGATGCCGGGCGTGACCGCGGCGATCGCGCTCGTCGAACGGTGCGGGCTGCGGCTGGCGATCGCGTCGTCGTCGCCGCGGCGGCTGATCGACGCCGTCTGCGACCGGCTCGGCCTGGGCGGCATCGACGTGCGCTGCTCGGCCATGGACGAGGCCCGGGGCAAGCCAGCGCCGGACGTGTACCTCACGGCGGCCCGCAGGCTCGGGGTCGCGCCGGCGAGCTGCCTGGCGGTGGAGGACTCGCTGAACGGGCTCGTGTCGGCCCGGACGGCGGGCATGATCTGCGTCGCCGTCCCCGACCCGCTGCTGGCGGCCGATCCTCGCTATGGGGCGGCGGACCTGGTCCTGCGCTCGCTGGCCGACCTGGACGACGCGGCCCTGCGGCGGCTCGGCGTGCCGGTGCCCGGCTGACGGGGGCCCGGCTGTCCCAGCAACCTCGCATCTTCGCCTAGCCCGGCTCTGGCAGTCGGCGGCGAGCCGGCTCGATGCTCCATCGATCCGGCCTCAGCCGGCTCTATGCTCCATCGATCCGGTCCGATGCAGGCGGGTGCATGGACCCCGATGACGCCCGCGCGCTCGAGGGGCCCGGGTAGGATGCTCGGACTTATGAGATGCCCCCGCTCGAGGCCGGTGAAAGCGGTCATCCGCGCCGCGGCGCTGGGCATGCTCGCGACGCTGTCAGGCTGCGGGCTGCTGCCGACCTCCGCGTCTTCGTCACCGTCCGCCGACCCTCCCGCGCCTGCCACGGCTCATTCCGCGGTGCGTTCTCCTGCTAGGGCGGTGGCGTTCTCCTTCACCGTCACGGGGAACCGTCCCGTGTCGCCGAACGGCAGCCAGGACACGTACACGCCGGGAGTCAGCTGCGAGAGCGCCACGTTCGCGTCCGACCACGCGCTGGGTGTCCGGGTGGCGCGCGGGTTCGGCCTGACCGGCTTCCCGGCCGCGGCCGCTCTGCTGACGCACTTCCTCGGCGGTAAGGGCACCAAGGTCGGTTACCGGCCCGGATCGGCGATCTCGGAGCAGGCGCGAGCCAGCGGCGCCTTCCTGACAGTGAACAACGAGGTCCAAGCCGCGATCCTCAGCCAGCTGAAAGCGGGCCGGACCCATGTCAGGCTCTCCGCCGCGCAACTGCCTGAGGTGGCGTTCGAGTCGAGGACCAGCGACCTGTACTGGGGATTCCGAGGCACCCAGGGCCTGACCGTGACCGGGAGCGGGCACCGCGTGCACGGGCGCTATACCGGGACTCTCACCTACGTCATCCGGGATAGCTACGGATTCCCCGTCGACGATACTCTCGGCGGCTTCGGCGCGCCCATGCGATACCTGCAGACCGCGTGCGGGGCTCCGCAGCACCCGGGCGGAGCGCGCTGGTTCCCCGACACCATCACGGTGACCGCGCCCTTCCATCATCCGGCCTAACCTCCGGCCATGTCGCCGGGGGAGCGGGCCGGCCTGCGCGCGGATATTCCGGTCCGCGACGGGTAGCACGGCGGCCTGGCCAGCAGCAGGAGTCCCGACTGGCAAGGAGATGGCGATGTCAGGAACTACGACCGGAATCGTCGCG
>Ga0136846_1215849_pt1 | contig 22177 bp, 19 predicted proteins | sample HopSoiMetagenom2_FD_96841 | JGI IMG/M metagenome (GOLD analysis project Ga0136846, IMG submission 96841) | Grasslands soil microbial communities from Hopland, California, USA - 2 Assembly 2016 (version 4) | ecosystem: Environmental > Terrestrial > Soil > Grasslands | place: USA: Hopland... | reverse complement strand
TCGCCGTGCAGCGCGTGGCCGCCGGTCAGCCCGATCCGCCGCTCCAGGTCGAGCGGCGACAACACCTGCCGGTGCTCGATCATCGCGGGCAGCGTCGGGAAGTGTTCGGCGATCGCGTCGACGGCGCGGTCGGCTCGGTCGTCCTTGATGGTGTCCCAGTCCTGCTCGCGGAGCGTGTAGGGCTGGGAGTTCACGTCGATCGTGACGATGTGCTTGCCGTCGGGCGCGAGCGACGGGTCGTGCACGGTCGGGAAGCAGAGCTCGATGTGCGACGGATCGGCGGCGATCCCGCGCGTCGCCTGCGCCTGCTGGTCGTCCATGTCGGGGATGAACGGGTTCAGCTCCATGATCCCGCGGTGGTACGGCTGGACGCTGTCCGCGGAATCGCCGGTCAGTGCGGGGAGCCCACCGACCCCGAGGTTGATCTTCATGCTCGTGCCCATGCAGCGATAGGCCTCGATGCGCGTGAGGAACGTCTCCGGCAGATCCGCCGGATCCGTGAGCTGGAGGAACGTGCGCTTCGGGTCCGCGTTCGAGACGACCCGACGCGCGGCGATCTCCTCGCCGCTCGTCAGCCGGACGCCCGTCGCCGCACCGCCGACGGTCAGGATCCGCTCAACCTCGGCGTTCGTGCGGATCTCGCACCCCGCCTCGCGCGCCGCCTCGCCCATCAGCTCGGTGACAACGCCCATGCCGCCGCGCACGAAGCCCCATTGGCGAACGCCGCCGTCGGCCGCCTCGCTCGCGTGGTCGTGGAGCAGGACGTACGCGGTGCCCGGCGTCGAAGGCCCCACCGCGGAGTCGTTGATCGCGTGCCACCCGAAGGCGGCAAGCACGTGCGGCGACGAGAAGTACTCCGAGAGGTACTGGGTCGCCGACGTGGAGAAGAGGTACGCCAGGTCGGCCATTGTTCGGCGCTGGCGGAATCCGAGACGGCTCCATCGCGCGATCTCGCGCAGGTCGTGCAGCGACGACAGACCGAGGTCGGGCGCGATCCAATCGAAGGCGGGAACCACGCCCTGAACGAGTCGCGCGAGGTCGTCCTCGAACCGCTCGAGCTCGCCGGCGTCTGACGGCGAGAAGCGCTTCGTTTCCTCGATGTTGCCGGCCATATCGTCGCCGAGCAGGTACCGCGCGCCGTCGGGGAAGACGTTCAGCGTCGGACCCGCGGCGTCGACGCGCACGCCGCGACGGACCAGGCGCATGTCACGCCAGATCGACTCGCGAAGCATCGACAGCACGTACGCGCCGGTGGACGCACGGAATCCGGGCGCGAACTCCTCGGTGTTACACGCCCCGCCGAGGATGTCGCGGCGCTCGAGTACGACGCATCGCATGCCGGCGCGCGCCAGATAGAACCCGGTGACGAGGCCGTTGTGGCCCCCGCCGATCACGACCGCGTCGTAGACGTCCCCCATCGAGCCACGAACGCTAGTCGCGCACGCGTATGCCGTGCGTCCTGCCGCACGGATCCAGATCTCGTGCTGAGCACTCTGGTTCGGCGTGGTTCACCGCGACTAACCCCTCCTTCGCCTGTCGCCGCCCGGGCACATCGCCGCGCTCGCGGATTGTTAACAGTCAACCGCGTGCGGGGTCAAGCCGCCCGCTTAGACGTCGGGCTCGCGGATCCGCATGTGGCCCGCGATCGTGGCGATCGCCCCGGCCGCGAGGATCAAGACGCCGCCGACGATCACAGAGGCGGTGATCGGTTGCCCCAGGAAGGTCGCTGCGAGCAGCGCGACCGTCAGCGGTTCGATCACGCCGATGATCCCGTTGCGCACTGCCCCGATCCGCCGGAGGCTCGCCATCATGCACAGGAACGCGCCGGCCGTGAACGCGGCCATGGCGACGACACGCAGCGGCGCGAGCCGCCCGCTCGGCAACGTCCACGACAGAGACACCAGCGCATAGGTGAGGTTGGAGATCGACGCGAAGGCCGCGACCCACAGCCCCGTCGTCATCGGGTTCGTCGAGACGGCGATCCGCTCCGTCGCGACGAGGTAGCACGTGTAGGCGAGCGAGCACCCGAGCGCGAGCGCGATCCCCGCCGTTTCGATGTCGACGCCGGCCCCGCCAGCGATCACTGTTGCGCCACCGATGAGCGCCATCACGAGCGCCAGCACCAGCGTACGGGCGGGCACCCGTCGCTCGAGCAGGCTCGCCGCCACCATCACCCACACCGGGTACAGGTAGAACAGAAGCGTCACCGTCGCGGCGCTGCCGTGGTTCAGCGCGCCGAAATAGAGCGCGGACTCGGTGCCATAGCCAAGCAGGCCGACGAATGCGAGACCGAGCCGCTCTCCGCGAGCTGGGAGCACCGGGCGGCCGGTCGCCAGCGCCAGCAGCGTGAGCAGGATCGCCGTCAGGCCGAACCGGAGGAAGAGCAGCGTGAACGGCGGCTCGCCGTGCAGGAGGCCGGCGCCGACGATCACGACGCACGCGAACAACACGCCCATCGCGACCGCCAGTAACGAACCCAGCCGGTCGCTACGGTCGGATGCGGTGCCGGTCACCCGCTCTCCGCGAGGAACGCGGCGACGCGGGTGACGAGTTCTGGCAGCCGAGCCATGAGCTCGTCCTCCGAGCGCAGCTCGACGAGTTCCGCGTTCGGCATCAGGTCGACCAAGAGCCGGGCGAGCGCGATCGGATGGATCTCGTCGCCTTCCTGTCCGAGCACGAGGGTCGGTGCGGTGACCGCCCGCAGCAGCCCGCGATCCGCGATCGCCGTGTCTCGGGTGATCTCTCGGATGGACCGTGCGACCCCGAGCGCGTTGAGGTCCTGCCAAAGGAACAGATCGAGCTCGCGGAGCCACGGCTTCTCGTCGTACTCGGCGCGACGCTTCGAGCCGGACACGATCTCCTCGATCGCCTCCCCGACGGGCAGCGTCTCGAGCAGGTCGGCGACGTGATCGAACCTGGCGTGGTCGGTCATCTCGACGTCGAGCGCGGCCGGCAGCACGAAGACGATCCGCTCGAATCGGTTCGGATCGCGGCCGAGCAGGTGCGTGATCGCGCCCTGTCCGAGCGACGTGCCGACCGCGCGCGTGGCACCGTACGCCGTCGCAACGGCGTCGAGATCGTCGGCGAAGTCGGCGAACCGGTAGTGACCGGGCTCGGGCGTGCCCGAGTGTGCGTGCCCGCGGAAGCAGAACCGCACTTTCGTGCCCGGCGCCATCGGCGTGAACGCCGCAAGCTCCATGCACGAGTTGGTGAGGCCGTGCGCGAAGACGGTGACCGGCTCCCCCTCGCCCTCGACCTCGACGTGCAAGCGCGTGCCGTCGCGAGACGCGATCTCAGGCACGCCGGCCCCGCAGCGCTTCGACGAGGTAGACGACGACGATCACGATCACGGAAAGGTTACGGGCGCCCAGGACGAGCTGATTCGCGCCGGGGCCGAGGTCGACGTCCACGTACCAGATGGTGACGAGCGCGCCGGTGATAATCACCGGCGCGGCGCCTAGCCAGGTCCACCGACGACCGTCGCCTCCGGCGACGGCCGCCCACGGCAGCAACCACGCGACGTATTGCGGGCTGAACACCGGCGCGAACGCGAGCAGGGCGGCGACGGCCGCCATGGCGGGCGCGCCCGCGGGGACCTCGTCGCGGCGCCGGGCGAGCAGCCAGACTGCCGTCACCGTCGCCACCGTTGCCAGGAGCAACGCTTCCGGCGCTCCCCTCGGGATCGTTCCCGACCGGTTCGCGCCCTCTTCGAACCGGTGCTGACCGGTGAGCGCCCACACGGGCACGCCGATCGTCGAGCCGATCTCCCATCCGGTCGATCCGCGGAACGTGCCGACCTGACGCAGGGCACCGACTCCGCCGATCGCGATCCATGCGGCGAGGCCGGCCGCGGCGGCGATCGCGGCCGTCGCGAGCACACGGGTCCGTCGCTCAAGCGCCAACGCCGGCGCGACGACGAGCGGCCAGACCTTGGTGAGGACCGTCGCGGCGAGGGCGATCCTGCCCGCCCGCTCGCGATCACGGCGCGCCCACGCCAGCGCGAGGGCAGCGAGTGCCACCGGGACGAGGTCGCTCCGCCGGTAGATGAAGATCAGCAGCGGCGCGCCCAGCCACAGATACCGCAGCGCCGCATCGCGGCCCCATCCATGCCGGACCGCGCGCCACGCGACGAGGTCGGCGACGAACGCCACGACCGCGAGCAGCCCCCGGGCGAGCGAGAGACTCCCCCAGCCCACCGCGCGGATCACGACGTAGTCGCCGATCGCGTACTCCACCGGCGTGTCGCGCCACGGGACCCCCGGGTGATGCGCGATGTCGTAGAAGCGGTGAGCGGCGGAGTCAGGATAGTGCGGGACGCCAACGAGCACCGTCACGACGGCGACTACGCGAAGGGCGACCAGCCCGATCTCGGCCGGACGCCAGGATGCCGTGAGCGCTCGGATACCGCCGGCGCGCTCAGGCGCCGACATCACCGGCGACCAGCCCGTCGCCGGAGACGAGATCGTCCTGCGGTGCGAATTGGTCGTGGACCTTCTTCGACCACAGGGCCACGAGGAACGTCAGCCCGATGAACACCGCGCCGGACACGATCAAGATCACCCGCGTGCGCGACGCACTGCCCTCGATCCAGATCGCCGACAGGATCAACGCCGGCACGATGAACCCGACGTTGTACGCGATGTCGTACAGCGCGAAGGCTCGACCGCGGAAGTCGTCGGGCATCGACTGCTGCGTGATCGTGTCCGACGAGATCTTCCCAAGGAAGAACGAGAAGAACCCACAGAACAGCAGCAACGCGAACCCGAGCTTGGAGACCATCGCTCCGAACACCAGCGCCGACCCACCCATCAGGAACATCGAGAACAACAGCAGTCGGATCGGCGCGATCCGGTCCTTGTACTTCTGGGCGATCACGAGGCCGAGCGCCCCGCCGACGAGCCCGCCGAGGCCGGACAGCACGAGCGAAAGCGTGTCCGCCTTGTCGGCGCCGCCCTGCACGAGGTTCTTCGCGTAGAGCGCGAACACGAACAGACCGAAGCCCCAGAACTGGTAGCGCATCATCTGGAACGAGATCAGGCCGATCGCGGCGGGTGCGCGGCCGGCGACCTCCTTGATGCCCGCCACGATGTTGCGAACGATCTGGCCGGCCTCCTGCGCGAAGGTCGTTTTGTGCGCGGCGGCCTCGACGTGCTGCATCTGCATCGCGACGAGCGCACAAAGCACGAGGATGCCGGCGCCGGCGATCACGCCGACCCACGAGGCGATCAAGCCGCCGAACGCGACGCCGACGATGATCCCGCCGATCTGTGCGACCGCACCACCGGCTTGCGACAGGCCGTTGCCCTGAAGGAGGTCCTTGCCGCTCGAGACGTCCGGCAGGGCCGCCGACTTCACCGCGAGCGCGATGCGCGCGACGGCCTGGGCGGCGATCAACGCGATGATGAGCCCGAGCGTCGCGACCGTCTTTCCTTCGGACGACTCAGAACCGAGCGGCAACACCACGACCACGGCGACGACGGTCACGATCGCCGCGACGATCCACGACGACCACCACATCACGCGTCTGCGCGCGAACCGGTCGATGAACACGCCGATGAACGGGCTGATCAACGTGTACGGCACGTAGAGGAACAGCACGACCTTCAACAGGTAGTCCGCCGACGGCACGTTCTGGATGTCGAAGCCCTTCTGGCCACCGAACCCGATCGACTTGCCGATAGAGCCCTGTACGGCGCCCTGTCCGGCCTGCGCGAGGAACTGCATCGACAGCAGCACCGCGAACGCCCGCTTCGAGAAGGGCGAGAAGAGCTTGTTGAAGAAGCCGGCGAAGCTGTCGAGCGGACGCCTCAGCCACGCGTCGGCGAACCGGAGGGCACCGCCGACCCCGATCGCGACGACGGCGACGGCCCAGCCCTTCGTCGTTGTCAGCGACCCACGCCAGACGGCGAGGACCCCGATGCCCGACAGCATCAACATCACGATCGACATCCCGGGGATCAGCGCGATCCGGTCGATGTTCGTCCGCAGGCCGAACCAGGACGACGCGAGCCAGCCCGGCACGATCAAGATCAGTGCGAGGATGGCGATGACGAGCAGGTTGTGCCCGATGTTGGCGAACGCGCCGGGATGGTTGGTGAGCTCTGCCTGCTTCGCGGCGGCCGCGGCCTGTGCCTGCGCGACCACGTCCGGCGGCGGCGTGTAGAGCGTCGTGCCGTCCTCGGGGCCGCCCGAGAACGACCCGTCCAACACCCAGACGTCGGGGCCGATCGGCGTCGCGTTCGCCGTCGCGTCCTTGAGCAGCTGATCCCTCTCTTCAGCGGTGCAGCTCTCGACACCGTTGCAGAGACCCTGCACGTAGTACTGACCGATCAGGAACACCACCGGCGCCGCAGGGAACTGCTGGAACCGCGGCACGAAGTCGGCAGGCTTCTTCTTGATGTCGGGGAAGCAGTAGGCGTCCTCGCCGCCGAAGCCTTCGCAATAGTGCTGCCGCGCGATGTCGTCGTAGCCGGCGCTGCTCCCCGCGGGATCTGAGGTCGTCGGCTGACCCTTGAGGAAGTTGTCGATCGTCCCGAGATAGGTGACGGACCGTTCCGCGGCGTCGCCCGTCAGACCGGTGCGGAACACGTTCGTCCACGTCTTCGCCCAGCCGTACGCGGTGTTGGTGCCGGTGGCGTCGTTGGTGTCGAGGTAGTTCACGAGCAGCACGTTCGGGTGCTCGCCGTCGGCGTCGGCCGCACTGACGACCTCGTGCACGGCGGCGAGCGACGTGCGCACGTCTTGGTTCGCCCACTGGTTCGTGTCAGAGACCCATCGGCGCTGCAGCCCGTCGTACAGCACGATGCCGAGCGAGCCGGCGATCAGAACCGTCGCGAGACCGCCGGCGATCGCACGCGGGATCACGTCGCCGCGGAACCCACGGATCGCGACCAGCAGACCGAGCAGCAGCACCGCGATGATCACGACGATGCGCACGTTCGGCAGGAACGCGACCGCCTCGTTCGTTGGCAGGTCGGTCATCACCTTGGGGATGACGAACCCGAGCGCGCCCCAGACGGCGAGGCCGACACCCGCCCACCCGATCAGCTTGGACGGCGCGCGGTTGGTGAAGAACCAGTGGATCGCCGCGAAGCTCCCGAGCCCGACGAGCGCCATCGGCGCGGCCGAGGCGTTCATGAATCGGTAGTACGGGATCGCCTTGCCGGTGATGACGGTCAGCGCGCCGGCGAACGCGAGCAACCACCAGATCGACGCGATGTCCTCGGTGCGCGCCGGGCTCGCGTACCGACGCGCTCGCAGGATCGTCGACGCGATCGCGACGACGACGAACGGCACGATGACGATCGGCTGCATCGACAGCGTCCACTCGCGCAATCGCGCGGCGAAGAACGCCGCCGTGTACGGCGGTGGCAGCGCTGCCTCGGCCAGGCTCGCCGACGAACCCCAGATGCCGATCACCCAGCAGGACAGTCCGGCGATCATCCCGAACCCGACCGACATCAGCATCGGGGCGTCCGCCTTCAACGCCGCGCCGAACGAGAACCGGCTCGTCAGGAGATGCCAGCCGAAGACCGCCAGCAAGATGCCGCCGAAGATCACGCACGTCGTCGGGTGCGTGAACGCGGCCGCCATCCCGATCAGGAACAGCGCGGTCCGCGCGCCCCACGACGTTCGGGCTTCGTGCAGGAACGGGATCGTGAGACAGAGCAGGAACAGAACCGTCGCGTTGTCCAGGTAGCCGATGTACGGCGTCGAGAGGAACAGCGCGACCGCGGCGAGCATCGCCATGTGGATCACGACCGGGTCGCGACGGCTCCGGTAGAAGGCGGCGGCGAGCGCCAGCCCGGCGAGCACCGGGATCCCGACCATGAACAGCGTCGAGAACGTGTACCGGTCGATGCCGGCGACCCGCTGCAAGAGCGCGCCCATCACCGGCACGCTCACGCGGTAGCCCGCCGCGAACAGACCGTTCGGGCCCCATTCCTGGACCACCCGGTTCGGGTTCGCGTCCAAGATCACCTGGGCGCGCCACGTGTACCAGGCGGGATCTCGGGTCGGGGCGGACAGGCTGGGATCGGCAAGGAACCGCCATCCCAGGGCCAGCCCGAGGGCCAGAGTGGTGAGGATGATCGCCCACCATGAGCCGAGGAGGCTCGAAGATCCGCCGGCGTCGGTATCGGCGGCCTCGGGGACTGTCACCATCTCATCGGTGGCCATCGGGGTGGGGGCTCCGTTCTGCCTGATCGGACCACGACCGGTCCGAGAACGACCGAAGGATACGAGACGGACCGGGCCGAACCGTGAACCTCACTACACGATGTTCTTGGTGGACTTCGCCTCGGGCAGGCACGGCAGGTTCGGCAAGATCGACGAGGGCAACACGGCCTGGAACACGGGGTCGTTCTCCTGGCCCGGGTTGGGCGTCACGCCGCCACCCGACGTTTCGGCCTGCGTCAACGTCTGCGTGAACCGCGCGATGTCCGCGATCGACGTGTTGTTGGCCGCGACCTCGTCCTCGTTCAGGAAGATCGAGCCCGGCTGGACGTTGTCGACGATCGTTGTGGCGTCGCCGTTCGTGTCGAACTTCGCCTCGATCGCCTGCGACACCGCGCCCGTCGAGATCTCGAAGCCGCCTGAGTCGATCGGGTTCGGCATCGCAGCGTGGTCGGCGGTGATCACCATCGCCCAGTTGTTCTTCCCAACCTGCTTGTCCAGGAATGGGATGAACCGCTTGAGGGCCTCGTCTTGGTATTTCACCGCGTCGGTCATCTCGGGGCTGTCCATCGACCACACGTGCCCGACGTAGTCGATCTCCTTGAAGTTCAGATACAGCAGGTCGGGCGTCTCGTCCGCCCCGAAATGCTCGTTCTTGATCGTGTCCTCGACGATGTTCTCCTCGAAGACTGTGCGGGCCGGGGTGTCGAAACCTTGTTGCAGCTGCGCCATGTCGTTGGTCCGCCACATCTGGTCGCGCCTGCCGTCGGCGCGGTCGACGCTGTCCATGATCGGCTGCGGGATCTTCTCCTCGTTCTCGAGGAACGACGGCAGTGAGTAGTAGGGCGCGTCGGCCCTCGGGAGGTTCCAGACGTCGCCTTCGGCCGTCGAGGTGCCGCCGGTCTGCGCCGGGGAACGCGTCATGGCGATGTCGCGGTCGCCTCCGTTCCAGAAGCTGCCGTGACCCATCATCCCGAGGTGGATGTCGGCCGTCGCGACCATCCCGACGATCGGCTTGTTGGCCTCCGCCTGGTCGTAGATGTCGGCGAACGTCGGATCGACGAAGAAGTTCGGACCGATCTGCCACGGAGTCGTGTCCTGGCCGCCGAGCTGGAAGTGGTGCGCCACGATGCCGTGATGGATGGGGAACGACCCCGTCCCGATCGTCGCGTGGTCCTGCGCGGTCGAGGTCGGCGACGACCCGACGTAGGCGTCCTTGTACCACGTGCCCTTCGGGATCAAGGAGCGCAGGTACGGCCACTGCGGCTCGTGCGTCTGCAGCACGTTGATGCCCGCTGAGTCCCACACCAGGACGACGACGAGCTTGGGCGGCTTCTGACCGGGCTGGATCACGTCGGACATCGCAGTGCCGTCGGGCGCGGTGAACCCGTCGAAGTTCAGAAGCTTCGCCTGAGTGGGCGCGATGTCGGCGAGGGTGACGTCCCCGCCGACCTCACCCTGGGCCTTGATGTGACCCGGCCCGTACCAGAACATCGGCACGTGCTGGATGTAGTCCCACGGCCCCACGTGCGGCAAGCCTGCGCCCATGAAGTTGGGCTCGGCCGGGATCGCGGTGAGCTCCGGTCCTCGATCTGGGCTGAAGCCGTTCCACGTGCGCACGAGATAGCGGTGCGGAAGGCTGCATGCGAGGTTGATCAGGTCCTGATCGGACTGTGCCGCGGGCGCCGGCGCGCTCATCACGAGCGGGACAACGAACGCCAACACCACGATCACGGGCGCGGCGACACGACGGATGCGGCGAGGCATGGCCCAGTAGGTAACCAGACGGACGAGCGTGCGACGACCACCTCGCGGGTACCGTGACGTGATGAACACAGGTCGCCGCCTGACCGTGCTGCTGGTGGCCCTCGCGGTGATCGGGGTACCCGCCGCGGTGCTCCGCATCGGGTGTGTGGGGAACTCGTGTCGATCCGACGCCGCGGCGGTGGCGGCGCCGGCGCCGTTCTGCTCGTTGCCCGCCGAAGTTCGCACGTTGATCACGGCCGGGACCTACGCCGGCCGCTCCCCCGACGTGGTCGGTGTCGCCGGCTCGACCCCGCTGGTGACCGACGGCGTGCAGTGGCCGTCGGAAAGCGACACCGGGGCTGCTTCGGTGTCATTGAACTTCGTCGGGCGCGGGATCCGGAGCGGGCGATCGCCGAGCGGGGTTTCCCTTGATCAGGTGGCGCCGACGTTGGAACCACTGCTTGGCCTGCATCGTTTGCACCCCGAGGTACGAGCCGGTACGGCGATCACTGGAGTCGTGCAACGCGGTGCGAAGACGCCGCTCGTCGTGTTGATCGTCGAGAAGGGTCTCGGCTCGGCGGGTGTGCGGCCGCCCTACCCCCATCTGCCCTCGGGCGTCCATACGGCCGAGGTTCACGCAGCGACCGGCTCCGTTCCCAACGACCCGGTCGCGATCGAGGCAACGATCGGCACCGGTGGGCTGCCCTCGCAGCACGGCATCAGTGGCACGTTGATCCGCAACGGGAACGGACGGGTGGTTAACGCCTTCGGACCAGGTTCACCCCAGCCCGTGATCGCCACGTTGGGCGATGACCTCGACCGAGCGACGAACGGCGCAACGAAGATCGGGCTCGTGTCGACGGCGGTCGGCGACGCTGGGCTGACCGGCGACGCGTGGTATGGCACCGGGCCGGTCCGAGACCGCGCTGTGGCGGGCGGTACCGATCCGGCGAACACCGTGCACGCGTTCGTGTCGCACGGGTGGGGCGCTGATGTCACGCCCGATCTGCTCGCCGTCGCGCTCGACGGATCCCAGAGCGCCGACGGCGGCGCGGTGTCGTCGATCCTCGATGAGGTGTTCCGATCGGTACCTGATGCGACTGTCGTCGTGACGGGAACTGGCAGCGACCAGAACGGCACCGACGAGACGGTGTCGGCACCGGCCGGAACCGACACCGTGGTCGCCGGAGGCGTGTTCCTCGACCGGAGCGAGGGTGCGACCGCCTCTGCGCAAGACGTCGTCGACGCGCTCAAGGCCGACACGGGGCCGGACGGGACGCCGCTGTTCGCGGACGCGTTCGCGAGCTACGCCGTACGGTTCGGGAGGTACTGCTGATGGCGACCACCCGCACCGAACCACAGGCCGCTCCTCCGGCGCCACCCCGCGTAACGTCGGAGCGCACGTGGCTGTGGGTGACCCTCATGCTCGCGGTGGTCGCGCTGTTCGCACGGTTCGGCAACCCGATGCAGATCGCGTGGCTCCGGAACCTGCTGATCGTGTTCGGGTCGCTGCTGATCGAGGCGATGCCGTTCGTCGCGCTCGGCGCGGCAGTCTCGGCAGTGATCGAGGTGTTCGTTCCCGCGTCGTCGTTCGCGCGCATGGCGGCGTTGCCCCGCGCGGTGCAGATCCCCGCCGCGGCGCTCGCGGGCATCGCCTTCCCGGTATGTGAATGCGGGTCCGTCCCGGTCGGGCGCCGTCTCGCACGCAAGGGCTTGTCACCGGCTGCCGCGGTCACCTTCATGCTCGCGGCCCCCGTCGTGAACCCGGTGGTGATCGCCTCGACGTTCGTCGCCTACCGCGGGCGCGACTCGCAATGGGTGATGGTCGGGGGCCGGTTCGTGCTCGGGATGCTCGTCGCGATGTGTGTCGGCTGGGTGATCGGCACACGCGCGCCCGGCGAGCTGCTCCGCGGGGCCACCGTCACCGACGAGCCCGACGACCACGACGAGTCGCGCGGCCGCCGGTTCATCACCCACCTATCGGGCGACCTCGTGTTCATGGCGCGGTTCCTGATCGTCGGCGGGTTGGTTGCCGCGACGATCCAGACGTTCGTGCCTGCGTCGGTCGCGAACCACCTGGCCGCGCTGCCCGTGCTGAGCATCCTCGCGATGATGGCGCTCGCCTTCTTCCTCTCGTTATGCTCCGAATCCGACGCGTTCGTCGCCGCGTCGTTCACCGCGTTCGGCCCCTCGGCGCAGCTCGCCTTCCTCGTGTTCGGACCGATGATGGACATGAAGCTCGGGGCCCTCTACGTGGGGACGTTCTCGAAAGGGTTCTTCCGAACCGTGCTGATCGTCGTGGCCGCGGTGACGTTGGTCGCGTGCTTGTGGGCGCAGGTGATCTGGGGATGAGCGCGGCGGTCACGGCCGAGGCGACGGACGTTCGCTGGAGCCCGATGCGTGTGGCGATCGGGCTCGTCCTGCTCGGCTGGGCCACGATGTTCTGGACACTCTGGCTGACCGGCAGGACGTACCTCTACCTTTCCTCGCGGACCGCGTGGCTCGTCCCGATGGGCGCCGCGATCATGTCCGTCGCCGCGATCGGCCGGCTGTCGACGGCGCGCACGGCGAAAGAGGAGCCGCTCGAACCTCGGACCGCGTGGGCGCTCGGCGTGATCGCGCTGCCGGTCGTGCTCGTGCTCGCCCTGCCTCCCTCGGCGCTCGGCGCCTTCTCGGCGGGCAAGCGCTCGACGTTCGCGGGCTCGGCGATCGGTGCGACGGCTCGAGACGTGACGGGCCCGCTCGACTTCGTCGACATCGGCGCGGCGCAGTCGTTCCCGACGGCGATGCAGCAGCTCGAGGCGCGAGCCGGCCAGCCGATCACGCTGGAAGGGTTCGTCACGACCGAGGCGAGTGCGCCACCGGACGAGGTCTTGTTGACGCGCTACATCGTTACGTGCTGTGTCGCGGACGCGACGGTCGCACAGGTGCGGATCGTCGGCCTGCCGCCGGGCACCTATCCAACCGACGAATGGCTCCAGGTGACCGGCGCCGTCTATCCGGTCGGGCGCGAGGTGCTCGTCGCCGCCGACACCGTGCAGCAGATCCCGGTGCCGTCGCAGCCGTACCTCACGCCGTAGCGGCGCAGTCGGCGCACAGTCCGACGAGCTCGAGCCGATGCTGCACGCGCGCGAATCCGGCCCGCTTCGCGATCCGGTCGAGCGTGTGGTCGAGCGTCGCCTCGAGATCCGCGGGGACCTGCACGTCGCGCATCGTGCCGCAGTTCGAGCACACGAGATGGTGGTGGTGCCCGATCAGGTCCTCGGCGAGCTCGTAGCGCCCGTACTCCTCATCGGTGGGAACCCGTCGCACGACGCCGGCGTGCTCGAGCGAGGCGAGGTTGCGATAGGCCGAGCTCTGCTTCATGTCGCCGGCCTCGGCAAGGATCTGCGGGATGGAGCGCGGGCTCGCGGCGTCGGCGAGCAAGCGCACGAGGTCCCGGCGCTGCTCGGTGTATCGCTGGCCCGCGCCGCGCAGTCGCGCCTCGACCGTCGTGTCGAGCTCCGTCTTCATGCCGCGCTCTTCACCGCCGCAGGCAGGGTCCGCCGGGCCATGCTCACGACGGCGAAGACGGCGGCGGCCACCAAGACGATGGACCCGCTGATCGACAGGTGGAGCACCTGGCCGACGATCACGCCGACGAACGCGCTCGACGCCCCGATCAGCGCCGCGAGCCAGACCGTCTGGCGGAACGACCGGGCGAGCAGCTGCGCGCTCGCGACCGGGAGCACCATCAGCGCGGCCATCAGCAGCAGCCCGACCACCTTCATGCCCGAGACGATCACGGCCGCGGTGAGCGCCGCGAGGCCGACCCCGAGTGTGTCGACCGGCAGTCCTTCGACACGGGCCCACCCCTCGTCGGACACGACGGCGAAGAGCACTCGCCGCAACGACCAGATCGCCACGGCCACGATGGCGCCGACGACGAGCACCGCCGCCAGGCCGCCGGTCGACATCCGCAACGGATCGCCGAACAGATAGGGCAGCGTCTCGAGGTCGAGGTCGCCCGCCTTCGCGGCGAACACCACGCCGAGCGCGATGCCCGCGTAGAAGAACAGCGCGAGCGCGAGATCGCCGGCGACCCGCCGCTTGGCGCGCAGCAGCTCGAGACCGACGGCTCCCCCGACGGCGAACGCGAGCGCCGTCCAGACGGGCCACACGTCGACCAACAGGCCGAGACCGACGCCGGCGAACGCGACATGTCCGACGCCGTCGCCGATCAACGACAGCCGCTTCTGGACGAGGAACGCGCCGATCGTGGGCGCGAACGCGCCGACGGCGACGCACGCGAGCAGCGCCCGCTGGACGTCGGCGGTCTCGAGCGGCGCGGGCAGCGGAAGCGCGCCGATCACCGCAGGCCCTCCAGCCACAGCGGCAGGTCGTCCTCGTGGATCCCGAGCGAGACGCCCGAGGAGGCCAGCTCGGCCGGCGACCCGTCGAACAGCACTCGGCGCTTCAACACGATAACCCGGTCGATCACGTCGGCGACCGCGGACAGCTCGTGCGAGACGAGGAGCACCCCAGCGCCGTGCTCGCGCTGCAGGTGGACGAGCGACTCGCGGAACCGCCGCTGCGACGCACGGTCGATGCCGGCGATCGGCTCGTCGAGCACGAGCAGGTCGGGCTCGCTCGCGAACGCTCGGGCGATGAACGCGCGCTGTTGCTGGCCGACGGAAAGTTCGTTCAGCGGGCCGTCTGCGACCTCGGAGAGGCCGACGGAGCTGATGGCGTGCTCGATGGCGGTGCGGTCGGCATCGCTCTGACGCCGCCACCACCCCCGTTGCCGGAGCCGTCCGGAGGACACGATCTCGCGCACCGTCGCCGGGACCTCGCTCTCGAGCGTCGGACGCTGTGGGACGAAGCCGAGCCGCCACCGGGCGTGGAACCGGTCAGGCGACTCGCCGAACAGGCGCACGCTTCCGGCGGACGGCTCGATCGATCCGAGCAATACGTGCAGCAGCGTCGACTTGCCCGAGCCGTTCGGGCCGACGAGCGCGACGAACTCGCCGGGACGGATCTCGAGGGACACGTCTTCGATCACCGGTTCGCGGCCGTAGCCCGCGAAGATCCCTTGCGCCGAAAGCAAGGGTACGTCGACGGCGACGCGTGGCTCAGCCAAGTGAGGCGCTGAGAATGGGAATGATTCTCATAGCCGCGACAGCGTACGGGGGCCTAGGCGCGTGCGTCAAGAGCGACCGGCTCACGCCGGAAGGCGGTACGAGCGACCGGACCGTTGCACGACACCGTCGCGAACGAGACCTTCGAGGGCAGCCGCGACCTTGTCGGCGTCGAACCCCGTCGCACGCACGAGCGAGACGAGCCCCGCCGAGGTTCGCCCCCGTAACGCGTCGACCACACGCCCGCGGACCTGCCGCATCGATCCCTCGAAGCGGCCTCGTCGGCTCGGACCGTGCTCGACCGGGCCGCCGGCCGCACGCCACCTGCACGCGCGACCCAACGGGCACCCCGCGCACCGCGGCACGGCGCGGCAGTGCTCGCGCCCCAGGTCCATCAGCGCCTGGTTCCAGCCGCCGGGATCCGCGCGATCGACCCACCGGGCCGCCACCGCATCCACCGATGCCGTCGCCGGAGGATCGGCGCCGAACCCAACCCGGCGCACGACGCGCCGCACGTTCACGTCGATGGCGGCCACGGGTACCCCACCCGCGATCGACGCGACCGCCGCCGCCGTGTACGGGCCGACGCCGGGCAACGACCGCAGCGCTTGCGGATCCACCGGCACGCGCCCTCCGTGGTCTCGAACCACCGCGTGCGCGGCGGCGTGCAGGTAGACCGCGCGCCGGTTGTAGCCGAGCCCGGCCCACGCGCGCACCACGTCGGCCCGGCTCGCGCTCGCCAGCGAGGCCACCGTCGGGAACCGCCGAAGGAACGCCCGGAACAACGGTTCGACCCGCGACGCCTGGGTCTGCTGAAGCATCAGCTCCGACACCAGCGTCCGATATGCGTTCGGCTTGCCACGGCGCCATGCGTAGGCGCGCGCACGGGGTTCGTACCAATCCCAGACGGCTACCCGCGCCGAGGAGGGAAGGCTAGGCTCCGCTCGCATGGACACCCTCCGCGACGTGATGAGCACGCTGCTGGTCACGGTGGCCGAGGAGGCGACCGTCGCCGAGGCGGCGCAGGTCATGAGCCTGCAGCACGTCGGCGCGGCCTTGATCGTCGACGGTGATCAGCTGCGCGGCATCTTCACGGAGCGCGACATCGTGCGCGCGCTCGCGGCCGAGCACGACGCGGCCGGTCACGCGGTCGCCGGCTGGATGACCGGAGACCCGGTCACGCTCGGTCCGGAGGCGTCCGTCGCCGAGGCGCGAGACCGGATGCTCGAGGAAGGCTTCCGGCACATCCCGGTCGTCGAGACCGAGCGGCTGATCGGCATCGTGTCGCTTCGCGACGTATCGGGTCGCTAGAACCCCGCCGGTGCGGCCGAGTCCATCGCGCTCGCCGCGTCGCGCAGGGCCCCGAAGACCTCCCGAAAGATGTCGCCGAGCTGGGCGGCGCTGACATCGTTGGCCGTCCCGCGGGCCGCCATCGCGGTGATCTCACACGCCTTGTCGAATACGTGCCAGTCGGTGTCTCGAGACATCTCGGTGGGCCTCCTCGCCGTCGGTGGGATAGCGTCCAAAGGCTAGCGCGGATCTCCGCTACCCCGATGTCGGCCGGCATGTCGGGAGACGTCGAGCTCGTTCGTCGTTCCAGTGGAGGCGCCGTCCGGCCGGAAGGCGCCGGTCCCGAGCACGAAGGAGGGTCGGATGAAGTACCTACTGCTGATCTACGCCGACGAACAGGCGTACGAGGCGATGAGCGAAGAGGAGCGCCACGAGATGTACGCGGCCTACGACGAGCTCATGAAGGATCTCGCGGCACGCGGCCAGGCCCTCGCCGGCGACGAGCTCGCTCCGACCTCGACCGCGACCACCGTGCAGGTGCGCAACGGCGAGCGCATGGTCACCGACGGCCCCTTCGCCGAGACGAAGGAACAGCTCGGCGGGTACTTCCTGATCGACGTGGCCGACCTCGACGCGGCGATCGACATCGCGGCGCGGATCCCGAGCGTCCACGCGGGCTCGATCGAGGTCCGGCCACTCGTCGACGGATGACCACCGTCGCCGAGGTCGTCGACCGCGCCTACCGCGACGACACCGGCCGCGCGGTCGCGACCCTGATCCGGGTCACGCGGGACTTCGACCTCGCGGAAGAGGCCTGGCAGGAAGCCTGCGAGCAGGCGCTCCGGATGTGGCCGCAGCGCGGGGTCCCACGCGACCCGACGGCGTGGCTCTTCACGGCCGCTCGGAACCGGGCGATCGACCGGCTGCGCCGCGAACGCGTCGGCCGCGAGAAGACGGCCGCGGCCATGCAGATCGCAGAGCTCGAGGCGATGGGAGACGACATGCACGACATCCCGGACGATCGCCTGCGGCTGCTGTTCACGTGCTGCCACCCGTCGCTCGCGCTGGACGCGCGGGTCGCGCTCACCCTCCGGACCGTCGCCGGGCTCACGACGCGCGAGATCGCACGCGCGTTCCTCGTACCGGAGCCGACGCTCGGCCAGCGCCTCACCCGTGCGAAGCGAAAGATCCGCGACGCGGGCATCCCGTACCGGGTGCCGCCGCGCGAGGCCCTTCCCGAACGGATCGATGGCGTTCGCGCGGTCGTCTACCTCGTCTTCAACGAGGGCTACGAGGCCACCGAGGGCGAATTGATCCGCGGCGACCTCTGCGCCGAGGCGATCCGGCTCGCACGTCTACTCGACCATCTGATCCCCGACGAGCCCGAGAGCCGTGGGTTGCTCGCCCTCCTGCTGCTGCAGCACGCGCGACGGGCGGCGCGCACCGATGCCGCCGGCGATCTCGTCACGCTCGAGGACCAGGACCGGTCGCGCTGGGACCAGGACCTGATCGACGAAGGCCTCGCGGTCGTCGATGCGTCGACAGGCGACGGGCCGTATCAGCTGCAGGCAGCGATCGCGGCGTGTCACGACCGCGCGCCAAGGCCCGAGGACACCGACTGGCCGCGGATCGCTTCCCTGTACGACGAACTCGAGCGACTGCGACCCTCACCCGTGGTGGCGCTCAACAGGGCAGCCGCCGTCGCGATGGCCGACGGTCCCGACGCGGGACTCCGGCTCCTTGAACCGCTCGCGAGCGACCTCGACCGGTACCACCATTTCCACGCGGCCCGAGCCGATCTGCTGCGGCGCGCCGGTCGCGGAGCCGAGGCGTCCGACGCGTACGATCGGGCGCTGTCGCTCGTCGCGAACGACACCGAGCGCCGCTACCTCGAGCGCCGCCGCGCCGCACTCGTGATCTAGTCCGATGCAGCCCTTCGTCGGCGCAGTGGCCTAGCATCTGGGCCGCCGATGCTCTTCCCTACCGTCGATTTCGCGCTCTTCTTCTGCCTGGTCTTCCTCGGCCATTGGGTCTTGAACCACAACGCCCGGGCGTGGAAGGCCTTCATGATCGCGGCGAGCTACGTCTTCTACGGGTGGTGGAACCCTCGATACGTCGTCTTGTTGGTCGGCGTCACCGTCGTCGCGCAGGTGTCGGCGATGCTCGTGTCGCGCCAGGAGGACCAGCGCCGGCGGATGTGGACGATGGCGATCGGCATCGCGGCGACGATCGGGCCGCTGCTGTTCTTCAAGTACTACGGGTTCTTCGCCATCAACGTGACGAACGCCGCGACAACGCTGCACACCTCGGTCGCGCCACCGCTGATCCAGGTCGCGCTTCCGGTCGGCGTGTCGTTCTACACGTTCATGGCGATCAGCTATGTGGTCGACGTGTACCGGCGCGAGTTCCCCGTCGCATCGTGGGTCGACACGACGCTGTACCTCTCGTTCTTCCCGCACCTGGTCGCCGGGCCGATCGTTCGGCCGGGAGAGCTGATCCCACAGCTGGACATCCAACGCGACCCTCGGCACCTCGACATCGTCGGCGCAGGCTGGCTGATCCTCGGCGGGCTGTTCAAGAAGGTGGTGATCGCCAACTACCTGGCAGCCGCGATCGTCGATCCGGTGTTCGGCGAGCCCGCGCGGCACGGATCGCTCGAGATCGCGGTCGCGATCGTCGCGTACGCGGTGCAGATCTATTGCGACTTCTCCGGCTACACCGACATCGCGATCGGTGTCGCGAAGATGCTCGGCTTCGAGTTCCCGCAGAACTTCGACCGGCCGTACAGCGCGCGGTCGGTCCAGGACTTCTGGCGCCGCTGGCACATGACGCTGTCGCGCTGGCTGCGCGACTACCTGTACATCCCGCTCGGTGGCAACCGCAAGGGAACCGTTCGCACCTACGAGAACCTGATGATCACCATGCTGTTGGGCGGGCTGTGGCACGGAGCCGCCTGGCATTTCGTCGTGTGGGGCGGCCTGCATGGGGTGTACCTCGTGGTCGGGCACTGGAAGGGCGCGTTGCGCGCTCGCGGCGTGCTCGCGACGCCGCCCGACACCTGGTGGACGCATGCGCTGCAATGGGCCTCGACGTTCGCGCTCGTGTGCGTCGGCTGGGTGTTCTTCCGCGCGGACTCGGTCGGCACGGCGCTGTCGATGCTCGGGCGGCTCGTCACCTTCCAGAGCGGGCCGACCTCGCTGGTGACGGTGCCCGTCCTGCTCGCGATCGCGATCGGGATGGCGGTGCAGTTCGTCCCGCGGAGCCCCGGCGCGGCGATCCGATCCGCCGTCTCCCAGCTCCACCCCGTGCCGATGGGGGTCGCCGCCGGCTTCGCCCTGTTCGCCATCACCACCTTGGGGCCACGCGGTGTGGCACCCTTCATCTACTTCCAGTTCTGATCGGCAGTTCTGATGAGCGACGACTTCAACGCCTCACCACCGAAACGCCGCCGGGTGATGCCGGCCGGGCGTGCGCTGATCGTCGTCCTCGTCGCGCTGCTCGTCTGGGCGGTGCTGTACGCGCCCGAGCTCAAGCGCTCGGCCGAGGCCGGCGACGTCGGCACCCGGCGAACGGTCTCGCTCGCGATCTTAGATCCGCTGGTGTGGGTGACCGACCACACCGGCCTGACGGCCGCGGCCAACGCGGCGGCCCGCGCCGCCGGCCGCGATCCGAACGCCGAGGTCGGCGGTGTCAACGTGGGTGTCGACCCGCTCCCGTCGCCGGAGCCGAGCTCGGGGCACGAGCACCACCACAAGATCGTGAAGGACACCGACATGCGGGAGCCGACGCCGGACAAGCAGCTCCGCATCGCCGTCGTCGGGGACTCCCTCGCGCAGGGCGTCGGGTTCGCCGCCGACTCGGTGTTCAAGCCGTTCTGGGCCGAGGTCTTCAAGCAGGGCCGGATCTCGACCGGCCTCGCGCGCGAGGATTACTTCGACTGGATGGCGCAGATGCACACGATCGTCGATCGAGCCGACCCGGACCTGACCCTGGTGATGATCGGCGAGAACGACAACCAGGGGATGCTCTATCCCGACGGCACGCTCGAGCAGGACGTTGGCACCTTCGATTGGGCCGCGCACTATCAGGGGCGCGTCGAGCAGTTCGCCAAGATCGCCACGAGTGGGGGCGGTCACGTGGTCTGGATCGGCCTGCCGAACACCGCAGACAAGAGCCGGTGGGACTTCGTCCAGCGGCAGGACGCGATCTTCCAGGCCGTCGCCGACGAGCTTCCGAACGTGGCGTACTTCGACTCGTGGAACACGTTCGCCGCGCCCGACGGCGGTTACAGCGCGTTCTACCGCGACGGCACCAAGGTGAGCGAGATCCGATCGCCCGACGGCGTGCACTTCAACACCGACGGCTACGCGCTGGTGACCGAGAAGGCGGCGGAGCTCGCGACGAAAGACTTCAACCTCGACCCGAAGACCTACGCGCCGTAGATCGCCTCAGGCGATCGGCGGCACGTCGGGGAGCTGCGCCATCGCGCGCTCCTCGGCGGCCGGGTCGAACTCGACCTCGGGGAGCCGTCCGTGCAGGTAATCGTCGTACGCCTGCATGTCGAACGCCCCATGACCCGACAAGCCGAACAAGATCACGCGCTCCTCGTTGGCGTCACGCGCGGCGATCGCCTCGTTGATCGCGCCCCGGATCGCGTGGGCCGACTCCGGCGCCGCGACGATGCCCTCGGTCTTGGCGAACTGGATCGCCGACTCGAACACGTCGTTCTGCGTGTAGGCGGCAGCCTCGATGTGGCCGCCGTGGACCAGCATCGACAGCGAGGGCGCGTCGCCGTGGTATCGCAGACCGCCGGCGTGCACGGGGGCCGGCACGAACGTGTGCCCCAGCGTGTACATCGCAACCATCGGGGCCATGCCGGCCGTGTCGCCGTAGTCGTACGCGAACGTCCCCTTCGTCAGGGTCGGGCAGGCGGCCGGCTCCGTCGCGAGGAACCGCATCGCGGGCTTGGCGCCCGACAGCCGGTCGGCGATGAACGGGTAGGCCAGCCCGGCGTAGTTCGAGCCACCGCCGACGCAGCCGATCACGACATCTGGCGTGTCGCCGGCGAGCTCCATCTGTGCCTTGGCCTCGAGGCCGATCACCGTCTGGTGCAGCAACACGTGGTTCAGCACCGATCCGAGCGCGTACTTGATCGAGCCGCCGCTCGTCGCCGCGGTCTCCACCGCCTCGCTGATCGCGATCCCGAGCGACCCCGTCGACTCCGGGTTCTCCTCGAGGATCTTCTTGCCGGCCTGCGTCGTCGGTGACGGCGAGGCGACGACCTCGGCTCCGAACGTCTCCATGAACACGCGCCGGTACGGCTTCTGCTCGTAGGACGCCTTGACCATGAACACCTGGCAGTCGATGCCGAAGAACGAGCACGCCATCGACACCGCCGAGCCCCACTGACCGGCCCCCGTCTCGGTGGCGATCCGCTTCGTGCCCGCTTCCTTGTTGTAGTACGCCTGCGCGATCGCGGTGTTCGGCTTGTGCGACCCGGCCGGCGAGACGCCCTCGTACTTGTAGTAGATCCGCGCCGGCGTCTGGAGCGCCTGTTCGAGGCGAACCGCCCGTTGCAGCGGCGAGGGCCTCCACAAGCGATAGACGTCGAGGACCGCACCCGGGATGTCGATCCACTCGTCGGTGCTGACCTCTTGCAAGATCAGCGACTCGGGGAAGAGCGCGAGCAGGTCCGCGGGGCCGACGGGCTCCTTCGTCGCGGGGTGAAGGGGTGGCAGCGGCTGCATCCCCGCCTGCACGATCGACGGCATGATGTTGAACCACGACGTCGGCATCCGGTCCTGCGGAAGGTCGAAGCGGGTCTGCTCGGTCACGGCAACGCCTCCTTC